>Ga0209229_10000073_pt1 | contig 34696 bp, 24 predicted proteins | sample SanBayMetagenome_FD_187466 | JGI IMG/M metagenome (GOLD analysis project Ga0209229, IMG submission 187466) | Freshwater and sediment microbial communities from dead zone in Sandusky Bay, Ohio, USA (SPAdes) (version 2) | ecosystem: Environmental > Aquatic > Freshwater > Lentic > Sediment... | reverse complement strand
AATTGGAGGTTCGGTTTCTCCTGTTTGTTCTGCCTCTACAACCAACTTCTTCCACTCTTCCATTTCTTTGAAAAAGCGTTCATTGTCAATATAGTGGTCACGCTTCTGTCGCTTTTTTGGTTCGCTCACTTCTTCTCCTTTGTGGTATGACGATAGTATGCACCAGTTTCTCTCAATCGTCAAGAGGAATCTGCACTGATTTATTCTAATTCAGAACATTCCTTTGAGGTACTACTGAAGTGCGTGCATAAGTAGTGTGTCAGGATTCAATGAAGAACCCAGTAAAGAATACAGAGTATCTCTGATACTTACTTGGGGAACCCGAAACGACCGTTCCATCCCTCGGGAGGTTCATCCCCCGACTCTGGCTTACGGTTCTTTTTGTTTTTAGGGTTAGGTGGGGTCTTGGGAGTCTTCGGATCTTCCTCCGAGTCATCATCAAACCCCTCACCGTCTCCATCATCCATATCATCAAGCATATCTTGTCCCATTTCAAACATTGGGAGATTTAGAACTATGTTCAGAAAGACATCTGGTGGCATCTGAAAGTGAGCAGAAACCATAGAATCTGATTGTTTTGGAGGCTCTGTGGTTGGAGACTGTGGTTGAGGTGCTTGAGGCTTATTGAGCAATTTAGAAAGTATGTCATCAAGAGAAGCAGCCTTCTGACCCTTTATAGATTGATAGATTGCCTCTGTTAGATCATCCTTTGGAGAGTCTTTCTTTGCCTTTTTGGGCTGAGGGTTATCCAAAAGATGAAGTTCCTGTGTGTATTTCTTTGAAAGATCGGGACTCGCTGTGGAGCAAAGAAGCACAGTATCCATAGGAATGGTGCATTCAATCTCTGTGGAGAATTCCAACCAGTCTCGGAATATGCAGATATTCTTGCGAACATCTCCGCTTGCAGGATCAAGCAGAGTTGATCTCTGCAACTGAAGAGGTCTATTGAGAGTAAGAGAAGTCTTTGTACTGCCTGTCTTTTGGGCTACAAGTTCGTCTCCATTGCGAAGTTTGAGGACAACGATATCTGAATTTTCTTTTGCCATAAAACTTCTCCTGTTAGATTTCAAGCCTTACAAGACGGTAATCGAACTTCTCTTGTATGTATAGGTTCACCCTCTCGGTCAAGTGCTTGAGGGTATGGTTGCGATGGGATTTGATACTCAAGTCATCTCCAATATCGAATAGTTTTGCTGATTCCTTGTGTTCAGACTTTCTCAACTGTCTTCCAATAGACTGAAGCACTCTTATACGAGACTTTGATGGAGAAGCAAACACAACATTGTGTAGTCTTCGTATGGAAATTCCTGTGGAGAATGTTCCGTAAGATGCAACAATGATTGCATTTTCATTTGCTTCTGCCAGTTGCCGAACCTCTTCTCTTGTATCGGCTTCTGTTGCTCCGTACACAAGAAAAACCTGATGCTTTCCATTGGAAAGTTTTTCTATTTCGGAGAAAAGTGTTTTACCGTGTTCAATGTATTGAAACAACACAAGAGTGTTTCCCTTTAGATTTGTTGCCATCTCTGATATGAATCTGTTTCTCTTCTTATTCAATGTAAGCCACTTTATTTCATCTGCATACTTCATACCTTTGCATTCACGCCTGTCTTCTTCTGAATGCTTTAGAGTAATGCATTCAATTTTCAGAGTCGAAAGAAGATTCTTGTCCATCAGATCTTTTGTGCTTGTGATCTTTATGGCTTTGCCAAAAAGCCCTTCGATGACAAGTTTGTGTGTCTGTGAACCATCAAGTGTTCCTGTTGTTCCTATTCTGTAGTATGCTCCTGTGCATTTCTCCATGATTGAAGAAAGGCTCTTTGCTTTGAATAGATGACACTCATCTCCAAACACTGCAAAGAAACTCTCAAAGTAATCAGGCTTCATCTTGTAGACAGATTGCCAAGTAGAGATGACTATCTTTGCCTTTGTAGCCTTCTCTTTACCAGAAAAAATCATCTGGCAGTTCTTCTTTACATCCCACCCATTCTTTTGAGAGTAGTCAAGAAAATCAGAGTACATTTGATTCACAAGACCTATCGTTGGAACAATAAGAAGTATCTTCTTGTCATGGCTGTTTTGTGCATGGTCTATAAGATATCGTATAGTTGAATAGATTATTAAGGATTTTCCACTCGCCGTGGGAGAGAGCAACAAGCACCGCTTTTCTTCAAGGGAGCGGTGTATTGCTTCGATCTGGTGTTCATGTGGAGTAATGTCTTTTCCTGCTGCTACAAGTTTGAGTGATTGTAGATATTGCACAAGTTCATCCCGTGATGAAAGAGGAGAGTCGTACTCTGACTTCTTTGCGATATCACATGGATATCCACGATCTTGTGCAAACTTTGCAAGATAATCTGAAAGACCAGCATAGAGAACTTTTTCATATGTGTTGAAAAGACGGATATTACCATCCCACATTTTATTTCTATATGCAGGCATGAACTGATAGCCAGGAACCTTGAATGTAAAGAAATCAGATATCTCTTGTGACACAGAGCGATCACAATCGACTTTGAGATAGACAGCATTCAATTGGGTTACAACAATATCATTCATCTTATCCATATTTATGGATTGAGATTCGTCGTTGATATCGTTTAGTTCCCAATCAAATAGTTTCATACACCACCAAGGAATTTCTTCCAGTCTATTGCATTGCGAATAAGCCATCCACGATTTGATATGGATTTCACTGTTGCCTCAATATAGTCAACTCTTTCCTCTTGAAGTTGGATTCTTCCACGAATCTTGTTCAGATCCTTGTCTCCTTCAAGATACATCTCCACATCATTTTTGAGAACACGAAGTTGGAATGGTTCCCATCCAAGATTCTTTAGGGTATTCTCGTCTAATTTACCTGTGTAATACTCATACTTCAGCCTTGTTTGTTCACCAAGGTCTATTTTAAGTTTCTTTAGTATGAGTTTTTCAGAGTAGAGGTGTTTGAGATACTTGTTATGCAGTTGTGGAATACGGAGAGACTCCGTATCCAATTGCGTATCATCAAATGATAGATCTTTTTCTATTTCTGCTTGTAGTTCTTCGAATGTCATAGTGTTTATAGTATATCACGGATTTATTTGAAGTCAAAAAGTTTGGACTTCAAAATGAGAGTATTCAAAATTGACTGTTAGAAGGATAGGATCAATAGAAGGAACTCCTGAATTCATTTCAAAAGATGAAAGATTTGTTGGAAAGCAGTTTTGGAAAGTGAACTTCTTCTTTAGTTTCTTTGCATTGTTGTAGATGAGAACAATAATGCCATTGTAGAGGAGAGGATCTTTGAGGTTTACATTTCCATCATTTTCTGGAGATGAAACGATTCTTCCCATCCAATCGTATATCTCTTGCCAGTTTTTCATATCTTCATCTATGTTGAAGTTGATGATGATATTATCACTGATATCAAGATAAGAAGGAGTCTGTTGCTTTGGTAAACCTCTGTATGCGGGTACTTCCATATATCCCAAGACAACAGAAGGAATACTCACACTCTGCACATAGTATGTCATCATTGGGAGTCTTGGTACTATGACTCTGAAAGATGTTGGCGAGAGATAATTTGGAGTTGTGAACCTTGTATCATCTCTTGAAAGAGGTTGAAGAGAGTTGAAATATTCTTCAGTGTAGTCCATGTCTTTCTCCTATCGTATGTAGACAAAAGGAAACAGGGGAGGTTTCCCTCCCCTGTCTCACAAACCTTAGAATCTGATCTTCAGATCACCTATCAGTTGCCGGATGTGGCTCCGTGTAGGTTGCTTACGGTGAAGATGCGGTAGTAAGTATTGTTACGCATTTGAATACCGGTATTGTAATCCAATGGGGTATTTGAGAGCGTGGCGAATGGATTTGCTGCAATGCCGTAACGAGTCTTGAAGCCGATCTTTGGCTGGAAGGTCGTTGGGTCGATTGCACGAACCATCTGTAGAGGAACATATGGGCAGTAGAAGAAGCCTGCATCGTACTGTGAAGTACCCTTATAGCCGACTACGCAGAAGTTTGTTCCAGATGGAGCATATGGATCAATGTAGACCTTGAAGCGACCAATGGTTCCAACGAATGTGGTTCCAGTGTCGTCAATGTCCTTACCGAAGGCTCCTGCCTGATTAGACTCAAGCAGACCTGTCATGGAGAGAGCAGACGCAACATCTGAAGAGCAGATGAGGATGTTGCCCTTGCCACGGCGGGTGTCCTTGGCGATAGCATTTGCTTCACGCTCAATCTGGAAGAACAGACCACGGTAGCGTTCTGCACTCCAACGACCATTGGAGTTGAGTGTGAGATCGAAGTTACCATTGGTGAGATTGGAATCTTCGGCATTCTTGCAACCAAGAGTTGCTACCTGATAGATTGTGCGGATAACTTCACGGTTGATTTCTGCAAGAACTTCGTTCGTGAGGATGTTTGCGAGTTCTGTCTCGACATCAAGACCGTGAACAGCCTTGAGGTCTTGTGCAATTTCAGCAGAATATGAAGCCTGTAATGCACGGGAACGAGCAATGACAGATGTGCGCTCAATTGAGAAGCCCATCTCGTTGAATGCTTGGTTGGCGTATAGACCATTTTCCAAGTTCGTTGTTGGGAAACCGATACCCGAGTAGGCGTTGGCTCCAGTCTGACCGAGATCAGATCCAATGAGAGTTGCAAGAGCAACTTCTGCGGTTGAATATGTTGTGCCGCTGTAAGAACCGTCTAGGAATGGACCTGTACCTGAGTAGAAGGTATTGGCGGCTGTTAGACCGAGTGCTTCAGCATTTGCCTTTGCAACAGATATATTACTTGTGCCGTTTCCTGTTGCATAGCGTGACTTCATGCAGAAAATCAAGCCTGTTGGGGCTGTCATTGGCTGAACGCCGCAGACATCGTATGCAATGAGATTTGGCATTGCACGGCGAACAAGGGAAATCATCACTGGGTCAAAAGACTGAAGGGATGAGTTACCTGACGGCTGTGCGAGATTTGCTAGTCCTCCTCCCAGTGCATTGACTGGTGCTGCTTCGTTCAGTGCCTGTTGCTGATTCTCAAGCATCAGGGCTGTAACGGACTTGCGGTATGGGTCTTTGATTGCACCAAGTTCTGGATGCTCAAGAATGGGCTTCCACTTCTTTAGTGCTTGTTCTGTAAGGAATGCTGTCGTATCCATTTCTTTTCTCTCCTTTGAAGATAGATTCTTTGGTATTTAGTCTTTTTTAGTTTTAGACTTTATTTGTTCTTGCGAAGCATAGCCTGTAGGTATGCATTGACTTCGCTTGGTGATTCGTTTAGTGGTTGTGGTTCGGATGTATCTTCAACTTGAATTGAAGACACAGAAGCCTTCTTGGAAGAACCGCTGTAGTTCTCCTTGAGAATATTGAGTTTAGCCTCAAATTCTTTGTTATCAGAGTAGTTCATATTCTCTGCAAGGCTACGAATCTTGTCTGCTTGTGCAGAAGAAAGACCCTCGGTTACTTGAGCAAAGATTTCGGCTCTTTGGTACTTCTTTAGTTCTTCTGTGAGTTGAACTGTTTTCTTGATTTGGTTGTTCAACTGCTCAGTGACCTTTTCCAGATTACTTGCAGTTTGTTCAAGCAAATCAGTCTGTCCTTCTGGAACAGAGATATTGTGTTCGTTGAAGAGTTGGTGTAGTCCAGAGATAAAGGATTCCGCAATATCAGTGCGAATGCCCTTTTCGACTGCCAACTTGTTCTCTTCCATCCATTCAGAGACAACATAGTTGAGATATGAGTCAACCTTTTCTGTAAGATCGTTTGCAATATCTTCAACTTCGGACTCAAGAAGATCGGTAAACTTCTCTGCAAGACGGTCTTCGACCAACTTGACACGGCTGTTTACTGCTGCTTCAAAGAGAGTGCTGACCTTTAGTTTGAATTCTTCAGTGAGATTTTGACCTTCAAAGATCTTTTCGATGGACTCTTTCATTTCTTCCATCTCTTCATCTTCTTCTTCGTCTTCTTCATCTTCCATCTCTTCATCTTCCATCTCTTCTTCGGACATTTTCTTGGAGTAACCTTCTTCAACGGTTTCCTCCTCGTCTTCCATGCCCTCTTCTTCTTTCATTTCTTCCATCTCTTCTTCGTCTTTCATATCGTATTCATCCTGCATCGCAATGCGCTTGGCTTTAGTCTTGCTACCAGCAGACTCCTTCATCTTTTTCTTGTCGGAATGAGAGTAGTCGCTACCACACCCTTCACACATTTCTTCTTCCATTTCCATATCTTTTGGATTCTTTGCCATTGGTAATGCTCCCGTTTTTCTAAGGTTTCATTGCTTTCGTATGTATGAAAATCACAGTTTCGACAAGAAATCTTTGAAAACACGCAAGGCGTTCTCCTCAAGATCTCGTCTGTTTGACTCTTTTATGACTTTTTTGTATTTTTCAATCTGTCTTTCTTTTATTATACCGTTTTCCCATATCCACTGCTTTCCTTCCATGATGCCGTTTACAAAGGCATTGGGTGCAGATGGATCGGCAACAATATCAACAGTTGCAAGCATAAAGTCATCTTGGACATAATTTACGCCATTCTTCTCTTGAAGAGATCCCATTCCACGGCTCGAAACACCAAACATACAACCTTCTCCAAGAAGATTCTTTGCTATTTTGCCCATAGGGGTGTCAAGAATCTTGGCTTTGCCGTATACCTCTTTGCCCTCTACCCGAAGGTCTTTGATAAGATGAGACACACGCTCAAGGTTTACAGTTGGACCATCTGGATGACCAAGTTCTCCCATAGCACGATTCTTTTTTACATATTCTTCATTGAAGCGTTTGACTTCATTTGACAGAATGTCTGTAGGATATACACGCCCGTTTCTGTTTTTGACATCAGACTGCATGAAGATTCCTTCGATGAAGTGCTGCTTTTCGCCCTTTGTTTCTTCTGTAATAAGGCGAACATTGTCTTGCGTGGTTTCGGTGATGAGAAACATTATTCTTCCTTGTTTATTTTGTTATAGAGAGTATTCTTTATCTCTGCCTCACGGGAGGAAAGAGAATCGCTTACTTTCTGTGCCAATGCCGAATGAATGCTCTCTTTTGCTGCGATAACATTTTCATCGGAGATGTTGCGAAGGAAATCAATAATATGGGTATTCATGGTTTTTCTCCTATAAGATTATGTAGATAATTTGTTGTTTTGGTTTGTTCGGTTTAGAACAGAATGGAGAACTTTCTTGCCAAATGGAGTCAATATTTTTGATTTTGGTACTGAATAGTTCGGCTGAAGTGATTCGGTCAAAACAAGAGGTTGTCCTTGCACCTTTGAGGGAAAGAATCCTTCATAAGAAGCCAACATTCTTTCGACTTCAGCATCAGTCATTTGTTCTCCTGTAGCACCTTCTGCATTCTGTGCTTCTGCCTCTGGTTCTTCTGTTTCTATTGGTTCTACCTCTGGTAATCCAAGAGTAGACTCATCGGAAGAAACCCCAAGATCAGACTCCAACTCATCCATTTCTATTTCTGGTGGCTCTTCCATAGGAGGTTCACCGCCCATAGGCATACCTTGTGTTTCCATGCCCATTTGACCCGCCTGTGGCGTAGGCATACCCATAGGCATACCAGGCATCATGCCCTGTGGTTGTTCTGCTGCCTCTTTATCCATTTCTTGTTGCATTGCTTCAATTTCATCGTCACTCATCTGTAGAATGTGCTTCTTTGCCCATCTGCTGGAGATAAAGCGACCAAGATAAGGCTCTGCTTCTCGTAGAGTCTGAAGGCGAGAAAGGGTCATTTCATTTTCCTTCAATTCTGCAAAGTATTGATCGGTTGCATAGTCAAAGGAGATATCATAGGAGAAATCCTTCCACTCATCTTCGGTTAGAATATTCTTTGCAATTAGTTGAATTCGAAGTAATTGGAGGAAAATCTCAGAGAATCGGCTCTGTAGACGATTGACGAACTTTGTAAAACGAACCTCATCACGGGAGATTTCTGCGGCTCTTCCCATATTGAAACCAGAGTCTTCCTTGAAACGAGAAGGAGGAACATGAAGAGAAGTATAGAGTTTCTTTAGAAAATAATCCACATCCTGCAATTCTCCAAGATTCTGACCACCAGGTAGGGTTTGAACTTCGGTTCCCTTACCACCTTCACGGCGAGGCATCCAGAAGTCTTCCAGCATGGACATATGCCGTTTTTCATCACGAAGTTCTCCAGTCGAAGTATCATACACAAGTTTATTGCGATATCTCTGCATTATTTCACGGAGATACTGCTCTGATTTGTTCTTCGGAAGAGAACCAACATCAATATAGAAGATACGCCGTTCTGGTGCACGGGAAATACGGTAGATAACAATGGAATCTTCGAGCATTCTCAACTGATTCAGTGGTTTTATTGCCTTATGAAGATAGCCAAGAATTTTCTTTGTTGTTGGATCTATGAAACCTGATGAAATATAGGCAACAGAATCGGGAGAGAGAATAACACCTTCATTTGAATAGCGATAGTTGATGGTGTCTTTACCATTCCCAACAAAATCTTCAGCAGTATAGAGATAATATTCTTGTATCTTCTTTATGAACTTGATTCCACTTTCCGATACTTCACGCTCAATATTTCGTACTTTTTGTATCTTTAGTGGATCAATAATACGAAGTTCAACTATTCCTTTTCTTTGCTTTTTCTCGTCCATAAGAATTTGAAAGAATAGTCGTCCATCAATATACCATTTTTTGAATAGATCGCTTCCCTTTGTATTGAAATTCATCATCCGTAGAATTTCATCAAATTCAACTCTTATTTTCTTTTTGACATTGGCTCCAAGTTCAACACGATCAAGATTGATACTCACAGGATCTGTTTTTTCATTTAGAACAATCGCTTGATTGACGATATCTTCAATTGCTGTCTGTACTTCGGCATGATCGCTCATCTGTCTATATCGCTGAATGAGTTCTCCATCACTTCGATAGGCAAGATCATAATTTATTGCCTGTACGCCGAATCCATAACCACCAATAAAGTCAACAACCGAAGCACCATCGTCCAAATCTGGAGGGATGAACGATTTTACTGGTGGCTTCTCTCCCTCAAGTTCTGGTAAAGTTCTTGGGGCTTTTCTTTTTCCTAATTCAAAACCAAAAATATTGATAGCCATAGTTTCTCCCTGTTCATTTATGTAGACAAATCACGATTATCCACCAACAGAATCCAAACTATGGAAAGAGTATTGGAAAGTCACTTGGTATTCCATAGGAGCCGTCTGTTCATCAAACGACATCTCTACTGGACCAATATTTGTAGGAAATGCTCCGTATAGTCTGTATGTCATAATGGGGGCAAGACCCGATGAGGAAAGATTCTTTACAATAACATCGGATATCTTTCCAGAGTCTCTTGTTCCTGTGATTGCTCCATCAAGACTGTTCATCCACCGTTCAAGTGCAATACGAACTTCCATGCTTTCTGTTTCCATGACAGTAACAGACCATTCAGAGAATGTTCTCTGTCCGGGAACCTTTAGTTTTCTTCCTCTATATGGAACTTCTATAACACCCAGTTCCGAACCTGGTAACTGTGTTCCCTTTCCTCGAATCGCAAGACTTTTGCCGAGAGTAGTCGGGGCGGCTGATCCGACAAAATTGATAGAGAACAGGTTTGTGCGAGCCATCCTCGCAGTTCTTGCTACTTTTTCCAATACTTCGGAAAGATTTGGATTTGATTCTGGCATAGGTTCTCCTAATTAGTCCAAAAATACACAAATACTGGCATCTTTTGGATACCAGTATTTATGTTTGTTTTAGTTCAAATTCGTCTTATTAGACGACTTTGTGGTAACTGTATTGGAAGGTAACTGAATACTCCAATGGTGCTGTCTGCTCATCGAACGAGAGATCAACTGATGCGAGACTGCTTGGAAATGCACCATACAATGTGTATGTGATGGCTGGAGTGGCGTTGTCTGGCTTCAGAAGAACAACCTGTACGGTTGACAAAGCAGCGGTGTTGCGCTTGATCTGATCTTCTGCATCCATGACGGACATCCATTGTTCGAACTTGCGACGAACATTCATTTCTGCCGTTTCCATGACAGTGACAGTCCATTCAGCGAATGAACGCTCTGCTGGGATCTTGATCTTGCGACCCTTGTAGGGGATTTCCATCACGCCGATGTCGGCTGTTGGAAGTTGTGCTCCCTTTGCACGAATATCAAGACCTGTTGGAATGACGGCTCCGTTCTCGCCCTGAAAGACAAGTTTGTACATATTTGTCTTCGCAGGATTCTTGAATCCCGAGATGAAGTTTGTTAATGATTCTGCCATTTGTGATTACTCCCTAATTGGTGTGCTGGTGAAATTAGATGTTAACTGCTGCGCCAATCTCAGAGAAGTTGGCTGACTGACGGGTTGCGATGAAGTTCAACTTGACATAGTTGATACTTGCATTTGCCTTGATGTAGATATCGGCAACAAACTCGTTGTTTTCGATAATTTCAGGTGTATTGTTAGTTTCATCGCAGATAATCTTGAATTCAGAGATACCGTTTGTTGCCTGTGCATCACGAAGGAATGGTTCAACCAGTCCAATGAAGTTTGCACGGGTAAATTCATCATTGAACTCAAAGAGAGCGAACTTCGCAGCAGTAGATGCTGCCTTCTCAAGAGCAATGAAGAGACGGCGAACATTGATGCGGTTGAATGCGCTTGGCTTTGTCGTCAAGGTCTTATCACCGAACAAGATGGTTCCAGATCCTGATGTTGTGATGACAGGGTTGATACCGTTGGTGTAGAGAATGTCACGAAGAGGCTTCGATGGATTGAATGCCAACTTCACGACATTGCGGATCTGACCACGGGTATATCCTGCTGGAGAGAACCAAGGATTTGCAGCAGCGTCTGTACGGGCTGCAAGTCCTGCAATGTCTGGGTTGAGCGGAACCCAGCGATAGGTATCGGAATACTTGTCGTATTGGTACTTCCAACCGCTATCCATGATGGCGTAAGAAGACTCACGGGCAAGAATACTATTCTTCCAGTTTACAAGATTGTCAACGGCAACTGCACCAGCAACATTGTTGACATCATCAAGATCTGCACCAACGAATGCGATGGCATCCTTACGGGTTTCGCAGAGATCTACGAGATATCTTGCAATATCTTCTCCGTGACCACCTTGGATTAGAAGATTGGACTCGGTATTTTCGGCGTCTTCGAAGATTCCGTATCCTGTCTGAATGTTTGCTGTTGTAGGAACTGGATCTGTACCACCGTTGAGAGAAGCATAGATATTCTTCTTCAAACTCTTGAATGGACCAGAAACTCCATCCACAGTTGCACCAAGAGCATTGAAGGTTGCACCCCAATTCTTGAATGTTGTTGTTGCTTCCAGATCTCCTGATGCTGGATGCGAGATCCAACGAACATATCCAGAGTTGATCTGTAGTGGATAGTAGAAGTTTGCTCCGTCCTTTAGTGTGCCGTTCAGAGCCTTTGAACCAATGAAGTTCTCGACTACTGTGCCTGGAACACCAGTGAACAAGCCATCTTCGTCAATGACAGCAAAGGCAACTTCATCCTTGGAATAGCCAAGGCTCTTTGCCTTATCGCTTGTACTTGGAAGGAATGAAAGGAATCTTTCATATGCCCATACTGCGGTTCCTCCACACTTTCCAACAAGGAATGATTGTACTGCGGAAGTTGCACCAGAAACTGTGATGGAGACATCTGGACCAGTGACACCAGTGACTGGATACTGATAGCGGCGATCACCAAACTTGAGGAAGTCTCCAACTGCAATACTTCCAGCAGCAGAAGTTCCCACGGTTAGTGTTGCCACTTGACCAGACCATGCAATATAACCATCCGTAGCAGCGGAAGCACCTTGTAGTGCTGCAACAAAGGTCACTCCACGGAGAACATTATCAGAGTACGAAATCTTCAGAGAGTTTCCGAAGATACCTGGATACTTTGCACAAAGTACACCAGTAACACCACCAGCAGCAGAAAGACCGTAATTGGTCAGTGCTTCCCACTTGGCGGTATTCCAGATGTTTGATGCAGTAAATCCGGTACCAGCGACAGTTGCTACCTTTGCAGCAGAGTCCGATGCACGAATAAGTTGGAGCGGTGCTCCATATCCAATGAAGTTTGCAGCAGAGAAGAAGTCCTTATAGTTTGTATCATCTGGACCTCCGAACTTTGCTACAAGGTCGTTTTCTGATGTGACGAGGGTAATTTCTTCTACCGCTCCCCACTTGTAATTGCCGACATAGGCGGCGGTTGTTGTTGACACGATTTGGTTGATGACACCTGTACGGTCAATTTCTGTAATGTTAATTCCTGGGCTTATCTGGAATGCCATGTGTTCTCTCCTTTTTGGCGAAATCTATGAATCAATCCTGTTCTGATGGTATGTATAAAAGTGCAAACTTCTATTTACACAATTGTCCAACCGTCGTTGGTGGAGGGGTCGAGAGGATCAGAAACCCCATCATCAATGAATCCAAAGAACATTTCATCTTCCAGAGCCTTTATTTCCTTGCCATACATCTCTATAGATATGTTTCCACCAACTACATCTTTGAAATAAAGTTGAGTTGTAAGCCAAGCAAACAGAACAAGAGTCATCACAAGATCGTCGTGGTGTCCCACTTCCGCCTCAAATGAGTTTTTCTTTGAAACAAAAGAAAATAATTCTTTTACAACATCGTAGTCTTCAATTATTAGTTTTTCTTGCTCTACGAGTCCCTTAAGGGTGGTACAGCCAATTCGCTTGACAACTTCAGTGGTCTTTACTCCTCTTTGCTGATTCTGGGCATTGAAACCTCCGTCAAGTACCTGACCTTTTCTACCTTTTACGGAGGTACTCATAAGTCCCTCATATTCAAACTCTTCATGTATGATGTCTGCAACTTGACCACCAATATCATTTAGTTCAATGAGAACCATTGCGCCATTGAATTGCCGAGCAGCAGAAACAATGGCTGTGGGATACATGGCTGGAGGCATAAGGTTGTTGCGGAAAGTGGCAACAACCCTATAGGGAGCCTCGGTCATGTCTATAATCGTAAAGGCATGGTAGTCGTTTCCTGTTCCACGGGAGGTATCGGCTATAAGGATATAGTTGTGATCTTTCTTTGGTTTTTCATAGACCTTGAATCCTTCATCATTTTTGTATAGAGGATTTATAAAAGAAAGAGTCTTTAGTTTACGGGGAGATATGAGGGTATGGACAGATCCAACGAAATCACACTCAAACTCCACCCTGAACTGCTCTTCAGAGGTATTCTTGATGGTTTGTGCTTTCCACTCCTCGTCACGACCAGGTACTTCGTCCCAAAAGACCTCTACAGGAACATACTCGTTTCTCTTGTTCACAGAGTCGGTCCACAACTTATAGTACATATTCATACCTTTTGGTGTAGATACGATTATGACCTTTGTGTTCTTTCCTGATGAGATTGTTGGATAGACAGAGGAGAAAAACTCGTCTGCAATGTTATAGGGAACATAGGCAAACTCGTCAAGAAGGATAAGATTGAACGAATTACCACGAACAGCAGACGAAGAAGTAGCGGATGCGAGTATCTTTGATCCGTTTTCTAATTCAATCGAACCCTTGTTCCAACTCAAGACTCCTTGCTGAAGCCACTTTGGAAGATGCTCGTATGCAAGTTTGAGGCGGTGTAGAAGTTCACGGGCAGTAGCCAGTTTATTTGCAAGAATAGCAACATTTTGATTGGGATTGAAAAGAACTGTATGAAGGATATAGGATATAACTGTTGTGGATTTTCCACTCTGACGAGGGAACTTTGATATCACGAAACGGTTCTGATGAATGGTACGAACAAATTTCTCTTGAAAATCATAGAGTTCAAATGGAACAAGACCCTCGTTGAGATTGACAATCTTTACATATTCTTTGATAAAATAGACAGGATCTTCAGAACAACGAAGGTACTCTCCTACCTGTTCTTCTGTAAATTCAACAGGAACATTCGCAGATTTTAGATTAGGATTGCCAAGATATGCGCCTTTGTCAAGTCTGTCCGTCATTTTCAGCATCCTTTACACTTTGCACTTCTGCATCTATGACCTTGGTATTCATCAGTTCTTTGTATCGTTCCTTTAGAACAGCCTGTAGATCCTTTGTGCTTCCAACAAATATGGAGTTGTTTGTTATTGATGTTGCTTTCTGACCTCCACCATCTCCACCTTCAATAGTCTTCACTTTGTGGTGTATTTCGAGCAAATCTTTGTTTACATCTGCAACAGCCTTTATCAGTTGTGCTGCGACTTCGTATGCTCGGGGAGAGTCGCTCTCTTTTGCGACAGTAAGAATACTGTCGATTGCATCTGCTCCAGTCATAAGAATCTCACGAAGATTCTTTCTGACAGTCATATAGTCTTTCTTTAGATCTATGTCATCTATAGGTTTTCCACCTTCAATGGCAGCAACATCGGGTGCAATCTTTTTTATTGCACTCTCTTGTGGAACATAGGTGATTTCAAGTTTACTTGAAATTTTGTCTTCTTGTGGTAGATCATCATTCATATTATGCCTCTCAATCATCCAAATATATCTTCATCGGTAGCATCACTACCAAATACCTTTATGGTATAGCCGTATGCTGTTGCTCCTGTACCAATAGAAGTTCCCGTTCCGCCTGTTGCAGAAACAACAACAGTTTCTATTCTTTCACCAGTTGGACCAACAACTGCTCCTGTAGCCCCTGCATTCTTGTAGTCAAAGAATTGTGCTATAGCCTTTTTGATTACTTCTGCGTTCTTTGAAGGACCATAGAGATATCCCTTGACTGTAAAGTTTAGTGTCCATATAAGAATACGATGTTCTGAAGCATCGTCAACTTCTCCTTCGTATTCTATTTGTTGCTCATATGAAGTCAAAACAATTGGAATATCTACTTTCTTTGCAAAATAGCCAAGATCAAGTGTAAGGTTGAACTCTGGTGTAAAAAACGGAAGTATCTGTTCGATTATCTGAAGACCGTCTTCCATCTTTCTTGAAAGAATATGTACACTAAAATCAAGATTATATGGAACTTCTGCATAGGTGTAGGAAAATGCTGTTCCCGTTGCATTGGGCTGATATACCTTAGACATACTGCTTCGTTTTCTTGAAGAATCGTATGTAAGGTTGTTCATTTCAAATGACATTCTTGGCATATATGAATATGCAGCATCAGGTTGATTTTCATCAGACTGAAGATAAGGAAACTCCTGAACTCTTCTTATGTACTTCTCTTTTTGAGCATAGGCAAGCGGAACCCTAAACTTGCTGTTATTGCCTTGATCGTCTACACGATTGATATAGATGTTGTTGAAAAGTGTTCCAAAAGCAACAACAAATTTTCTAACTGTGCCGTGATAGAAATAGCCAAACATTAGTAGTTGCCCTCCGAGAATGGATCTACTTCGGAGAAGTCTATGATTGTACGAGATTCTTTGCGTATCTCATCGTTCTTTCCAAACTCATATGTTGTGACATAATCTGTGGTATTTCCAAGATCAGATGCAACAGTAGCCTGTCCACCTGATTCACTTCCCTTGATTACAGAGTTGATAACAGATGCCAAGTCTCCTTGAACACCCTTGAGATATAGGGTGTCTGGGTTCAGTTCACTCCATTCAGTGACAGTTCCAGAGAAAGTTGCAGTATTCAAGGTTGTTCCAACATACACTTTCTCGTTCACATAGAATTCTCCAGTATTTCCAGTTATACCAATATGCGATAAGAGATCCTTTGAATTTGTTTCTATAATGTCGATATTTTCCATACCAGTTTCAATTTTCTCTTGGTTATGTTGATATGTCTGTGCAGTCAGTTCATAAACAAAATTTTTGTTTCCCATATAGAATGGAACTTCGTTTTCAACAAACTGTATCTCGTAAAGTTCGTAGGTTAGAGGAGAATATATGAGATCTCCTTCTCTTGGTCGTAGAACTGTTGAAAAATGAGAGGTAATGACTTCTTCAAATCTCCTCTTCGATACAATAAGAGTCAGTCTGTCTTTGAGTTCAAGACCAAACTTGGAGAACAATTCTGAACCTGTATTGCTTTCAAAGGTCTTCAGATACATTTCAATTATTCCACTGTCTTTAAACTTTGAATTTATATCCTCTCCAAAGAGATAATCACGATTGAATGCCTCTCTTACAATATAGATGTAGTCCTCCCCATTGATTTTGATGGATTCAATTATTAAATCCTCCATCAAACGGGGTTCACTTGCCTGATATTTGAAGTAGGGATTCTTCGCCATTTGGAGTTATCCGACCATGAAATCTGGAGGCAGTTCGTATTTGAGTTGAACTTGTTCTTCTATCTTGTCGATTTGTGTCTGTGCCTCTTCTTGAATCTTCTGTCCATCAAATTGAACACCGCCAGGAAGAGCAACACCTGTAAATTTCGAAAGATTCTGACCCCATTGCCTCTTTATAAGAGCCGTCAGATATTCCTTTAGAAGTCTATCATTGTAGATTTCTGTATAGGTATTGGGATTGAGAACAACATAGGCTTCTATCATAAGATAGTTGCCAGCAGACATTGATTCACTCCAATTAGTGTCTAATCGAAGCCTATTGGTCACACGACTGAATGTTACAGCCTTTTCTGGTTCAAGATACTGCTGAACAAGAGAGATATACTGCTGTGCAATATCATAATAAGAAAGGTTGAACGATCCGTTTCTTAGTCCAAAGTAGTCTTGCAAGTGCATCTGATAGCGAGCACTAAAGAAGTTTGTTGCAGACATACCCGTTTCACTAAACGGAAATACTCTTGTTATTGATATAATACTTGGACTTATTGTGTCGGTATTGATGTATTTGTTGTCAATATCAGTCTGTAGTATCTGATATGGAAAGAACATTCTTTCCACCCCATCAAAGTGATATTCTGCAAAAAATTGCAGAGCGTCATCCAGACGATCTTCAATCTGTGCATCGTCTACATTGACCTTTATGACTGGATGTCCCAATCTGCGAAGGCAGTAGTCTTTGAGTGTCTGTCTTGAAACTGGTTGAGCCATTTGCCCCCCTAAATTTGTTTTTCAACAGTATGTATAAGGGGGAAATAGTAGAATTTCTCAAGACTCTGCTTTAGGAGTCTCAACAAACAAGAACTTTAGCAGTTCATATGCAAGTATGGGCATACGAACTTCCCCGAGGGTATCAACAGGAACTGGTTCCCAATTGATCTCCACCTCTGTGGAGAGGAATTCTGCAAGATCTTTCTCGTAGAAAGGCTTTTTGTCGTCTTCAACATCAAAGCCTCCCGATTCTTGTTTTTTGCCATAGAACTCAAGAAGTTCTATTTGCTTTTTTGCAATATTTGCATAGTGTCCATTGACCTGTTCAAACAGATCACGAACAGATACAATCTTGCTTACAAGAAAGAACTGCTTTCCTAAAAGTTCAAATGCTGGATGGGCTTGGAAAAGAGTTTCAAGAGTCACTTTCATTTTATTTTCTCACAGTCTGTAAATAGTTTTATCTTGTGGTGATTCAGAGAATATATCCGAAAAAACAATGTCTTCGATAGATCCAGATATGCCATATGTATCTTCATTTGTTATTGCATCAATGTGTCGTATTGTTGTCAATCCAAAGAAAACTTCTCTACCAGTACCAAAGCCGTTTGAAGCAGATGCTCCCAAGAAAGCATACTCGTAATCCTGACTTTCATAGGCAAGAACATCCGCCTTTAGGCGACCTTTGTATATCATACTTCCCTGTAGATTTCCTTTATATCCAAAATTAGGATCAACAAAATCTCCTCCACCAAGAGTAATAGGATTCATAGGAACATACTCAATGGGAGGAACGCCTATTCTCTGTGCCCATGTAAGCCATTGGCGTCCTCCGAGAGAATACGGTTCTCCATTAGGGGTTCCCGACAATCTTATCTTTCCAGAGTCACGAACTTCCCAATTCTTGTATCTTGGTGTAGACACAGAAACAACATTCAGATCAGAGAATCCTGTTCCGTATGCCCAGTTCGGTCCGTATTTGTAGTCTTTTGCGCCTGTGACTCCAAGTGACTTGAGATAATTTCCATCAATTGCCAAGAATTCTGCTAATTCTCTTGGACCGCCTTCAAATCCAAGTAATTGGAATTTATCTATTCCACCAACATTATCTCCTTCAACCTTTAGTTGATCTATGACAATTTCATTGTCTGCAAAGGGATAGGCATCATAACCGTACATCCCCCCGTCGAGGCACATACATCTTTCTTGTATGTTTGCAGAAACAGATGATCCTATATTTCTGTAGATGAACTCTGCATCAAATCCAGGAATATCTGCATTCTTTAGATAATTATTGATAATGCCTGCGGCTGCCGCACTCCACGCATCGCCTTCGTTGGCAATATCACCGTAGTCAAAATCCCCTGATATTACAAGAGTTTCTTGTGCAAAAGCCAAAAGAGAGATGATATTGTTCTTGAAAAGAAGACCACCTGTGACACTCTGACAGAAATCTATGAGAGCATATGTGAGAAGATTTGTTTCTTTTGTTCCTTGTGGTATTTGGTCAATAGCAGCAAGTGCTGTCTTGTATTCCGCTATCTTCTCAGGTGTTATTTCTGCCACCCACGGATTTGATCCACCAAAGTTGTTCTCGTAGTTTCCAAAACTTGCTGGATCTCGCAGAGCCTTTGGAAATCCTATAGAATCGAAACTTCTTGTTGAACTTGCTCCTGTTCCTAAACCACCAGCACCAACAAAAGCATATGCAAGTTTTCCTGGTTGTGGGTTCTCGCTGTCCCCCCAAAGTTGTGCAAAATCAAGGGTATATCCAAGACCTTGAAATTCTCTATCGCATTTATGATAAGAACAGTCACACTCTTGAAATGATGTTCTTGTATAATCCTCTGGTCTTGCAACAATACCAACACCAACAGGTCTTGCTTTGACAAAGTTGAAATCCCAAGGATTGACACATATTCCTGCTGTTCTACCCGCAATATCACGGGTGAGAAAATTCGAGAGATAATACATTCCTTGGCTCAATGCCAACGCACCGCCCAGTTCAGATGTATATTGAGTAGCCCATGTAATACCAGCCTCATACCCCGGAGAATAGGATATGCCAGGAAAGTTTATTGGAGCGGGATCATAATCACCATCATATGACATTATGCTACTCCTTCAAACGGTGCGAATGTGTCTGTTGGGAATGATCCTCTCAAACCAGACCAACCATATATGAAGAATTCGCCATATTTCTTGCTATTGAATCTTGATATTGTGTTGTCTGCAACAACAAGAGAGTCTGTTTCGGCAGCAAATCCAGAGCCAGCATTGAATTCTGATATGGTGCTGTTGCATTCGTGATAGAAAACATTTGTTGCAGCCGTTGGATTTGAATTTATAGCATACGCTGGTGATGGTAATCTTATGGGATTATTTGGATCAACCGCAGGATAATTGATTGTTACTTGGAAAAGATGAGGAGGCAACATTGTGAGAATTCCACGATAGTCTTGTCCGTTTAGATCTTTGAATCCACTATCAAGCATTTCCATTCTATAGTTAGTCCAATTAGAGGAATTTGCACCAGAGTATATTCTTGATCTATTCTTTGCTATGATTCCATCACCATCATTTGACCGTGCAATAAATTCATAGCATTTTATAGTTGAGTTGACATCAGCCATAACTCCATGATAGCCATTCCATATAGATCTTCCACGATGACAAACAAGTATGCTGTTATTGGACGAAACATAGCCTATGCCACCATTGAACTCGGAGAAAGAATTCAAAGCCTTCATATATGAATTGAATTCACAAACATATCCGTGTTTGAAGCCAGAGACTGATAGAGAATTAGAACAATCCATAGAAGAGTTTGCTATGGCAAGATAATTCGCAGATCGGCATCCTGCACTAACAGTTCTTTGGGCATTGACATGGGATTTCAAAGCACTCTCTATTCCAATATCACAAGCACAAACAACAGCACCAGGATCAACAGCATTCAGTATTCCTTTATTCTTTATACTGGTGCTGTCTCCGATATCAGCAAGAAGATTTATTAGAGACTGATTTCTTGAAGATATTCCGCAAGAGAAACTGGACACAGCAATGTTTGTTGCATTGATTGTGGACTCCCTGTCGGCAGCAAGACCATAGTATCTGCTGTTGTTTGAACGATTTCCAACAAACACAAGACAGACATCCTTTATCAAACCAAGTTTGACTCTGCTTGCAACCTTTATTCCATTCTTTGCAAATCGCAACACTGATTTATAGCATTTTGCACGAAGATTGGATGTCTGTGATGAATAGATCGTGGAGACTGTTAGTTCTTGTGGTGTTTGATTCTTTGTTGTTATGCTATCGTTTGAAGAAACAGGACTGCTTTCGATATAGCCAAGGGTGTAACGATCAAATACTATACTTCCAAATTGACTAACACTCGGAGCACCATCTTCTGATATTCGGAACTGATTGACCAATCCTGAGTACCATACACTACCCATAGATTTGCGGGGTTGATACGCTGTGCTTCCTTCTGCGTTTGTTATACCTGCATTTTCAAAATTTACTTCATCTGTATCAACGAAGAATAGATTCTTTGTTGCTTCTCGTTCATTAGAAGGAGAACCAACAGACCCACTGACAATAGAATTGAAATTGGTGAAGGCATTTCCCACATAATTTGGTGTTATTCCTTGGAACAAACGGTGGTATCCATCAAGATCGTTTAGATCTGTAAGGCTTGGAATTTGCTGTGGTTCTCTGTTGCTATATCCATAAGACTGTTTGTACCATCCCTGTGGTGTGATGTAGCCGCAGAAGAAAGGACTCTTATTTCCCTTGTTGAACCAACGATCAAGTTGAAGACCATTCTTTGTTCCATTGTCGTTATACCAAGAAGAAATTCTCTTCAAGAGAGTGGGTTGATATAATTGTCCGTTGATTGGGGGGAAGATATTGTAATAGCGAAGAAGAACAGAATACTTTGTTGCATCCGAATACACAGATGGATATGATGTAGTATCCACATTAGTCTGTCCTTGATTTGGATTTCTTATCGCTCCACTTTCAAACGGACCAAATCCATAACCAGGATGATTCTCTTCGTCCCAAGATGGTATACCCTTTAGTTGCCTTGCACCAGCAAGCAAATAGTCTCGTATCTTGATAGCAGCAATAGTCAATTCTTCGTTTGTAATGAAAGGATTTGTTGAATTTCCAAAGTAATAAGGAACATCACGATCTATTCCCAAATCGCTTATCATCTTCTTATAGAAATAGGATGCAATAGGACCAGCAACGATAACTCTATTCATTCCTGTGAGTGTTTTATCATTCCAGAGATTATTGATATTATTTGATATCTCTCTTGTTCTTGGATCAATGATCTTTCTATTGAGATCGTCAAGAGAAAACCGATAACCACGAACCATGATGTCTACTATTTCTATTTGTTGAACAGGAGTAGCATAGTAGAATTGCTCAAATCCATTGCTTTCGGCTGTTTGTGGATTTGAAAGCATATCTGCTCCATAGAAAATTGGAGGTATGCTGTTATTCTGTTGTGCTTCAATAGGAGAGTTTCCTGCTCCTGCTGCATAGGTGTATATGGGTTTTCCACCTATGGTTCCGAGAGAATTATAGAAAGGAACTTCTCCCAATCTCTTGTGTGTATGATTGTTGGTCTTTACATGAAGAGTAACACAGCCAACTTTTACTGTTTCTGCTGAAAACAATTCTGTCGGCAGAGTAGAATAGTTTCCTTCGTGACCAATGGTATCACTCACATCGACTACTTCGTGGACTCCTGCAATCATGTCACCACGAATGGCTTCAACATAGCAATTATTTGGAGTCACACTTCTTGCATATGACTTTTGGATAGCACCAATAGACCAGAAATAAGATGGATCTTTTTTCTTTACCTTCAGATGGTCATAAACAGAAAGATAGTCTCCAATAGAGATCTTATCTTGATTGGTTACAAGAATCTGGCAATAGTAGCCATCACGGTCATTTGCTTTATCAAAATAACTTATTCCAACAAGTTCATGGTCTGTTGGTTTTACACCCTTTATCTTTACTCTTTTAGCATCTTCAAAATCTACAAGTATTTCTTCTTCTTCAAAATATTTACGCACAGATCCAGTTCTGTCTGTCTGAATAGAACCAAGTTGAAGAGTAACAGTTTTGTTCTTTGCTATTTTCTTGTTTCGGATGACATCGACTGCTTTGCCCAGAGTACGAAATGGAGTTTCTTCTGATCCATCATTTGTTGAATCATTTCCATTGACACCAACAAAAAGTGTCAGGCTTTCATTTATGAAAGGTACATCATCTGGATCATCTAGAAATTGAAGATTTTTTGACATTATCTACTCCATTTTCAATATGTAGGATACCCTGTTCCAGACGACTGTTCGTTTGTTCCTGTCGTATCTTGTGGAGTATTTGATGTATTGTTTATTACTATTTCTGTTGCTGTAGCACCAATAGTTCCAACCAATGCTCCTGTTTCTGGGTCGGTCTTTCCAAGATTATTGATATAGGTCGATGTCTGTACAAATCCTATCTGTGCAACAGGATCATATAGTTCCGCCGCCGACAAGAAGTCTTCAGATGAATAGCGAACACCATATCGGGCATCCCGTGGATCAAGAGAAGAGGCTCCTTGATCTCCAAATATTCCCGTTTCAAGAAGAGTTTGATCTGTTATGACCAATTCACTTCCATTCTTATTTCCCGAATATCCTATCAAAGTTGCTGGCTTCAGCAATCCTGTTGTTTGACCTGATCCACGATAGAGTGGTTGAATTCTAACACCTGTTCTGATGTCATAGTATCCAAAATTTGCAATTCTTCCTGCAAATGCAATCTTTGATGAGTCTCGGATCTCAACATCATAATTTGGAAGTATAAGCGATAGTGGTCTTAGTGGATTGCGATATGCTGTGCCACTTGATACACATATAGTATTGAGAAGAAGAGTCGAAGAGTCGCCTGTACACGCAATTGCTTCTGTGTTGAGATAGAAAGAATCCTGTGCAGATCCTGAAGCACCCTGTAGTATCTCTGTTATTGTTCTATTTGGTGTACAAACTGGTCTTGTTTGGCTTGTTGTACTCGGAGCATTAGGAAGATCACTGAAGACTCCACATCCAGGCAAATAACCCTTGCAAGCAAGAATTTTGCCTATAGTCAAACCACTATCACCGAAATCTGTTTGAAGTCTTCCCCATACCAACTGATATCTGCTTGGAGATACTGGTATTTGGGCTGTAGCACCAACAGCATCTGTATATGGAATACAGATAGAGGCAGCACCCAAATTATTGGGAAGAAGATCGCTCACTATTTCTTCTGTTGTATCATCTGCTGCGCCTGTATCATATCTTGCATCATCACAGTAGTAATAGGTTGCATCGCAAAGAGAGCCAGCAGAATTTCCCTTGAAACAGTAGCCACTTGCATTCGAGACAACACAATCAACATTCTTTAGTCTTCCTAATTCTCCACCAATTCTTGAGTTGTCGTAAGTCTCAAAGAAAGAGGCATTGATGAAAGAATCTGTTGATGCAGCAAGTCCTGATATCCCGTTGAAACGAGACTGTGATATGTTTGTTGGACTTTCAAAGTTGTAATACGGTTCTTCATATCCAAAATACAAATCCCATTCTATTGGTTCCTTTGCAGAATCTCCGCATATGATTGTGGAAGAATCATTTGCCACAATTCCGTCTTTCTTGTTTGATGATGTTATGACATCAAAGGCACGAATTTCACCAGCAGAGAAAGCATGAATTCCATTTCCATAATTATAGCAAGCACGACCAGAGTTTATAGTCAAAAGACTTCCGTTGGAACAGAAGTATCCATCAGAACCGTTGAGGCATGAGAAGGAAGAATCAGCATTGATGAAACTCTTACCAACAGCAACTATTCCATATCTGAAAGAACAAGAAGAGAAAGCAGCATATGCGTTGATGTAGGAGTTTTCCGAGGCATAGAAGTTTGCAAATCTGTTTCCTGTAGCAACAGATCTTGGAGCATTGATATTTGAATGATTTCTTGCTTCAAATCCTGTGTAGTTGCAAGAAGAGAACACGCCAACTTCACGGAACACATCAGGATCTGAGAATTTTTCTGAAATGATATTGACTGTGGACTTGTTGTTTGCAAATACTCCAGCACCATTGGAAAAGCCAACTATAGCAACTTGCTGAAGATTGACGGCAGAACTATTATCAACACGAATACCATGTCCTGTTCCTCCGCTTTCAGATAGAAGAAGAATATTCTTCAGAAGAGGAGGCTTGTTATTATTTGCAATGATGAATCCATCAGACTTGCAACGAATGATTGACTTGAATCCCTTTGCACGATAATCATTGGAGTCACGATAGTTTCTTGTTACAGCATTCTCTATTGCAGCAAGTTGAGCCAATCTTTCGTATCTTTCCCAATCATTTCCTGTATTGACAGTAGATCCCTCATCAACATACATTCCAAGAAGTCCCTGTCTATTTGCTCCTATGGGAGAATGGTTGTATTTTCTTGTGACTTCGGGAACTTCACCCGGTGTGCTTGTAAAGTAAGTGAAGTATTGTCCAGAACCTACTGGGACACCATATGAATACTCACGGGGATTGCGATATCCTGGTATGGAAGAAGCATCTGCACCAGCAGATATGCCCGCAGACATTCCACTGAAGAAAAGTGGATCTTCAAGAACCGTAGAAGATCCATATCCTTGCTCATAACGACCAACAACACCCTGCGGTGTGAGATATGCTCTTCGTGCAAATTCAACCGTATATTCCTCAAGACCGATTGTATATGTTGGATTATTATTACGAATCCAAACGGTAACATAGTCTACTTTATTTCCAGGATTTGCAATATTTATGAGATTACCAGCAGCATCTCGTCTTTCATCAAGATCAATCTTGTCCATGATCTGATGAACACCAACGATAAGAGATGAACGGAGTTTTTCTGCCGTGACAGGATAAGGTGTGGTAAACACACGACCGTTTAGTTCATCACGAAATTGATAGAAGGAAGGATTGAGGTATTTCTGGTAACGATTGTCATATACTGCGAGATACTCTCCAAGTTTTAGGCTATTTCCGTTGGAAATTATTAGTTGTGCATAGAATCCATCAGCAGAAGCAGCCGCCGCTCCTGTATATTTGTTCTGCCCACCTATTGCCAATGATCCATGTCTTGTGGCATCATAGTAAGAAACACCGAGAATAGAGTGATCGCTTGGGGCTATTCCTTCAATCACAAGTCTCTCTGCAACAGGATGATCTATGAGAACAGGAGACTCCATGACATGATACACTGGTGTATCTCTTGAATCTGTTTTGGATGCGGTTATCTCTGAAACCTTTATAACAACTTTCACCCCATCATCAAGATACAGATCGTTTAGAGAATTCAGGGCATTCTGAATCTGAAGATTGGTTGGGTTTGAAATCGAAACAGTTGCATAGGGGTTGTTTATGGGAGTACCAGCAGACAATTTCTTGTAGAAATCGCTGTCAAGATTGGACACATCAAAGTTGTAGCCAGCCGTATATCCCATTTCTTACTCCAGTATCAGTAGACAAACTTTACATTATTTATCGTCAAACGATTAGCCTTGAATTGTGAACCTGTTTCTGTGCTCAAGTAATAGGAATACTTGTAGTTTACATTTCCAGATCCTTCATATGTTTGTGCAGCGACTGTTGCATAGAAAGGAATTTTCATCTTTGTGATCTTTCCTTCAACATAATGAGGAACAGTCAAGGTGTCAAGAACCGCAAGACCGTTTGTTCCAGAATATCCAATGATATTGACATTCACAGTTCCATCAACAGAACCGCTTGTTGGCTCTATTTCAAGAGTGCCTTGGAAATGGATCATTCCTTTTCTTCCTGTTGGAACATCACCGATTACTCCGAGTGGAACAACTACTGGCGCTGGCTTGGGGGAGCCGTTTTTATGAACAAGAGGAACACGCTCGGCTTCTATGACAATATTTGAACCACTCGGAGCAACGGTTTTGAATGTTGGAACACCATCTGCATTGACTGAAGAAACAGCAATAAGATCGTTTGCTGCAACTTCTTCATCGACTATGAGATCTTTGGTATTGGCAATGGTATTGTTCACAAATCTCCATGTAGAACCATCATAACGGATAACATCTCCATCAGAAGGGATGTCTTCTTTGTCTACATTTGTCAGGCTTTCCACATTGACATCAAGCAGAGCAAAGTCGGATTCTGCTTTTGCACGAATTATCCAGTTAGCAACAGAATAAGGAGGCATATTGTTGTGTGGAGAATTTCCACCAACAGCATTTGTCTTATACGAAGGAGCAAGGAATCCATCAGAAGGCTTGGTTGATGTAGAGCCATCATAATCAAAGTTAGGAGTTCCTATTCGGTCATCGCTTCCCCACCAGTGGTCAACTCCATCATTTGTCCCTATTGCTGGTCTGTGTTCGTGACTTGGCATTTCTGCAATGCTCAATTGGTGTTGTTCTTCTCCACCAAATTCACCAATAAGTCTTGTGGATAGTTTTTCTGATGACCCTGCACCAACAAGTGTTCTGCCACGGAAATCTGGTAGTTTGAATCGACCATCGGTAACTGGTCCATAAATCGAACCGACAAGTCTGTATAGGTCTGAATAGGTGTCGATGCTTACATAAGATCCATCGCATAAGAGCCAGTTCTTTGGAACAAATTCTATATTTCCTATAAATGGAGTAACGGTTCCAACAGGCTGTATTGCAGAAATATCAACATATCCTCTGTAAGAAATACCATTGACAATACCAGGAACGCCAAGAATAAGATAGCCATTGTCTATTTTTTGTGCGACGGGAATACGGGTAGTACCAAGAGCAACAGGAGGAGATGACTGCAATTTTCCCGCACCACTTGTGTCGGCACTGAGAAACCAAGTATCTCCCTTTGATGCTGTTTCCATGCCTTCTGGTATTTCTGTTGTATAACCTTGAGTAACAATTGTATATCTGCCGTTACTTACATCAGTAACAACTCCAAGAACAGAAGAAAGTGGGCGGTTCGCCGCCCATGCTCTTGTTATGACAAGATTTCCATCTCCGTCTTTACGATATGCAACAACTGTTCCTCGCTTTATGCCAGAATCAGCAGAGGTAGCCTGTATCTCAATCTTGTTTGTTGGCTTGAGATATACCTCAAATGGATTGTTGCCGAAAATTCTTGTCGTTGACATCTATTTCTCCTATCAGACCATTCCCGTGAGCCTTGAAGCGACTGAACCAGAGAAACCCGAAGCGTCAAGAGAATATACCGATTCAAAGTATCTATGATAAGTTGGTGATGATGTTTCTGTTTCTCTAAACACCGATATGTAATTCTTTCTAATGTTTTGAGGATCTCTGCTTGCTGAAGCACCAATTATTCCCTTTACGGTAATATCCATTGCCTGCAATGTTCTTGGATTTTCTGCAAAGGGTATTTGTAGATTGGTGGCAGTAAAGATGCTTGGACCGGATTGTCCCGTGCTTACAGGATAATAGCCGCCGCCCGCTATAACAACATTCTGGAAGAAGCGATCACATTCTGTCTTTTCTACAGTTAGTGCTCTTCTTTCATAAGGTTTTGGTGTCATACCCTTTGACAATTGCATTCCTGTGATGTAAACAGACTCGTTTGTTGATAGATTTCCTATTTCTATGAATGGCGCAATAAACGAATCTCCTATTCCGGATGCTCCTGGATAAACAAGAGGTTCTGATGAGAATGCAAATTGATACCGATTATATCCACTTGTTAGATTTACAGAATAGCCAGTTCCACCGCTAACTCCTGTTCCGCTTGAGAGGAATGCACCCTTTTGTTCTATTATGGCATAGGTAGAACCGCCATTCCAGACAAATGCTATTCCTGTGGTTATTCCTATTGTTCCCGCCGTGTCCGACTTTGCATAGAACGAGAAGTTCATATCGTGATCTGCGAGTGTTCTGTGGTCAGGAATGATTGAATAAAGCCTTGGCTTTCCTGTTCCGCTCAACTGTGTGAACTTCATCTCATAAAGAGGAGGAGAAACCATTGCAGGAAGAGTCGAAGTGATCTGTTGTCTCTTCAAACGCATCACTCTTGACCTGTTTAGAGTGTCAAAGAAATATCCATCAGAAATGTAACCAGATAGAAGAATTCCTGTTTCTGTTGAATTAGAGTAAGTAGATCCAAATGGATATTGAGATCTTGTGGATTGACCGAAAGTCAGTGACTTGGACAATCCTCCATCAAATCCAGAATATGTTCCACCAGCAACATCAAGTCTGGACCAGAAGTCAAATCCTGAGTTTACTATCTTGTTTCTTCCTGATACTTCGCCAATAACATCAAAATTTTGTATTTCCTGTGTGTCGTTATCGTAATATACAGGCTGCAAGTCGAAAGACGATACAGAATATGTCAGACCTAATCCCTGATAGTGTTGGAACAATCCTAATTTCTTCCCACCATTTTGACCAAGATATATGAAAAGTGGCTTGGCGACATTTGCTCCAGCAAGATAGAAAGCCTCTGGATCAAAGAGATTCCCTGCTGCATATGTCACGCCTCCATAGCAATTGGCATCATTTCCACCAAGAGTTCCTCCGAGATAGAAAAGATATCCTGCTGTTAGACCAGATACGGCGTCATATCCTGTAGCACCTTGTCCAGTTTCTGGTAGTTCAAATATTCCTTGTCTTACAATGATGGCATTGTTTACATCTGTAACGGTTATCCCACGGGAACCACAGACACCTATAAGGTCGAGATCTGCACTACCGTATAGGGTTGCTCCTCCAACAAATATCTGTCCACCGACAGTAAACCAGCCTTTAGTTACACCCGATGGGAATGAGTCAACAAATATCTTTATTCCACTCAAACCGCTTGCAGGAAGTGTTTCATAGACATATCCGGATACTGTTTTTCCATTACCAACAAGAGATACTGACTCGTACTGTGAGAACATTGCTGTTGAGTACGAGGCTCCCTGTACAGGAATCTGTAGAATATAATCATCGGCTGTGATTTTCTCCAAGATTCCGACAACTTCTGCATCTTTGTATCCATCGGAAGGATTTGCATCCCATCGAGCACGCTTATATTGTCCGAGTGAATTGAAAGTTAGAACCGTTCCTGGTTTGAATACCGATACTGGCTCTGAGAAAAGACCACCATCTGCTGTAGCCTTTAGTTCGACAACATCACGATTCTGCCAACTGTGGTGAAGAACTGGTGCATTTCTTGTAGCAGGAACACTAAACTTTGCTGCTTGTGTTTTGAACGATCCATCTCCACCTGTTCCTTCGGTAAAGGTTCCAACTTTCACTTCAGATGTGGGGAAGAGTTCAAGTGCATTGAGATTTGTTATACTTTCTCTCTTGATTCGGAGATTTCCTGCATTTCCTCCAGTAACCGATTGAGATATGCTCCATCCAAGAGGATTTGTTGCAGAATCTTGTCCTGCTGTTCTTATGGCAATACTCGGAGAAGATCCACTAATACCAACAAACTTGAATATTCCTGTAGGGGAGACAAATCCTTTGTTTGCAGATGTCTCTATATTTTCTGAATGAAGAAAGGAGTAATAATCTGTTGTTGGATCGGAATTCCTGTAGACAATAAATTTATCGCCAGACGATCCCTTTATCACAAATCCTGATCCAGATCCTCCTGCAAGGGTGGAATTATTTGAAAGACCGCTTGCTGTTTCTGGATTGTCTGTATTTCCTGCTGATGCAAGGAATAAGAGTTTATCATCTATGTGGAGTTGAGAAGAGTTGACAACAACTTCTGCGCCATCAAAGTAAATTTTACCACGGAATCGGTGTTCACCATCTATGTTATATGGAAGAGAGTCTTTTGCAAATACCTTTCTTGTTCGATATACTCCGTCTCCTCTTGCACCTGTTGCTCCAACCGAAATAAGATCATAATCCAACACACTGACGGTTGCTCCGCTTGGACCAACAAAAGATGCAGACTCCTGTAGACCATTATAGTCGAGTCTCAGAGCAATCTCTTCTCCTTCATATGACTCTTGAAATCCTACATTTATCAATCCCAAACCATATCCGTAGACTCCACCTGTTCTTGCTAAATTCAATTCCAACACTTCACGGGTATAGCCTGTAAGAGTCGGTCCATTGACCATTCTCTTATGTACAATTCCTCCTGTTGCCTGTATATCGTACAGTTTTATTGCATTGACAACAGAAATAGTATCATTTACCCTGATATAAAGATCAAGGAAAGTGTCATTTAGACTAAGTGGCTGAATTTCGTGAAGTTTGACGCTCATGTTCCCTCTCTACTTTTTGCTACGAATTCTTCAAGCGTAGCCACTCGTTTGTTTAGATCTTCTAATTGCAATTCTAAAGTATTTATGCGAAAATCTGCTGCTTTCTTTTGTTCTCTTATTCGTAGAAATTCTTTATATGCTTCATTGTTTGTATTGATGTATACTTTTTGGTTATCTGATATCATAGAATCACCTCAATGCAGAAACAACAGATAGATTTCTTATCTCTGGATAGAAGAGAACAGTATTTGTTGAAGTGTCTGTGTTATTTGAAGTAATGATAATCTTCACTGAGAAAGAGACAAAATTAGTTGGTTCTGCTGACGCATCAAGTTCAAATATCATTTCTCGGAATTGATCTCTTGAAACAGAAGTTGATCCCAATATTCTTTGCATTTCAACATATGGTTGACTATCGAAATCCAAATCTCCTTCGTAGAGAACCTTTGCATAGACCTTTATATCGAAATTAGAAGGAGACAGTCCCTCAAAAGACGCTCTAATGATGTTTGCTGGGATCTTCAGATCGGTTCTGCGGGTGATGTACTTCATCTTTGAACCGTTGGAACCAGCGAAGTCCGCAGTTTCGTCTGCATTTTGCAGAATATCAGATGTCTTGGATATCCAATTCTTTACAGTAAGAAGCCCAAACTTACGAATATCGACTATTGGTGATATTTCATCTCTTGTTGTAGAGACTTGTATTCCAATATCAGAAGTGGATGTTGAGAATACATCGGAACCTTCAATATCCGTATTTGATGAAATTGCTCTGCTTCCTGCTTCTGTTTTTATTGTATAGAGAACATTTCCAGTTGTTGTTCTCCAATTATTGTTGCAGAAATGCAAGAGATCAAAATCTGCGGTTCTGTTTGTTCCACCGATAAGAGGCAATCTTGGTTTTGCTGTTTTAGTTTGTGTTAGTGATGTAGAGAATGCTCTTCTCACGATTGAGAACCGTAGGCTCGTTGAAAGATCTTCAAGTTTAGAGAAAGCACTTCCTCCATAGAATCCGTTTATTCCAAAGACGGATGTTGCAAAGAGATCTTCTGTATTCTGAACTGCGCTTTCGTCCACACGAACCTGTCCTCTTTGTGAAACATGAACTTTATAGAGATTAGAGTTTGTTCTAATCACAAGTGCATATTCACCTGGAGCAAGATATACTGGTTTTTGGAATGAGAAATCTGTGTTTCCTGTTGCTGATGGTAGTTTTTCCACTCTTGAATCTTTGACGATCTTGTGGAAATCGACATAACCACCATCAATTTTTCTTATTTCTATTGACACTGGAATATCAGAATCTATCTTTGAGAAATATACAGATGCTTTTTCGAGAATTAGTCCATATGGATATTCTGTGTTATCAATAAAGAATCTCTGATAAATTCCATTGAGAGGAGTATCCTCCGAATAGAGTGTCTTCTCATTAGAGATCAAGATATCAGATCTTCCTACTGGCAAGAATTGTGTTTCAACTGTGTTTATGTCGTTTTCTGCAAGTTGCTTCCAATCTGATCCATTATTACTGTAGATGGTTGAAGCAAATGAAGGCTTTGATGTTGCTGTGTTTTCCAAGACCTTTATAACTTTATTTCCTGTAATGTAAGATCCACTTGGAATATAGAGCATGAACTCTATGTTTCCGTTGTCATCGCTTGAAACAAGGCTCAACTGCCCTCCATCAACTCGGAACAGTCTGCTTGACTGAACAGGAACATTCATATTTTCAAAGTACACAGAGAATGTAGTATTTGGTTTGAGTGAAGATCCACGAACAACGATATAGTTGTCTGGTGAGAAGAAACTAACAGACGAATCAACATATCTGTTCGTCTTGTAATCAGTCATTCCAAATCCACCATTGCCTATTGTCTTTCTGCTTGGAGCAAGAAGAGCATCACGGTTTATACTTCTGACAAATCTTGAAGGTGCAGTGTTGGTGATGTTGTCGGCAAAGCCCTTTGCAGAGGCACGATCTTTCTCAAATACTGTGTTTCCAATAAGAGTATCACCAAACCAGAGGCTTTTCCAGAATCCCCATTGTGTCCCAAATCCCTTATTTCTTCCATTTTCTTGAACAGATTCACCACCAGCCTCCCATGCATCGTTCTGACCACGAAGATTATTTCTGACTATTGGTTTTGTTGTCTGATCTATCCAAAGATTAGATGGTCTATCAATTGTCAGATAACCATGCCAATCGGTTGAACCGAATGGATTTACAGATAGTTCTGTTGTTCCTTGGTTATTTGCTATAAAGGTGACTCCACTAACGGTAGGAGCCATGACGAAGTAGTTTTCTTCTCCGGATTGAGTTGTCGGATATCCTGTTGATGGAATAAAATCAAAGAAACTTGTAGTGAAAGGAACACGAAGTGTTCCCTTACTAAAGTCCATAGAACAGTTATACTCATCGTTGGAAACATCTCCAACATAGTGTCCACCGAAGTCATCAACAACCATTCCAGACAGGAATTCGTTTCTCAAAACTGCACTCTGTGTTCTTGCTCTATTTTCAAGTGTCTGTATAGAAAGAGCCTTCTCCAGTTCAGCGATTCTGTTTTGCATATCGTTGAGTTCTGGTAAGGTCATAGCCTTTATTGGAGACTTCTGTATGACAAAATCTTCAGACGAAGAGATGTATCCAGGAACATTTATTTCGGCAACAACACATCCATCCTTTGGATATTCTGGTGGAACAGGATTTGTTGCAGATTCTCCCTTTAGAAGAACAAATGACCCGTCTTCTTTGAGAACAAGAAGATCAATTCTTGGTAGATCCAACTTGTAACTTGCTTCAACGGGTGAAGATGAGTCAGGAGCAGGGAACCAACGACCACGAAGAACTGATGACTTGTTTACACCATTCTCTATTAGACCTTCTTCTGCCCTTACAAGACGGAAATCTATAGCATCTGCAAGAGATACAACCTCTCCTGTTATCCTGTCGAGGAAATTAGGTATCTCATCATAACGAAGAGTCAATCTGTTTCCATTTAGATCAAGTCCGTGGAAATCAGCGATAGTGTTTCCATTAGCATCAAATCCATAGGAGTTTACTGTAACCGGACCATAGAAACCAGGAGCAATTGGCTGATGCTCGAAATATCTGAATGTTATGATATACTCACGATCATTTTCGTATATTTCTGACTTTGCCTTTGCGACTCCTGGTAAAAGAGAGACACTTCCGTGATCGTACCTGTCATTTCTCTGACCATCATCGAATATAAAGTCACCAGTCAAATCATTTCCATTGTTATCTACAACAGATACAAGACGGTAGATATCAGAAAAGCCGAGACTCAATTTTGGATTATCAGAGAGATTCTGTAGATAAGAACCTCTGGCTTCTCTTAATCTCTTTTTACGATGGGGGATCGGATTATTGGAAACAGATCCAGAAGGGGTTGCGCTTGATTTTTCTGGGAAGCGAACCTTTGTTACCATGTAGCACTTACCAGCACTTGGAATTGTCAATGGAGTTATTCCATCATCAGCGGTTGCCTTGTATGTGTCCCAATCAAGAACAACAGTAACTTTGGTCTTGCTGTTTATTCTTATGTGTGGTGTGCCAGTGGTTCCCCTCTTTAAAGGCACTTCTTTTCCGTTGACTGTTATCAAGAATAGATCAACATTTTCTGTTGTGTTTCCATCATTGAAAACACCATCAGGTATGTCCATATTGAACTCTGCTACTACAGCAGGAGTATTGGCTCCATCAAGATTTCTCAAGAGTTGTGTTGTGATATCTGCAACAAAGTCTCTTGTTATCATGTAGTCGGAATCAAACACAGTCTTGATGTTTGTTCCAATGGGAATCTTATAGACAAGTCTTTTTGCTCCACCAGGAGTGGTATCTGTGCAAGTAAGAGGAACAGGACTTTCAATCGTAAACACTTTCTCTCCATCAAGAGAAAGAGTACACGCCTCTGCAAAGAGACTTGTTGTTGGAATGGTGTCTATGTAAGTCTGCAATTCATTGTAGTAAAGTCTATAAGAACTGCTGTCGTTTTTCTCAATGTCAAGAAGAGTCAAGCAACCTATTTTTATTCCATCGCAGTTGACAATCTCAAGACGATTGGCTTCATCTGAGAACAATTTCCTGATCTTTCCACTTCCAAAGAAATTTGTATTGACTACGGTATAGTCGTTTCCTGTTGCTCCAGCAAGAAGAGGGCTGTCTGCATTGCTTTGTACAATAACAGCATCCGATACACACTGATCGTTGAACATCTGGTTGAAGAGTCTCTTGTTGTCTGGCTCTTTTACTATTGAAACTGTCTTATTCTCTATTATTTCGATATCTGTGCAGTTGACAACCGCTCTTCCGCTATTGATGTTGAGAGTTACACCTATGATGTCTATAATAAATGGCTTGAGAATCTTGTCGC
>Ga0209229_10000072_pt1 | contig 34816 bp, 31 predicted proteins | sample SanBayMetagenome_FD_187466 | JGI IMG/M metagenome (GOLD analysis project Ga0209229, IMG submission 187466) | Freshwater and sediment microbial communities from dead zone in Sandusky Bay, Ohio, USA (SPAdes) (version 2) | ecosystem: Environmental > Aquatic > Freshwater > Lentic > Sediment... | reverse complement strand
AACCGCATGGGTACTGAGTACATCGCCCAGCTGCCGCCGGGCTATGACGACCGCACGCGCCTCGCGCTGAACGACCGCAACCAGGTGGTGGCCACGCACCCCGAGCACCCGCCCCTGCTGCTCGGCGCCGACGGCCGCTGGCTTGTGCTGGTGCCGCACCCGGTGCATACTGCGCTCGACTCTAGCAACGGCTAGAACGACGCAGAGCACGATCTCCTCCTAAGTGCTCGCCGCCTTTACGTTTTGCGACAGGCGGAATATACATTATGCGTCTCGAAGGCAGGGTTTTTCCTATAGCGTCTGCTAAAGTTTCGTGTACACTCTGCTGCATCAAGTCGTCAACCAGGAGTCCGAAATGAGCTACTACACCAACCGCCGCTACAACCCGCCCGCCGACGTCTATCGGGCGAGCACGCTGATCGGCCAGCACACCGGCAAGAACGCGTGGACCCCGCTGGCGCAGAACCCGGCGATCGACGCCGACCTGCAGCAGTTCCGCAGCGATCGCTCGACCAGCCCGGCGGCCGACGCCGTGCGCGAGCGGCTGAACATCAAGTGAGCACGATGCACGGGCCAAGTGCCCGTGCTGCCGACCTTCAACCCCTTGACCTAAGAACGACTATGCGAACCGCCACCTACAACGACCTCGCCTTCTTTGCGTTCTTGATCCTATCGGGCGTCTGGTCCGCCTCTGGCGGACTGACCGGGTGGGTGCTTGGGTTGGTATGGCTCGCGCTGGCCATAGCGACCTACATCGACAACAAGCGCATGCATGCAGCAAGCACACCCCAACCCGCTGACGCCGAAGGCGCCGGCCCCACGACGTAACAACGACTATGCGAACCGACCAGGAAGTGATGTACCGCTACGAGAACCACGCCGACGTGGTGCTGCTCGAGCGCTACCCCGTGACGAAGCGCACGCCGCGGGCGCCGTAGGTTTCAGGGGTGACGAAGGCCCCGATCATTGAGGCGGGCACGGTGGTGGTCATGGTCGCACGTCCTTGTGCGGGGTAAAGGGTCAGGGCATGAGCACGGCCTCGGCCGCACGACGGCGCACCAGGCCAGGCAGCACGCGCCCGCCCCCGCGCACCCACTTGACGAGCTCCTCGCGCACGCCGTCCCAGTCGCCCGCGTCCACGCGCCGGCGCAGCGTGCTGCCACGGTAGCGGCCCACGCCCAGGTTGTAGGCGAAGTCGGTGAGCGCGCCCAGGGCCCTGGGCCGCGCCAGGAGGCCCGGTGAGGCCTTCAGCACGCCGGGCAGGTAGGTGGCCCGCAGCTCGTGCTGCAGCCAGGCCTCGGCGGTCTCCTGGCTGATCGGCGGGTCGTCCATCGTCACCCGTGTGCCGTCGGGCTTCCAGACCGTGCCGTAGCCGATGGTGGGGTAGCCGGCCGGGCAGATGTAGGGTCGCAGCCGCAGGCCCTCGAAGGGCCGGCACAGCGCCGCGGCGACGTCGACCGCCTCACTGACGGGACCGCTCATAGACGCGCCCGACGAACCAGAAGGACAGGATCATGTTGAACACGGCCAGGTCGTCCTGGCCCCACATGCTGACCAGCACCTCGCGCCAGTTGCCGCCCTGCTCGATCGCGATCAGGTACGAGGCGAGCTTGACGCCGGCGTAGAGCGCGAGGAACAGGTAGGTGACGGTCGGGCGCACCAGCGCCGAGATCGCCGCCACCAGCGAGCCCGCGGCCTGGGCAGTGGCCGACTGCTCGCGGATCGCCGCGCCCATCGCGTCGAGCTCGGCCGTCTGCAGCTGCACGTCGGCCTGGCGCATCGCGATCTCGCCGCGCACCTTGGCGAACTCCATCTCGGCCTGCGTCATGCGCAGCTCGTGCTCGCGCTCGGCCTTGCGGTCGATCAGCTTGAACACCTCGGGCGCCAGGCGCAGCACCCCACCGAACACGCCCCCGAGCAAGGTCTCGATCATGTCACTTCCCCCAGTGCGTGGCGACCCACGAGATGAGCCCGCCCAGCATCGACGCGATCGTCATGCCGGCCCAGAGCCCGCCCTTGCTCTTGTTGGCCATCTCTAGCAGCGTGCGCACGTCCTGCTGCAGTGCGGTCACCTGGGCGCGCAGGGAGTGAACCTCGGCCTCCAGGCGGCCAAACTCGCGGGGGTCGATCTCGGTCATGCTTCGGCCTACCGGTCAGAGGGTCGCGGCGTGCGCGAAGAGCGCGTCGAGTTGCTCGTCGTCCAGGCCCAGGGCCGCGGAAAGCTGCAGCACCCACGGGCTGTCGCGTCGCACCTCGGTGGCGTACTCCCACTCGATCTCTGCTGCCGCTCGGGCCGTGGCGTCGGGGATCGCCGCGATGGCGGACGACACCTGACCGAGCAGGCCGGCGCCCAGCAGCGCCAGACGCGCCTGCCGCATTGCGACGAGCGTGACCGGCGGCGGGGGCGGCGGCGGGTCGGCGGGCTCGGGGGTGTTGCCCTCGGCCAGCCAGCGTTGGTAGGCCGCATAGTCGCTGTTCGCGGGGTCTGCGGGGATGAAGGCGTTGTCCGCGAGGCGGCGGATGGTGGTGGTGTGGGTGAGTTGGTACATGGTCAGAGTTCCGCCGAGAACGATTCCGTTTGATTTACCGTGGATGCCAATCCTGCCGTCGCCGCTTCAACACTGGCGCTTACAAAGGTGCGATTTAGATCCTCAATGCCTAGACCCGCCCATGCTGTGCTTGACGCCCTTACGTTTGTAAGAATCCCAGCCGTAACGACTGTGCGCGTAGGCGTGGCGCGCATCTGCACCGGGAATGGCATTGGCACACTTACTGCCCGAGTGGCTCCAGCGTTGGCGTAGCCCTCAACGTTGAATTCGCTGAATATGTGGAAATACCGCTGACACAGCGCCAGCTCGACCCCATACGGCCGATGCTCGAAAGGCGTGGCGGCGCTGCCGACTTCAAGCTGGACGCCGGTGATGGCGAAGATGTTGGTGTTGCTGTCGAGGCAGTTGACTTGGTTGGAGGTGGCAAAGAAACTGCCGGTCTGCCACGCGCCTGCGGTGGTTTGATTGGTAGTGCCACAGGCAAGCGCCCAAGCAATGCCCAGGCCGATGCCGTTTGTCCAGTTCCATGTGCCTGCCGTAATAAGGCCGCCACTTACTGTGACGGTTTTGTATTCCCAGGTATTCGCCGCGTTGACCGTGTATTGCGCAACATAAGACCTGTCGCCAATGTTTCGGACAGAGACGCAGTGCGTGCCTGTTTTGCTGGATCGAACCCAGAATGACAGAGTGAATGTGCGGCCGATCAGATCGCGAGCATTGAAGCCTTCAACCAGTTGCCTAACAGCATAAATGTCGCTCGCGGCAATGCTGGTGTCTGCGGTCGTGACCGCATATCTCAACGAGGATTGAAACTCGTTGCTGCTTGGGACATCGGATTGCTGAGATGCAGTGATAACGCCAGCGCCAGACTGCACATGCTGGTATCGGTCCAGCGAGTATGCGTCGTTGGCAATCGCAGCAAAACTCGTCCCCCGCTGCGCAATCTCCATCTTCCCGTTGATGATCTTGTTGCGCATGCCGGCGAGCTGGCCGGTGGCGTTGGCAAAGTCCTGACGCATCAGCGGGAAACCGCCCGCTGTCGCGCCGTCGTGCACGACGACGGTGGCCTTCGTCGTGTCGACGGTCAGCTCACCCAGTGCCCCGGTGAAGGTTGCATGCTCTGCAGTGGTGCCGCGGCGGCGCTGAATGACGGTTGCCATTGTGTGTCCTCAGACGATTGAGCCGTAGTCCTGGGTGCCGACCTGACCCAGCGGGATGGCCTGCGAGTAGCGCACCAGAACGTTGTCGGTGCCCGCGGGTGGGGCGGATGTGAACGACAGCGCAGTGCCAGACGTCCAGTCGAAGTCGATGCCGGGCGTCTGAACGACACCCGAGATGGAGACCATCAAGTTGTTGATCGAGCCAGGGTTTGCGCTGAGCGTGAAGCCCGTCGTCGCACCGTCCCCACTGAACACGTCCGACACCGCCGACGAGTAGGCCACGCTGGTGGTTAGCGTGACGAGGTCGATGTTCTGCAGCCCCGAGCCCGTCGGGTTCCACCCGATGACGTTGTTGGCCTGGGGGCTGGGCAAAGAGCTGTCGATCGACGTGGACGACACCGGCACCTTGAGCGCACGGCCAACAGCCTCCTGCACCTGCTGGATCTGGATCACGACTCGGTCGAACGTGTCCTCGATGACGCGCGCGTTGAACGCGCCGCCGCCCAGCAAGTCGGTCGTCTGCTCGTAGGGCAGATCGCCGACGATGGTCAGCCTCTGACCTACCTGCAGCGGCGAGCCGCTGAGCGGGTAGGTGACCGTGCCGCCGGGGGCGTTGTCCTGGTCGACGTTCAGCGTGACGCTGTAGTCGCTGTTCAGCACCAGCTCGACCTCGAGACCCGACACGCCGGTCCTGACGACGCGCAGATCGCTCGCGTCGAAGGTCTTGAAGCTGAACGAGAACGTCGTGGTCACGCCGTTGCCGAGGAACGGGCCCGCGCGCCGCGAGGTCGATGGTACGGTCATGGTGCGACTCCTCGCAGGATGGTATGCGCCAGCACCCGATGCACGGACACGCTCAAGGCGCGCGCGACTCAGGGCTGGCCGTGCCGGTGATCAGGCCGCGCGCCAGGTCGGCCAGGCCCTCGGGCTCGATGCGGCCTTGGGCCACGCCCGCGGCGTAGCCGATCGGCCTGGCCAGGGCGTAGACGGGCACGCCGGTGGCGACGCTCACTAGGGTGGCGGCGTCGCGGACGGCCTTCTGCGCAGACCCGTCCTCGACGATCGCCTTGTAGACCGACTGCGGTGCGCCGACGCTGGACTCGAGCAGGCTCACCGCGGGCGACAGGCTCACGCGGTCGTCGAGCGGGTTGTCGTTGAAGCGCTGCATGCCGGCCACCGCGAACTGGCCCGCGATCGGGATCTGCGCGAGCAGGCCCTTGGCCGTGCCCATGCCGAACACCTCGGCCAGCCAGTCGTCGAGGTAGCCGTCGTCGTCTTCGTCCTCGGGCCCGCCACGGAACGCGAGCGCGATCGCCTCGGCCACCCAGATCGGCACCATGAAGCCCATCATCACGATGTAGAGCGCCCGGCCCGCGCCCTTCTTGAGGCCCACCTCGCCGGCTAGCTGCTTGAGCGCCGTGCCGTTGGTGTTGGCCATCATGTTGAAGTAGCCCACGAACTGCGTGAACACGCGCGCGTAAGCCGGGCCCGTCTCCAGGCGGCTCACGTCCTCGGGCAGCGTCGAGCCCTGGGTCTGGCGCACGGTCGAGTCGGCGAAGCGAATCGCGTCGTCGTTGCTCATGCCGTCGGCCAGCGCCTGGTTGTAGGCGCCCGTCCAGACGATGGGCGAGAGCACGTTGTCGAGCGCGGTCTGCAGGAAGTAGGCGTGACGCATGCTGAAGTCCTGCGCGCGCTCGAACGTCGAGGGCTTCAGCAGGATCGCCTGCATCTGCTCATTGAGCACCGCCACCTCGTTCTTGGCGCGGTCGTCCATGTAGGGCGAGGCGCCCCAGACGGCCTGGCTGAACTTGACCGGGTTGGCGACGTACTGCGCCACGGCGCGCATCAGGATGCTGGGCTTGACGCGCACCGCGGCCGTGCTCAGGCCGGTGATCTGCTGGATCGCGTTCGAGACGTTGGCGAACATGAGCGCCATGCCCGCGCGGGCGCGGATGAGCCCGGGCAGGCGGGCCCACTTGCCGGTGCCCACGATCGGGGTCTCGACGATCTGCTGCGCCGAGCGCTGCAGCCAGGGCTGCAGCATCGACTCGATGGCCGCCGGCTGGATGCGGTCCAGGGGCTGGCTCACGGTCTTGCGCGTGAGCAGCTTGCGCACGTCGCGCGCCGGGTTGGTCATGTGCGAGAAGAGCAGCACCTTGTCGAGGTGCTGCGATAGCGAGCGCAGGTCCAGCATCAGCGGCCGGTTGTACTCTGTGCGGGCCATCGTGAAGCCCTTGGCCGGCTGCGGGAACGCGAAGGCCATCGAGTTGTTCTCTTCCTCGGCCAGCTTGCGCAGCGCGTTGTCCTTCACCAGGCGCGTGTCGACCTGGGCCGGCACATAGCCGCCGCGGCGCGTGACGCCGAAGGGGTCGACGAAGGCGTCGGCCGTGACCTCGCTGAAGAACCGGCCGAAGGCGTCGCGGTGCGCCTTCTGCGCCAGAGGCTTCGTGTCCTCGAGCAGGTCCCACACGCCCTGCACGAAGTCGAAGTGCGCGCGCTCGAGCTTGCCCTCGTTGACCAGGCGCCGCAGGAACGTGTCCCACGCGGTGGTGTCGAGCGTGCCGTCGGCGTTCTCGAAGGCCCAGCCGCGGCCAAGCAGCAGCTTGCGCTTGTTCGACTCGTTGCCGGTGTGCGCGATCGCGTGCAGGATCTCGTTCATCGCCGTGCCCGCGGTCGAGCCTGGCGTGCCGAAGGTGTAGCCGAACTCGGGCGCCTCGATCACGCTGTCGCCCACGATCGGCGCCAGGTTGTCGACCAGGGCCTGGAAGCGCTTGCGGTACTCGATGCGGTCCTTGCGGTAGCGGTCGGCCGCGTCCTTGATCGGCTGGAACACGAAGCGCAGGAACGGGCCGCCGTACTTGCCGTCCATGCCCTCGGCCCACTGCTCGACGCGGCGCAAGAACGCGATGCCCTGCTTCAGGAAGAGCCCGCGCTCCTCGGCCCGGGTGACGGCCATGCCCTCGCCCGGGATGCGGTCGGGGATGCCGATCTCCTCCATGCGCGCGAAGAGCTCCTGCGCGACGTCGTCGATGTCGAGCAGGTTGCCGTCCACCTCCATCTGGCGCGAGCGCTTGGCCAGGAACCACATGGCGCGGATCTGCTCGTGCAGGCCCTGCAGCTCCTCGAACGTGAGCGCCTCCAAGGGCTGCGCGTTCTGCGTGGCCGCGGCCATCATCGGCGCCACCGCGTTGAAGGTGTCCGGGTCGTTCTTCTGCAGCACCTCCAGGTAGGCCGCGGCGCCCTTGCTGGCCGGGCTCTGCACGCCGTAGGCGGCCAGCACGGCGCGCGCCGCGTTGACGATGTCGGGGTCCCTGCCCTTCTCGACCGTCTTCTCGTCGTTGCCCTTGGTGACCCGGGCGAAGAACTCGAGGATCTTCTTCGACTCGGCCGTGGCCTCCAGCGCCGCCTTGGCCGCGGCGTTGTTGAGCATCTGGTCCTGCTTGGCCTGCACGGCGGCCTGGGTGTCGCCGGCCATCGTGGCCTCGGTCCAGCGCTTGCCGGCGCGGCGCTCGGCGGCGGTGTGCTTCCAGGCGGTGGCGCGCAGGTCCTTGAGCGGGGTGCGCGCGATCACGTTGGCACCGAACTGCTTGGCCGCCTCGACCAGCACGTTGACCGTCATGCGCGCGCCGCGGGCGTTGACCTGTCCGGTGTCGGCGCGCTCGCTCAGCATCTCCTGCTGTGTGCGCAGCTCGGTGGCCAGGCTGCGGGCCCGGGCCTCGTTGTGCACCGCCTCGTTGGCGGCCTGCTGGATGGCGCGCTCGTCGATTAGGTCGCCGTGCTCCTCGAGCATGCGCTGCTCGACCAAGCCGTCGATGGCCTCGCGCTTGTCGCCGAAGAGCTCGATCGCCCGGTACATGGCCTCGACGCTCGGGTAGCTGAAGGCGTCGGCGATCGCGGCGATGTTCATGTCGGCCGCCACCGGGTCGGCCTCGAACTCCTTCTCGGCCTTCTCGATCGCGGCCTTGGCCAGCACCTCGGGGCGCTGGTCGACCTCGGCCGTGACCTGGGCGCGGATGGTTTTCTCGATCTCGCGCGCCTCGCGCTTGAGCTTGGCGATGACCTTGTCGCGCGCCTTGACCGCCCACTTCAGGTCGGCGATCGAGCGCTTCTGCAGGCGCTCGGCCGCCTCGCCGTCGGCCTGCTCGTCGGGCATCAGGCCCGCCACCTCGTTGGCCTGCGCGATCTGCTCGTCGGTGGCCAGCATGCGGTCCATGACGCGGCGGATGTCGTCGTTGAGTTGGATGTTGGGGCCGGCGGGCGGGTCACCCTGAGCGAGCGGCGTGTCAACGACAACCTCTGTCGGGTGGGGCATTTCGCCCCGGTCTTGCGCGGCTTGCGCCCTTTCGTTCACGATCTCGTTCGCCACAAAGAGCGCGCGCTCGACCGAGTCAAAAGGTTGAGACCCCAGTATGCGTTCGCGCGGTTGCCCTGCGACGCGAGCGTAGATCCAGTACTTTCCTTCGCGGTTAGCCTTGACCGTCAACGTGGCGATGTTGCCTGCGGTTTGCGCTGAAAGTCTTTTCGCAGTGCGTTTGCCGCCGGGGTACTCCTCTGGCAGAAACTCACCGCCAGCGTAATACCTTCCAGAGACAAAGATGCCGCCGCTCGGCGCTCGACCCCCGCGCCCGACTTCCACAGACGGTATATCTGCCTCGCCCTGCCCCAGCGTCTCACCGCCAGGCTGGGCCACACCGCGCTGCGCCAAGAACTGCTTGATCGACTGGTAGACCGACTTCAGCCAGGCCGCGAAGCGCCGCATGACGGGCTGCAGCTCGACGCTGGGGGCCTTGCCCTCCATGACGTACTGCTCAATGCTCTCGGCCCAGCGCTCGTGGTAGGGGCGCTTCTCGTCCAGCGTGAACGACGCCCACTGCTCGGGCGTGACGCCGAACCAGGCCAGGACCTTGGCGTAGTCCTCGGCGATCTGCTGCGGGGCGCCAGGCTGGCTGGCGACGTCGGCCAGCACTTCGAGGAAGAAGTGCCCGGTCTCGTGGAAGAACGTCGAGAGGTCCGCGTTGGGGTTGAGGACCAGCTCCAGCGTCTGCGGGTTGAAGGTGCCGCGGGGGCCCTGTTCTAGGACTCCGGTGTCGGGTCCTGCGGGCTCGGGGCGCTGCGCATCCCCGCCGAGTACATCTCCACCGGGTTGTCCGCTGGCGGTTTCTCGTACCTGGCGATCTGCGCCCTCAAGCCCTGCACGAACGGGTTGTCCGGTCCACTGCGGGCCTCGGACTCCGTCAGCGCCTCCTTCAGCAGTTCCAGTTGTGAGGGCATCGATCTTCTCCTGGTACTCGGCGCTGAACGCCACCTGCGTGTCGTACCAGAACTGACCGGCAAACGACACGCCTTCCACCGAGGCGGACACCCGCTCGGCCAGCGCCCGGAGCTCGGACGCTTTGGCCTTGATTTTATCAGCAAGTGCTACATCGTCCAAACCGCCGAAGTCGTCCATGCCGTAGCGCTGCTCGAACTCGGGCACGTACTGCAGACGCACGCCGACGGCGGCCGGCATCTCGCCGGCCATCGTGTTGGCGAGACGCCGACCGTCGACGATGACGGTCAGGAACTCGACGCCTTCCTGCGCCAGGTCGGCTAGCACCTTCTCCAGCTTCTCTGCGTCCGCAGCGCTGCGGAAGTAGATTTCGACGCCCGGCCGGTGGCGCTGGTAGTCGACCGCTTCGTTGGCGCGCAGCACCCTTGACAGAAACGTGCTGTCCTGGCGCGCAGCCTGCGCCTGGCGCAGCATCTCCAGCCACAGCGCGTTCGCGTCGTAGCCTTCGCGCGCCACCACCTCCAGGTCCAGCGAGCGCTCGATGCCGCCGTAGCGGCCCTGCGTCGACAGGGCCTTCGCACCGAGCACGGTGCTGCCGTCGTCAGGGGCGTAGACCGCCAGGCGGACTGCTTCGGCCAAGCGCGCCATGTCGGCGTCGGTGGGCACGAAGTCGACGCCTTGCGTGTCCTTCGACATCTGGATCGACAGGCCGCCGACGAAGCGGTCCACCTCGCGCTCCAGCGCGGCGAGCTCAGCCTTGGCCGCGACCTTGCGGGCGTTGAACGCTTCCAGGCGGGCCTTGGCGCGCTCGACGTTGCCGATGAGGCGCGTGGCTTCGACGGGCGGGCGCACGATTCGGCCGAGCTCGATCATGCGCTTCTTGGTGCCCTTGACCTCGCCGCTTTGCAGCTTGCGCAGCTCCGCGATCTCGGCCTCGTGCGCGCGCTCGTGATCCTCGATCATCTTGAGCGCTTCGGTCGTGTCCTGCCCGGCGGTGACCAGGTCGGAGGTCGGCGGCGAGGCGTCGATGATGCTGCGCAGTTCCTTCACCCGCGCCTGCTGCGAAGTGCCGGTCAGGTTCGCTTCGAGCTCGAACGAGCCGCCCTCGCCCGCCGCGCTGGTCCAGTCGTTGACCGTCCAGACTTCCTTCTCGACGAACCACACGACGGCTTGCAGGTCGTCGTCGTTGGTCTTGGCCAGCACCGGGTCGGTGTTGAGCTCGGGATCGTTGCGGATGTCGCGCGCCGCTTTGGCGAAGACGTCCTGGCCAAAGCCGAACTGCAGCGTCGTGGTGGCGTCCTCGCGCATCTCGCCCGACACGCCGGTCTCGGCGACCGAGGGGATGCGCCGGCGCCCTGCCAGGCGCTGCAGCATGCGCGCCGCCCACACGTCGATCGTGGCGCGCTGGCGGAACCCGATCAGGTTGCCGCTGAAGTTCAGCGCCTTGGGCGCGGTGCCGCCGCGGGTGATGTCCGGGTCGGCATTCTTGACCACGCGCCACAGGTCGACCATCGCGCGCGCCACGTTGCGCCCGTTGAAGCCGTACTTCGAGCCCGACTCCTTCTTCGGCAGCAGCGCGTCCGGGAACTCGCGCGCGGCGCGCAGCGTGGCCAGCTTGGTCTTGTACTCGGGCAGGTCCTTGACCGCCTTCTTGCTCAGCCCCTCGGCCTGGCGCTCGTTGAACCAGGACCGCAGGTCGGTCTCCAGCGCGTCGACGCGGTCGAAGTAAGCTTCCCACTGGACGATGAGCTGATCGAAGTCCCCGCGGCTGGCGCGGCGCAGCGCGTCGACCGCGTTGAACCAGTTGTCGCGCACCGGCGTGTTGGGGCTAGTCGCGCCCAGCAGGTCGGCGAACAGGTCACCCAGGCCGCCGAACTCCTGGCGCAGGCGCGTGCGCATGGCCTTGTACCAGCCGGCCTGCGCGAGGATGTTGCGGGCGTTCGCGTCGCCTCGGGCGGCGCGCTTGAACACCGTGCGCACCTCCTCGACCATGCTCCGCGCCACCGCGTTGACGCGGCGCGTGTAGTTGGCGGTGCCGGGCTCCAGCGACTTGCCATCGGCGTCTGCGCTGAACTGGTACGAGATCGTCTTGTACTCGTGCATGACCTTGCGGTCATCGCCGGTGCCCTCGACGACGGTGCGCGAGTAGGTGAGTGGCTCCCAGCCCTGAGCCACCGGGTGCGCCATCTTCGTCTTGCGCACGGCCGCTTCGATCTCGGCCACGGACACGCCGGTGGCCGCGGCCGAGGCGTCGATCGCTGCGCGCTCCTCGGCGCTGATCATCGAGCGCTCGGCCGTCTCGCGGATGCCGCGCGCGGCCACCATCTGCAGCCGCTCGACGGCGGCCTGCTCGTAGGCCGGCGCCTGCGTGCGCGACTCGAAGTCGCGGATCAGCCCGTCCTTGTAGAGCCGGCCCTCGCCCTCGAACACGCCGGCCGCGGCCAGCGCCTCGTACTCGGCGGGCGCCAGGCGCTGCAGGATCTCGCCCCAGCGCTGGCGCGTGAGCTCGCCTCCGGGCAGGTCTCGGCGGGCGCGCAGTGCGTCGGCGACGACGTCGCGGCCGGCGGCCGGGCGCTGCGCAGGCGCGGGCACCACGCGGCCCTGCGTGCGCCCCATTGGGCCCAGCACCTCGGCCTGGAACGTCTGGTCGCCGAGCATGATGACCTGGCCCGACTGCGTGCCCTCCATGCGCGTGAGGTAGCCCGCGAACCCGGCGTCGAGCACGGCCGACTCGAACCCGAGTTGGTCGCGCCCGGTCTTCAGGCGCAGCGGGTCGGCGTCGGCGTCGTAGACGTTGTCGAGGTTCACGCGCTGCGCGCGCCCACCGACACCGGCCTCGGGGTTGATGCCGGTGCCCTTGTCGACGTAGAAGTAGCTGCGCTGGCGCAGGCGACGATCGGCGGCGTTGAGGTACTGCTCGCGCGCGCTGCCTTCCAGGCCGGTGCCGAACGCCGACGTGATGATCGTCGGCCGGTCGGCCTTGGAGTAGTGGAAGCCCTCGATGCCGTCGAGCCGGCCCAGGCGCGGCGCGTTCAGCACCCCCGTCTGCTGCCCGGGCGCCGCGCCCAGGATGCGCAGCGGGTAGCGCTGGAAGAACTGCTCGGCGGTCATGCCGAGACGCGAGCCGTAGGCGGTGTAGAACGCGCTGGCCCAGGTGGCGTAGCCCTCGTTGACCGCGTCCCGGAACCGGCCCGTGGCGGCGAGCTGGCGCTTCACCTCAGCCTTCACAGCCTCCTGCGAGGCGCGCGCCGCGGCCTGGTCCTGCGCCTGCTGGATGACGCGCTCGGCCTCCTGCTGCAGGAACACCTGCGCCTGCTCGCCGGCGGTCTGCGCCTCGAACGCGCTGGGTGCGTCGGGCGAGGTGCGCGCGTGCTGCGTCAGCGCCTCGGCCAGCGGCGTGCCGGGCGCGACGGTCAGCGCGTCGGCGACGTTGATCTCGACGGTGTCGCCGGTGGCTGCAGCGACAGCGATGCGGTCGCGCACCGAGGCCGGCAGCACCGCCAGCGCCTCGGGCGGCAGTTGGTTCAGCACCTCGCCGTCGACGTACACCTTCGCGTCGCCCGACATCTGGCCCATCAGCGCGCGGAACTGCTCGGGCGAGCGCTCGCGCAGCGCCGACTGGCCAGCCAGCTCGAACGCGCGCTGCAGGGCCTGGCCGGCCATGCCGGCGCGCTGCATGTTGGCGCCGTCGGCCGCCAGGCGCGAGATGGCAGCTTCCAGGCCCTTGACGACGGCGACGTTGCCGCCGGCGCCGACGATGGTCGCGACCAGGGTCTGCGCCGCCGCGCTCGGGCGCTCTTCAAGGTAGGAGCTGAACGGCTTGTCGGGGTTCAGGACCGCCCACTCGTTGAGGTCCTGCAGCACGGTGGCGATCTGCTCGCCGGGCACCTCCAGCGCGATCTGGCGGCCCAGGATCTGCAGGAACCCGGCGCCGGCGCGCACGTCCTTCAGCAGCGCACCGAGCGGCAGCTTCTCGGTGGCGTACTCGATCGCGGCCTGCGAGGTGGCGAACGGCAGCGCCTGCGACATCGGCAGGCCCTTCTCGCGCGCGTCCTGATAGGCCACGCCGCCGGCGCCGGCGGTCATCATCGTGAGGGCCGCGCCCTGGCCGCCGGGCAGGAAGGCCATCGGCAGGGCCAGCAGGTTCTGCGTCAGCGACTCGATGCCGCTGAAGAACCCGCTGGCGATGTTGCCGTCGGCCCGGGGGCGTGCCGCCTCGGCGGTGCGGCCGGCCGCCGCGCCCTGCATCGCGAACCCTTCGGCCAGGCGGCGCAGCGGGTTGCCGCCGATCGCGGTTACCGACTCCAGCGGGTCGAGCACCGGGGCGACGAGCTCCAAGCCGGCCTGGAACGTGCCGGCGGCGCCGCGGCTCGCGCGGAACACGCCGGCCTTGGCCGCACCGCCCAGGTCGCGCGCGAAGCGCTCGATCTGCCCCAGCACCCCGATGTCGTCCTGCGCCACCGTGGTAAACGAGGGGTCGAGCAGTTGGCGGGCCAGCACCGGGGAGTCGCGCATCATGCGCGCGATGTCGAGCGCGCGGGCGGCCTCCTTGCGGCGGATCTCCTCCAGGTTGCGCTCGACCACCGACAACGGCAGGCCGCTGGTCTGGCTGAGGCGCTGGCGCTCGGCCGCGAGGTCGGGGTCGTCCTTGAGCGCGCGCTCGACCGCGGCGCGCACCTGCGTCTCCTGCCGGCGCTGGTTCTCCTGCGCGATGCCCATGTAGGGGTTGGCGGCATCGGACGGCGGCGCACCGGCGGCGCGCTCACGGGCGAGTTGCAGGTAGTCGGTCATCGCTGCTGCGGGTTGAGCTGGCGGCGCAGGTCAATGAGCTGGCGCTGCCGTTCCTGCGCGTCCTGCAGCATGGCCTGGATGTCGCGCTCGTTGGGTTTGGCCTTCCTGCGCTCTTCGGCGATGTCGTCGTTGATCGCGCGGATCTCAGACTCCAGGTTGCGCACGTCGCGCTCGATGCGCGTGCGGTCGGCCGCCGACAGGCGCGGCGCGGCTGGTGCCGGTGCGCGCGCGGGGGCTGGTGCGGGAGCTGGCGCAGGAGCCGGTGCCTGCCGGCGGGCAAGCGCCGCAGCGGCCTGATCGTTGAGCTCCTGGCTGGTGCGATCGGGAGCCGGTGCGGGGGCGCGAGCAGCGGCTGGCGCAGGAGCCGGCGGTGCAGGAACCGGCGGTGCAGGAACCGATACCGACGGGTTGCCGCGACCCGCCGGCGCAGGGGCTGCGCCCTGCTGCCGCGCACGGTAGGCCGCCCACTCAGCCGCTGATGCGTAGGGGCTGGGTTGACCCGCGGGCGGTGCGATCGACGTGCCCAGCGTCACTGGCGCAGGGGCAGGCGCAGCCGGCGGCCTGGCTGGGGTTGGCGCGGCGCCCGGTGCCGGCGGCGCAACCTTGCGGCGCTGGCCCTCGACGAACATCTCGGCGATGTTCTGCTCGGTGATCGGCTGCCCGGTCTGGCGCAGCGCGCGGATGATCTGCTGGCGATCGGCCGCCGGGATCGACGACAGCAGCACCTCGCGGCCGTTGACGTTGACGTAGGCCTTGGCCAGCTCGTCGGGCGTGAGCAGCGCCAGCGCCTTGCGCGAGTCGCGGCCGAACTCGCTGACGTAGACCTTGTCCATCGCCACGGCGTCGATGATCTGTTGCTTCTCGTCGGCGGTCACCGGCTTGTTCTGGCGCTCCGCGGACATGGCGCGCACGCGGCGGTCGACCTCGCTCGAGAACCGGCCGGCGGTCTCGGGGTCCTTCTTCTTGTCGATGCCCAGGGCCACGAGCGCGGCGTCGACGCGCTGCGCGTCGGTGAGCATCGCGTCCTGCGTGGCGCCGCCCTTGCCGGCCTGGGTAGCGACGTCGATCAACTGTTCCATCTGCGCCGGCGCGATCTTGGTCGTGAGCGCGGTCAGGTTGACCTTCTCGCCGCGCGCTAGGCGCTCGCGCGCGTCGATGTAGACGGCCCAGTCGGTCTTGACCGGCTCGCCCGCGGCAGCTTGCTTGGCCTTCTCGCGCACGTGGTCCTGCAGCGTGACGCGCTCCTTGCCGTCCATCTGCACGAGCAGCGCCTCGGGCACCGCCCGGCCCTGCCCCACTAGCTGCCAGGCCTGGTCGCTCGCGATGCGCTCGCGCTCCTGCTGCGCAGCCATGGCCAGGGCCTGGTTCTCGCGCACGCGCTGCAGCGCCTTCTCGCGCACGGCCGGGTTCTCGATCTTGGCGACCTCGGCGAGTTGCTCCTGGAACGGGCGCGGCGCGAGGCTCGCGGCCACGCGCGTGGCCTCCTGGTTGTCGGCCTCGCCCTGCACCGCGGTGTCGATGCGCGTGCGCACGTCGAGCGGGATCGCGCTGCCGTACTTGAGCAGGTAGTCCTTGGCGGCCTGGGCGCCGCCGGGCCGGGAGGCCAGCGCCACGGCCACGTCGGCGTGGTACTTGGCAAGCTGCTCGTTGGCCATCGCCACGCCGACCTCGGCGCCGTAGCCCTCGCCGGCGGCGTAGGCGATGGCGCGGTCGCGGATCTGCGCGGCGGTGGTGGCGGCCAGCGCGTCGGCGTTGGCCGGGTTGACCAGGCGCCCCGCGTCGACGATGGTCTGGTTCTGCAGCGTGCGGAAGTTGACCTCGCGCGCGCGGCGCTTCTCGCCCTCGACGAACCCGAGCGTGTCGGCCTCGGCCTGCAGCATGAGCTGGCCGAGCGCGCGGTTGGCGATCTGCTTGGCCATCGGGCTGGCGTTCTGCCCGTAGGTCTCGGGGGCCTTCTTCCACCAGTCGGCCATCGCGGCGCTGTACTGGTCGGCCTGGTCGCCCTTGTACTGCTCGCGCAGCGCGGCGCGCTGGCGCTGGTAGTCGGTGCGAACCTGCAGCTCGAGCTTGAACGCCTCGTCTTGCGCGTCGCGCTCGATGCGCCGGTCGAGCATCTCGGCGCCGGCGGCCAGGGTCTGCGCCGTCTGGCGGGCCCCGCTCATCAGGTCGGGTGCGCGCTGGTAGACCGGGCGCAGCGCCTCGCTGCGAACCTGGGGGCCCTCGTAGGTGGGGATGCGGGGCATTACATCACCCCACCGCCGGCTGCGCTGCCGTAGAACCCTCTGACCGGGGGCTTGCGGTAGGTCGTCCACTTGTCAGCCACCGACGCAGCCGTGCCGAGCAGCGACCCGTAGCCACTTGAGCGCAGGCGCGATGCCTCCTCGCGCGCGGCGTAACTCTGGTTGGCGGCGTCGGCGCGGATCGCCCAGCCCTCACGCCGCGCGTTCATGCGCGCGGTGGCCGCGTCCTGCTCGGCGAAGAAGTCGGTCTGGTCGATCAGCTCGGCCGGCGTGCCCTCGGACAGATCAAGCCCGCGCGCGGCCATCATCGAGCGCTGCGTGCCGCGCAGCTGGGCGCCCTGGCGCTGGATCTTCTGCACGTCCTCCTCGCCGCGACGCTGCGCGTCGGCCGCGGCGCGGTCGGCCATGATCTGGTTGTTGCGCGCCACTTGCTCGGCAGCTGCCGCCTGATTCTGTGCACCGATGAACTGCGTCAGGCCCGACACCGCGGACATGCCCAGCTGCAGGGCCTGCATGCCGGTCAGGCCGGTGGCCGCAGTGGTGGCTGCACCGGCTGCCGCGGCAGCGCCACCGGCCGCGGCGGTCGCGCTCGCGATGCCTGCTGAGATGGACGACCCGATGGAGGCCAGGGCAGCGCCGATTGCAGCGAAACACATGGTCAGGCTCGCAGGTCGAAGGGGTGGAACAGCGCGCCGGTGGGCACGTGCAGCGGCGGGTGGATCGTGAACCCGAGACGCTTCAACCAGCGGATGGCGGTGCGGTTTTCGGCGTGCACCACGTTGGTCAGGTGCGGGTAGACCTCCAGCATCGCGGCAATGTAGCGGCGGGCCTCGCGCTGAAGGACACCGGGGTAGCGCGTCAGCGCATCGGTGCCGACCAGCCAGGGCACGCCGATCGGCGCGAGCACGGTGCCGCGTGGGTGCCGGCTGCAGCCGCCGATGGCCAGCAGCCGGCCGTTGACCAGCGCGGTGCGCGAGAAGTCCGAGGCGGCGATAGACCCGCGCAGGCCCTGCTCGACGTCGAACCCGAACGCGGTGGCCTCGGTGCGGTCCACGCCGCGCATCTCGCGCAGCATGCGCTCGACGTCACCGGACTCGACCGGCCGGATCTCAACCGCCGGTCGCGACATCCAGCGCGATCCCGAGCACCGTGAGCGGCAGCGGCTGGTCCTGACGCAGGCAGACCGACCCGTCGCTGTTCCAGGACGGGCCGATCGCGAAGCGCAGCTCGCCGGTCTTGAGCGCCGGCGGCGAGCCGTAGGGGTCGGTGTGGTCGCGCGCCGGGTACTCGGTGAGCTTGGCGAACGTGGGCCCGGCCTTCACCAGGTTGGACTGCGTGACGCGCAGCGCCACGCCGTTCACGTTCTTGCGCAGGTACTGGCCGGCCGCGGCCGCACCCTCGATGGCAAGCGGCAGCGTCTGCAGGTCGGAGCTGTAGGCCAGGCCGACGTGGATGGTCGAGTAGCTCGCGTCGAGCGTGACGCTGCCGCCCGAGACGGTGCGCGGCGGGTGCACCGCGCCGTCGGCCAGGATCTGCACGCTCTTGCCCTCGAGGTGCCACAGGCCGCTGACCGAGCTCACCGGGGTGGCGTCGTAGGTGAGGCCCGAGTCGACGAAGAACGCATCGGCCTGGTCGGTGAACTGGCGCGATTGCAGGCGCTCGACGTAGCGCACGCTGCGGCCGTTCACGGTGCGGCGCACGATTGCGTAGAGCACATCCTCCAGGCCCTCGCTGACCACGCACACGGTCTCGAACACGCCGTCGGTGGTGTGCTGGTGCCAGCCGTAGACCTGCTGCTCGGGCACGTGCGTCAGGCCGAGCAGCGCGCCGTCGGAGCGCACGCACCACAACGTCGGCACCGGGGCGCGGCAATAGGCCACGTCGGTGACGCTGTAGCCGTTGAACAGGTGCGGGGCCATGATCGACACGTCGATCGAGGCGTAGGCGCTCGACTCCCAGTTGTAGGCGAGCTCGCGGATGCGCGAGCCCTGGGCCTGCACGTAAAGCAGCGAGTTGGTCGTGAGCGCGGGCTGCACGTTGGAGGCGCCGCTGAAGCCCTGCGGCTTGACCGACAGACTGGTGGGCGTGATCGCCGGCGCGCTGTCGGCGAAGATCCTGAACTCACCGCCGGCGGTGAGCGCGATCAGGTCGGCCAGGGGCATCAGGTGCCGGATCGCGTTCTGCTGCTGCGCGGCGATGCGGAACTGCAGCGCGTCGTCGTCCTGGCTCGGCGTGCTTGAGGTCAGGTTCGACAGGGTTGCGTTGCGCGTGCCCCAGACGGTCTGCGGGGAGTTGACGGTGCCCGCAAACCAGCGGCGCTGCTCGTAGTGGGTAACGGCGCCCGGGTACGCACCCGCGGCGCCGTTGAGCGTGTAGACGCTCTCGGGCGGCGTGATCGAGGTGTCGGCCAGCACGTTGTCGTCAACGATGTTGGTTCCGGTGGTCGAGCCGACGTAGCCGAAGCTGCCGCCGCGCTGCTTGTAGACGCGGTAGCGCGAGGCGCCAGCCACGGCTGACCAGGAGACGGTGTTGAAGTTGCCCGACACCGTCAGGTTGTTGTTGGCGCTGACCGAAGTCGACGCCAGCGACTCGGTCACGCCGTCGGCCGCGATCGAGGTCACCACGTAGGTGTGCGGGTTTTGATTGCCGGGCGTGCCGACCGTGGCCGCGACCGCCACGCCTGTCGGCGCGGCAATCCCGGGCGCGAAGCTAACTGCCGTCAGGGTCCAGTTGGTCGCGCCCAAACGCTTAAGCTCGCGCGCCACGTAGTTTGGGTGCGTGAGCGTGAGCACATCGCTGTCTTGCGCGAAGTGCAGGTAGAACAGGTCGCCTTCAGCGTAGGTTGTGGCGATCTGGTAGACCCGCGCGACGCTGGCGCCGACTGCGACAGTCGCGTTGCCCCAGCGGTCGGCCGTGGTGAACGACACCGAGTCCACGACAGTTATGCGGTGAAATCGGTTGCCGATGAACACGTCGTCGCCGGTGCTGTAGAAGTGGAACCCGGTCAACTGAACCGTAGAGCCGACAATGGTGTTGATCGTCTTGGCCGATTCCAACACTGTTTGGCCGTTGATGAAGAACCGCAGCACCTGATGTCCGAACTCGAGCACCACGGTCTGGTCGGCGCTGTAGGCGAACGGGATCAGGCGCGTCTTGCGAGCAGAGTCGGCCACCTCGCCCACGAACCGGAACCCGGGCCGGCGCGTGGCGGGCCCGTGCGGCAGCGTAGTGAAGTTGCGCGCGAGCGCCAGGCCCGTCTGGTGCTTGGTGAGGTCCAGGCGCCCGTAGAGCTCGGGCGTGATCTCCCCGCCCGCGAAGCTGCGCAACAACGTCTTCATGGCTGAATGGTATGAACAGGTCGTCGGTCAACGGACACTCAGGGGCCAGGGTCTACCAGGTGCTCTTCTGCAGTGGCGCTGGACAGCGCGGAACGGGCCACGAGCCTGGCGGCTGCTGTGCGTCCGAACGGGCTCGCAGCCAGCAGGTGCTGGCCCGCCGGGATTCCGGTCTTGCCTGACAGTTGAGTCAAGCGGCGGCCCGTGGTGATCTTGAACTTGGGTGCCAAAATCGCCGCGCTGCCGAGCAGGGCAAACGCCGCCGGCACAACCTGCAGCGTTTCAACACCTTGCAGCGTCGCATCTGCTGGGCTGAGCGCGAAGCTCGCGGGGTCAACGGCGATCGCTGCGCCGTACTCCGAGACGGCGCTCAAGCCCGTCAGACTGAACGTGGCCGGCGTCGTGGCTGAAAGCAGGTCGGCCAGAGTCTGGGCGCTTGATCCCGTCAGGCTGAAGGCGGCCGGCGTCGTAGCCGAGAACCGGACGGCTAGGGTCTCAGCGCTGGCGCCCGTCAGGCTGAACGTGGCCGGTGTCGTGGCCGAGAGCAGGTCGGCCAGGGTCTGAGCACTTGACCCTGTCAGGCTGAATGTGGCCGGCGTGACGAACGTCCCAGCGTCGTACTGAGCGTCCGCACTTGACCCCGTCAGGGTGAACGCGCCGAGCGTCGTAGCTGACAACAAGTCGACCAGGGTCTGAGCGCTGGCACCCGTCAGGTTGAACGCGCCGGGCGTCGTAGCTGACAGCAAGTCGGCCAGGGTCTGAGCACTTGACCCTGTCAGGCTGAATGTGGCCGGCGTCGTGGTCGAAAGCAGGTCGGCCAGGGTCTGGGCGCTTGAGCCCGTCAGGCTGAAGGCGGCGGGCGTCGTGGCCGAAAGCAGGTCGACCAGAGTCTGGGCGCTTGAGCCCGTTAGGCTGAACGTGGCGGGCGTCGTGGCCGAAAGCAGGTCGGCTAGCGTCTGAGCGCTGGCACCCGTCAGGTTGAAGGTGGCGGGCGTGACGAACGTTCCAGCGTCGTATTGAGCGTCCGCGCTGGCACCCGTCAGGCTGAACGTGGCCGGTGTCGTGGCCGAAAGCAGGTCAGCCAGGGTCTGAGCACTTGACCCTGTCAGGCTGAAGGTGGCCGGCGTGACGAACGCCCCAGCGTCGTACTGAGCGTCCGCGCTGGCACCCGTCAGACTGAACGTGGCCGGTGTCGTGACCGAAAGCAGGTCGACCAGAGTCTGGGCGCTTGAGCCCGTCAGGCTGAACGTGGCCGGTGTCGTGGCCGAAAGCAGGTCGGCCAGGGTCTGAGCGCTGGCACCCGTCAGGCTGAACGTGGCCGGCGTTGTGGCCGAGAGCAAGTCAGCCAGGGTCTGAGCGCTTGAGCCCGTCAGGCTGAACGTGGCCGGTGTCGTGGCCGAAAGCAGGTCGGCCAGGGTCTGAGCGCTGGCACCCGTCAGGCTGAACGTGGCCGGCGTTGTGGCCGAGAGCAAGTCAGCCAGGGTCTGAGCGCTGGCACCCGTCAGGCTGAACGTGGCGGGCGTTGTGGCCGAGAGCAGGTCGGCCAGGGTCTGAGCGCTTGAGCCCGTCAAGCTGAAGGTGGCGGGCGTGACGAACGTTCCAGCGTCGTATTGGGCGTCCGCGCTGACGCCCGTCAGGCTGAACGTGGCCGGTGTCGTGGCCGAAAGCAGGTCAGCCAGGGTCTGAGCACTTGACCCTGTCAGGCTGAAGGTGGCCGGCGTCGTGGCCGAAAGCAGGTCGACCAGAGTCTGGGCGCTCAAACCCGTCAGGCTGAACGTGACCGTCGTCGTGGCCGAAAGCAGGTCAACCAGGGTCTGAGCGCTGGCACCCGTCAGGTTGAAGGTGGCGGGCGTGACGAACGTTCCGGCGTCGTACTGAGCGTTCGCGCTTGACCCCGTCAGGCTGAACGTGGCGGGCGTCGTGGCCGAAAGCAGGTCGGCCAGGGTCTGGGCGCTGGCGCCCGTCAGGCTGAACGTGGCGGGCGTCGTGGCCGAGAGCAGGTCGGCCAGGGTCTGAGCGCTGGCGCCCGTCAGGCTGAACGTGGCGGGCGTCGCGGCCGAAAGCAGGTCGGCTAGGGTCTGAGCGCTGGCACCCGTCAGGCTGAACGTGGCCGGCGTTGTGGCCGAAAGTAGATCGGCCAGTGTCTGAGCGCTTGCGCCCGTCAGGCTGAACGCTGCGGGAATTGTGAGCAGCGGGAGTTCAGCAAAGAGCTCCGCGCTCGAGCCCGTCAGGCTGAACGTGGCCGGCGTCGTGGCCGAAAGCAGGTCGGCCAGGGTCTGAGCACTTGACCCCGTCAGGCTGAACGTGGCCGGCGTCGTGGCCGAAAGCCGATCGGCCAGGGTCTGAGCACTTGACCCTGTCAGGCTGAACGTGGCCGGCGTGACGAACGCTCCAGCGTCGTACTGAGCGTTCGCGCTGGCACCCGTCAGGCTGAACGTGGCCGGCGTGACGAACGTTCCAGCGTCGTACTGAGCGTTCGCGCTGACACCCGTCAGGCTGAACGTGGCCGGCGTCGTGGCCGAAAGCCGATCGGCCAGGGTCTGAGCGCTGGCACCCGTCAGGCTGAACGTGGCCGGCGTCGCGGCCGAGAGCAAGTCAGCCAGGGTCTGAGCACTTGACCCCGTCAGGCTGAACGTGGCCGGCGTGACGAACGTTCCAGCGTCGTACTGAGCGTTCGCGCTGACACCCGTCAGGCTGAACGTGGCCGGCGTCGTGGCCGAAAGCCGATCGGCCAAGGTCTGGGCGCTGGCACCCGTCAGGCTGAACGTGGCCGGCGTCGTGGCCGAAAGCCGATCGGCCAGGGTCTGAGCGCTGGCACCCGTCAGGCTGAACGTGACCGTCGTCGTGGCCGAAAGCCGGTCGGCCAGAGTCTGAGCGTTCGAGCCCGAGATGACGAAGCCGCGCTCGAACGTGTCGAGGATGGCGCCGTTCAGGTCCAGCGACGCCGTCGGGGCGGTGGTGATCCGCCCCCAGTCGTACAACGCCGAGGGGGCGCTGGTGATGCTGCCGTAGCTCTGGTTCTCTTGGACGAACGGCCGCGTTACCGTGAACGCGGCGGGAGTCGTCTCAATGCTGTAGGCGGCCACGGCAATAGACCCCTGGGACGCGCGCCAGGGGGTGGCCTAAGATCAGGCCAGCGTGAAGATCGTGCCGGGCGAGGCGTTGTTGAACTTGACCGTGAAGGTCTCGCCCGACGTCAGCGTGATCGAGCTGCCGTAGTCGAACCAGCCGATCAGCGCGTCGGCCGGCGACGTGGCCGTGTCGTTGTACAGCACCGCGTAGCGGAACGGCCCGAGGTTGCCAGTCGCGGTCCACTGCACCTGCGTGCCCGACACCGTGGTGGTGCCCGAAGTCTCGCTCACGGAGATGGTGGTCGTACCCCCACCGGCGGTGTAGCCGTTGGCGGCGACCGGCGCCGGGTGATCGGTGGTGTTGAAGCCCGTCTGCGTGGCCAGCGGGGCGGTGTTGGTCAACGCGACCTTGAAAGTGTGAGCGTCGAAGTCGTGGATGCCGCGGATCAGCTGGTCGCTGAAGTCGTTGACCTTGTTGAATGCCGAGGTGGCCATGATCGTGTCCTTCGTGGGTCAGGGGAGAACTTTGTTCCAGACGGCGCTGGCGATGTTGTCCAGGATGCCGTCCAACGCGGCGGTGTTGAGCGGCGCCCCGTTGGTGCCGGCGCCACCCGGGTGAAGCGCCGGGCGAGCGGTGACGTTCGACGAGTCCTGGCTGGCGTTCGCGTCTCGCACGGCAGCTTCGCGCAAGGCGTTGAGGCCCGCCTTCGTCCATGCGTCGCCGATCGTAATGGCCTCGCGGCCCTTGATGATCGGCCCGGCCAGGTAGCCGGCGAGCAGCATGCCAAGGCCCGTGACAAAGTCGGCCGGATACTTGGTGGTGTCGGTGACGTCGCGCGTGTAGATCAAGACCGCGCCACTCTGGTTCGTGTACAGCGCCCCGCCTTCGATCTCGTAGTCGGCCGCCCCCAGGTCGTAGGAGTTCGCGCTGGCGATGACGCGACGCGCTCGCAGGCAGTCCTGCGGCAGTGCGTAGCGGTAGGTCCACTCGCTGAGATCGTTCACGAGCTGAGCCAGCGCAACGTGGGTGCGGGCGAAGGTCCACGAGTGCGCGGCCAGCGCGGTGCGGCGCGCGATCGGGTAGAACCGCGCGCCGTGGCCCGCCTCGACGCTACCGTCAGGCGGTTTCAACTGCGTCACCACCGCGTCTGCGCCAAGATGGCTCAGCGCGATGTTGACGATGTCGACCTCGCTGGCCATGCGCTTGCCTCGTCAGACCAAAGCGTCGACCGACTTGTCGAGCGGGCCGGCCGGCGCTTCCTTGCCGAGCTGCGACAAGGCCACGGGGGCCTCGCGCCGGCGGCGGCCGGCGGCCGGCGCCGCGGGGGCTGCCGTGTCGGCCCGCACGAACCAGCTCGCGGCCAGGGTGTCGGGCACCTCGAGCTCATCGCCCGGGCGAACCCGACGGCCATCGTAGAACGCGGACTGGATCGCGCGGACTTTCATGGCTCACCCCCGATCAGAGCTGGAACGGCGCGTCGTAGGCCTTCCAGGCGGCCGGCGTGTGCGTCAGGAACGCATCGATCTTGCCGGCGGTGAAGGCGGCCGTGCCGGTCACCTGCTGGATGCCGATGTAGCGCTCGTAGGCCACGCCTTCGATCGGCAGCTGGGCGACCAGCAGCGACCGACCGGCCGTCATGTTCGCCACCGGGAAGGCCCGGCTGGAGAACAGGACCGTCGGCGAGGACAGGCTCGCGTTGTCGTCGGTGACCAGGTTGAACTGGCCGGTGGCCGACCCGCCCGAGGTGGCGGTCGTCTCCACCTCGACGACGAGGTACAGCGGCTCGGCCTGGCCGATGTCGCGGCCGGCGACGCCCAGGTCGATGACGTCGCCGATCAGGTAGCTGCCCGCGCCGCCCGTGTTGAGGGCCGTCGCGTCGCAGAGCTCGGTGCGCTTGTCGAGAATCATGGTGGTGTTCCTTTCAGGTCAGAGTGCTGCGGGCGGTCAGGAGACGACGGACTCGGTGTTCAGGAGCGCGTCGGTGCGCACCACCGGGATCTCGTCGAACATCATCACGCGCTTGCCGGCCACCGACTCGAACGTCAGGTTCGAGCTGACCTTCTCGAGGATGCCCAGGCGCAGCTTCTCGCGGATGTTGCGGTTGCAGTAGAACGCCGCACGGCCCGCGCCGAAGCTCGGGATGCGCTCGGCCGCCTGGATCATCCAGTTGATCAGGTTCTTCGTGTTGGCGACCGTGGTCAGGTCGGACACGTCGATGTTGGCGACGCGCACGATGTAGCGCCAGTCGCGCACCGTCAGACCGCAGTCCCAGCGGTAGTGCGAGCGGTACATCTGCGCGCGGCCGCTGGCGCCGTCGACGTTCTCGACCGTCACCTCGCCCAGGTCACGCATCTGCACGCCGCCAGTCGAGCCCTTCGGGTAGATGCCGTGGCAGGTGTTGGGGCCCCAGACCACCAGCCAGATCGAGGTGTTGTCCGAGCCCGAACCAGAGGCGTTGACGATGTTGTCGCCGTTCTGCGCGGACAGCGAGTTGAACCGCGGCGCGAAGCCGGTGAACGCCTCGGGCTCGGTCGACTCGTTGCCGTAGAACAGCGTCTGCGCCATCTCCTGGCTCATCGCCTCGACGAACGCCTTGTCCTCGGACAGGCGGAACGCGGCGGCGTTGCCGTTCAGATCGGCCAGGGCCTTGTCGACCTCGGCGTAGGCCTCGAGCATGCCGCACGAGTCGGTGACCTGCGCGGTCGTCGACTTCGACGGCTGCACGCCGCCGTACAGCTTGCGCCAGGTCACGCCCGGCAGGCCGGTGCGCACCGTGGTCTTGTGGCCGGTGGGCAGGTTGCCCTCCATGAACGTCATGTCGTTCAGGATGGGGTTCGTCGCAGCCAGCAGCTCGACGATCTTGTCGACGTTGAGGTTGGGATCGAGACGCGAGGCGACGTCGATCAGGGTCGGGTTGTTCGCGGACAGGAGGGACATGATGGGTTCCTTACTTCATCGAGGGAAACAGACTCTTGGCGAGGTCGGACTCGGTGGCGGGCGCCTTGGGCGCGCCGCGGACGAAGCCGTCCTCGCTGATCGCTTTGCCGGCCTTGTAGAACGCCTTCACCACCTCGGGGTGGTTGCCCAGCCCGGTCTGGTTCAGCAGCTCCTTCAACGCTGGCGACCCGAAGGTGTCGACGGCTCGCTTCGCGACCGCTAGGTTCTCGGCGAGCTTCTCGCCGCCGATCTCCTTGTCGGTCTTGACCGATTCCGCCCAGCTCTCGATGAGTGCGGCGTGCGCTTCGTGTTGCGCGCGGGCCCGGCTTGCGGCCAGGTCGGCGAGCTTCTTGGCCGCCTCGGGTTGGAGCTTCAGCTCCTTCGCGAGCGCCTTGAACTCGGTAGCGCCTTGCTCATCGAGGGCCACGCCCTCGGGCACTTCAAACTCGATGTCGACATCGGGCTCGGCCGGCGGCGTGGTGGGCGCCGGCGTCGCCTCGGTGGGCGTCGGGTTCGCTGGACTGGACTCAGCCCCAGTCGGTGGCTGCTGTTCCCCGGGGGTCGTGGTCGGTGTCCCGGTTCCCTGCGTTTCGTCGCTCAACTCGCGTACTCCTTCAGGAGCTTCACATAGCTCTCGGGCGCGATTTCGAGGATCTCTGCCATGAGGTACAGACCGAGGTGACGCTTGCCTTCGTTGAAGGCCATCACACTGCCGCTGTGGTTGAACGACGTGCGATGCACCCCGGACTCCTCAAGCAGACGGCTCACGATGCGCCGCCCTTGAGCGTGGGCCATCAGCCACTTGAAGTCTTCGACCTGCTGCTTGCGCTTGAGGGCGTGCCGTGCTTTCTCGGCGGCCTCCTCGTGCTCGTCAACAGGTTCGATCGGATCTCGCATGACTGACGGGCGGGATGGTAGGCGCGGGCCTGGCGCCCACGGACACGATCACGGCGCAGCGTTGATCCAGAGCTGGGTGCTGGCCTGGTACTTGAGCACCTGGCCGTCCTGCGGGTTGGTGATCTTGACGTTGTGCAGCTCGTCGAGCTCGAACCCGTTCACCACCTTGACGAACACCGAGCCCTGCGTCGCGTGCGAGCGCACGACGACACCCATGAACACGGAGTGGTTGGGCGCCACCGGCTTCGTGGTGGTCAGCCCACCGGCCACGGTCGGCGACAGCCAGGCGATCTGGCCCTCGGTCAGCGCGCTGGTGTTGAAACCGCGCACCAGGCCCTGCGTCACGACCAGGCCCGACTGGTTCTTGGCGATGTCCTCGTACAGCACGCCGAACGTGCGCGAGCTCGCGACCTCGCCGTCGGCCTGCGCGAGCTCGATCGACACGCGCTGCCCCTGAGCGCCGGCGATGTAGACCGCCTGGCCCTTGGTCATGTCGGCGCCGGTGTGGTTGGTCGAAGTCTGGCCGATCACCACGTCGCCGGCCACGCCTTGGAACAGGAACAGCCGTTCCTCGCCGTCGTTGGCGTCCTTGACGCCGGCCACGTTGCCCGTCTCGTCGAGCAGGAACGGGACCGACGTGACGCTCTTGTAGGCCACGCTACTGCACCATCGCCGGGCTCGGGCTGGAATAGCCCTGCAGCATGCCCATCACGTCGCGCAGCTGGTCGGTGTTGATCTCGCTCGCGGCCTTGGCGCTGTCGACCGCGGCGGGCACCGAGGCGGCGGCCTGGGCGGCCTGGGCGGCCTGGGCGCGCGCGGCGCGCACCTTGGCCGCGTCCTCGTCGCTCACGATCAGCGCCGGGTTGACGCCGAAGGCGTTGGCCATGTCGTCGATGATCTGGTCGAAATTGACCTTGTCGAGGATCTCGGGTTTGACCGGTGCCAGGCTCACCGCGGTGGTGACCAGGCGCTCCATGCCGTTGACCGCCACCGCGCGCTGCGCCTGGGCCAGCACGGAGATGAACTCGATGTCGAGGTCGACGCCCTGGATCTCGGGCGGCGCCGGCGGCAGGATGTTGGCCTCCATGCAGCGCTCGAACGTGATGTCGATCAGGGGCGAGAGCAGCTCGTTGTGGATGCGCTCGAGCACGGGCCCGAGCATGAGCAGCTTCTCTTCGTGGCGCTCGGCGACCTCGGTGGCGGTCATGCGGCCGTTGGCCGGCTGCGCCTGCAGCATCAGGAACAGGTCGGCGTAGTAAGCCTGGCGGATGCGGTCGCGCGTGTCGCGGATCGAGTCCATCAGGAAGTCCAGGCGCAGGTTCACCTCGAACGCCGAGCGCACGCCACTGCCGGGGCTCATCGCGTCGACGTACATCACCCCGCCCGGCAGTCGGCTCTGCGCCGCGTCCTTGTAGGCGGTGGGCACCTGCAGCGGCGGGTTGACCTGGTACTCGATCGCCTGCGCCTTGCGGGTCTGCTCGTACTGCAGCTGCTTGACGTCGCCGAGCGCCTCCATGCCGGGGCTGCGACCGTAGACGTCGTTGCCGGTCACGACCCAGCGCGGGGCCAGCACCGGGAAGCGCCGGAACCCCGACTCGCTCAGGTACTTGTCGAAGGCCTCCTTGCCCGGCTCGAAGTAGCACGAGGCCACGGGCATGTTGCGCCCGTCGCGCTTGCGCAGGTCGCGCTCGCGCCGCGGCTGGATCAGGTGCACCACGTCGACCCAGACGTCGTAGGCGCCGCGGTCGTACAGGTTGCGCACGGCCTGGCTGCAGCTGTCCTTGCCGAACTGGCCGACCATCTGGCCGACCGTCATCTTCATCTCGCGCGCCAGCGTGTCGATCTTGCCGCGGTGGTCGTGCGCGAGGTAGTATTCCCCGATCGTCATCGGGTAGTGGTGGATCACGTTGTCGAAGTCGGGCAGCACCACGTCGGCCCAGGTGCCGAACGCGCCGAGCTCCTCGTAGCACGAGTGCAGCGTGTTGTACGTGTTCGAGGCCGCGAACACTTGGCGCATGATCTCGCCGGCGTCGTGCAGCCACTGCTTGACCGGCGCGAACTCCATCAGGTCGCGGTCGGCCAGGCCGAGGCGGAACCAGGGGCGCGCGGGGCTCGTGACCCCAGACATCATGCCGGCGGCCAGCGTGCGCACGGCGAAGATCGCCGTGTTGTCGTAGACGTGCTGGTTTTTCTTCTTGCCCTCGTTCGTGTCCGAGGTCAGGAACCGCCCGGCACGCGGGAACTGGTACTGCGCGATCTGCAGCCAGTGGTTGTCCCAGGACGAGCGCTCGGCCTTGAGCGCGGCCAGGCGTGCAAGCTTGCGATTGATGTCGCTGCCGGCGCCGCCGTAGCTCTCCGACGCCTCGGGGCCGAGGCTGTACATGCGCTCAGCCTCCCAGCAGCGAGGTGCCGCCCGTCGAATAGCTGCCAGGCGACACGCCGGTGGGCCCGGCCAGCATCGTGCCCGAGGCCATGCCGGCGGCCTGGCGCTGCCGACGGCGCACGGCCATCGAGTCAGGCTGCTTGACCTCCTGCGGTGGCGGCGGGGGCGGCGGGATCTTGGGCGATGACATGCACACGGTCGGTGCTCCAGGGGTCAGGTGCGCCGATTGTGCGCAGCCCGGGCCACCCCACGGACACGCGCTCAGAACGCGGCCAGCGGGTCGAAGCCGGTGACCACCGACACGTCGTAGCCGGCTAGGCGCACGCCGCCCTGGTGCGCCGCCTCGCGCCGCAGGTTGCGCTCCTTGCGCACCGGGAACGCGAAGGTGAGCGCGAGCGCGTCGCCCAGGTCGGGCGACGGCAGGCCGCGCGCCTTGATGTCGTCCTTGCTCTCGAGCGCCACGCGGTCCTGCGTGTCGAACCGGTAGATCGGCGCGGCCAGGTCCTGCATCAGCGCGGTGTTGCGCGGGATCACGCCGCCGGCCATTAGCCACTCGCGCATCTCGAACCACATCTCGCTGCGCTTGTTCACGTAGCGCGCCTTCGAGGGTCGGCCGCCGAAGTGCACCTCGGTGACGTCGTGGCCCATCTGGCGCAACTTGTCGATCACGCCCGCCCCGTTGCCCGCGTCGACGAACACCGCGTCGGCGTTGAAGTCCTCGATTGTCTGCGCCACGTAGCCGGCGAGCGCCATGTTGTCGACCTTGGTATAGACCCGCGGCGCGAGCGCGTGCAGGCCCTGGCGCGGGAAGATCACGCTGCGGTCGTCGCCGAAGCGCGCCGGGTCGACGCCCAGGATCACCGGGGCGAAGTCGTACTGGTCGCGGCGCAGGTGGCGGCGCGTGGCGAGCTCGACGTCGGCCAGGCTGATGAGCTGCTCGTCGCCCGCAGCGCTGAAGTCGCACAGGTACTCGCGCCGCCAGGAGAGCTCGGACATCTCCGACTGCAGGCGCGCCACCTCGGACGGCGGCAGCGACTCGGTGTCGTGCACGGTGTAGAGCGCGCTGTACCAGTTGGGCTTGTCGCGCGCCTCGAAGAACAGCTTGCTGAACAGGTTCACGCCCTTGGGCGTTCCGATGAACAGCGCCCAGCCCAGGCGGTCAGACAGCGCGGGCTGCAGGATGTCGTCCCACACCTCGGGCGCCATCTGCGCCACCTCGTCGAGCACCACGCCGTCGAGGCGCACGCCGCGCATGCGGTCGGGCGAATCGGCGCCGTAGACCCGGATCACGGCGCCGTTGGTCACGAACCGCACCCAGAGCTCGGACTCGTTGATCTCGACCAGCCCGCGCATGAGCAGCGGCGTGACCTTCTGCTTCAACCGCAGCCAGGCGATCGCCTTGGCCTGCTTGAGCAGCGGCGCGACGTAGAAGAACAGCCCGAGCTCGCGGTCGAAGCGCAGGGCCTTGTCGATCAACTCGGCCAGGGCCAACTCGGTCTTGCCGGCCCGGCGGTGCAGCGCCAGCACCGTGAAGCGCCGGCGGCTCTGGTGGCACTCGCGCTGCCACGCGCGCGGCCGGTAGCCCAGGTCGATCGTCGTCACACCAGGTCTTCGATCCGCACCGTGTCGTCGGGCACGCCGGTCACGATCACGGTGCGCGTCTGCACCGGCCCGCCGTCGGCGCCGGTCTGCTCGATGCGCTCAGCGAAGACCTTCTTGCGCCGGCCCTTGAGCAGCAGGGCCAGCAGCGAGTCGCTGTAGACCATGCGCTTGCCCACGAGCTGGCCGCCCTGGTAGACCGGCTCCTCGACGCCGTCGACCGCGCGGCGGCGCGCCTCGCGCTCGAGCTTGTCGGCCGCCATGTCGATCGCCTCGTCGACGGCCTGGGCGAACTCCTCGTCGTCCTGGCGGCGGCGGAACACGGTCGAGCGGTCGATGCCAGCGGCGGCCGCGGCGTCGGTCAGGATGCCGCATTCGGCGAGGTGCGCAAGGAAAGCATCGGTCCAGAGGTGGCGGGTGTTGCCCATGCTCCGACCTTATCCGCCCTTGCGCCGGTCACGGACACGCACCCAGTCGGCCGCCACTTGGCCGCGCCGGTAGCCCGCAACGATCTTCCAGACGCAGCCCTTGCTGACCTCCATCTTGCCGGCGATCTCGGCCAGGGTCAGGCCCTCTTCGCGAAGCCGGTGCACCAGCTCGACCTCGTGGTCCGTGAGCACCGCCCGGGGATGCTCCTCACCGATGCGCCGGCGCCGATCGTTGACCGGGACCAGGCGGGACTTTGCGGATTTCTGCACGCTCACCATGCCAGGGCCTTTCTGTAAAAAACTTCAAAGACCAGGGGGTCAGGGGGTTCACCGCTGCACCGCGGATAACTGCACCGTGCACCACCCCCTATAGGGGTGGTGGTGCGGTGCGGTGCAGTTATCCACAGCCTGCACCACGCACCACGATGCGCACGGTGCATCGCGGTGCACGGCGGTGCAAGTGATTCCTTGCATGTTCGCGATTCCTTGCACGTTCACATGACCGCGATGCAGCCGTCATCGCCGATCCAATACGGTGCCGTGTCGCCGTTGCACAGGCTCTCCAACGCGCGCTTCGCGTGCTGGCGCCTCGTGTCCCGCTTGCCGTCAGCCGGCGGGGCCATGCGCTTCACCGCCTCGCCCAGCACCGCCGCCACCTCGATGCCCGCGGTCTGGGCCTTGGCCATCTCCTGGATCACCTCATTGACGATCGCCTCGTTGGGGCCCAGCTGGCGCAGCAAGCGCACGCCCTGGAGCTCGGCCTCGACCACCACGCACGAGGTGATGGGCTCGAGGTCCTCGTCGACACCCACCTGAACCACGTCAAGCGCAAAGCCCCACTCAAGCCCGTCCTCGCCGTCCTTGGCCTTCGACAAACGCAGCGAGCGCTGGCCGGTCTCGGTGCGCACCACCTCGATCTCGGCGTCGGCCGCCGCGCGCAGCCCTGACCAGCCCCGGGCGCCCCTGGCCTGGTCCTTGCCGCTGTGGTGGATCAGCACCACCAGGGCGCCTGTGAGCTCGTGCAGGCGCTTGCAGTGGCCCAGGGCCTTGCCCATGTCCTCGCCCGCGTTTTCATTGGCCCCGGGCGTGGTCTGGGCCAGCGTGTCGACCACGATCACGCTGGTGTCGGCACCGGCGGCCAGCACGCCCGCGGCCAGGTCCTTCGCGTCCTCGAGCAGCATCAGGTTGGGCGCGCCGTTGAGCACGCTCACCGGCACCTGGGCAAGGTCGACCTTGTGGTGCTGTGCGTAGGCCGCCAGGCGCTTCCTGAAGCCGTCAGCGCCCTCCGCGGCCACGTAGGCCACCCTGCCCTGCCTGACCTTGCGCCCGCGCCACGGGCGGCCCTGGGCGATGGCCAGCGCCAGGTCGAGCACGACGAAGCTCTTGCCGGCCCCCGAGGCGCCGTAGATGACCGCCAGGCCGGCCTGCGGGAGCACGCCCTTCACGATCCACGGCGCGGCCGTGGTGCTGGCGAAGGTGTGCACGGGCTCGAACTGAAACCGCAGGCGCTTGCCGCCCTCCTGCGCCGCCTGGACGGTCTCGGCCACCATGACCTCGAAGTCCTCGGCGCTCGCTGGTGCGCCGCCCGCCAGGCCCGCGCCGTGCTCGTTGGCCAGGTGCACGAACGTCTTGCCCGTGACCACCGGGCCGGCGCCCTTGCCGAAGCTGTCCCAGCGCTGGCGCAGGATGTCGCGGCCGGGGAACTTCGCGCCCTTCTCGCTCCAATCGCACCAGTAGTCGAACCCCTCGCCCCGGGTCTCGTGGTGCAGCGCCATGCCGACCTGCAGCCACTCGTCGTGGCCGGTGTCGGGGTCGAGGTGCTCAAGGCCCTGCTCGATCTGGCTGGGCGTGAGGCCGAGCACCGGGTCGTCGTGGCTGGTCGTGGGCCCGTCGACGCGCTGGAAGCGCTGGCGCACCAGGGCCATCACCTCCTCGCCGATCGGCGCCACGGTGTTCGCGTTGCCCAGCACGTCGCAGATGTCGAGGCGATTGCCGGTGACGGTCACGAAGCCCTTCGTACTGAAGACCTCAAACCCGTAGGCACCCTCGAACGACTTGCGGTTGAACAGCAGCCCGCGCAGCAGCACGCGCACGCCGGTGCCCGACGGCGACCACTCGGCGTAGCTGGTCGCGGCGATCGCCTCGACCTCGGGGTGCAGCTGGCCACCGACGACGCAGCGATCGAAGTCGAGCGCGGTCACGTTGAGGTCGGGCAGCAGCGCCAGGCCGACGCCGTCCATCCCGCGCCGGGCCGCCGCAGCGCGCGCCGCGTCGAACGTCACGAGCTCGTGGCGGTCCTCGGCCCCGCCCTGCTGGCCCTGGCGCCGCCGGCCGTTGGCGTAGTACGGCACCTTCCTCGGCTTGTCCTCGCCCTCGTGGTACTCGAGCCGCCACATGAGCCAGCCCGGGATCTCCCGGAGCTCATCGGGGACGGTGACGGTGTTGAGATGGGCGCTGAGCTTGGTCACGGCTGTCATGATCAGACGATGTTGGCGAGGCACTCGATGCGGGCACCGATCCACCGCACCACCGGCACTGCCCAAGAGTTCCCAAGAGCCTTGTAGCGGGGGCCGTCAGGGCACTCACTGGCGGGCTTCTTGCGCCACGGGATGGCGGTGTAGTTGTCAGGGAAGCCTTGCAGGCGTTCGCACTCGACGGGGGTTAGGCGGCGGACTTGCATGGTTGTCAGGGCGATAGCCGGCAGCGGTCGCCCGCCCCCGGTTGGTGAGCCTTTGAGCAATGGCCCCGTTGGTTCTTCTGGCGTGTGTCCGTTGTTTTCGTAGTCCACGCCAGCAAGAAAAGCCACAGCCGTTGGGTTTTTGGCTCCCATAGCCGGAGCCAGATTCTTTGATGCTGCGTGCTGTGTGCCGGATAGGTTGGCAGGGAACGCCGCCGGCACCAGCGGCGTCCCGCGCCCCGTGCCGTCCTCGCTGGCGTCGAAGCCTTCGCCGCGCAGCGAGTGAGTCACTGGCAGGATGTCTTCTGTTTCCCAGTCGAAACGGCTTCCAGTGCCTGTTGTAAGGCACTTGGCAGCGTCTTGCCCCGCTTCTCTGCTCGGCGCAGAATCCCGGCGCACGCCTTCCCACTCAAAAAGAACCGCTGCGGAATCGAACCCCTCTCGAGCACTTGCGACAACGAACACACGGCGGCGTCGTTGGGCCAAGCCGAAATATTGGGCATCCAGGACACGCCAGGCGACTGCTCGCGCGGGGCCAAGCACAACACCAGCGTCCGTCCACTTGCCCCCTGGCGGCTCAAGCGGCACGTCCTCTCCGGCAAGTCCAGCAACAAAGCAGCCGAAGGCGTTGTCCTTGGTGGACAAGACTCCGGGGACGTTCTCCCAGAACACGATGCAGGGTTCTGCGCCGGCAGCGCGGCGCTGGTCGTCGATGGCATTGGCGATCTCGCAGAAGGTCAAGGACAGGTTGCCGCGAGCATCGTCAAGCGAGCGCCGCAGGCCGGCGACGGAGAACGCCTGGCACGGCGTGCCTCCGCACAGAATGTCGGGCGCCTCGACCTCGCCCAGCGCCAGCAGCGCAGGGATGTCGGTCATGTCGCCCAGGTTGGGGGTGTTGGGGTAGTGGTGCGCGAGCACCGCAGAGGGGAACGGCTCGATCTCGGCGAACCACGCGGCCTGCCAGCCCAGAGGTTCCCACGCCACGCTCGCGGCTTCGATGCCGCTGCAGACTGATCCGAATCGCATCGCTCAGTCGGCTGAGCCGCCCTCGGACTCCAGCGCGAGCTCGCCCTGGCGCGGATCGACGATCGGGAAGTGGCTGGCCACCGCCCGCTCGCCCAGGCACTTCTGCGCATACTCGCAGCCGCGGCATGCCTCGACGACATCGGTGCGGTAGACGATCGGCAGCCGGCCCTTGCTGGCCTTGGCCATCGCCTTCGTCGCGCGCTCGATCTCGCCGCCGCGCGCGGCCGACACCTCGCGGAACCCGCCGGCGTAGTGGTAGAGCATCGCCCTGGAGGTGCCCACCATCTCGGCAAGCGCTTCCTGCTCCTGGGGCGTGGCGGCCATCATCCAGGCCTTCATGGGGGTGATCGTGATCGTGATCGTGGTCATGGTCGGGGTTGGTGAAGAGGGGCCCCGACTGTAGCATTCTGTAAAGGTATTGCACAGCCTGCTATGAGTGTGCGAGGCTTGCCG
>Ga0209229_10000070_pt1 | contig 35333 bp, 51 predicted proteins | sample SanBayMetagenome_FD_187466 | JGI IMG/M metagenome (GOLD analysis project Ga0209229, IMG submission 187466) | Freshwater and sediment microbial communities from dead zone in Sandusky Bay, Ohio, USA (SPAdes) (version 2) | ecosystem: Environmental > Aquatic > Freshwater > Lentic > Sediment... | reverse complement strand
ACATATTAATCTTATTAAAAGATCAGATCGATCCACTATTTGGAATGAATATGCAAGTTCTACAATAAGCCTAAATATTTCAAAAGACCTTTATGTAGAACGTGGATTCTTTCCAGCAAGGGTATACGAAAGTCTTATATTTGGAGCAATTCCAGTTTCATATAAAGATTATCGAATCCATGAAGCGCTTGGATTCACAGATTTACGTAAACTTGAAGAGATTTTGGCATTTTTTAAAGATTCCAGCCCTTCTGACCGAGCTTCCATCTATTCTAAATGTATTTCAAATCTGTTTCCATTTAGATAAATAAAGAAAAATGGCCTTACTATTAAATGGCATCAAAATATATTTTAAGCAGAGATCAATTTTTAATTAATGAATCTGTTGAATTACAACCAATCCAAGCATTCTTAAATGAAATTGGACCTGGGTTAATGGAACTGCTTGATACAGTTAAACCAGTATTACCTGAATCTGTGTCAGATGAATTTATTGAAAATTCTCAAAAATATTCAATTGAGTTAGATTCAATTGGATTTAACGACAACTCCAAACTAGAGCATATATTATATGCAATGGGAACAACTGGAGTAACTCTTTTTACCGAATCTAATTTTCAAATACAATCTGTAGTCGATCAATACTATGCGGTAAACGAAGCTGTTATTGATACACTGCGTTCAATTTGGAATGCTCTAACTGAAGATGGTTCCCCAATGGGAATTCTGCATCTACTTTTAGATATTATTGGATTTCTTCCTGGTGCATGGGTTGGATTTCCAATCGATGTTGTTGCAGATGGTTTAAACGCGTTAATCTACTTATTTGAAGGTCAATACGGATCAGCTTTAATTAGTGCAATTGCAGCAGCTATTCCTGGAATTGGAGATTTTGCAAAAGCATTAAAGGTTGCAAAGGGTTTTAAAAACATAAACAAATTAGCTGAGATTGCATTTAAAACGGGTAAGGCTGATAAAGCTTTAGTTAGAACTCTATCAAAAACTGATCCTGGAACTCTTGGTAAATTTTTAGATTTGGTTAAGGGTGCAAAACCTGTCGTTGGATTCTTCGCCAGCCTTGCAAAAGGAATTGGTCGCGGTATCGAAGCGCTTCTTAGAACTTGGCCAATTAGTATGCTATTTGGTGGAATTGGAAAAAAATTAGGAAAATGGTTAGACGACGCAGTAGAGCCAATTACTAAAAACCTAGATTCTGCAATTGCTGATATTAATTCAATTTCAAAGGGATCAGATGATATTACAGCTGCAATCAAAACCGGCGATGCTTCTAAAGTTGCAGATACTACTACGAAAGTAGTTGATATTACTAAAATGGATGGAACTATCGTTAAAAATACTGAACTATCTGACGCAATTACAAGTCAATTAGCTGCGGCTAAAGCCTCAGGTAATGCAGCTGAAGTAAAACGAATTGAAGATTTGCTTCAAACTAGAATAGAAAAGGGATTGCCTGGAGCAGGTCAGTTTGTAAAGAATGGTCGCTTAATTGATATTGTGCAATCTAATATTAAAATTTCAGACGATCTTCTTAAGAATCCAAAGGAACTTCAAAAATTCTTAGAAGAAGGTTACGATGAATATGTTGAAACTTGGATGCAAGTACAAAAAGTTAAAGGTGTTCCAGTTACAGACAGTGATTTAAATAAAATAAGAGAGATGCGAACACTTTGGATCGAAGGTCGCAAAGCCGAAGCTCTATTCGCTGGAGTAAAAAAACTTGATGATATTCCAGCTGATGAATTAATTAAATTAACTGGAAATGCTGCTGAAATTTCAACAAAAAAGGGCGCTAACTTTAGTGCTCGACTAATTGATGAAATATCAGACGATCCTATTAAATTAAGTAAATTCTTTAATGGTATTTTAGCCAATCCAAAAACTCTTGCTAAATTAGAAGAAGCTGGACCTAGAGTTGCTGATATGTATAGATTATTTGCAAAAAATCCAAAAGTATATGTAGATATTGCACGCTCTGGTTCAAATGCAGTTAAGCACTTTGAGGAAATTGCAAAAATTGGAGGTAAATGGTCACAAGCGGTTAGAGGAAGTCGTCTATTTAGAAACAAACTTATTATTTTAAAGAATTTAGTTGGTGCTCCGCTAAGATGCCCAATTGCATCGTTAGGCCAAGGCAATGTTGGTGGAATTGATGCCCTACTTGGAAAATTTTCGCCAGGGGCTCCTAAGTTAGAATCAACTAAATTTATTTTATCTAGAAATCAATTTTTATTAGAAGAAGAATCGACCGACCCTGGAAAAACTTCAGTTTCTGCTGAACTGGACCAACAAATTAACGATTTAAAAACCAAATCAACTGGTGAAAGAAACGCTGTACTTGGTCCATTAAGTTATGTTGATGTTTGCCAAAGCCATATTAATAAAGTTGCAGATGATTTAGCAATGACTGCAACCTTTCCTGCAAAAGACAGTACATACTCTAATAATATAACCGACCCAAAATACGTTGCCGCTGGCGTTGCCAGTGAAGCTGCAATTGAAAATCAAGAAGCAGTTGATAATACGCTAAAACAGTTTGGAATAGATTCTCCAATTTCTTCTGCTGGTATGATGGTAAATTTACCAAGCGATGCTACAGTAGTCGAAGTTGCTGAAGAAAGAATTAACGGCGATGCCGCATATGGAGGATTATGGTTTATGTTAGGCGCAGTAATGACTAATGATATTCCATACTCTGACATAAAATCTAAGATTAAATCGGCCCTTGCTGAATATGAATCTAGATATAAACGAACAGTTGGTAATACTAAAACAACTGGAGATATAAGTTTCTATCCCGCTCCAGTTGAAGCGGACTATATTAAAAATCAACTTAGAATGCTTGAAGAGGATCCTTCACACGAACCAAGATTTTTTGGACCGGGTGTATCTTCATCTGATTTAACGAAAATGTTTTAATTTATAAATGAAAAAATTTCACACACTAAAGGGTCTATTTGAACAAGAGGCAGCCAATACAGCCGCCGATGCTCCAAAGATTAAAATTAAAATCACTGGAACAACGACCGCGCCCGATGAACGAACTGCAATTAAGTGGTCATATCAATATGGATGGCCTCTAACTCAACCTAATTTGGGATCAATTCAAGAGTTCACAAAAGCTTTTGCTGCATCAACTGAAAAGGACGCAGAAACTGTTAAAAATGCCATATTGAATAGCGACCAAGGAGGAGTAGTTGGTGTTACAAGGGATCCTGGAAATACAGTAAATAAAAGACTATTTGGAAAAGATTTAGCAGAAGCAGTTGGCTTCATCTATCTACTTAATCCAGATATTATCAATGAAAAATCTGTTCCTGCTAATAAACAATTAGCAAAAATTGCAGAAAGATTTACATTTATTGTTGATAAGGATATTAAAAACTATTTGGCTGCAGATGGACAGGATGATGACGAAATACCAAGTAATAACAGAAATGCCCTAAGCACTGACGACAATGACGGTTCTTCTACCATAAAGGCTAATACATTTTTACAAAAAGATGGAGACGCTTATTCATGGTATAACGAGGGTGTAAATATTATAGAAACATATATTAAGCCAATTCAAGTCAAAATTGGATCTAGCGAAATTATAATGGGTCAGTCTGCGCCAATCGTTGAGATATTTTGGACCTTTATTAGTAAGTTGCCAGGCGGACTCAGCACACCAATGCCATCTGGACTTGCAAGCACAACATTTGATGCAGGTTTACAGGATGCCATAAAAATTCTATTGGCCAAGTCCGATGAATATGATGGTAACTATGCACCAGATACAGTTGATACTAATAAATTAAATAGAAATCTTTATGCAACTCTAGTTGAAGCTTTAATTGTGATTGGACTAAACAATAGTATTACTGCAACTAATGTTGAAAACGAGGTATTACCAGCGAGCTATAAAACCCCGCTTGCTAACGCATTAGAAGCAGCAAAGGGTATCACAGGTTCTAGTTCTCCAGCCGCCTCTGCCGCTGGATCGACTTCAACTAGCGCAGCTACTGGAACATTTGACGGAACTTCAGTAAATAACGAAACTGAATTAGCCAAAATTATTTCGGGACTCTACATTAAGAAAAATACCGCAAAGAGTGCAGTCGATAGTATTGATAAAGTAAAAGCTTTATATGATAAAGATCTTGGTTCTGGTAAATTTGCCGCAAGTGTAGCAAGCCTACCTTGGAAAAAAGGCACAACCAAAGGAAGTAACAATTCTAATTTTGACACTCTCCAGTACCAATCCCTAAATACCAAAGAGCCAAAGCCATATGGGCCAACCACTGCAGCTAAATTTAAAGAACTTTATGATGCAGCAGGCTTTTAAAAATAAATAATTAAAATTAAATTTTATTAAAATGAAAACTATTAAAACTTATTCAGATTTTATTTCTGAACAACTTACGGCAAGGCCTACTACATCTCAGCCTAGAAATACTCAACAAAACTCTAGAAATACTCAACAAAACTCTGGAAATACTACGCCACCGCCTGCTACACAGCTTACACAAGAGAATTTTAATACGATTGTTGCTGAATTAGATGGGTTTTCACTATTTTTTGCAAATAAAGCACAAAATCTAGCTAAATACGATGAAGCCTCAATGGAAGATTGTGATGGTTACTTTGACGATAGCGAAACCTGCTATTGGAAAATTATTTGGCAAAACTGGGAAGCTGAAGGGTGTCCTGCCGCATATGCTAAATTTGCCGCTAAGGTTACTGAATACAATGCAAACCTTGCTAAATATCCAAATCAAGATGCTGCTAAATTGGTTCAAACTAGAATTATTCATAATTTGCACGAAGCAAATAGAATGAATCAAAAGGATAAAAATACAATAACTGCTCCAGCTGGAAAACGTTCAGACACTTTACGTGGAATGGTTATGAAGGTAATTAATGAAGATGATCATTGGTTTAGATGGACTATGTATTATACTAATGCAACAGTTACACCATTTGGAGGAGGCTCGCCAGCGACAGTTTCGTCAACTTCAACTTATAAAGTAGATTGCGATTTTTAATTTATGTTAATAATTGATATTAAAGGAGCAGATTCGCTTGAACGCGCTCTAAAAATACTTAAAAGAAAGGTTATCGATACTAAGCAATTACAAAACTTACGTGACCGTAAAGAATTTGAAAAGCCTAGCGTAAAACGCCGTTCTGAAATTAACAAAGCAAAGTACATTCAAAAAAAGAAAGATGCAAATAATAAATGATTTTTACCTTCACAGACTATTTAGCCGAGAGCGAAAAGCAGCTTGAAATCAGAGCAGCCGGTCTTGCTATTATCTGGGAAGGTAAGATTCTTTTAATTCATCCATCAAACGCAAGTTGGAAAAATCAACCGTTTGGAATTCCTAAAGGTGGAATTGAATTAGGTGAAGATCTTTTAACTTGTGCAATTCGTGAAACTCGAGAAGAGACCGGGGTAACGGTAAATCCAGAACTAATTGATAAAAATGAGAAATATTTTGTATTTTACCGTCGCGGTATTCCTCACAGTCGCTGCGCTTACTTTGAAGTACACATTGAGAGCCTTGAACAAATTGGCCTCGATTCGCCTAAATTACCTAAAGACCAACTACAAGCGGAGGAAGTAGATTGGGCTGGATTTATTCCATTTCAAGAAGCAGTTAATAAATTATCACGCTCTCAACAGATAATTGCTCAACGTTTGATTGAAACTATCGAATAGAGTTTGGTATAATATCTTAACAAAAACAAAGATATTTATGTCAAACGAAACTGTAACTCAAGAAGAGCAAATTTTAGAATCAGTTGATCAAGTTATGGATCAACCTACTGAGGTAACTGAACCTCAACAAGAATTATCAGAAATCGAAAGTCTTAAAGCACAACGTCGTGGCCATTTTGATGTTCAATCAATGACAATGGACGATCTTAAATGGTTAAGAAATTTCTTAAAAAATAATGTTGAATTTACTGGGCCAAACGAAGCTTTCGTTATCCTACAAAATCACAATATGTTGCTTGGAGAAATTGAAAATCATAAAGGAGAGGGCAAAAATTCAGAAACTGCACCAGTTCGTCTACCTGCAGCATGCATTGAATCTTGCTTATATTTCTTGAATCGTGCAAAATTCACAGGCTTACACAACGCACAAGCCTTATTTAAAGTTTCTTTCCAATTAAACAGTGCCTATTCAAAAGTTCATGAGCTAGATAAAGCAATTAAAGCTCTTGAAACTCCAGTCGAGGCTCCTAAAACAGAGGAAACTCCCGCCTAATTACTGGCGTCTTTTATATGCCGAAAGGAGACCATTGGTCTCCTTTTTTTGTATAATAAGTATATGACAAATCTCAAGCAAATTCAGGAATTTATTGAATCGATGAATGTAACATCATCGACCAATGATAAAAAGGCAGTACTTGGCCAATTTGATAGTCCATTTCTTAGAAAGATCCTGGAATATACGTATTCGCCATTTAAGCAATACTATGTTACTCCATCAAACTTAAAGAAACATCAGGACCTTATCTTCGATAATTACGATGACTTGTTCCAATTATTAGACGACCTGAATGAACGTCGTGTCACTGGCAACTCTGCAATTGCTTGTGTTAATGGATTTATAGCTAAGAATTTGGAGTTCTCAGAAGTGATCTATAGTATCTTAGATCGCAACCTAAAAACTCGTGCTACAACTACCTTAATTAACTCAGTTTTACCTGGAACTATTCCAACCTTTGATGTTGCGCTAGCTCTACCATATGACGATAAAACCAAAAAGAAAGTAAGGCTTGAAGATCATTGGTATATGAGCCGTAAACTCGATGGAGTTCGATGCATTACGATAATTGATGAGACAGGTGAAATTAAATTCTTTTCTAGAGGAGGAAACGAGTTTTTAACTCTGGATACGCTAAAAGCTGACATTAAAAAACTAAACCTAATTGATACTGTTCTTGATGGTGAGGTCTGTATGATGAATGCTGAGGGTCAAGAAGATTTTCAAGGAATTATTAAAGAAATTGGTCGCAAAAACCATACAATCAAAAATCCTAAATATTTAGTATTTGACTGCTTAACTTTGGAGGAATTTAATACTCAAACGTCTTCAACTGATAGAACCTTTAAGGATAGAATTACTGTTGCTGCTTTGATATTTAGTGGAATTGACTTAAAAAATACTACAATCTTAAAACAAACCCTAATTGAATCTGAAGATCAGCTGCAAACTGAAATTACTAATTCGACTGCTCAGGGTTGGGAGGGTCTAATGTTAAGAAAAGACACACAATATATTGGAAAACGCAGTGATGAAATCCTTAAAGTCAAGAAATTTTGGGATGCAGAATATATTGTAGAAGGTGTTGAAAACTCAACTCACCGAGTTATTGAAGATGGCCGAGAGGTTGAAGAAGAAATGCTAGGTAATATTTTTATTACACATAAAGGAAATCAAGTTAGAGTAGGTTCAGGTTTTTCGATTGAGCAACGTCGACAATTTTATAAAAACCCTGATCAAATTATAGGTAAAACAATCACTGTTCAATACTTTGAAGAAACTACTGATCAGCATGGTCAAAACTCTTTAAGATTTCCAGTTATTAAAGCAATTTACGAAAAAACAAGAACCATATAAATGCCAAGAATTATTTTAGCAGGACCTGGTGCATCAGGTAAAGATTTCATGAGAAAACGTTTAGAAGAACGTGGAATGAAATATGCAGTGAGTTATACAACTCGGCCTCCAAGACCAGGAGAAGTAGACGGTCAAGACTATTTCTTTTTAAGCAAAGAAGAGTGTCAAACAATGATTGATGAAGGTAAATTCTATGAAGTTATCGATTTTAATGGATGGTCCTATGGAACTTCAATTGAACAATTTGATAACGATGATGTTTTTATTATGACTCCAAGCGGATTAGCCCATCTTGCAGAAAAGGACAGAGCAAAATCATTTGTAATATTTTTTGATATTCCAGAAGAAATTAGAAAACAAAGACTTGAAGAACGAGTTATGCCTGGTCATACAGTCGAAGCCAGATTACAGGCAGATAGAGAATTATTTGATGGCTTTAACAATTACGATTTAAAAATAACAAACCCAAACTTTTAATATGTCAACCTTTAGCGGAACCTTAATTAATGTAGATGATACCCAGTTTGTATCAGCAAAATTCAAAAAGAGAGAATTTGTAGTCGGGACTAATGATAAGTACCCACAGTATGTAACATTTGTTGCAATCCAAGAAAAATGTGAAATGTTAGATTTTGCAAATCCTGGAGATCAAATTCAAGTTGGCTATAAATTAGCCGGTCGTAAGTGGGAAAGTCCCAGCGGCCAAATCAAATACTTCAATACAATTGAAGCAACTCAAATTCATGTTACAAAATCTAATCAAATCTTAGATGAGCAAGACATGACTGATGATGAAATTATGAATGACTTATTTGGAGATGCTCCAAGTACACCAAAGAAATCAGCACCAATTGACGATACTGATTTGCCATGGGACATCTTAGATTAGTATAATATTATAAACTATAAGAAATGAAATACATATCAATTGATTTAGAAACAACTGGGTTAGATCCGCAAACATGTCAGATCTTACAGATTGGTGCAATAATTGAAGACACAAATGACGTTAAGCCAATTTCAGAGTTGCCTACATTTAATTGTGTAATCGAACACCCTCACTATACAGGTTCAGCTTATGCTATTAATATGAACATGAATCTTATTGAGATTATTGCTGGAATGGAAAAAATTCCAAGAGAAGAGCGTGGAGATTATCGTAAAAAACACAATATCTTAACTCCTCAAATGGTTGCAACTGCATTTGCGAGTTGGGCAGCATTTCATGGCTGTGAAGTAGATGGAGACCGAGTAATTATTAATGCAGCTGGAAAAAACTTTGCAGCATTTGATAAAGTTTGGTTAGAGACCTTAATTCCAACGTGGAATACTAAAATTAAAATCAGAAATCGCATTATTGATCCAGCTGTGTTAGTTACAGATTGGAAAAATGATCAGTCTCTTCCGGGTCTTGGAAAATGTAAAGAACGCATTGGTCTTGAAAATCATGTTACACACGATGGACTAGACGATGCAATCGATGTGGTTGAAGTAATTCGTAAAGCTACAAATAATTATCAGAATGCGAGTTATTGATTATAAAGCTGCTCTAGAGAGCATGTATATTGATATGATGGAAGAAATGTATAAACATCTTGCATCCAACAATTTTACATGGCCTGATGATATTCCATTTGATGAAAAGGAAAAGGAAGACCTCTTAAAAGAAATGATAGTTTATTTTGAAGGGCAAGAAGAATTTGAAAAGTGTGAAGAGCTCACAAAAATGAAAACTATTTAGTATATTAGATCTATGATAAATGAAACAACTCGTCTTGGATATTGCTGTATTAACCTATCACTAGATAGAAAAGTTACTGCAAATCGTGGTATGATTAAGAAAACCTTTCAGCAAAAGGGTATTCAATACTGTGGCGAGTTGGCCCATCAAAATATCAAAGATATTCTTACTATCCTAAAATGGAATGTTGCAAATGACATTTATGTTTATCGTATGTCTAGCGATGTTTTTCCATGGATGTCAGAATATGAAATTACCCAATTGCCAAATTTTCAGGAAATTCTACCTGACATGCAGGCAATTGGAGAATTTGTACTTGCAAATAATATTAGATTATCAATGCACCCTGGCCAGTTTGATGTTTTACCTTCGCCAACTCCAAGCGTTGTTACAAAAACTATCAAAGATTTAAATCAGCATTCAGAAATTATGGATCTAATGGGTTTACCAACAGATCACAGATTTCCAGTTAATATTCATGTAGGTGGAACCTATGGTGATAAAGAAGCTGCTGCTGATAGATTTTGTCAAAATTTTAAACTACTTAGTCAATCTGCCCAAAATCGATTGGTTGTAGAAAATGATGATAAGGCTACACAATATTCGGTTCAAGATCTTTATGATTTAATTACTGCAAGGATTGGAACACCTATCACATTTGATTTCCACCACCACCGATTTAATACAAGCGGATTAACTGAAGAGGCTGCTCTAAATCTTGCAGCTTCAACGTGGCCCTGCACTCCGCTAACACACTATTCAAGTTCAAAGAAAACGTTTGAGGATTCTTCAGTTATTGCTAGATCCCATGCGGATTATATCTATGAACAAATTAATCCATACGGCTTAACATTAGATATTGAAGTCGAAGCAAAAGCCAAAGATTTGGCTGTTCTAAAATATCGAGAACAGTATAATACTCTATTAGAAAATTATATCCCATTTGAACATGAGCGATTGCAAGAATTGTAAATCAACAGAAGTTAAGACTCAAATTAAAGGAATCTTTGACGAATTATTTGTTGGAGATGAACTTCGCAATGAGCGTCTTTCTATTTGTTATGAGTGCGATAAATTTTTAGGGGCAAGTGGCCAGTGCGGAGAGTGCGGCTGCTATATCTTTGCAAAGACTGCAACTAAAGGAGAATCGTGCCCTCTACCTGAACCCAAATGGTAGTTAATAAATAATTAAGATTTAACGATCCTCAGTATACTCAATCAATTAATTTTTTCAGCTGAGAAAATTCCTAACACCATGGATAGTGACAGTATTTGCCAAATTAAAACAAAAGAAGAGAAAGATCATGGGGACCTGGATCCTGATCCTGGCGACTTTCTTCAACCCTCTTGGTTTCGATGCCCTATTTGCTCTAATTATGAAATGGACCGGTTCCTATTGGATTACGGACGCTATTTTTTATTGCCTATCGGCATTCTTTTTTGGACTTTATTTTTTATTTTTTAGAGAAAAACCTAAGACTTCTTAGTATATTATCAGTATAAAACTAATAATATGAACGTCGAACTACAATCTGTAACATCATCCACTATTGATGCATTTGGTTATGACCCTACCCTAAATGAACTATATGTTCAATTTAAAAGTGGCTCAATTTATACATACCAAGGAGTTTCCGAATCAGTGTACGCTGGATTATGTGAAGCCGAATCTTTTGGTAAATTTTTAAATGCCAATATCAAAGGCACATACGATTACCTTAAATCATAAGCATGGGATTTAACAAATATTTTATTCCAGACCCAGCCGATTTTATTGAAAGACTTGAGAAGTTTACTGGTCCAAGAGAATTTGTAGCGATTAAGAAAATTGATGCAGTAATGGGCGATAGCTTATCTGTTGATATGTTAGATAAAATGTATGAAATGGTTAGAGCCGGTCATACAAACGAAGAAGTTTTAATAGAACTTAAATCAATGTTAAAGTAGAATAACCTATAAATTAAAAGCTATGTATTATTTAGTAAGAATCAAATTTGAGACCGAAACCGAAAGCGGTAAACGCAAATTCATTAAAGAATTGTATGTCGTAAGTGCTAACTCTGTATCTGATGCAGAAGCTAAAATCCGAGCTAGATTTGGAGATGGAATTTCAGCAATGACTGTTGAGTCTGTTCAAGAATCCAAAATCCTTGGAATTATCGAATAATCTTGCATGCCATGTAAAAAAGAAAGGGACAACTGAAAAGCTGTCCCTTTTTTAATTTAATAAGGTTTGTCTTATTTCATGATATAAAGATAACCTAAACTACCAACCAAAATTCCACTAATAATTTTAGTAAAGGTTAATTTAGTTTTAAGCTTCTTATTTTGCTTTTGAAGATCTTTAACCCATAAACCCTGAGTTTCAAATTTCAATTGCTCATTTTTAATACGATCTTCGTACATAACACCCTTTTGAACATGACCTGAAATAATACTATCTTTTAGCACAATCTTTTGATTAAGTAAAACTAGTTGTTCATTTGCAAGTTTAAGTTCAGCCTTTGCGCTATCGCCACCGATTAAGTCCTTAACAATCTGCTTTGCAACAGGCGCTGGAATTTTAACCGTGTCTTGTGGTGCAGTTTGAGCAAACGCAAAAACTGGAAATAGTGCAATTATAAAAAGTAACTTCTTCATATTAATAATTGTATCTAGCTTTAAAGAAGGAATCAATTTGAGTTGGTGTATAACTAGAAGCTGCTGCGCTTTGTTCATGATAATATTCACGAATAATTGTAGTCTTTTCTTTAATGTGATCAACTTGGAAATCAATAGCCTTTACTTCAGTTTCATAAACTTGAATTGAACTATCAATCTTTAGTTGTTTTGCTTCTAACTCTTTATTTGCAACAGTTAATGAATCAATTATTGCTTTATACTCTACTGGCATTTGTGGCTTTGGAGTAAAAACATAAATTAACCCATAAAGAACAATAAGACCGCCAATTACATATAAAATATAGCGCCATTTGCTCTTATTTGCTTTTGCAAATTCAACAATTTTAATACCCTCTTCTTTAAGCTTTGCTTTTTGTTGAGATTTCATAGGAAAAATTTAATTATGCTTCTGGCTCTTCTTCTGCAGCTGGCTCATCTTCAGCTGGTGCTTCTTCTTCTGCTGGAGCTTCTTCTTCTTTTTCTTCTTCGCCTAATTGGAACATATCCTTGATTTTTGTAAGGATCTCTTCTTTTTTAGCTTCTTTATCTTCACCATCTTCCATTTCTTTCCACTCTTTAAATTCTGAAGAATAGAATGCATCGAAATCATCAGATGAAAGTTCATTGAACATTACATCAAGGTGCTCTTTTTTGAATGCTTCCAAATCAGCAGCTTCATCAGCAACTGGAGCATCTTCTTCTGGTGCATCTTCAACTGGAGCGTCAGCTGCTGCCGCATCTTCTTCTTCAGTCAAACCAAATTTGTTTAAAAACTCTGCAGAGTTTACGTTTTCGTCAACCTTAGTAACGAAATCTTTGAAATTGTAAATCATTTTAAATAGATCTATTTTGTAGTTATTTATTTGCGCGAATTGGGTATAATATCAAAAAATAGGATATGCCAGAAGGACCAGAGTGCAGACGCGTATATGAAGGTTTGCGAAATTATTGTATTAATAGAAAACTAACTAGTGTAGAAATACTTGGTGGACGCTTCTTAAAGACTCCCCCAGTTGGCCTGGGAGCCCTGGAGCTGCCCCTGGAGGTAGTTGGAGGCGGAGTTAAAGGCAAATTCATCTGGTTAGAATTGGAAGGCGCCATGTCTATCTGGATTACATTGGGAATGAGCGGGTTTTGGTCAATCTATCAAAAACCACATGCACACATTAAACTTTCATTTGATGATGGTCTTGAACTGTTTTTTATTGATCAGCGCCGATTCGGTACCCTTAAGTTTGCAAGTAAGGTTGAATTGGACGCAAAATTAAAAACCCTAGGAGTTGATGCGCTAAACGACACAACTGCATCTGTTTATAATACGATTAGATCATTCGAGAGGGTTCCAAATAAAACTGTTGTAGAAGCGCTAATGGACCAGAGGCTTTTTGCAGGAATTGGAAACTATATTAAATGTGAAATGTTATATCGTTCTAAGATTTCCCCGCATAGATTGGTTAAGGATCTTACCGATAATGAGATTCAATTACTATGGGACTATTCTAAATTAATTAGTAGGGCGTCATATGCAGAGGGCGGAGCAAGTATTAGAAATTATCAACAGGTTACAGGTGAAACTGGAGACTTTGTTTTTGAATTTGAGGTATATGGAAAGAGTGCAGATCCTCACGGAAATACTGTAATTAGAGAAAAAACTGCAGACGGCAGAACTACACATTGGGTTCCAAGTCTACAACAATAAATAGTATAGAACCAATATGAGTAAAGAAAAAAAGAAACCCGATCTGGTAGTTTGGGATGAAGAAAAGGGCTACTATGCAAATGCGCTCACATATGGTTCAAACCTTAGTGCTCCATCTATACAAATGGATGATGTTGCCGGCTGGAAACAAGGACAAGCCCAAAAAGCAAATAAAGTATTTGTAAAAAAGTATAATGAGCTAAAGGAAGAATTTAAAGAGTTAGTCGAGGAGGTAAATTGGAATGATCTGGTATATTCTTCAAATTACAACTTTTTACCAGTAATTGGTGAAACTTATTACCTATATAGAAAGTCTGATGACTCATTATTTTTATCGCTAATCTCACCTAGCGAATGGAATATGGAATTTGTTGGATCAACCCGATTGGAATCAAATAATAAATGGATAAAACTATCATAATATGCAACACATTAAGCTATACACACAATTTAATGAGAGCGTTCAACCAATGAGAATCTTTTGCGACATGGATGGAGTACTTTCAGATTGGGATTCCCAGTTTGAAAAGGAAGCTGGAATGACTATTGAAGAATTTCAAAAAGAATATTCAAAAAATGCAAGTTGGAAACTTGTTGGAAAAGCCGGTGAGGCATTTTGGGCAGGCATGGAATGGATGACAGACGGTATTGACCTTTGGTCATTTATCCGAAAGTTTAACCCAACTATCCTATCTTCACCATCACTTGATCCAAAGTCAATTACAGGTAAAGCTAAATGGCTTAAGAAAAATTTAAATTGGGATTTTCCATATATTACAAAAATGGAAGATTGGACCGGTAAGGAAAGGACAATCTTTTATGGTAATAAATTTGAATTTGCAACTGGTCCTCAGGATATTTTAATTGATGATACTCCAAAGAAACTTGATGCTTGGATTGCAGCGGGTGGAACTGGAATTTTGCATACTAGTGCCAAGGAAACTATTGCAGAGCTAAAGAAACTAGGTTTCGATAAATAACTAAAATTACTTAATTACAGTGAGAATTATTGAATCTTTTCAAGGATTTTTAAAAATACAGGAAATGGGAGGTTGGGCAACAACAAAAACTCAGGGGACTAAAATTACGCCAGCCGTATTGAAAGAATCAGTTTCTGTTTTAGAAACCATTTTTTCTAAATTTAATAAGTATGTAGAGTCACTAGAAATGGCTCCACTAAAAGTGCTTGGTCCAGGTGGATCTGGTGTTTATTATAAACAAGACATGGCAGAAAATCCAGAAAAGGCATATGGCGATGTTGATATTTTGGTTGAATATCCTCTAACTGAACCTCAATCACGAAGAGTTGAAATTGATACTATGAAAGAGTACAATCAACTTATGTTAAAGTGGATTCAAGAAAATCCGCAGCCTGAGATTGATGCAGAAGAAAGCGATGCAATTTCCGACGGTAGTCTTAAACTTGTAATTAATTTAACAGATGGTCCAGTTCAAGTTGATATTATTCCAACTTTTACCTATTCGGCAGAATGGGCAAAATCTAGATATACTCCAATTAGAGGCGTAAAAGGGTTTGTTGTAGGGTTCCTATATCAATCATTTGGTAATGCGCTTGATGTTTCAGTTACAGATCGTGGAGTTGTTGCTAAAATTAAAAATGGTGAATTAGTTGGACCTAACATGCGTAAAGACGTTGAAGAGAAAATTATCACTAGGGATTTTTCTAAATTTATTCTACACCTTGCAGAATTTGTTGATGAATTTGCTGGTACTAAACGCGAACTTGTAATTGATGATTACCTAAATGAACACCCTGGAATTGATGTAACTCAACTTTCGCTTGAACAAATCTGTAATGGAATTTTAGGATTTGCCAGAACTCTTGAAAAAACGGGCACATACGATTTACCAAACTTTAAGTATAATAGTTCAAAGGAATTTTTAGAAGAAGTTGTTAAGATCTATGCACAAAAACTGCATAAACACAGAACCTCATCTAAATACGATAAAGCCTTAACTGATTTAGCTAACCAACAGAAAGATAAAGTAATGCACGACGCTGAAACTGCATTCGAGTATGTTAGTAATAAACTATTAGATGGAACAAATATTTAGTACAGAAAACACATTTGACAGAGCCACCACTTGGTTCATTAGCGATTTACACATAGGACATGGAAATGTCTTAAGATTTGAACAAGGCTTGCACAACTTTTCTGATATAAAAGAACACGATCATGCAATTGCCAAAAACTGGCATGATACAGTGGGACCCGATGATCACGTTTTTTTCTTAGGTGATCTTGCAATGGAGCGAACTAAATTCAAACACATTCGTGAAAACCTAGGAAAGTTTGGAAAACTTCCTGGAAAAGTTCACTGGATTATTGGAAACCATGATCTTCACATAGATCAAGCATGGCTCTATAATTTAAGCGCAATAATGGATATTGTAGAATTTACAAACTACAAAGAAATCATGATTAAAGATGACAGCGAATGGGGTCTTAAAAGATTTGTCCTATTTCACTATCCTCTTTACGAATGGAATGGTAAATATCGTGGAGCCTATCACTTATATGGACACTCACACGCTCACGTTCACCCATTAGCGGGAACTATGTCAGCTTGTGCGTGTATAACAGGTTATAAACCCGTCAACGCCGATTGGATGATTGACAAGATAGAAGAATTAAAATGCAAACTAGAGACACAATCAAGCGAGTAACGCTTAATAACAAACGATATTACCAAGTAAATTCTGAAGAACACGGTCAATTAGGCCCATTTCCGAGTGTAACTACAGTTTTAGGATCCACCGCAGATACTACAGGTATTGATAAATGGAAAGAACGAGTTGGTGAAGCTGAGGCTAATCGTATTAGTCAAAATGCTCTAGACCGAGGTAATATTATGCACAGACTTTGTGAGATTTATCTTAATCTTCCTGGATCAATGACTACTCAAAATAGATTGGAAGAAACCCTAGCTCTTACCCGATTAGACGAAGAAATTGATAAACAAGACAATCGTGCTAAAATTGTAGGCGGAATGATGTTCTATAATTATATTCGATCTGGTTCGTTTGACAGAATTAAAAGAACTGTAATGCAAGAAGAATTTTTGTGGACTCACAGAAATGGCGGTTATGCTGGAACAGTCGATAATGTTTCAGAATTAGTTGATGGTACCTATGCTGTAATTGATTTTAAAACTGCACGTAAACCTAAAAAGGAAGAGTGGATTGAAGATTATAAACACCAAGTTGCAGCATATGCAGTTGCCGTTTGGGATCGACATAAAATTAAGATTTCTCAAGCACAGATTTGGATCTCTAACGAGCAAACAATGGATCCTCAATATTTCGAAATGAATACTGAGGATCTTAAATTGTATTATAATAAATTCTTAGAGAGACTTGAGAAATTCTACGAAATGTTTCCTATTAATTAATAAGCAACAATTTTTCTTAGAGCTGCAACCTTAATTGCAATTTTTCTTGCTCTACCTGTAGTGTTATCAAACACTCTTAGGTAAATGTATTCTTCGTTTCTTGATTGATTGAATACAAAGTAATCAACTGGCGCAACTAAACCATAATAAGTATTATGCGATGCAATATAAAGCATTTCATTTGGAGTAGTTGCTCGTTTGCTATCAAATCTTTCTAAACGGAATCGAGTAAGTCCCAATCCATCGATTGGTTCATCAATCTTAAATCCATTTATTGAATTCCAATAAGCATTTCTTGCTGGTAAAAATACTGGAGTTGATTTTCTTCTGTTAAATCGATCTAGTTGATCTGGTGAAAGTGCAATATCTGTAATTTGGCCTCTCTTAAATATTTTAGCAATATAAGTTCCGCCAGGGTTACGACCGTCTAGAGCCTCTTTATATTGGGCATCTTGGAAATTATCTACGCTTGGTCCAAATCTTTCTTCATTTTGTGCGCGTTGAGCTTGTCTTTCTGCTTCAGCTCTTTCACGCTCTTCTCTTTCTGTACGTTCTCTTTCTTCGCGTTCTGCTCTCATTCTAGCTGCAAGTTCTGGATCAACCATACTTAAGATAAGATCTTTAACTTGTTGCCATTCTGACGTTGAATATCTACTACGAACAACTGTTGAATCTTCTTCTAAACCTGGAATTTGTGCAGGATCTACTTTAACAAAATATTCTTTAATTGATTGAGGATTATTAGAACAGCTTCTAGTATCAAATCCACCAAGTTCGCTCATATCAGAATTTAGTTGATCTCTCCACATTAGGAAATGTACAAGGTTTATAGCGTAAACACTTCCGCCTCTTTCACCAACAATAATTCTCATTGGAATACTGGTGTCTCTATTTGCAGCATAGTTTCTAACATAAACAAGGTCTCCGACTTCAGGCTGATCTTCCCATTGAATTCCTCGATCAATCCCATATTGACGTGCCCTTTCGGCCTGTTCCCTTTGTTCTCTTTCTCGACGTTCTCTTTCAAGACGTTCACGCTCCGCTGGGTCAAACCTTGACATCAGCTCAGCTGGCAAAATTGCTTTAAGTTCATCATCAATTCCAAAATTTCTGGTATTAACTGAACTATAACTAATATTATTATCTAGGAAACTTGTTGCAAATCTAATTTTTTGATCATTAGATATTGTTTTAACCATTGCAAACACACAGTCTGGTCCAAGAATTGCATGTACATCATCATCGCTAAGCGATCCATCTGCATTTAATTTTGGAGAAATTAAAGATGCCCAAGCATTATCTTTTTCTAGTGTCCCAGCCGTATTTGATTTTAACCATTTCTTTTGTTCAAGAAGACCTCTATACAACTTATAACCAAGTCTAGCTCCTCTAAGCGAACTTGGAATTCCTCCGCCTGGAAAGTGTGAACGACCGCTTGAGTCTACTTCCATATGAATACAGTCACTTTGGTTATTTGCATCAGCCCATTTACCAAAATTGTTATTCATATAATTATTAATAAATGAATCGCCATTTCCACCAATTTTACCTTTTGCTTCAGCATAAATTGCCAAAATTGGAGCAGGTAAGATTGGATAATAGTTACTTCCTCTAGTTGACCAAGTAATTTCTCTCCAATTTAAATTAACTAAAGCTTCTTGAAACTGTTTAGCAAGTGGAGCAATTTCTCTAGCGATAGCTTGACGATCCTTTGCCTTTTTGAGATAGGTGTCTGGAAAATCTTCTGGCTTTAGGGCCATTTCCTCAATCTGATTTGACTCTAATACTAGGTCTAGGAATGATTTGTGCATAAGTTATTAAATATTTCTATAGATATTTATTTGGGTTCAAACCCTTTTTCTAGAGTATAAAAAACAAACTTTAATTGTAGGTGTTACACAAAAGTATTTTAATAAAGCAGGACGGGTTCTATCTAGTTGACTGGGATTTGACCACAAACCAGCCAACCAATCAAACCCAAATTACAGGAAGACTTTCGAGCTTTTTTGGATATTTTGCTGAGTTTGACGAAAATATTACAATCAAAACCTTTTTGGAGGTTCTTGGAGACTTTACTGATGAAATTAACCAGGTATTTGATGGATATTTAAATGGAGTAGATTTTGATCTATTTTTACAAGAAACTCAAATTTTATCAGTTAAATCGCCAGCGATTGACTATGTTGAACTTGCATGGAAGGTTAGAATGATTGCTGCCTCAGATATGACAATTTTAGATATTGTTCCAAATATTCTTGGAATAAGCGCAATTCAGGGTAGTGACTCAGATGTAGTTACAGAGTTAGATTTTATTAGATTAAGAGATATTTGTCAATTTACTATATGTGAGCAAACTGCACTTGATATACCAGATGATAGAACTTATCAAATTGCAGTTGAGGCTGAGCGCAGATGGACACTATTTGATATTATTTCTGGATTTCTTTCTGAGATTTCTAGATATGGATCGCCAGAAGATAAACAGCAAATGATTGATGAACTAAATAAAGAATCTAAACTATCGTTTTCTGAATTAATGGAATATGTTGAAGAAATGGAGCTCTTAAAGAAAGAGATCGAACTCGATAATACAGATGACCTCCTGGACGATGATGACGATGAGGACTAGTTACCTAATTAGGGTTCCAAATGAGTCCCTGGCAGTCACCAGGGTAGCCCTGGAGCAGCTGGAGGGTATAATTGAATATGAATACCCAGATGCCACTTTTACAGATTTTTTGGTATTATTAACTATAGAAAGCTTAGACCAGTTGGTCTCGGCCATTTCTAGTATTACAGTATTACAAGGATTATGAGAAAAAACACAATTAAAGTACACTATTCACCTAAACAGGTCTTGGCAAAGGACTCTGGAGGCAATTTTAGTAAGTCTCCGCTAAAGCCAAAGAGGTTACTTGAAAATTTTGAAGCAGAGGGACTAATTAAACATTTTGAAATAGTTGAAGATTTTACCCCATATACAAATAAGGATTTTAAAATTGCCCACAACAAACAATATGTTAATTCATTTTTTAGTGGTCAAAATGGCTGCGAATCAAATGGTCTAGATTGGTCTACTCAATTCGCAGACTCTGTTCGCTACACTAATGCATCACTGCACGCTGCAATAAAAGGATCTATATTAGAACCAGATCAAGTTCACTTTAGTCCAACTAGCGGATTTCACCATGCTCGACCAACTGGAGGAAGCGGCTTTTGTACGTTTAGCGGCCAAGTTATTGCATCAATTAAAATCCTAGAAGAATTTGGTATAAGCGGTGCATATTTAGATTTAGATGGCCATTTTGGAAATTCAATTGAAGATTCTAGAGATTTTGTCAAGGATTTAAACAGCGCCGTTCCAAAAGAATTTAATATTAATCCAACTGGAAGAGGCCAAATTTATATCAATGATCTAAAATGGAATTTGCAAAACCTAGAAGAAGCTATTATAGACGGTCGGATTGGATATGTTGTATGGTGTCATGGAGCAGATTCACATGAATGGGATGATTTAGGATTTCAGTGTTCAACTGAACAATGGTTAGAGTGCTCTACAATTTTTTGGAATTGGGTAAAATCAATGGATGAAAAATTAGGGCGACCTCTTCCTGTAAGTTGCGCTCTTTTTGGAGGATATAGAAAAGACGATTATCAAAGTGTATTAAATCTGCACACTGCGGACTTTGTTGAGTGTATGAATAATTTGTTGGACCTTGAGGTTAAATATACTATAAAGGTACAGCCCAAACATTCATATGGCAAAGCAGCTCTCGTCTGATGAGGAAATGGAAAAAATCTATAAAGACCTTGATAAGTATGGATATAATTCCAAATACTGGTCTAAGATAGATGAAGTAATTCACTGGCTAGAATCCAGAGAGGAATACGAAAAGTGTGCTGATCTTTATGATTATAAAAAGTTCTACATAGACCCTCTCAAATGACACAATATAAAATTGGCTTAGTCCTAACTTCGATTCTACATGGAATCCTTCTTTTTGGAATGGCCGCAACTCTACCCCACCTACTTCTACACGTTCCAGCCTGGTTTGCATTTCCAATAATTTTTATGTTTATAAATTTTATTTGGGCCGGAGGAGCAAGTCCGCTTACCGATTTAGAAAATTCCTTTAGACGAAAACTTGGAATACCCAGAATCCACTGTTTTATAGGACACTACATTACAAGCATTTTAAAATAAAAAAGAGGAGATTTAGTCTCCTCTTTTAATTTATCAAGTTTAATAATTTATTATTTAGATTCTTCAGCAGGGGCTTCAGTTTTCTTACCGCTTCCTACTACATTTTTAACACCAAGTAGAGCAGCGCCAATTGTTGTAAACATTACAGATTGGTTGATAATATCGATTGATTTATCCAAAAACATTTTATCAATGCATCCTAATAAGAAGCAAAGACCTCCAATAAAAATGATGTAAACTCCAGCAGTTGAGGTAGAAGAAGTTTTTCCAGTATCATTTGACGTCATTTCGCCAAATGAGAATTTCTTGATATCGCCGATTTTAGGTATGGCCATGATTGAAAGATTTTTTATTATTTATCTGATAGGTAATCCTCTAGGAGTTCAGTAAGGGGTTCAGATCTATCAAGATTTGTATATTCCATGCCATAGTGATTAGAGAATCTTTCGGATAAAATCATTGCAGCTTTATTTAAAGAATTTTGAACTAATAAATTAATTCCAATAAAATCCGCTTCTTGCTCCTGTCTTTTAGAATAGTAAGGCTCGCCTTTATGATTTGCAATAGAGTGTCCAATTTCATGTGCTTCAACTGCAAGCATGTGATCCTTTGTAAAATATCCTTCACTTACTTCTGATCCATCAAAATAAACTGTTTGACTTGCTAAATTTGCAAAGGCAATTCCAAGCTTTTCAAAGTATGGCTGGGCTTCAGCGTATAATGAATCATTTGGATAAGTAATAACTAGAGTCCACGCTGAATCCAGATTTGACTGCATTGTAATAGGATCTTCAACACTTTCGCTTAGACTTAAATCTCTAACTTCGTCTTCAGTATCTTCGCTTCCTTTAAATGGATCTTTAAAGTTAACCTGACCCTTAACTTTACTTGCATTTCTGCCCATCATATCTCGCCAAAGTTCGCGAACATCAGGCTGTCCCATTTGGTCAGCCAACACAGCAGAATAGAATCCCTTATCCTCAAGTTGAGCAAGTTCAAACCATTTCTCAACACCAATTCTTTTTCCGTGCTTGTCTCTAATTGAAGCTAAGTGTTTAAATCTTAAAAAAAGATCTGTATTATAGGTATCTCCAATGTATTTTCGCTGTGGATTAAGCTCAGAAAGCTTTTTTGTATAAGTCTTTGCTGGAGCCACTGCTTCGCCTAACCAGTCTGTAAATTGTCTAACTTGCATATTTTGCATTTGATTTAATTATCTTGTACTACATTATTATTTATCGTCACTAAGATAGATAAACTAAAATAACGAGTCTATTCCAATGAAACCTAGATTCCATGATGAAGACGAAATGGAGTTCAATCCAGACGACTTCGACGCTACTCCAGCCTCAAAATTTGATTTTGAAGACGAGTTTGAACCAGTAGAAAAAGACGAACCTATATATGGTTCCGGAGATGAAGCTGAACTAAAGGAACTACAAGCAAAACTTAGAGAGCTTCCTAAAGGTCATCCAATGAAAAAAGAATTGGCAGTTAGAATCCTAGATCTACATAAAAAATTAGCAGCAGAAGATACGGGTTATATTAAACGTAGAGAAGCTGCTGAAGTAAAGGCCAAAAAATCTCACCTTAAAAAACAGCAGTGGATGGACTCCGTATTAGACGACGAGCCTTCATATGATGGTTTTGAAAGTAAGAGAGTAATGAGATGCTCAGACTTTATTATCTTAGAAAAGAAAAGAGAAGAAGTTTTAAAAGATGCAGATAAGAAATTTCCAAATCTAAAAAAAGCAGAAATGAAAAAAATGCTTAAGGATCAGGAAAAAGGAGCAAAGGACTTTAAACAAAAATCTAAAAAATATTTTGGTTGGGCAAAGGATCCTGAAGCAGCGGCAGCTGCTTTTATAAGAAAAGCGACCGGCAAAGAACCAAAAGATCTTTAATTAAAATTTAGAGCCGAGCGTAAAACCTCGGCTTTTTTTAGCTATGTTGAGACATATTATAATTATAATTATTCTATTTTTTATTACGAATTTGGTTAATGCTCAAATTGTAGTAGATAAAGGAGGAGATGGTTGGTCTACTCAAGTAGATTCAGCACTGGTCTTAATTAAAAAAACTTCACCTAAACATTGGCAAATGATTGAAGAATCATGTGATCATATTTCAATGTGGAATGGAAAAGTATCGACGACCCAACCTGGAAAGGGCAGTGCAAAGGGAACCATCGTAATATCTAGAGATGATTTTAAGTTGGGATCAATAAACAATATAGCTGCAGTAATAGTTCACGAGAGCAAACACCTATGGATCTCCAGGAACGGTATAGTTTATCTTAGTGGAAATGCAGAAGAGGCTGACTGCTATTTATGGGAATTGGAATTTTTACAAACTATTCCAAATGTTGAACAGTGGCTTATTCAGCACGTCTTTAATCAATTTGTAGGTAATACTAAGCAGAGATAAAAAAGGGCAGAGAGTAGCGAATTCCCTGCCCAAACCCGTGAACTAGTCCCGGTCCTAAGTGAGGTCTTCAAACCTCAACTATCTTAAATTTCGTCTTCAGAAAAATCGTCATCATCGTTTTCATAATCATCGTCATCCTCTTCTTCGTCGTCATCACCACCATAACCAGAAATCATGTCTAATTCTTCTTGAACTCTATCGTGTAACATATAAGTTTGTTCGTCTAACCAACCATTAAGAGTTTCAATTAAGTCAGTTGCAAAAGCTTCAATATCAGTTAAATCAGCAGTTGCGCCTCCAGTCAAATCTTCAATTGACATAAACTCAAATTCGCTAGTTCCTTCTTGAATATCTAATTCTGGGACATCCTTTGAATCAATACTAAAACCCCAAATATGATCGAATCCTTTAATTAATTCAGTAATTGGAGCTAATCCTAATTTCCAAAGTCTAACTACTTCTGGGGATAATTGAGTTGAATCATCTTGAAAAGCAATTTTAAAGGTTGCAGTATAACTTGCATAAACTCTAGGCTCATCGCCTTCATAGTTTAAATCATCAATATTCCAATCTTGGTCAATACGTAGGGTACTAGAGTTTTCATTTACAGAAGCCATCCAGCCAGATTGACCGTCTATTTCATTTGCAATCTGAGTTAGAAGCTCATTGAACATCTCGTTTGCAGGTTCATCGAGATATTCCTCGTTTTCATTTATAAATTGTTTAAATCTTTGAATTTTCATATTAATCTAAATATTTTGCAAGTTTTCCAACTTCAGCATAATCGCCTGCATCTAGTGCAGCATCAATTAAGGCTTGAATTTCTTTTTTACTTAATTGAGATGGGTCAGTTTCAGTGGCAACCGGTTCAACTCCAAGGTCTGGAACCTCTTCATCAAATTGACTGCGTTCCCAATCCTTAATTTCTTGTTCAATTTCTGAAACAATCGATTTCATTTTATTAATTGCTCCAGCATCTTCAGTAAAAATTTCTTTCATTAATTGTAAAAATGCTTGAGTTTCCTCTTTTGCAAGAATCATTAATTTTCCAAAAACGTGTTCTCTGATATTTTCAACTGAACTTGAATTGGTAAATCGATTTACAAAATCTCTAAGATCTGCTGCTAAGTAGGGTCCATATCTTAAATCTTCTAATTCATCACTAAGTGTTCCAGTATTTGCAACAACCTTTCCAGCTTCTTCTTCATCATCTGGAATAGAAGCAGTTCCAATTAATTTATAGATTCCTTTAATTGCTTCATGAAGTAGCATTGCAAAATCTGTACCAATTGCAGTAATAGTAGGCTCCATTTCATTTAAAGTATCTTCTATTTCTTGAGTTTCAAGATCACCACTTTCTAGAGATTTAATAAGATCCTCTGCAGTTTTTTCGTCAGCTTCAACTGGTTTAAAATCAACTTTAACTGATCCACTAAATCCGCCTTTATCTCTTTCCCACATTTGCTTTTGAACTTCCATTGGAATTCTCCAATCAAGAGCAGAGGCAATGTCTGTAATTTTCTTAAGAAGATCTACCATTTTTGCAGCGTCAGCTGGTCCAAAAATTTTAATCATACCATCCATGGTTTCAGGTAAAGCTAACATACGCTTTGCGTTTTTAGCTTCGCCTTGCATAATTGCATTACCAATTTTTCTAGCATGGATTTTTGAAATAGTTTCTTGATCTTCAATTTCTTTTTGAGGTTCTGGTGTTTCCATAGGAACCTCTTCCATCATTTGTTGGATTTCTCCAGCCTTTGCAAATTTAATACTTAATTTAGTTTGAGTTAGGATTGATCCATACTCTTTCATTATAATATCTTCTGCAAGTTTTTCTAATTGTGCTTTAACTTGAGGGGTTTGCATTCTTTGCACTTGAGAAACAAATTGCATAAACTGACCCATTTCTCTTCCAAGTCTTTGTTCAGTTCCTTGAACATCTTGCATTGCTCTACGTTCAACTCCCTTTAGGTATTGATCGGGTGTTCCAGGATTTCCCTGTAAACTTGCCTCTTGTAAAAATTGTTTTAGTGTTTTCATATTACTTAAGGAATTCCTTTGGTGTAGTACCTAATTTTTTTAATTCAGCTAAAAATACATTAACTACATCTTCTGCAGTTGCACTTGGTTCAGGGTTAACTGATGGTTTTTTAGTTGGAATTGGACCGGGTCTTGGAGTTACTTTAGGTTTTGTAGTAGGTTCTTTAATTGCAGGTTCAGCTGCATAAAACTCGTTTACTATACTTTCACCAAGTAATTCTATAATTTTAGGTTCGCTCTTAACAGCATTTAGCAATTGTGGATATTTAAACAAACCAGTACTTGCATAACCTTTAATTTCATCAAGAATCGCCTTTGCATTTTGAATAACCTCAGATCTTGTTTGAGGATTAATATTAGGTAATAACATATTAAATAGTTTAGCAGAGAAAATTGACATTACGCCAAACTTCATGTAAAGTGCAATAATTTCTTCTTCTTTAACTGCCGGTGCAATTCTCTCCATTAGGATATTAAGAATTACTCTAGCTGATTCTTGATCGTCTTCTGGATTTACTTTATAGCTTGCTTTAATAACTGAATCAAGAACTTGAATCGGAGATTTTTTATCAATGCTAAGTTCAGTAATTACCTTTTTAATCATGGCTTCGATTGGAAAAACCTGAATTAAGGTGTTAATCATTTTATCCGGATAACCAAATTTCTTAAGGTGTGTTGCAATGTCATCAGTTGTCTTAACACTCCTATCGTTAATATCATGACTATATGTAACCTTTCCTTCATATGAAATAGTTGTACCAATTAGGTGATGAGGATCAGTTGGTGGTAAACCAAAATCAAATGTATTAATTTGTACAGCACTTCCACCATAACCTCTATTATTAAAACTTCCTCTATTAATACACCAGTTTGCAACTGAGCATAATTCCTTTTGTGCTTTTTCTGTACGTGCGCTCAACATTAGGTAACGATCATCTGCATAAATCACAGAGCCTTCTGGTTCTAATTGTTCTAATTTATCAATTTTACTTTGAACGTCAGAGTTTAGGTAACCCTTAACATAATTTTCAGCATAAACTATAAAATCAATTGGATTAGTAAAAGCCTTTGCCTTTTTTAGCAAACGTACTTTAACTTCTTGGCCCAAATCATTCATAATAGTGGCTGCATTAAAAAGCCTCTGTAGATCTTCCTTTGGTAATTCTCTAGCTGCTCTACGTAAATTTCCTGGTAATTCGTTAAGAATCCATTTTGCTTTACGACGAGTTTCAATTTGATTAAACTCATCAATTAGCGCCTCAAATGGAGGAACTCCATTTACTTTATCTTGATTTGGAAATTCAATAATTGGCATTGATAATTCCCCTAAAAATTGGGAATTTGATTTAATTTTCTCAAGTAATTCTGCTAATTGCTCAAATGAAACTCTATGATCAAATTTAAATTTGACAAAGGTTGATGCATAACCAGGAAGTGGCTGAATTAACTGTAAAACTTTTTTATAATCTTCATTTGCAAAAATTCTAGCTTGTTCTTCTGGTGTAATTTCAGAAGCCTCAATTCCTTTTGCTTGAGCAAAACGTTTTAACATATATTGTTTAGCTGCCTGAACATTCTCATTTAAGAGTCTGTCCGAACGTTTCCAGCTATTAAATGATTCTATTATTCTCATCGTTAAAATAACCTTGTTTAGTTTTTCCTTTTACGTAATATCTCCAAGCAGATTGGCCTTGTCGTTCAGCCATCTCCAATTGATTCCAGTCAATATGTTCAGCTGCCCACTTCATTGCGATTCTATAGAATTCGGTTTCATTTGCATAGGCAGAAGTTGGAATGGCTTTCATTTCAACATCCATTGAACCTACTCTACGACCCCATACCCCAAGGTTAAGTCCCTTTGGAGTCATTCTACGTATTTTACTTGGACCAGGAAAAAATCCTAATCCCCAGCCATTTGCTCTACTATAGCCAGGTTTTGCCCAAACTAGTGTACCATTTAAGAGTTGAGTTGGACTTGAAACTACTTCAAGGCCTTTATCCTTTAGCAGTTGAGCTTCTGGAGAATCTAGTACTTCCCTAATTTCTGGAAGTGCTGTGCCAGCATGCTCTCCTCTTGAAGTGGCAGAAAGCATTGCTTCTCTTCGAATACCCTTTGAGTCAGCTCGATATTGATCAGGTTCAAGTAAACCAAGATCTCTTAGTCTAGCAAGCTTTGCTAATTGTTCTTCAGAAGATTCGTCCTCGTTAAGAAATGCTGTAAATTTCTTTAAATATGACATCGATTAGATCTATTTGTAGTTATTTATCCAGATCTAATACTCTTTACCAGAGATTAGGTATAATAGAATTATGATAGAATTAGGAAAAATTGTTACGTATCTAGTATTAATCGTAACATCTGGAACAGGTACTCCAGATTTTGATGGTACCTACCAATATAATGTATATGATGCAGAAACCTGTATTGAAGGAACTGTGTATTGCCGAACTCCGCATCAAGCTGGAGACACAATTAAAATAAAAATAGAAAAACCACAAGTTGCACGTAAGGTGCCAGTTAAAAATTAGACATCGCCTTGGGCAATCATAAATTCTAAGAATCCAATATCATCGATTGAAGCTTCCCAAATCCATTCTCTACGCTGATCGTAATTGGCCTCATCTTCTGGATCACCATAGTCAATGTATTTGTTCATGATTGCACTTGTACGAGACTTAAGTACATCGATTGCACGGCTAATTTCAGGATCACTACCCCACTCGTCGACCATATTATCCCAACGGTCATCGAACTCTTCTTTAGGAGCAAGACCTAGATCACGAAGACGATCTTCAATTTGGGATTGATCTTCGTTTTCGTTTATAAACTGCTTAAATTTTTGTGCTTTCATATTTAATTATTTATCTGAATCTATTAACTTTAACTTAGTATAATAAATTATGTCGATTATTAACTGGGAACTGTGGCATAAGATTAAGGGCACAGACATAAAGATCAAGACTGAACTTGATCCAAGATTTAAGATGAAAAAGAAAACAAAAATACAGCAAATTGTCAGGGATTGGCAAGAAGCTACACAAGCTGAGGTATGGGAAGGGGTTAGAGATAATTTCTTATTTGGATTTATTGGTGCAACCTTAGTTGTTTTTATTGCAACTCGCACTGATCTTGCAGTTTTAATTGGATATATTACATATTACTTCTTTATGGGCCGAATTGTGAATCGTCCAAAGTATGTAACTGATCTTGGTAAATTAGTAGTGTTTCCAATTCCAAGCGCACTAGGCGCATTTGCCGGATATAAGCTCTCTTATCTACTAATACAATTAATAAATCAATGGCAGGCATAGTTAAATCACTTAGGTTAGGTCACCTTAAAGCGACCATGGTAATTCGCCACAAGTGGGAAAGTTACCGAAATTCTGAATACTCAACTAAAATAATGGATGACATTACACTATGGCATCGACGTTATCAATTGGGTATTTGGTTTAAAAAGGACATGGCAGTAGGAACCCGCGTAAAGGGCAAAGGCATGTTTAATAAGTCAAACTTATCACCAAGTTGGTATATTGGTTTTGACCTAATCTGGGTTAAGTTATGGTTTAACTTTTCGTGGAAGGTCTTAACCTTTAAAATCGACGACTAGTGATTAATAATTTTCAACAAATTTCTAAACTACTCCAATTCAGGAGTGATGATGATTTCTATCATCTGCAAATAATTAAAAGAAAAAAGGATCATCCCGAAATTGGTTCTAACTCTTTAGTTATTAAGACATATTACATTAAATCAGAGGACCACTTAGCAAAGGTTGAGCCAGAAATTATTGCACTGTGCAATTTTCATGGAGCTCGAGCATGTATTAATCTTAATCGTCGCTCATTTGAAAAAATGGCTTTTCATACCCTAAAAAAGGTTACTGATCAAATTATGAACAAGGATTTTAAGTCAATTCGTAAGGCGTATGAATCAGTGTGTGGAGCCTATGCAAATGAGCCCAATAAGAAATGGATTATTGATATTGATAATATTTCAATCGATGGATTTAATCATCAGCCTAGCATGATTCAGATTAGACGCCGAATTATTGAATTACAAACCGAAACTGGCAATCCAATCTATATGGAATTTATTAAAACTAAAAGTGGCATTCATATTATTAGTGCACCATTTAATCTGCAAAAATTTAGGGAAGAGTTTCCTGATATTGATGTACACAAAGATAACCCAACCATTTTATACATATCATAATGAATACTAGACTATCAAGAAAAGGGGTCTACTTAGGAGAGTCCCGAAACGGCGGAATCTTTGGACTATTTGATTCCATGATTAAGGAGACTTGTAGAATCAGTGAAGAAGAACTGGATCTATTGTGTGATATTTCAACTGAGGATGAGTTGGATTTGGCAATGGCCGACGGTTTATCATTTGGCGAAAAGCGTCAGCTCTTAAAATTTTTAGAAGAAAAAATCTATAATAAAGCATGACATACGAAAATTTCTTAAAGCTAACACTAGGTTTACAAAAGACAAGTAGACAATTAGAAGAACTCAATAAATTAGGGGTCGACCTGATAGATTTTACTGATCCTTATAGTCAAATCATCCATAACTTATTGGGTGAAATCTGGACGCCCGAGGGTGTTGACTGGCTAACCTGGTTTATGTGGGAAGCAGACTTTGGCCAAAAGGATTTTAGTCAAACCCCAAGTTATAAAAAGGTAGATGGGGAATTAGTTAAAGTAGAAGGCGATCGGTGGGGAGCACACGATGAAAATGGTGAACCTATCTGCTATTCCCATGAATCTACTTGGCAATTCCTAAAGCAATACGAGCGTGCTAAAAGTGCAGAATAGTTAGTATATTAAATTTATACTAAAGTAGATTTAATATGAAAAAGCAAATTTTAATCTTAGCCTTAACTGCAATATCAAGTATTGCCTATGCACAAACTCAGCCAAAGGATACTGCTAAAGTAGTAGTACCAGAAATTAGTCAGGAAACCTTGGCTAAAATGAAAGCTGCTGAAGAAGAACAACGAATTGCCGATTCAATTGCTATTGCAAAATATACTAAGAAATTTGTGGAAGCTATTCCTGAAAAGGACCTCATCTTGATTACAGGTCCAAATATGAAGGTGGAATATGCAAAACCTACTCCACAAAAAAAGTCGGCTCCTAAAAAGAAACCGACTTCTAAAAACTCTAATTAATATTACTTAATCTTTTCACCAGCATTAGTAACTGGGGAAACTTTAACTACTGAACCAGGAGTTATTCCAAATTTACTAATATCAGTTGCAGAATAGAAGTATGCTGCAGTTTGAGCGGTGCCATTAATTGGTCGAATTGATTGATCTTCAATTTCAGATGCTAATGCTGCTCTAATTTCCTGTTCTGACATTTGAATATTTCTTTTACCTAAAATTCCTCCAGCTTTTGTAAATGCGCTTGGTTGAACCAGTTTAAAGATTCGTGGATAGCTTTCGCCCTTTTTAAAGGTAGTATTCCATTTTCTGGTCGCAGTTGGATCAACTGGATTTTTAACATAGGTTACTGGCTGATCAGCAACGTTTGTTACCTGAAATGCAATTTTAACCTTACCGTTTGCGGTATCATCTGTAATTGAGGTTACCTTATTTACCTGATTAAATCTTTTATTAAATAGATGAACGTTGGTTCCTTGATATTCTCCTTCTGGGAAAATTTCAAGACCATTTGCTTGAATTGCATCATTTAACTTTTTAGCATCTCCTTCAAGAGAAGCTTTTACTGCTTGATCTGCTGCTGCAACAAAGTCATCCATACTAAGATTATCTTGAGTGGCTCCTGGTACAGGTTTTCCACAAACGTCTAGAACAGATAAAATACTCTTTTTAGTATTACCTCTTTCAGCTTGTGGATTTACACATGAGTGATAAATTATACTACCCTTTGGATCTACGATTTTAACCTCTTGAACTGAAGTGTGACAGTCGCCGCCTTGCATTAAACACTGTGTCCACAAAACTAGGGTTTTAGACTTACCCTCTTTTGCTTTAAAGTTAGGATCATTTACAATAGATTTTACCATTTCATTGGTCACCGTAAACTGTGCACTACGATCTCCACCATCACCGGCATTATTTAAGTTAGCTGTACCTAATTTAGTTGAATTTAAGTAGAGGTCAAATTTTGCCTTATCACACTTGTGATTACCTCGACATGGAAAGTTTGAGTCTTTGGTTTTAAAGTAACTTACATCAATTGTTAAGTTAACTAGACAATCAAAAATTGGGCGTTCTTCAATAATATCTTCAGTTTTGGTTGTTAGGACCTTAACTGTAAATTTGATATATTGATCTTCAAGGTATTTAGCATCGCTTGGATTATCTTTACCTTTAGTATAGGTATGTTTTTGCTTTCCAGCATTGGTTTTAAATGGTGGAATTTGTGGAGCATTGGTTAAGACTTTGCTTGTAACTAGACCTGCAAAATATTTAGTTAAGTATTCCTGTAGTTTTTGACCGCGTAGCTCAGCTAATTTACCAGCAGGTAATTTTTTCTCGTCTGTATAATCGGTAGTGGCATTTCCAGTTGATGGAAACTTTTCACGGTCATAGTTGGTTACTGCGCTTTCTCCAACTTCAATTTGAATTTCAACAACTGATGCTTTATTTTGTGCACAGAAATTTGCAATTTCCTGTAGCTTTGCATCAAGTGCAGTTCTATTTGCTTGTGCCAATTTCTCAGTTGAGTAAATTCCAGCTGGATAGGTTTTATTGTCTAGTGCAAATGTTTTTTCAGAGGTAGTTGTTTTTTCACCAACTTTAATCCGCTCAGTGCCAATTTGAACTCTAGTAGGATCGTCCTGCTCAGTTAGTGGTGAATTACAGCCACAATCCTCTTGCATGGATTTTTGTTCAAACAGCCAGTCTTGGTACCTTTTAATTTCCATTACTATTTGGTTTATTTGTAGTTATTTATTTGTACTCAAATCTGTTTAGCTGGTTTCTTGTATAAGACTACAACAAAATCTAAATATATGAAAACCAGAGAAATTTACTTGACGATTGGACTTGTTTTAGTTTCTTTAATTGCCGTTATGCAGCACCAAACCAAGTCATCAATTCAATTTCAAGTTGCTGAACAGCGTGAACTAATTGAAAAACAACATGCCCTAATTGATTCACTACACGGAGAGCTATTCATTTCCAACTCGACAATTGGCAGGTGGGAACTTTCACTAGACTATCTTAACCAGGTGGAACCAGCGGCCTTTGCTAAGTTTTCCAAATTCTACGACCACGAGACCGAATAGGTTGGGATAAATAAAGAAAAGAAATCCACTAATTAATGGCACATATTAAATTATTTGAAAGCTGGTTAAGCGATATTGCAGATAAAGTAAAATCGGCGTTTACCGGTGACGCTGGTGAGATAGAGGCCCCTACTCAATCTGATAGCGAATTTAAATCTGAATTTGAAAGGGAAATTAAAGACATTTCCAATACCGCAAAGCAGTCTACAATGAATCCAATGAAAGGTAACAAATATTTTGTTGTTCACCATACTGCTGGCCACGGCAGAGCTGAGGATGTAGTTAATATCCTAAATGACCGTGGACTTGGAGTACAGTGGGTTATTGATCGTGAAGGTAACGTATTTCAAACCTTTCCTGAAGGTTTAACTGCTTGGCATGCTGGTCACAAGGATCAAAAAGATGCACCAAGCGATCTACAAAATGATACTGCTCAAGGCGTAGAGGTAATTGCTAAAAATGATAGGGATGTATTACCTGTTCAAATCTTAGCCGCATTTAAACTCCTAAAATATTTAGGGTACAGTAAAGATCAGGTTTGGGGTCATGGCGAAGTGACCTATAATAAAGAATCATCTGAAGGTGAAACTATTACCGATTTTTGGAGAAATCACTCAGACAAGAGTCCTGAAGAAGCAGCTGAATTAATTGCAGCTGGAACGGGTATGTTAGGTAGGTTTAAAAACTCCAGAGTTGATTAAGCTACTATTAAATTACTAAAGAGGCCAAGTGCCTCTTTTTTTATGTGCAAATCATGGCAGGTTGTAGGTATTATAATAATATAAACCAAGTAAAATTTAGAGTTATGAAAAAGATAGTTTTTATTTCAGGAGTAGTATTAGTTAATTTAATCCTAGTAATGGTTGCAGCATCAACCTTTAATCCACTAAATTTGCCCCTAACTGAATTAAAATATTTCGGCGGATTTAATATTGCAATGTTGTTTCCAGGACACCCAGTCGATGTATTTATGTTGTATGGTAGTGTAATTGCACTGGTTGCAGTAAACAGATTTTTATACAAAAACCGAACTGTTCAATAGGACTCTAACCCAGTCTACCTAAACAAAAAAGGATATCTTGCGATATCCTTTTCTTTTTTGCGGGGAATTAATAATTACCAATGAGAATCTTCAGTAAAATCAGTTTCGTCTGGATTGTACTTAGTTAAGATTGCTTCGTATTTAGGAGTCCAATCTTCGTCAGCCAACATCATGCTAGTTCCACGTAGTGGATTGTGAGTTGGAGAAGCCATTGATTTGTCATAACCTGGTTTAGAAATACCAGCCTCTTTAATTAGGGTTGATACTAAATCAAAGTTTTTACCAAATTTAGCTTTTACATTTGGAGAAGTTTTGATAAGTTTAATAACTTCATCGTAAACTGGTTTACCACCTTTTGCAGGGATAATTTGTAATGCAGCTAAAACTCCAGCTTCATCATCATTTACCATTCCGAATGCAGCAATTAATTTACCAACTACAGCTTGAGCTGCACCTAAATATGGAGACGCTGATGCTGCAGTTGCATCTTCATTCATCTTATTCCATTTAGTAAAGTTTAATACGTTACTCATTTTTAATTTCTTTTTTTATTATTTATCTTTCAATAATTCTCTATTATCTCCACGGATTCGCCGACCGCGCCTCGCGCCAGGGGGTTGAGGCCAAATGTTAGCGACGACCAAAGTTGTAGTGGGGGTGCTGAGGATTCCAGATCCAGCCCTTTGCGTCTGCATCCAGAGCAACTTGGTAGAGAAATCTGGCCATTGAGTGTTGAGGATCAGTGGAACCATCAAAATTAACAGTTTGGCTAGAGGTAGGTTCGCCGAAGTGACCGCTTGGGCGGAATGAGCCTGGAAAAATCCAGTATTCAAACGCAAGTCGGCCTCTTATTTCCACATCCATTTCCATTTCACGCCTAACCTTTAGGAGACGTTCCTTAATATTCTGGAATCGGGCCGCTTGGCGTGAGGTTAAACCTGGAGGTACTGTTGCCGTAAAGATTAACTCGGCTGCATCCGCTGGACTAAATTTAAGGAGTACTGTACCATTCTTCTGCTGACGATCAGTTGCCCAGTTCTTCCACTCTAATCCTAGATCCCCAAATAGCTTTTCAAGTGCTTCAACAAATTGGTTACGATACCGCTTGTCCCAACCAAGTTCCCGTAATTTTTGTTTATAATCTTGAGGTTCCATTAGGCCTAGGTCTAGGAGACGTTTAGCTGTATCAACCTCTTCTTGGCTTT
>Ga0209229_10000069_pt1 | contig 35566 bp, 24 predicted proteins | sample SanBayMetagenome_FD_187466 | JGI IMG/M metagenome (GOLD analysis project Ga0209229, IMG submission 187466) | Freshwater and sediment microbial communities from dead zone in Sandusky Bay, Ohio, USA (SPAdes) (version 2) | ecosystem: Environmental > Aquatic > Freshwater > Lentic > Sediment... | reverse complement strand
TTGCTGTCCAGTTTCTTCGCTGACAATCCCTAAAGTTTGCAGGGAGGAACCAATACCCTGTACTGCATACCCCATCCCCGTTATCGCTCCCCCTACCGCCAGGGCAGTTTTCAACCCGTGAGATGCAGCCCCACCGAAGTTAGCTCCCATCCGACCTCTTTCTTTCGGTGCGGCAGTATGGGATGTTTGCTGTTGTAGTTGAGCTAATCTGTGCTGATCTTCGATGGCTTGCTGAGATATCTGCTCTAAACTGGCTTCGGCGACATGGGCTGCGTGTCTAGCTTCGTGTTCGATCAGTTCCATGCTTCCGCCAACGCTATGAGCAGCTTCCTTGAAATCACCCTCGATCATTTCTCCGGCGATATTTGCGACCGGAACAATATCACGAAGATTCTGCTGGACAGACTCACTGGTCTGCTCCCAATTCTCACGGGTTTCTAAAGAAGGGCCAGGAGATCCTTCTGAAATTCCTTTCTGAATTTGATAGCCATATTTAGCCGCATCGTAAGCTAACTGACCAAATTCTTTATCAATATTACTGACAGCTTTCAACCATTTTTCTTCAGCTATTTTTGCTCTTGCTTCAAGTTGTTGGATTAATTTTATATTTCCTTTCCCTGTCATCAATTTCTCGGTTTCGACACGAAGTTGTCCTCTAAGACCAGAAGAAGATTCCTCTAGCTTCATAGCTTTTTGAACCCGAGAAGGAGTCGCTTTCTGGGATAAGATTTCAGAGACACGACCGGAAGCCCGAATCTTTTCGGCATTCAACCCTTGATTTTGATTCAATAAATCATTAGCTTCTTTCTCTAATTCTTGGGATGAAACTTTAATCGCGGCAGCATAACTCGCTCCCCATTTCTTTAATTCCCTTTCAAGATTAAATAACTTCTGGATTGCTTTAGCTTTATCTTCTGTGCCCAAAACCGAGAAATCTTTACCCATTAACTCTTTATATTCTTTGAATACGCTTGCATACTCATGAGTTTTTTTAGCTCTTTCAATAGGAGCTTGAGTTTTTAATTGCTGACTTCTCTGTGAGGACGGTTGTTCGCTTTGCCTCAGTTGTTGTGTTGAAACTCTAATTCCCGCAGCGTAATCAATCCTGTATTCTTCTAGGATTTTCTCAAGCTCGATTAGCCGTTTAATTGCTTTTTCTTGTTCCTTGAATCCGACTTCCGAATAATCTTGCTGGGCTAAGGATTTATACTCTTTGAACGCCTCTGTATATTGAGATTTACTATATTCCATCGTCCATTGTTTTACAGGGCTAGGCTTGGATGCAACAGGGGTCTGTACTACAGGGACTTCCGGCCCTGGTTTTCTACCTATCCCTCCCATCCATTCCATCGCAGAAGCAGCTTTCCCCGCTATCGCTCCTGTTGCCCCTGCTACACCAATTTTTCCTCGGCGAGATATTGGGACGATAGGTTGATCGGCAGAAACGACATTCTGACCTGCGATCCGGTCATCTATGATCGGGAGTTGCTTCGATTTCATCCGATCTAATTCAGCTTGATCCTGTATTTTTCTTTGGTATTCTATTAATTGCGCTTCAAGAACTTTTACCTCATTGCTTAGGGTGATTATCGACGCTCTATCTCTTTTGTTTTCTTCTCGACGTTGTTTTATTTGATTAAAACTTAACCCCGCCACGGATTGATCGGTGCGAGTGGCAATTCTACTTTGAATTTCTGGAATGCTAAGATTTTTCTTTTCAAATTGTTTTTGCGCTTCTTTGTAATTATCGTCACTGTCATAATGAGACATACTTGCTTGCTGTGCCTCAATGGATTCCCGTAATCGAGCTTGACGTACCAAATCCCGATTAGGTTTACTCATCTTGCGGTATTCTTTTTGTCGTTTCAGTCGTTCTTCGTCTGAAAGCTGAGAGACAGTCGTGCGACTAAATCGATCTGGGTCTTGATACAGTGGCACTGGAACCGCTGCCTCCTGTTTCATCGCCTCGACAGCTTCTCCTCGTTTGGTTGCATAACCTTTTAATTTGTCTCCTAGCTGGGAAGTCAGTATAATAAATGGTGACAGGGCTTCCCGCACATTCTCAGAATTATCGATCTTCATCGAAGTCCCTTTGACAATCGCCTGGTCACGGGCAACTCTGGCGGGATTGATTATCTTCTGGTTCTTCAGGTTATTCAGACGATCTTGGGCTTCTAGTGCGGTGACGTAAGCCTTATCCTTTGGCTTGAGCGCGGTACGTTGTTTAATCAACGCCATTCGTTCCTTCGCATTCGTAGCGGTAGCCCCAATTTGAGATGCCGTAAGAGATTTTAGCTGATCTTTTTTCTTCTTCCCGCTAACCAGGTCAAAGAATCCTTTGACGCTACCAAAGATGCTACCGAACAGACCTTTAATTAACGCTGATAGCGCAGCTTTTTTGCCTTCAGTTTTGGCGACAGCTAAGGCATCTGTCACACCTTTAGCTATAAAGGAGAATAGGCTGATAATTCCACCGGATATCTTGCTAACGATTAGCCCCACTCCCCCTGCGGGTTTAGCTTTAAGTGCTTCAATAGTTTCGTCTAAGCGAGTGATTTTACTGGCGATGCCATCACTCATCTGATTCCCTTTTTTCTTCAGCCAGTTTTCCAGTTTGCCCAGAGGTTCAATAAATAATCCGGTGCGACGGACTAAGTTGACTGTCTTGACCGCCCATGTATTCGTCGCTTTTAAGATGCCATCCCCAAAGTTCAACACCCCTTTCTGCATCTTGGAGGTGATCAGGTAGAACTGATCTTTTATTCCCAAGATCCAAAGAGTTGAATCAAAAATCTTCCGTCCCAACCCCACGGTCAGACTCTTAGTTAACCCTATCCCAATCTGCATCAAGGCTTTGGGTAAGGCTTGTAAGAAAAACATCCCAATAGATTTAGATCCCTTAGCCGTCAGTTCTTGGGATTCAACCAATTCCTTCATTATTTGGGCACTGCCGACATCCAAATTGTCCGCTAATGCCTTGTAGACAGATTCATTAACCCCTTTCATTTTAGCGACGACATCTTCATTCATAAATCGAGCCAACCGACCTTTATCGCTTTTCTGTATCTCCGCTGCGTACCGTTCTTGTAAGACCGCATCATCTTTGAAGAACTCGGTAATCTGTTCAGGGGTTAAGGTTTGAGCCTTACCAAAGATCCCGAATTTCTTATTTTTATTAATCTCGGCTTGAGCTTTCTCTAGGTTTTTGAACGCTTCTGGAGGCATTCCTCCTACTTTCATTCGGTCAAATATCTTCGTCTGCTCATCCCCGTCCATCTTCCCGCCCTTAGTTCTGAGCATGGCATCTAAGAACCGCTCCGTGAACGCACTTCTTTGATGTTTAGGGATAGCTCCATTTGCTTCCATCTGGGTAGCAAAGTTTTTTCTGAAATCCTCAAAATTGTCGTATCCAGACTCTTGTATGATTTTAGGTAACGAAACAGCCGTATTAGTGTTTTTAAAATAAGTCGCTTTCCTGTGTTTCTGCTGGGCTTCTACCATAGCCTGAACACCGGGTAGGTTTGCTACCCCGTCTCTCATCTCACCTACTTTGGCTTTAGCTTGAGCGAACTTATTTAAGACTTTCCCACCCATGGATCTCGCTCCGGCGTGGAGTTTCTTGGGCAAGAATGCCAAAGGTTTGCCGATGAATTTAACATCCCCTAATTTGTTTAAATCGGATTCAATCTGTTGATCAAATCCTTGGAAAGATTCTTTGAATTTTCTAATCCTGATTTTGAGCGAATCAATGAAAGATAACTCCTGAGATTTAAGATATTCGTCAAGTTGTTTTGCAGTTGTAATATTCTGAGCTAACTCCGCAGGAATGCCCATCAGACCAGTTAAAGTCTTTAACTGTTCCCCTGAGATGTCTTCCAGAAATTCGCCAGTGGTGATGAAATTTTTGATAATTTCTCTGGCTTGCTTGGGATGTTTGGCAAAGATTTCACGAGCTTTATCTAATCCCGACCTATCAAGAATATTGAATTTACCACCCCCAAGATCCTCCACTTTTGCCAAGCCAACGGTTTCGGCGATCTCTCGAATCATGTCGTTGATAGATTCCCTGCCAGTCAACAAATCCTTGTCGGCTTGTTTTTGTTTAACGAGTTCATTAAATATCTCTTTATCTTTAGCGTCTAACTGGATATAGTATTTACGAACGCTTTCCAAATTCTTGACAATTTCTGCCTGGGTACTAGCTGTGTTTGCGAAGTTTTTTCCATCAACCTTTAACGCATCCATAACTCCAAATACGGCAGCATCCGAGGGTTTTATTTGGTTTTTACTTCCTATTGCAGTTAAAAATTGGTCTTGCTTATCTTTCCCCATGCCACCGTAATACCCTGCCAACTGAGACATAACATCAGCAGAAGATTTTAAAGCACCCCCTGACTCCAAGACGGACATATTATTACTGTCTTTTTTCGCAGTCAGGGCATTAAATTCAAACTCATCACCCACTCCTAACCCACTCAATTTTCCACCTTTTCCCAAGCTAGAAGTATCCGCACCCCCCAGGAACTCCATTAATTTCTTTATATGATATGCCCTTTCATCTTCCCTCTTTTCAGGTTCTATCCCTTGGAGTATATTGCTTGAACTAGATTCAAATTGACCGATCATCTCGGCAAATTTGGCTTTATTTTGGAACGAACCTCGGATAACCTTCTCCACCGTTTCTTCTGTCGTGGCGAATTTTAACTCCCCAGTTTTCATAAAATGTTCTACCGCTTTACCTATAGCGGTATCTCCCTCTTTGATCTGCGCCATTACTGCGCCAACAGACATCTTTTTATTATTTAAAGCGTTAGCCTCAAATCCCATCGCCCGTGCAGTCTGATCGACTTTCGATGATTTCTCTACCTGTTTTGTGGCTTGTTTTACCTGTTGTTCAATCGAGTCAAGATATTGATTCATCTGACCGCCCAATTTCGCGGGAGCAGTCAACTGAATTTCAGTCATCATCGCTTCAATCGGTCGGAACGGAGCCGAGAAGAATTGACCCAGTTTCCCCAATAGGGATTTCTTTTGGTTTAGGTAATTCTCGGTACTGGTCGCATCTTTTAACTCTTGAATGTGTGTGTCAATTTCATCGTCTGACAGTTTCTTTCCTGACGGCTCAAACAAAGCTCTTACCATATCCTTCTGGAACAGTGGATCTAATCGACCAAAGTCGAAGTGAGAGTTCAGTGCGCCTGCTTGTTGCTGAGTAAAAGCGTCATCACTTCTATTCTCGTTCTGACGTATCTTATTGATTTTCTTAAGCAAAGGCATCCAATCTCTTTCAGGTGAGTCCGTCTGTTTGGAAATCAATTTATTTAGATATTTATGCCGTTGGTTTTTGGCTTGACGCAAATTCTTGGGAGTGACGGAAGGATCTGTGAACAGGATAGATTCTTGTTTGGTATGATCTGCTAATTTTTTGACGGCATCCAATATACTTTTCTTTTCATCGTCGCTTAACACAGTGTACTGGGCTGCGGTCATCGTCCCTTTCATGAAATCAAGCAACACTTTCTCTTTAGCGTCGGTGATTTGATCAACTTTAGACATAGACACTTTGATATCCTGAAATCCCTTGATCTCTTTGATATGCCCTAACTCAATCATCTTTGTGACTAAGGTGATCTCTCTTTCTAATTTAGTTTTATCTTTTAATTCATCTCCTACTTGTTTTACTAGATTGTCATAAATCCGTTTTTGCTCTGGATTATCCCAGCTTTTTCTCCCTATATTGAACTCTTTAAGTGCTGCGATAACTTTCCCCGTATCTGTAGTTGGATTTACGATATCTGCATACTGCTTCTGAGCCTGATCATTTGCAACTTCGGGATAAGCTGAATATTTCTGCGTCAGAGCTTTCACTGTAGGAGCGTTTGCGTCATCGGAATTAAATTTATATGCCGTCGATTCCTGCATCTGATAACGAACTCGACTCGTCATCTTCTTGTCTACGCTGTTATTAGCGGGGATTAAATTGGCATTATTGGCAATAAATCCAAGCATAGAATCATGGTCAGAGCTTCCCATGTATTTTTTAGTCAGAAATTCTAGTAACTCAAATTCAGCCCCTATTTTTTCCTTTAATTTTGCTGCTGTTGCGAAGGTTTTTTCTAAATTTCCTTTTGATTCTCCAAGGAAATCTGCACTCCCCATAGTTTCTGCTAACTTAGGAATATTAAAATTTCTGGCTGTTGCAATACCCGATTCAATCTCCTCGCCCAAAAATTGGAAGTTGCTTTGTACAGCCCCTTTATGCAAAGCAGTCTTTCTTTGATCTCCTGTATTGTTGATAATCTTTGAGTATTTCTGCAATGCAGTCGTCCCGCCTTCATCTTTCAGTCCGTAGCGTTGGGATAGGTTTTCATTAAACTTTGCTAAAAAATCCTCTGAGATTGGTTTACCTTTCCCAACTATTTTATTTAGTTCGGTCTGTATGTTCTCATTTTTTGTTTTTGACAACATTGAGATCATGTCCTGAAGCGGATCTGTGGAGCCTTTTGTTGAATTAACTTCCCGATGCAACGCCAACTGTTCAACGATGTTCTGAGTGACTTGCTTTGGATCGCGCTTACCCGATCCGGCGACGAACATCTCGTAGTCTTCTTGTTTTGGAGTAAACAGGGGTCTAATCCGTTGTTTTACCCGCGCATTCATTTGATCGAAAACCTGTTTATTGGCTGATTTCTTCCGTTTCTCCGCAATCTTTTTAGACGATAAACCTACACCGTCTAAACCACGATCGATAGAAGCTCCTAAGTCTTCAAATATCCCTAAGAAGACACCAAACCCTTGTCGGATCTTTTTACTGGATCTCTGCCCAGTAGTGGTTGATTCTTCTTTAACCCGCGCAATAGAGGCTTCAACTAGATCTGTATTGTGATAATATTCTTCTAGGAAATTCTGATACAAGTCGTTTATCGTCCGTCTAGCTTGTTCTGCGCCCCTTGTGTCTGGCAAATTTTTAGCATTAGCTCTAGTCATCTCTACCTCTAGTGCAGAAATACCGGAAATCAAGTTTTTAACGAAAGGCTTCTCTTTGCTATCCAGACTTTCAAGACTCTTTTTGAATGCAGAGATGTCCTCTATGGAGCCGCCTTTCTCTAATAATTGTTTTTTTACTTCAAAGCTCTCTTTATTTGGATCTGATTTGAACCCAGAGAAAGCATCTTCCATGAAACTAGCTAGTTTACCGATCACTATGTTTCTGAGTTTTCCTGAGTCTAATTGACCTGGATTTTTTTCTATTTCATCAATAAAATCTATGTCAAACAATCCAGACGTTTCTTTTATTGCTCCATATAAATCTGCGCCTTTCAGTCCGCCTAATTTTCCTTTGGACGCTGGATCTTTGAATGATTCTGATCTTAGTAAACCGCGTTGAACGTCTCTTAATGTCATTAATTGATCGTAAAGATGTTCGTCATCGGCACTGGTAGCCATTTTGCTTGTACCACTAGAGACAGACGAACTCGCAGCCGACTCCAGGGATTGACCACCTACAGAAGAAATTGTCTTTTCGTAAGACGCGGCTATAGACGCTAAATCTGACATTGAAACACTATAGTCCCCCATATCCTTGATCTGACCACTTCCTGTTATCGGAACCGTCATGCCCACGCGACGCACTCTGTTCTGTAGGAAGTTAGGATTTGTAACGTCCGACATATTTGTTACTCCACCGATCTGGCCGGATAAAGAAACATCCTTAAATGTCGCGTGTTCAATCACTTGATCTTTAACAATCTGACTATTAATTTTCTCGTCTAATTTATCGCTGACCGCCATCAATTCTTTCTGATCTTTTAACAAGAAAGCTCTGGCTTGCTCCATGGTAAAATTTGGCTTTTCTCCGCCGTAAGCCGATTTAACCGCTTTGGAGTTAAGTAATTCCTCTATAAACGTATCATTCTGAACTTTCCCTGCCATCTCGGATGCGACTTGCACCTTCCCTTCCGTTGAGAGTACCCGTCCTTGTAAGGGCATCCCCATAAATCCTTTCACCGTTCCTTCTTGGGAATACTTTTCATGCGTGGCGCGAGTAACGATATCAGAACTAACAGATTTTCTCACCAATAACGCACCCTGTTGTTCACGGGCTTTCATGTATTCTTTCCGCAGGGCAATGATCGCTTTACGTTCTTTGATTTGTTCAGCACGGGTTTGTTTCAGGGCTTCCGCTTGTTCTGGATCTGGAGTGTTGGCTCGATTGTAGGCGAATGGATTGTTGACCATCCCTAATATTTTTTTATTTTTACGAACTCCGTGGGCGATTTCCATGTTCCGAGTTTGTTTCAGGAAGCCTTCAATTGAATCCATGGATTCCCGTTTAGCGTCCCTCATGTCCTGAAAACGTTTGATCGTTTCGGCTATCCCTCCAAATATCAGATTAAACAGAGAACTGATCATGCCTTTGAAGAAATGCCAGATCACCATTCCTATAACGATCAGCACAGGAAGGTTTTTCATTACCCATTCCACACCTTTAGCTAAAGGTTCAGAGAAGTCAGGGATAGCCGAAAAATTCTGAAATGGGTTTGCTAAACCAAAGAATAATGCGGTCAAGGAAATTGATTGATCGATTAAATGATTAAATTGTTCTCCAATATTTACGAAGAAGTCTACGATTTTCTCTAACTCATTTTTTGACTCTCCAACGTCCCCGATCAGATCGCCACCCTCTTTCTTTTTAGTAAATCCATCCATTAATTTAGAGATACCTGTAGCTTCAAGTATCCCTGCTCCAAATCCTTTGACCACTTCTTCCGCCATCGCCCGACCTTCGCCCGTCATTAGATAACGAACACCTTGGATGACACCGAGAATTTTACCAGGGAGACTAGCAATCCATCCCATCAAGCCTAGAAATACATCTTTAGCGGTTCCAAGTAAGGAAACGATCAGCTTGCGACCGAAGATCCCAATTAATGCCAGCCCTGCAATAAATAACCCCACAAACACCCCTGACGTGGGCGACATAATTCCCAAGACCAGGGCTGTTAGGGATGTGCCGATTGCTATGACAGTTGCGAGTAAACTCAAGCCAATCCATCTAAACCCTTGAATCCAACCCTTCGCAAACTCCTCTTGATTCCTACGCCCCCACCAGGTCAAAGCATTGCCAATTGCGGTTAACCCAGCCTGAAAATATTCAGGAATCTTCGCTATAAAGCCAATAACCGATTTCAGTGCGATCGCAATTCCTTTGATCCCCAATAGAATTGCGGTGATTGCACCAGAAATTAATGTCGGTATCCAGAAGATTTGAGCAACTATTTTTAAGAAAATATTTAAAGAATAGTACAGAGCTTTCGCGTCAAAATATATAAACGAACTCATAATGGGAGCTAATTTCTTCGCCAGACCGTCTAATATTCCTAGGAAGTTTAAGAATACGTCCGTAGTTCCGACCACGACAAACCGGACTGCTTCTAATGTATTGAGTAGCATCGCCACCCATTTAAAATCATTTCCGCCGATATTTATACTGACATCGTTAAGTTTTGTCCCAAAGACTTCAGTATTCCGAATCGCTTCCATCGTTTCGTGATTCAGGGCTTTTAAAGCGTAATAAATACTGAACCAGATAACGCCCAGGCGCAAAAATCGTTCTGTTTCTGCGGATAATCTACCTACTACAACGACATAATCTTTAGTCAATCCTAATATTTGTGTAATCCGGTATCCAAATTTTGGGTCAGCCCCTATTACCTGCTTACCTACATTCATTTTTAACAACTTCTCTTTGATGATGTCAAATCCAGTGAATTTTTTATAAAGATCCGCCATGAAGCTAAAATCTAATAGATTGAATCGGGTTCTTAAAGCGTTTTCAAATCCTTTTGTTTCAAAGTATTTAACGACCGTTCGAGGATCGAGAAGGAACCCCAATGCCTGACCAAATTTAGCCCCGACCTCGATCATGGTTTTGGCAACGTCTTTGATCAGGTTGAACATTAATCCTTTAAAGTTTTTAAGAAACACTCCGACACTATCTTTTAATGGATTAAAAACATTAAAGAATAGAATAGAGTAGTTTTTTCCAAAATCTTTTAAGATATTAATTCCAATGGTTAATTTATCCTTAACATCTCTAAAGAAATCTATGGCTTTCGGAGCGAGAAAAGTCAATACTTGAACTAATCTCGCTCCGATCCATTCCAGGGCTGAAACCAATGCGTCACCAATATAGGGAATCCTTCGCAGCAGGTCTTTCGCCCCATTCCATAGAGCTTTTGCTAAAGTAGGAACATCTTCGGTTATGACGGTTTTGATCGTATTTGTCGCTGTATCCTTGAAATCCATTAACGACCTCCCTATACTTCGTGTCGCTCTTTCAACGGGCTTCAAGAAGGAGTTAATGGATTGAATCATCAATGTAGGGAATCCCACCACCATCGAAAAAACAAAGTTCAACGCATTTCCTAGTACGACCGCGAGATCTCCGATCAATCCAACAATGCTTCTGATATATCCGACGATAGTTTTGAATGTAGAAGACCCGCCTATCTGCTGTAATCCATCCCAAGTCATCATTAGCTGGCCCAGAACCGATGATCTAAAGTTCAATAATTTCAGTGAGGCAAATCCGACGATCAGTTGCCCCCATAAATTTCCAGTAATAGCTTCGGTGATCGGCTTGATAATGTCTTCTGAGAACTGATGAGAATAACCCGACAGAGTTGTAATCAGAGTGTGGACTGCGGTTAAGTTTTGAATCATGCCGATCAGGAATTGATGCAGCAAGCCGAAACCGCTATCATCCAAAATTGACCCGTAAGTTTTCTCAACATCAAATAATGTATTAAGAAAGGATGTTCCGAAGTTAACTACTGCATCCCCTAATTTTGAGAATCCTCCGGCTGCGATTGAAATAATCACCATCATCGGGGAGAGCTTCAACATCCCCAGGAAGAATGGCGTAAACCAGGCTTCAGCCGCCGAACCAACGATCACTAAATCCGCGAACGACTGAGCCATCATTGATACCCCGATAGCGATCGCTCCCAGAAATGTCATATTGTTACGCAGGGAGGTAAAGAATCCTAATACAAACGTTATTGCGTCTTTTGCCCCATCAGATATCGACCCCAAAATGGGTTTAATTGTTGCTAAGGTGCTTTTTAGTAATTCCCTGCTCGCTTCAAGTGGGGTTACGGGTTTGCCCCAGTCATCATTCCATCGACCGAATAAAGCCGAGATCAAGTGATACGTCCGTACTAAATCTGGATAGAAAGTACCTGTAAAATAATTTTGGAAAATTTGAATTTGTCTGATCGCTTCCTGCGAGAAATCTTCCCAGAACCGTGAGTATCTGGACATGAACTGACCAAAGCCAGACATATACTCGCTTTCAAACTTGTCGAAATAGGAGTCTAAACCTTTGAAATCAGGAGAACCTTGGCGCAACTTTGTTGCTTTTTGATACGAATGCCATTCGTTATTGGGAATTGGTTTCTTCCCTTTAGGTACTCCTCTCTCCGCGTTATCAATAATTGCTTGAGTTTTAGGACTATTATCTCCCCCTTGTTTGGCTGCTACCGCAGCGTTATACGCTTTGGTCTGGGTCATGGTTAAAGGTTTCACACCCGCGACAGTAGAGAGGACGACTTGCATCCCCGCTACAATTTTGTCTACAGCGAAAGATTTAACCGAATCGGTAATCTCTTGAAATACTTTCTTAACTTGAGATAGAATCCCTAGATCAATCAACCCAAAAGCCTCTGCCATCAGTGTCGCGGCGAAGACTATTCCTAAGATGATTGGGGCAAATTCCAGTAAGGGAGCCATGGCGATCGCTCCAAATCGGACGACCGCAACTCCGACACCACGGAATGCGGGTATCAAGAGGGAAATTCCTTTAGTTAACAGAGGAATGGCGGATCTTATCCCGGTGGTCACTCCCCTGAAGATGTCGATCATCCGAGATCCGACTCGGCCAAACACCCCAGGCAATTTCTGAATCAGCTTAAAGATAAACCCGATGGTAAACTTCCACAGATTCCGGATCATCTCTGTGGGGCCGGGGGAGTTCTCTGCCAAATTGTGTACCAACAACTGACCGATTGCTGCGGTCAGCCGAACGAATGTCATCAACGGATCGGAGATCGCTTTAATCATCCCCTCCCATAGAGATTTAACCTTCTCGCTGACAACCTGGAACGGCTTCATGATCGCCATTGCAAAAGCCTGACCAATTTCTTCCCCTTTCAAGGAGAACTCCTTAAAAGTCTCTAATGCGTCGTTGATCGCCGTTGCTAAAGATTGAAATGGAGCCAAGAAAGCCGAGCCCGTGTCACTCCCAAATATCCCCAGTCCTTTAGCTATAGTTCCAAAGAATCCTTTTAAAATACCCCAAGCGAAGCCAGCGTATCCCGCGAATACACTAAAGAGTTTGCCGAGCAAATTAAATCTGGCTCCCGCTTCTCCTGACTTCATGGAGGCTTGTTCTAAAACCGTGTTCAACAGGAGTATTGATCCAATGGCGATCGCCCAAGGAGACAATAGGATTGCCCGAGAAAGCCCCATTGTTGCGAGGGTGGTTCGTTTTAATTGTCCGATGACCGATCTCAATCCCTTGGTTGTGGCATCGGTACTTTCAAACGCCGCGTCTTTAAAATCACCAAAGAAAGAAACATTTCGAGATAATAGTGTTTCAATCGGGTTGGTCTTAACGTTTTGATCTAACGCTGTCGCCATGAACCCGGTCAGAGGAATTAAAGACCCCGCCAAGGTAGTTGAAGCGATGGTGGCAACGGCTGAAGCCTCGGAGAACTCGAATAACTTTCGTCCCAATAACCCCGTAAGTTTACCCGCGACCAGCGACATCCCAGCAAAAAGGAGTCCCGCGTCAACCAATAATAAGAAAGGCTTAGGAAGGCTTGAAATCAAACTCAATACCTTTGTCGCTACACCAATAAAGAATCGCAGAACGGGAACTAAAGGCTCAAACAGGTTTAAATAAACTGATTCTAAGGCTGACTCAAAACTGCGAATCGAACCTCCTAAATTATTTTCCAAGATAGCGGACATCTTCTGGGCTGTTCGAGTTTGAACTTTAAACCCGATACCGAGATAGCTCATCCCCGTATTTAATTGGGCAATAGCTTGAGATGTACCCCCCGCAGATTTAGAGACTTGATCGAAAATATCCCCTTTCTCGGGGTCGATTTTAAAGTATTCGTTTAATTTAACTCTGTCACTATCGCTCAGGGTTTTAATATTAGATTTCATTAAGTCAGCGTTCGCTTGCTCAACTAATTTCAACGCCTGTAAATAATCAGGAACTTTTTTGAGAACTGCTGAGAAAATATCTTTATCATCCGCCTGAACTTCGACCCCCATCTTCTTAAAATAGGCAGTCATCTGTTCGGTATTAGTTGATGCGGAGGCTGCCGCCAAAGCATCGTGGCGCATGACTTCTTTTTGTTTGATCACCGCAGCCGCCGCACTAATCCCAGTTGTTCCGAAGATGGCTTTCATGTGGGCGATCTGTTTGGCGTTCCCCATCTTCTCAATACTCGCGCTCACGCCTTCAATATCATCTCCGGCTGAAGCTAACTGAGCTAAGGATTTATCATCTAACTGAAGGGCTGTTGATAATTCATCAAAGATAGTAATAATGTTTTTGAGATTTCCAGATTCGTCCGTCATGGTTAAACCCAGTTCGGCGATCGCGGCCGCTCCTTCTTTCGCGGGTTTAGCTAGTCGTAAGAAGGCGTTTCTTGCCCCTGTCCCTGCCATATCGGACTGAATCCCTGCGTTGGACATGGTTCCCAGAATGGCTGCGGTTTCTGCGGCGGTCGCACCAAATAGAGCGGCGTTGGGAGCAGCGTATTTCATCGCCACACCCAACTGCTGTACGTTCGTATTCGCTTGAGCCGCAGCTAGAGCTAAAATATCGGCGACTGAAGACATCTCCTCAGCTTTCATCCCCAATCCACTGAGAACGTTAGAGGCGATATCCGCCGCATCTGCCAAACCCAAACTCCCAGCAGATGCAAGTTCTAAGGATGAGGCAGTGGTGGCTAGGATCTGCTTCTGAGTAAAACCCGCAGAAGCTAAGAATGCCTCAGCGTCAGCAGCTTCTTTTGAGTTGTAACGGGTTGTCGCACCGAGACGTTTTGCTTCGTTCCTTAATGCCTCTAATTCCTTCCCTGTTGATCCTGAAATAGCCGCAACTGAAGACATGGAATCATCGAAAGCGACGAATATCTCTTGAGCCTTCTGGAACTGTCCAGTAACTTTCTTTAAACCACCTTCACTAAACTTTTCTAGGGCATCAAATTCTCCTACCCGCGCAGCAGAAGTTACCGCCAATCGTTGACTTTGTTGAAGTTTTACCTGATCTTCTAACACTCTTTGCTTGGCTTTCAAGCTTGCTTTAAAATCTCGCTCGGCTGATGAGTTCCCTTTTACCTGTGCCTCTAACTGTTTTAAGGATCGGACGTAGGACTTGACTTCGCTCCTGGCTTTCTCGAATTTCTTGGGACTATTTGCCTCACCAAAATCAACTAATTTAGCTTCTTTGGTTAAAGCTCGAAACTCGCCCCTGAGTTCTTTCAAGTAGTGCGTACTATCTCTATTCGCCACACCCAAGTCTTTAACTCCGCCCACGACTTTACGGGTTTCGGCTCGGAGTTTCTTTGCTGGCCCATCAAGATCCACGTTATTCATGGAGTCGTTCAGGGTTTTCATCGCCCGACTAAACTGCTGGATCTGATTGATCGCGTCATCTATCGCCGAAGTCGATTGTCGGCTTTGTTCAAAATTAAAATTGGCCTTAAATCCAAAATCTTGATCAGACATACTAGAAGTCGGGCAATGGTTAACTCATATAATATATGGACACAGAGTCAGCAGCAATTCAAAAAAAGAATGAGTCGAGGGAGGTTCTCTTGGATATATTTATGCTTGCAGTCATCTTTGGGTACGGCTTGGTATTGATCTTTGCCGGAATTGTGGGACAAATTGACCCACGGAAAAACTCCTGTGGACGAAAACTCGCACCCGTACTATCACTTGGCGGCGTAGGGATCTGTTTCGAGGCTCTGGTACGGTTTTACAAGGTAGATTCTATTTCTGTTATCGTTACTAGAAACGCATCTTTTATTCTCTCGTCCGTTTGGGGTTTGGCATCTATTCCTGGGATGATTGGAGATATTAAAGTTGGTTTGCGGAGAGAAATGTTACGCAAAAAAAAGGAATCAACACAGGAGTCTGATCTATGAATAATCAACAATCAAGATCGGTAATTCGCTCTATAATTCGATCTAAGGAATTAGAAGCAATCAAGTCATTTGCCCTTCTTGCTTCTAATAATATTGGGTTCCTTTTTTTAATTTTCTATGGGTTTTACGATACCGATATATCCACTTATGCCGATCCGCGCAAAATCGCCGTCTATTTAGGTATCGGAATTGGTGGAGTCTTGTCCTATCTCTTTGCTATGGACATCAGGGTGTGGTTACTCTTTAGCGTAATCGAAACATTTTTATTGCTAAATAAGATTATTTACTACTTAAACGAATTAGTAGCGACACATAAATTCAACTGGATTGGAATTTTATTATGCCTTTCTTTTTTGCTGGAATTTGGAGTCAGATCTCGATTGTTGCAATACCTTTCTTCTCCCAGGCCGGATCGGGTATTCCCTCGCCGGAAATGATGCAACAAACTTCTCCCCCACTGATTTCAGTTGACACTATCAACCGAATGCCTATTTGGATGAGCTTTATTATGCTAATCCTGGGGACTGGGGTACTAACTCAACTGAGTACGTTAATCTTGCAATGGAAGAAGCTCGACAATGAAATCTTGAATCAAAGAAATCAGTTTGGAACGACCTTTGAAGAAAAGATCAAAGCCGAGCAGTTAAAGTCCAGAGAACTCCACGAGGCACTGCGAGACATCTACACCATAGCCACGGTACATCTTAATTTCCTCAGAAGTTCTACATCGTTAGATGAGGAGGAAATTAGGGTGTTAATCCGTGGCTACGAAAGTATCATCGTGATATATCGAGAAAGATTCACTGACGCTGGTTTTACAATGAATCAGACTCCGGTAGAACCAACACAAGAATCACGGGATTGAACTAAACAATCCTTCCAACGAATCGATCAAATCCCTAACTAAAAGTCCTCCCATCCTTGTAATGCTGAAGACATAACGTAGCTAGTGACACTAGCTTCAAAGAAATTTGATTTAGTCTCACCTTCTTTTTTTGTGTCGGAGAAACGCTCTAGGTGGGCGTAAGGACTTTTGATATATTTCTTGTCTTCGTACAGAGGCTTTAACCCGATAGATCGTAGCCGTAAGTTGGCTAGATGCTTTGTATATTGTTCTGTACTTGACTCAGTAATTCCCAAGATATTATTCCCGACAATATGGTTTGTCCAAATACATTCTTGTTCAACGGCGGTATCAAACATTTCGTATATTTGATTAACCGAATGGGGAAACAGAAGCATAGCTTCAGGGATTAATTTCTGAAACAATCTGACATGACTTAATTCGTCCAAAATATTCAACAGAGGTCGTTAATCTCTGCCCGTTCTAATACAAGAACTGCTGAAAGTCGCCCTTCAGATTAGACTATATCACCTTCCTATTTTGTTAACAGGAAGCTCCCCGTTTCGAGTCACTTGACCCTACGCTTCTCAGCTAGTCGTTGCACCTTCTGATAGTTAGTATTACCAGCTTGGATCAGGATTTTCTCTTGCGAGACGTTCCCTGAATTAGAGGAGTTTTCGATCTATATTGCTACAGAAAGCCGCCACGAATTAACGGTTGATCGCCCGAAAAATATCAGCAGATCCGGGCATTAATTGGCGAGAAGCTAGGTTGTAAAAGAAGCAGACGCTACTACCCACACTTTCGATAGGGGCTAGAACATACCATTGTCTTTAGCTTTACGCCCTCTACGAGAATCAACTCCTCTAATCGGATAGCTGTCTTCATTCAAAGGGCTTATACGGTATGTACCATTATTTATTTTCCTTAAAACTGACTGACTTGACCATCCATATTCTTCAGTTATTTCCTGAAAACTCATAGACTCGTCGCGCAAAAGATTGTATATATCATGAACATCCTTTTCTAAAAGTTTTTTTGTTTTGATTGTACTTTTTCTCAGGGGATATTCGTTCAATTCTTCAAACCATGCACGACCAAGATTGATGTCAGCAATAGCATCATTAGAGATATCGAAATAATTGGCTATTTCTAAAAATTTAAGATTTGTATTTATTATCAAATCTTTAATTTCCCAAACATTATCTTTCGATAATTTTTCATTTCCACTAAAGAATACTTGATTGTATCCGCTAGTTACAGATTGAAAATGATTAATCCAATACGACTCTCTGTTTCGTAGCTCATTATATAAAACATTGTCTTCAATTACTGAAAAACAAAAATTCTTTATATCTTTGTTCATATCCCAATATAGTTCGGTTTCAAGTTTCCCTATATTGCGAATATGTTGAGCTACTCTGATACCAAAATTGCTTGTCGTACAGCCTATGTAAGATTTTCCGGTTTCAAGGTTTTTGATTTGGTAAACAATACCTGTAGACTTTTCCATGTTCTTTATTTAGATGATTGCACACCCATTATAAAAAAATCCATGATTTAGTCAATAAAGCGAAAGATACTCACCCTCTGTTCGTTGAACCTTCACCCATAAGGGAGCTTGGCTGCTGATTGCCCATTTTATTCTGATTAGCTGTCTTACGACTTCTGATCAATCCTTTATTTTTTTCTGCTCTCGCACCGTTACGTCTATCATTTCTGACTCCGCTTTGGTATAAAGGCTTTAGGGGTTCCCAGTCAATTTGGCGAGTTTTCATTAACACCTCACGATGCTACGGGGCTAGTCTTAGTTAACCCATTGTAGAAATATATTGACTCCAAGATGTAATCCGCGACCAAGGCAACAAAATAATGCTCGCTGGTTGGGCTATCAATGTATTTTTGATAAATCCCTGCAATAAATTCACATCTTTTGAGCAAGACTGGATCGGTGCGCCAAAAATCAAAAACCGCATCCCGTTTTTCGACAGGAATGATAGTTTCTATTTGATATTGATATGCCGCACTGTGCATCGCTTCTTGGGAGATTTGTTCAGCAAAACAAAGACTGATCTCTGGTGCGGTTACGCAGGTTTTAAGATGTGGAATATTACACACTTGAACCGAATCAAGGAATGTTAAATAACTCAAAATTCCGTCATAGGCAGTCCGTTCATCTTCGGTTAAATTCCCATAATCGACTACATCCTGGGTGATATCTATGCGCTGCGGTCATTCATGTTCAATTAGGTTCGCTACGCCTAACCCGCTTTATTCAAGCTGCTACTTGTCACCAAATAGATCAGACTATCTCATCATCCTTTTACTTCAAAGGAGTCCCCCGCTTCGACAGTCAATCGCTTACTGCCTACTCTACTCAGTCAGAATCATTCTGCTTTTCGATAGTCGTTACACCTTCTTGTCTTTTCGCAAGATTGGCACGGTATTGTCTGTGATGTAAAATCCTGTGACAGTTAGAACACAAGAGTATACACTTATCTAATTCCTTGAATACCTTGTCTTTCCTTAGCATCAACATATCTGATGGAGTATATTCTTTCTCAGACGGATCGAGGTGATGAAAGTCAAAGGCAGCAATCGTGTCTTTTGTTGCAACAAAACCACATTCCGAACAGCACCCTCCTTTGTAGATGCAAAATTCAAGTTTTCTTTGATTCTTGAATTGAGCGTCTCTAAATTTCTGAGAATATATTTTGCTGTTCCTAGATATTCTTTCTGAGTTTTTCTCGTTGTAGGCTTTGATTTTAGCTTTCCCTTCGCTCGATGCGTAATATTCCCGTTTATACCCACAGGTACAGCTTTTGCATCTCGCTACTATTCCAGCTTTTAGCCTAGTGTCCTTATGAAAATCAGAAAGAGGTTTTGCTTGATGACACTTTGTACAAGTCTTGCTTTCCATTCGCCATCTAATTCAATACGTTTTCTTGAGGATAGCAAATTTTCTCGCAGAGGTGAATATAGATCACAGGGTTTCACCGTTTTCAAGGGATTTAACCTGGACTACCTAATTAATCCAGAAATTCTCGCGCATTTGTTGATATAAATTGGTCGCCCATCCATACCGAACCGAATTTAATTGCATCAGATTTGTTGTTTCCCCAAACCAGATTGAACGATGGGCAACATCGTCATTTCCGGTGGGATTAAATACGGGCGTTATTCTCATTTTTGACATTAAAAAACACTGGCTTTATTCTATCAAAAGCCAGTGTTTTATGCCAAACGTTTTTTAATTCGCGCAGGATACACACCCTTCTTTAAAACTGTCTCGCTGTACGGTTCTGACGTAATAAATTGCTTTACACCCCTGTTCCCAAGCGGAAATCAAAATATTAAAAATATCAACCGCTTGGATAGATCGTTTAGGTTCGTCAGGATAGTAAACTCCCGCATTCAGGTTAAAGTTTAATTCCATGGAAATTCCGGTATCTACCCAAAATTGCATCACGGCAACCGCATCTACAACGATCTGCTGATCCAGGGTTTTATTTTCATTGTAAAACCAGAATCGGGTTTCAATTTCTGGAGGTGCAATTGGAACCACTCCTTTCGATTTGTCATAAACAAATTTTCCGTAAGGGGGTAAAATCCCTGCGGTACATCCTTGTAATAAAGCTGAAGATGTATTAGGAGCGATCGCCATCACCTGAGAATTTCTAACTCCCGTATCTAAAACCTTTAACTGTAAGTCCAGCCAGCGAGATTTTAGAGATGCCCTGAGAACGATATCAGCTAAAGGTTTATTGCCGAGTAAACGTCCTTGACTCCAAGAGCTTCCCTCAAAAGCCGGATACGCTCCCCGCTCGACAGCTAGATCAGCCGAAGCGTCGGTACAGAAGAAAGAAATATCTTCAAATAATGTGTCGATAATTCCTGTATCCGTGTATCGAAGTTTATTTCTAGCCAACCAATCTGCCAATCCCGTGACTCCGACCCCTGCTGTGCGATATAAAGAGTTATGTTTTTTAGACCCCTCAGTAGGCGGATGGGTTAGGTCAATACTGTTGTCGATAATCCGAACCGAAGTTCGGCAGGCGACTTCTAATTCGTCAGTAGAATGGATATTCGCCAAATTAACCGAAGTTAAATTACATACATGATCCTCAGTTCCGGCTTTGACGACATTCCAAGACTCGGTACATTGCCCTGTTAGAATCCCATTAAACATCCCCATGTGACGTAATGGTTCTGTGAAACAAAATGTGTCATCTCGGCGACAGGTTAACTCAACCGAAGTAACCTGAGTAAAGCTAGTTACTTCCTGAGATCGGCGTGGCTTCCATTTTAATTGATGAGTTTTTAACCCCAGTTGCTTTAGATGGAGTAACGCATTTGGTAGGATCGTTAATTGGTAAACTGTCTGGCATAATTTACTTTGCCATTCCCTTCGAGCTTTGAGTACCTTAGAATTAACCCCCAATGTTTGTAGCATCAAACGAATTTCGAGTAAAAACGTTTTATAGATTGAAGGAATCATGATAGATTCGTTGTCGTCCTCCCGCAATATTTTCCCTTCCGAATCCAGTAAACCCGCCAACCATTCTAGGCGAGATTTTACCGTATATCCATTTAAAGGAACGGTAAATTTTTGGGAAATATCTGGGATAATCCGATCTTGTTTTACGCCGACGCAAACCGCCGAAGAATTTAGTTCTTTGCTATGGCTCGATATTGTAAGTTTAGGCAGCAGGGCTTTCTTTTGACCATATAAATCAATCTCGGAATGCCCCTCTCCAGAGTGAGATACATCTGCCGAAAAGAATCCAGAAGTATAAGCGTAATCAAATTCGACATCAGATACCGAATCAGCTATAGGGAGATCGTATTTAATCAATTTGTCTCCGGGTCGCAAATCCTTTGCTTCAACTTTGCGAGGCTTACGAGCTAAAGTATCTTTCACATAGAAGTGATGATAGTAAGTGCATTCGAGGGTTTCTCCATTAGATAAATTAACCTTCAATAAAGGTTGATCAACTCCAGTTTTTTGAACAGTCACTTCCGACCATTCACTACCATTCCAAACCCGCACCTTTTCATTCTCAAGATCGCGGATCGGGAACTGACCTTTATCTGTCAAGATCCGAGTTTCAGGAGCAACACAGAGATTCGCACCTGGGATATACCCTTGATGTTGATTTGGGTTTGCTTGGTTTGCCGTATCTTTAAAGAATAAAAATGGCATTCCAGTCTCGATTTGAGAACGCATGATCGACTTAAATAGATCCCGCGCGTTAACTTTTTTGTAAAGTGTAATCTCGGTATCTAATTTTGACTCAAGCTCTTTGTAAGTCAGGGTGAATCGCTCACCCCAAATCTCGGCTAATTCAATCCCGAACTTCCTGCGAATTTCGTAGGGATCGAATAGTGTCCATTCATCTTGAGTTAAAACCCGACGCATAAATTCATTGGGAACTACAATCTGCGGAAATATATCATAAGCCTTGCGGCGCACATCTCCCGTTTCGGTTTGCATCTCTAAAAATTCCGGTATATCCAGATGCCAAGCGTCTAGGCTTACTGTAATAGCTCCGGCCCTCCTTCCCCCTTGATTTACGGCGATCGCCGTATCATTCAATAACTTAATCCAAGGAATAACACCACCGGATGCGTTTTGTTTCCCCATAACCGAGCTACCTGTCGCTCGAATTGGACTGACATTGCATCCGATTCCTCCTCCATTCTTGGAAATTCGGGCAGCATTTTTAACGGTTTCAAAAATACTTTCCAAGTTGTCATCCATCGTCACAATAAAACAGCTACTCAATGAACCGTTCGGGATTCTGAGATTAGCTAGAATTGGTGTTGGCAATGACAGTTTTCTTTGCGAGATTTGCTCGTAGAAATTCTTGGCAATCTCCATCCGGCTCTCTTTCTTTTCGGGCAACGCCAATAATAACGAACAAACTAAAAATGCTTCCTGGGGAAGTTCCCCTGGAAGCAAATATCTGGTCACTAATAAGTTCGCACCCGCGTAATCGAAGTCGTAATCTAATTCAGGATTTATCCAACTTCCTGATTGCTTGAGTTCCTCTAGGGAGTATTCCAGAAGGTTCTCGTCATACAGCTTCATTTCGCATTTATCGAGGATTGACCGAGAGACACTCTCGTACCCGTACCCCCGCGAGGTCATTGTCTCCTTCCTGTAACCCCACATCAGGAGTCTTCCTGCTACATACCGCCATCCAGGTTCCTCTGGGGAGGCAAATTCTTTAGCGCATTGGATAAGATTGGATTGGATCTCTCGGGTTGTGATTCCAGTTTTCAGTCTTGTTGTTAGAGATGCCTCTAGTTGCAACGGGTTGACATTCAAACCCTGGCAACAATGATCGATCACCAACCGAATCCGACTAATATCCAAGTCGATCAATTCCCCCGCACGGTTGATCACCTGTAACGGGGAAGTTTTCACCTCTATTGCTGTAGCCATAATTCTATTCTGCTAGGCTTAATTTTCCATACCAGCTATTTTAATCTACTATGCCGAAAGGATTGTTAAAAATTTCTTATAACTCTGAAGTGGCGGTATTCCGTAACTTCTCTAACTGATGTAGCCAATCTTCTTCGACGTAAAACTGGATTCGGCAAGATTCGATCTCGTTCGGGTCTGATATTGAGCATAGCTTATCGAACAACTGAGTCCGGCGTTCTTTACAACTAAATATTTCCAGAGAAGCTATGGCTTGACGGATGATCAACTGAGGGCGATTCAACTCTGCCTCAGAACTTTGGTTTGAAAACAAAACCGCCGAAACCTGTTCTTGGAGATCGGGCTTATCTTGGATAGCTATTTCTAGTTCTAATGCCACGTCGCTCAACGGTAACGTTTTTATGATCTGCCAAATGTCGCTAAAGATATTAAAACGAAGATCTCGGGCTTCCAATGAATCGACCAATAGGGATCTAAATTCTGGTTTGTAGAGATAGATCCGAATTAGAGAGGATTCAATCCTAGACTGAAGGCTGGAATTATTTTGTGACACTTCCCTGTTGGGGATACTGTCGGGTGTACGAATAACTCGTTCCAATGCCTTGATCAGACCGGGGATCGCGTGAGGTTTAGATCGCGCCAATTTTTCGGCACAGTATTGTAAATAATTTAACCTGAGCAACCCGTCTGGGATTTCCCTTAAAATCAACGCGACTTCAGACTGAACCTTCTCTGATTCTTTGAGTAAATCTCGATTGTCGATGACTTGATGAATCTTCCATTGCAACCAAAGCTGTGACTGCTCAACTAACTCTTGATACTCGGTAGCCGATCGGGTTAAAAGAAAGCTGTCCGCATCTTTTTCTTCGGGCAGTGTCAATACCTTCAGGTTAACAATTCCTTGATATGTTAAGTTCTTGACCTGATTGATCGCTCTATTCGTAGCTTTAATCCCGGCTTCGTCTGAATCGAAATTTAATATAATTGTTTTGGAATCACTAAATTTAGTTAAATGTTTGACATGATCTGGGTTAAGACTGGTTCCCAATACACCGACTGCATTTTCGATTCCTGCTTGGTGTAACGAAATCACGTCAAAGTATCCCTCGGTTACGATAACCGAATCTTTTTTGGAGATTGCATTCTTGGCTATATCTAAACCGAAAAGTAATTGACTCTTGTTAAACAACGGTGTTTCAGGAGAGTTTAAATACTTTGGCTTATCATCCTTAGAGCCTCGCCCACCAAAGCCCACTACTCGCCCCTGAGAGTCACATATAGGGATCATGATTCGATGACGAAACCGATCGCAGTAGCTTCCGTCTTCTCTTTTTATGACTAACCCGACAGTTTCTAGGATACGCCTAGAAATCCCTTTGCCTGTCAAGTGGTCTAACAATACTGACCCTCTAGGTGCAAAACCTAGTCGCCATGATTTAATCGTCTCCGCGCTGAATCTCCTGGTTCCTTGTAGATATTTCAGGGCTAATGGGCTTATCTGGAGTTGATCTTGATAGAACTGAGTCGCCAATTCCATACATCTGAGTAATTCTTGACGTTCTTCTATATCTTGCTTAAACTGCTGGCTTTGTTTTGGATCTTCGGTTTGAACTTGAATACCGTAACGATTAGCCAACCCTAGAACCGCTTCAGAAAAAGTTAGCTTGTCGTACTCCATCAAAAACCGAATAGAGTTACCCGTCGCACCACAGCCGAAGCAGTAATACATCTGCTTCGGAGAACTAACGGTAAAACTAGGACTCTTTTCTTGATGAAAAGGACACAGCCCAATATAATCTTTTCCTATCTTTTTCAGGACAATTCTTTCTGATACTAAATCGTAAATATCAGACCTTTCTTTGACGCTATTAATAGTATCTTGATGGATTCGCATTTGTTTTCTCTATTGTCTGATTCAGGATCTTTTGTCTGTACGATGCCTTTAAGGACAGAAGATCAGATATAAAAGCATAGTACCACATCAAAGGGAAGGATTGCATACCGTTAATTGACAAAGACAAAAATTAATAATAGAATGGCACAACAAAAGTAAATTAAAACACAAAAGGAATATCTTAATATGCAAGAACTTCTGTCTAAAATAGAACAGTCTTTACTAGAACAAGGCTATCAAGAATTTCGGGCTTATTGGGTTTTTGGGAAGTATCCGTCGTGGGATCATGCCGATGGTCGCTTTCGGTTTATCGTCGGTAATCATGCTTTAACTCCGTGGCAGTTTTATCTACATTTACTTGATTGTGATTGTTCTTCTCAAGAAGAAATTGATTGGCGGTGCGAAGGGGGGTTGCTTCCAGATATACGACGATTTGGACAATTGCATCACTCGAACTGGTGTACGCCAGAAATTAATGAAGAAGTGTTTCCCGACGTTTATCCCTAAAATCGCCTGATCCGCTTGGGGTTCCGCAATTCAATCCCTACGTTTGGAGGTAAACCAAACTGCCCTGTAGACGGGTCAAGCTGCTTCTCTATCCCCATCTCCCACGGGCGGAAGGTTTTAGACTTGTCTGGGATAACTGTTGGAATCTCATACACAGGGATGCGCCCACCGCCACTAGCGATTGGAGTAAATCCCCTGTACAGACTTTCGCCAACAAAGCTGTTCTGATCATTGCCGTATTCCCACGTCAGCAGGGTGTACTCCTGAAACTGAGAGAACCCAATGATCTTGTACTCAAACCCATCCCTAGAATCTTCTGTATCGGGGATGGGAGCTTTGTTTGTGTCTTTTAGTAATCGCTGTCTAAACAAAGGGTGTAGCATAATCTATAAAAAAAGGGGTGAACGCACCCCATAACTGACTTGACTTTTTGTAAACCCACCCAAGAATTTTGTTAGGTGTCCTGATAATATTGTCAAGGATTTTTATTCTCTCTCCCTGTTTGGTAACAATACAACTCCGAGAACCACTACCAACAGCACTTGTAGCCATACTCTCTAAAATAGAGATACTACTGATAAAATGATTATAATTAACATTAACCACCTAAAAGTATTGACTATTTCCTAGTAGTATAAGATAATGATTGTATCCACTAAAAAGACATTAAAAACATGGATATTAACTACATTTTATTCCTTTTATCTTTAGGCTCTCTGGGTATTTCTATTCCCGCAATTATCTTTACCATTCGTGAGTGCTTAAAACGCAAAGAGATCAAAGAGCAAGAACAGGCTGTCCAAGAAATCTTACGAGCGACTGAGTATTTTCAATCGATCATCAACCTCGCTACTGGCGATGCTCCTAAAATCGGAGGTTTACTGCTTTCTTCTGGACGAATGAGTTTTGATCAAGCTCGTGAATATTATTCTGCCATGTTAGGAGCAGAAAAGGCAATCATCACATTAAAAGACACCTATTTAGGTTCTATTGGTGAAGCCGTAAAGGGAACAGGTTTAACTATCGAAGCAAGCAACAAAAACAACAACCAGAAACAGAGCAACAACAACGGAAATTCCAATCAGCAGCAACAAAATAACGGACAAAAGCAAAATAACGGAAGTTCCAATCAAGCACAACCCGCCGAGAGATAATTAGTCTCAGGCAACTCAAACCCTCTGATTCAAACTCAGGGGGTTTTATCATATCTAAAAACAGGAGGCAAATATATTATGGAAAAACACCTTATTACGATTCACAGTTGCAGAGATAAGTTAAAAAGACAAGATATTCATTTTTGTGTAACATTAATAAATGGTATTGTTGAGAAATGTGATTATATCCCGCAAAATAAATATAATAAAAGCTACAGAGCTACCGTTACATTGGTTGCGAATACGGTGGGCGGCACAATGTTTCGTGCGGTTTTAGACCTAAAAAATGCCCCTGATGATTTTATTGAAGAAATTACGGAGATCGTAATTCCAAAAACAGGTAATTGTCCGCTAATCCTGGAGCGAGATTTAAAGGAATTATATTCTTTGTTACTAAATTCATGCAACAATACCGAACGAGCTAAATTATTTAAGCCCTGTTTCGATAAAGTTGTTTTACATACTTCCCGACCAAAAGATGAATCACAAGAAGTTTTAGCCGAAGTTAAAGAGGAACCGAAAGTTATCTCTACTGAGGCAGAAATATCTGCACCTAAAGAATCAACTCCTGAAGTCAAAGAAATTATCACCCATGAAGTTGAACCAGTCACTCCGACATGGATATCCGTTCCTGGTTTTATCGGGACAGTCGTAAAGATTGCGCTTTGCTTTGGCTCAGTAACTTTACTGTCTTTGATCTTTGGAAGTATCAACAACAATTTTGTTAGTCTGATCACTAACCCTTTCTATCCATTGATCGTTTTGATCACCAGCGTCATCTTAGTCTTGGTTACGGGAGGTGGGGATGATGAGTAGAATTGAGGATCGAGATCCACTAAAAGAATTTATGGACGGCTTCCCGACCAGTTATGCCAATGCTAAAGGGCATCCAAAGTTTCATATTAGCAGTGCTGGTGCTAAAGCAATCGGAAACATGATTACCAATCTATCGAAGAAAACATTATTCATGTTTAAACAGTGTCTAATTCCAGAAAGATTAATTATGCTAGGAGTATTTTCACAACTTAACCCTATGGAATTTGAGATTTTAGTCCGAGAATCGCTAGATAAAACCAATCCTGAACATGAAAATCGCAAAAAACAAATTCATGAGTTAGTTGAAAATGCGGTCATTTTAGGAATAAATACATTAACTTACTCCCCTGACTTCAAGAAGACGAGTGACTCCCTCAAGAATTTCTATGAGGCTACACAGTCAACCAAAGTTAGAATGAATAATCGAGCAAAAACTGTAGACGAGTTTTATAGAATATTTCTGAATGCGTATCAGGCATCCCTCAAAGGGAAAGATTACTCAAAATTAGAATGTGGTGTGGATTTTGCCGTCCTATTAGAAACACCAGACTACGTTCACCCACAGGTAGCAAAAACATCAACACAAACAGGTAAGAAGAAAGAATCATCTCAAAACGAAGTACAAGAAGATATCAAGACAATATCTTCCGAAACAGATGCAGTAACCCCTAAAGAGTTCAATATCAATAAAGTGCTGCAAAATATTATTACCGATTTACTCAAAACTGTTTCTGTGTTCGTAATTCTTACTTTTATGTCTTTCGTTTTTGGTGCGTTAAACAGTAATTTTGGAACATTTGTTACCAACCCATTCTTTGCTATGATTTGTTTATCAAGTAGCATTGTTCTGATAATGTTGACCGAAGGATTCAATACTTTCGAGTCTGAAGACTATTAAGGTATTGTGTATTTTTACTGTATTTAGTATTATTAAATAAGAGAAAACGGAGAGTAACTTATGTGGATTGATGTTAACGAATTAAACAAAGTCATAGAGCCACTAAAGGCTCCGATCCAGTCCGTGACCCCCCATTCTTGGGGGGAACTGATTGTACCGATCCTGTTGTTAGGGTTGGTAGCGATTCTGTTGAACGCACGGGCTACTAGAGTCCCCGTGGGATTCTTACTCATGACTTATATTGAGTCTATTTTGCAATCTCCTACTCTGGTTGTTATAATCACAGCCATATTGTTCTTCGGAACAGCCATTATTATTGAATTACCTGGCTTGATCCAGGTGTTCAAAGAGATCAAATTAAAGCTAAATAAATAATCTTAGTTTTTGATCTAAAACCCGATTAATTAATATTAATTAATCGGGTTTTTTATTGGCATTTAATATTTCTAAATGTTATAATTAGAGTATAATTACCTAGAGAAAACAATGTTTAACTTAGAAGAAATTGAATTAGATTTTCTAAAACAAGCGGTTTATGACCGCTTTAGAGTTTCTTCAACAAAGGAACTCAAGGACAAAGCAACTTTCCTCGAATTACTGGAAATAGAGGGCTACTGGCCATCTGGCGACGGAGACTTTCGACGGCTGGAGACATGGAAGACTTTCTTCCGTAGGTTCGTAGAGGTTTTACCTGGAGAGGATTCTGAAACAGGGTACGGGTGCGTTAATGGCATCAATGTATTCAAGTACCACAGACCTTGGCAGGTCTTGGGGTTAGACCCCAGAACGGCAACACAAGCCGATATAAAGGCTAGTTACAGAAGACTAGCTAAAGTGTACCACCCCGACAACAAAGAAACGGGTGATTCAGAAGTATTCGAGAGGATACATCTGATGTACCGGAGCATCTCCAATGTAGGAGAGCCTCCAGTCCGGGTACAGCATTTCTAAAAGGAACCCACTAATTAATATTAATTAGTGGGTTCCTTTCTATTGTTTAAAATATCAAGAAATACTTTTTAATTATTGTTAAATCGGGTTATAATTAGATTAGAGGAAACAAATTTGGAGAAATAGAATGTTTGAGGTCGAGAAGTTTGTAACAGTCGAAACCGACGAAGAAATGGAAGCCAATGATTACTTAAAAGCATTGGCAAACATAGAGTTTTCCCAAGATACTAAGACACTTTTCCGGTATTACCGATCCCTTTCGGACTTAATCGTATTTACTATATTTTGGGGAAGCAGGGTGGCTTCCCCAAATATTCTTGGGGAGATCATGGCACACCTTGGAAAACCTGAGTTCGGGTTAGACAGACGAGGACAAATGCAAGCATGGTACTGTACCGTCGTTAACCTTATCGGGGAGCATCCCGAAAAACAAGCTGCTATAAAGCAGATGGATTGGTATGTGGAATCCTTGACTAAAACTGCACAGTTTTAGTCAGAAAAGCCCCTGGATAATATTATCCAGGGGCTTTTTGTCGTTTAAAATATCAATAAACACCTTTTAATTAACATTAAATTAGGTTATAATTAGATTAGAGAAAGTAAATTAATGGAGTGAATTATGTTTGAAATTGAGAAGTTCAAGATATCAGACGAACAAATACAAGAACAACTCGCGGAAGCAGAGCAACAACTCACAGAAGTAAAAGTCTTGTCCGCAAAACTTAAAGCGCAACAAGAAAAGATTACTGCCGATACAGAGAAGCTGTCTCCAAAAGCTAAATCCGTTCTGCGATACTTCCGCTCCCCTGCGGATATTATCGTTTTTGCTGTTCTTAATGGTGATGGCGAATTTAAGCTACAAATTACTGGCTATACAAAAGATATGTGTCGAAAAACCTCAGATCAAGAGCAAAAAGTTAATGGTTGGTACAACAACCTAATTGAGATTATCGGGGAGCATCCCGAATCAGAGGAAGCGATCGCCCGACTAGACCGCATGAAAAAAATCATGCTGGGTTCCAAATAACTCTAAACAGAAAAGCCCCCTGGATAATATTATCCAGGGGGCTTTTTTGTGCAAATTTTAGCTATCTTTACCTATCCTAACCACTTGAAAAATGTTAAAAGTTCAGACCCTAGATCTTTATCTATCTCGTACAATCTCACAATCTCGTCGGCGACTTGCTTAGAGAAAACTCCGTAGACATGAATACGCTGATCGAGTTTACCAACATCAATTGATTCAAACTCAGAGAATGTTAAGACAGAAAGTGTTTCTTTTTCTTTATCCCAAGAGATCCCAACCCACTCATACTTGCTTCGATCAATCTCTATATCTCCCAGATTGCATCCGAGTTCGTCACCTCGACTGATATGTCGAGTTAGTAGGTCATGGAAGCTGTGATCTTCTATGTGAAGCAATATCTCTTGATCTAGGCGATACCCCGAAACAGAGAACCACCAGTCATTATTTCTGGATTGAAAGTCAATCCCCCACTTCCAACAGACGGATTCAACTTCGGGCTGAATTTTATCGGCTAACTTTTTAAATGCTTTTTCAGTTGCTTCTTCGTATTTTTCCAGAAGTTCTTTGTATTTTTGTTCCTTGGTTTGTCTCTCTTTAATTTGTTTCATTATTTCCTTTTGTGTTTTTTTGATTTAGTTACTCCAATTCTGATTACAAGGTAGTTAACTCCCTTAATCATCAATACGACAATAATCAACCCAAGGCTGTAGCATTCGACATTCTATGATTTTGATGTCGATAAACCCCCAGGCAGCTTCACTTTTGGGGATATCTTCTTTGACACATTTTTCAGCTTCTTCTAATGAAGTACACATACGGAACCATCCCCACCCTACTGTGTTGACATGGTTTGTAGTTACAACATGAGTATAATTCTTTTTACAATGATATGCGTGGACTGCGCGACAATCCGGCAAGACCACGACGCAAGTGCTACCGCCTCTACAGGAATACATTGTTACACCTCTAATTTTGTTTACTCCGAATAGTCAAACCAATAAAAAACTTCAACCTCATTTTCGATAAAGGCAAATATCTTGCCACTAGATTTGAGGTGATTAAAGTATTTTTCTAAATTGGAAGGATGTAAAGATGGATTTTGTACAATAAAATCATACAAGATTTCTTTAGATCGGATGCAATCGGTTCCTTTACGCTCTCATTCCGTTTTGAAAAACAATGCTTTAAATTTCGTCTCAAATTCCTCTAATTCCATTCCTTGTTCTTTTTGCTCTATGTCGTTCATATTTTAATCCTTTTATTTCCTTTTGTGTTTTGATTTACTTATAGCAATCTTGGAAAAGAACGTCTTCAATAGTTTCCATCGCTGCATTTAATCTGTCTTTAGTAGTCCCTTTGTCTAATTTATTGACGATCTCTCGAAGATTTGCATAAATTAAACCCAGTTTGTCGATATCAGATTGTTTCATCTTATTCGCACCACTGGAAAACTTCAACCCCATTCTCGATCACGGCAAATATCTTACCACTTGATTTTAGCCAGTTGAAATATTCTTCTAACTTCTCTTGGGTGATAGATGGATTTTGTATCATAAAATCATACAAAATTTCTTTAGATCGGATACAGACAACACCTCGAAGTTCTTGTTTTCGTCTTTTATTTAGGTACAGAGACTTAAACTCCACTTCAAATTCTTCTAAACTCATTCCTTTTTGTTTCGAGGTATTGGCTTCCTTTAATGCAGATATCAAATTATTAATAACTCTGCTTTTGGACACCCCGTAGTGGGAATTATTTGAAGTCATAGCCAATACTACGGAGTAAAACCCTTTCTCGGTGATATAAAAAGACTCCGAATCAATTTCTTGAACAAGTCCTAAACCTTTTAGAGACGAATAAATTACGCCTGCCTTCTGATGAGGAAGGTTGAATTTTACAGACTCGATAGAGACTCGATATCCTTCCGAACAGATGAACGATTGTAGTAAATAGATAAATTGCTCTTTGTTGATGTCGATCATATTAAAACTCTGTTGTTTGATTACTTTAGGATACTAGCGTCTGAACCCTTTGTCAAATTCATTTTAGTTTAAATTTTCAAATAATTTGAAAATTCTACGCTTTAATAGAACTACTGACAAATAATATATTAAATATATGGGTTCCTTTGAAGCGTTATTCCAACCAGAGAAAGCCGAAAATCACGACAGCAGGATTTTAACTTTCCTGCTCGGCATCGTCAAGAGAATTGATGACCCCGAAAATTTAGGACGGATTCAAGTCTCGGTTCCACAGATTGATCCTGATAAACCTTTGCCCAATGGAGATGACGGTTGGGTGCTGCGGGGGACGGCTTTCACATTAAATGAAACTCAGGGCGGACGGTACGAACCGATAGAATTGGGAACTGAGGTACTCCTAGCCCCGATTAATGGTGATATTCGTCAAGTCGTTGCCATCTGTTGTGTTCCTAACCGCAAAGATAAGCCATACCAGGAGTTCAACGTCACTAAAGGTCGGTACGGGACGGCGACTCGCGGGGGGACGTATGAAATCTTTGATGACAAGAAAGGATCTAAGTTTAACGCTTTCCCGACTGGAGTATTGCAGAGCGTTTCCCCCGAAGGCGGTATCATCCAGCAAACTAAAGATAAAGCTCGAATCCAGTTAAATAGTGACGGTAATTCATCAATTGGGAATGATCAATCTTCTACCAGTCACAGCCCTGACGGTACGGTTCAAACAACATCAGGCAAGGCAACTACAAAACTATCCCCCGATGGAAAAATAACATTATCAGGACAGGGGTGGTCTGAAGTGGTGTTGCAGCAGTCTGGGATTAAGATATCTGCTCCTGCCACCACCCATGCGCGAACATTGAATGATTTAAACGGATTCCTGTCTTCTGAAATTTTGATTGCCCTGGATCAATTAAAAGCGTTGTCTGCAATCTCGGAACAATTCTTAGCCGATCTTGACAACCCAGATCGGATTTTGCAACCCGGAGAAGAAAAGGACGACATTAAATATAAATTCGTAATTGAATTTTCAACAATTTTAAAGAAACTATCTGTCGGGATTGTCACTAATCTACCTGTCGCTATTGATGTCTTATCTCAATTTGAGGATACGATTATTGACGATTTTTCGGTGATTATCAAACCTTCGATCATGGAAGGCTTGCGGCTGAAGCTCGACGATTTAGTTAAAGTTATTAAAGAGAAAGTCGGGGATGGTAAATCAGAAATTAAAATAACAGTTGAAGATTTGCCCAAGAAATTTCTTAGTGTTTTAACGATTGAAGAAAAACGAGATTTACCCAAGAAGATTGAAGCGATCGCTCCGAATTTAAAAGCTCTAAATCACGATCCCGAATGGATGATCCAGTTAATCGTCGCCACAGTAGTTCCGAAAGGATGGGCGAGCATTGAATCTCTAGTAGGACTGGGAATTTACGACAAGATCGTAGATTTAGAGCGCACTATCAATCCCAAGGTCGGAGAGTTAGCTCAAACAACCAAAAAGACAGAATCTCAGTGGTGGGATGATTTACAGACCCGCGTTCAAGATACGATCGCCAAATTACCCGAAGATTTACAAGAGTTGGCATCCAAGGCTGGGTTAGACGAAGCGTTTAAGACTACGCTCGGTTCAGACGGAATTACCGAGTCAGAACACTCTTTGGTTTATTCGGGGACGTTACTAGGGTCGCTATGGGGATGTAAGCAGGGGGCGATGTACGAGAAGCCGGGAGCTAAAGCCCCAATGAAATCAGCCGAACCCGGTGCAGAGACATCCGCAGAAGAACCAGTAACCGACGAAATTGATTTAAAACAGTTAAAGAATCTCCTGGTTCCTGGCGAGTCCCCTTTACCTGTTTTAATTGGATTGCTGTTACAGAATTTAGTGCAGGAATCTTTGGAACGGTTGAAAGAGATCAAGGATTCAGAAGATTCGGTTGACACGATTGTTCCAGTTTTGAATTTAGTTGAGTTCTTCAAAGAGAAAGACAGTGAAGCCGAAGGAAGTCGAGAAAAGATTGTTGAATTACTCAAGAAAGTAGAGGAAGCAACGACAGCCCCAGTCGATACCGACGAAAAGAAAAAAGTCTCGGAATTGATGGATAAAGCAATCAAAGAAACCTTGCCCAAAGCTGGGGAAATGTTACAGAAAAGAATCTCTCCCAAACTGGAATCGGCGTTCTCTAAAACTTTCAACAGGTTATTAGATTCAATTCCAACTGTTCCCACGGGTGCGGAGATCGAGATGAGTAACGAAAAGATTTCACTGCAATCAGGTGACAGGGGTTTGGGTGCGATGGTTTCCGTTGAGACTGGAGGGGCAAGTATTTTTGGGCCTCAATTTGATGAGGATGGTAAAAACCGACCAGAGCTTTCAATCGCCAAATCAGATATCGCTTTCAAAGTTGGGGATGCGGGGCCGATATTTAGAATGGATCGCCGTGTGACTGAGATGCTCGGAGCCGAACGGGAGGAAGACACTAATCCAGATGAAACTCTGACAACGACCAGTAGTGATTACAAATTTGAAGATATGGCAGGGGGAGGGAAGTCTGGAGATAAATCTAAAACATGGGAGCGTCCCTCTGACGAAGTAACCTACAGGGTTGCAAAAGACGGTAGTTTCAAACCTTTTGATCTGTCTCTGGCTATTCAACCCGGTGGAACCAAAACTATCCCGACAGAAACGAAGTTAAACAAGAAGCCAAAACCAATAGGAGGCGATCCGAAGTTAAACAAGAAACCCAAGAAACCTTGTACCATTCGAGCATCTGTAACACTAGAACGAACTGGGGCTGCGGTAGTTCGTTCTGGACTAAAAGGCGGGGTGATGTCGGTACACAACAAGAAGGCTGAAATTTACGGGCCTGAGATTCAAGATCCTCAAGGCAATTCCTTTCGGAGCAATTTATTTGCCTACGAAGATCAGGCGGGGGGTCAAGCAGGGCCGAGTGGGGGGATCTTTTATGTGTCGCCGGATGTCTCTGAATTTTTAGCTCCCGAACGGGGTGATGGGGAGTATCAAGTTTTAGACCCTGATAAAAGTAAAACTGCCGATCAGTCGTATGAAGTTAAGAAAGATAGTTTTCGAGTTTCTGATTCAGGAGAATTAGAGAATTACAGTCGCCAAACCGAAACCGCACCTACAACTCGATCAGGATTTTCAGCCGATAAAACTGGGCGAGTCGTAACTCGTTCTGGAGATAAAGGGGCATACATGATCGCTGACGGAAATAAATTACAAGTATTTGGCCCTGAAAACGAAGATGGGGAACGTTATCAAATGGTAGCGACAGATGAAATTGCGGGGGTAATTTCTGGTAAAAAGGATGGGGCGATTACTTTTGTAAATGGCGATCGCGCTCAAGTCTTTGGCCCTAAAAAAGATGGGGTTCGGTCAACATTACTTGCCAAAGGAGGCGAGATATTAACTTCCGCAGGAGGAGAAGGGGCATCCTCTCTGTTATCGCAGGCTACTGCTAAGTTGTTGGGGCCAAAGGGTAAAGGGGTTTTAAATTTCACAGAAGATTTAGTAGAAATGATTGGCCGAGATAATAAATCTTCAATTCGGATGATTGAAGGATTGGTGGAGATGGTGGGGCCAGATGCCACGAAAGCACTGAAGATAGGGGAAAATTTGGTTCAACTAATTGGAGGAGCAGGTTCTAATTTAACAATGACAGGAGGGATGGTTAATCTTTCTGGTCTTGGAAGTGGGCTAAGACTTACTCCTCTCCTTTCTGAGTTAACTTCTCCATTCCTGGGTGCATTTCGTATGTTACCTGGAATTTCGGAAGTGAGCGGAGGCGGG
>Ga0209229_10000068_pt1 | contig 35608 bp, 47 predicted proteins | sample SanBayMetagenome_FD_187466 | JGI IMG/M metagenome (GOLD analysis project Ga0209229, IMG submission 187466) | Freshwater and sediment microbial communities from dead zone in Sandusky Bay, Ohio, USA (SPAdes) (version 2) | ecosystem: Environmental > Aquatic > Freshwater > Lentic > Sediment... | reverse complement strand
AAACAAGCCTGGTGCAGTGGATGCCCATGGCCATGACATTCTTGGATCACAAGATATTGTCTCTGGCGACTATGGCCGAGTCAGTCTGAATGCATATGCCTATGACCAGGCAGGCAACAAGGGCGTGTCGTATGGTTTGAACAACATCATGCTTTTGTCTAAGGGTGATTCGCTGGGTGGTGCAAAGCCAACAGCCGCCAGTGACTTTGGCGTGGTGGCCAGCAAGGCCGCGCCAGCTGCCGAATCAGTCGATAACGACTGGTGATTTGTCGATCAGTTTTTCAAGCGCCAAGTGCAATTGATTGACTGATGTCCACAATGGCTCAACAGTCCCAGATAACCATCGGCTTACCTGGGACTGTTGGATGCCAGCCTCATTGCACACCGCAGCCATGGTTATCTTGTGAGCCTTGGCCTTTGCCTTGATATCGTGAATTGATTGCATGACCGCATTCTAATTGCGCTTTATGTATAAAAACAACACATAAAAAATAATTCTTGCAACATATTTGTTTTGCGTCATAATCCGTTTCACCAACACAAAACGGAGTAAACGAAATGAAACTTATTAGCATCGATCAAGCCTGTGGCCACACGACTGTTATTGTTGAAAAAAGCAATATTGAATATTGCGTATTTGTTGACAACTACGGCACTACTAAAAATGAAGTTTACGAAAACTCAAATTTCCGCAAAATTCGCAAAAACTCAAAACTCCATGAAATGTGTTTTTCTTTTGCACAAAGCAAAATTGCTCAACAAGCCGCAGCCTAATTAACCCACGGGGCTTCGGCCCTGATTAACGAAAGAAACCGATGAAACCCTCAACCGAATCCCTCTTAGATTATTTGACTGCTTTGGCCATTGGCGTTGGCTTGGCTGCATTACTGGTCGCATGGTGGTCGTCATGAAATCAGTCTGGATTCCTATCAAGCCAGAACCTAAACTAACACGATGCCAAATTCTTGGCGTGTGTCAATCCAAACACAACCCAGCCTGCAACAAACAATGTAGGAAAACATCATGAACCAAACACCTAACTGCCCCAGAGGCTTGTTCCAGTTCGACTGCACTGTGGAGGATGTGGACCTTATATGCTTTCTGGAATACAGCCCAGAAGAGAAAGGCTCGACCGACTCCCATGGCTCACCTTATGAGCCTGACCTTGATGAATCAATGACCCTTAATAACGCATACATCGCTGGCACTGATGTGGACATTGCCCACATGATTTTGCAGGGGTTAGTGGACCACATTGAAGTGTCAGCGCTGGAAAAATACAATGACCAATGACTTGCCCCCAGCCATCGATGCCTGCCTTGACCTGGTCAATGACTTACTGCACCCAGAAGTCTTTGGCCACGCAATCCCCAATGAAGTCAAAACCCGTGCATTCGTTGTCAAAACAATGCTGGAGCGCTTGAAAGCCAGAATGGAGACCAGCACATGGCCAGAGGCTTAAAACCCCGTGTAAGCCCTGCCATTGAGGCAGCGCTTCAAAAGAAAGGCAACCTCTCAGACCTTGACTTGGCCAAGTTGTGCTTTTGTGCCAGGCGCAGTGCTGCAAGGATTCTGTTTGATTTGCACCGCCATGAATTGGTATATATCTCTGGATATACCAGAGTGAGCGCCAATGGTCAGTGGCGGCCTCTGTGGTCATGGGGTGATGGCATTGACGCTGAAGCGCCTGGGCCAGTGCCAGGCTCAGACCGAATCAGGAAATACAGAGAGAAAATGTCAGCCGATGACAAAGACTTTGACGCTGCCAGACGTAGACAGAAAAGACGGGTTGTGAAACGCGACCCTCTTGTGGCCGCGTTTTTTGGGTCTTAGTTATTCTTGCGCACCAATGGCCGCGCCAAATCCCATTTGTTCAGCCTTTTTGCGCAGTGACTGGGCCAGTGGCTCGACTTTCATTATGTTGGCCTTGCCCATCATTGTTGCTGCCAACTTGGGATCAAGCATAGCCTCAACAAGCAATTGCTGAATCTGCTGATCAGGCAATTTATAAAGAAAGTCCAGTGGCCTTGTCATAGTGCGCAATGTGGTGTTATCAGCCAATGACTCACTAAACACTCGGCCAATCAGGTTGCCCATGCTCATGTTTTGGAATGTGTTTGAACCAGGGGCTTTCACGCCTGGTGCAGTTGCAGCCTGACCACGATTGATCTCGTTGATGATGTTGTCCAAACGGGTCTGAGCCGCTGGCGACAATTGAGTGCCAATTTCCTCTGCCTTGGCGGCCACTTGCCTGCGTAATGCTGACGCTGCCAAGACTGGCTCACCCGTCATTAGGTTGGGCTGACCAGTTGTGACTTTGGCCTCGATGCCCTGCAACAAGCGCATCTGATCAATGGCACTCGATGACTTGCCATATTTCTCCATGTAGTTTTTAAAGCCTGGAGCGCCAGATTCAATGGCGTTGTCAATGACTGGCAATAGGTCTGCAAGTTGGCCTTTGGCCAGACGCAAATTGGCTTGTTCGCCTGCCAACTTGCCAGCCATGGCATCTGTGATGTCTTTTCTGACACTGTACAAAGCCATTGGGTCAATGGTCCCAGTATCAGGATCAACGCGCCTAGCCAATAGACTGTTGACATAGCCCATTGCCTCATCGACTGATTTGCGCTGGGTTGCAGGGTTGGCCATGATGCCGGAAATGGCACTTGTGATCGGCTCAACGCTTACGGGTTGTTTGTTTGCAAATGCAGACTCACGCATTGGGGCAGTGATGCTGGTGCGTTTGGCTTCAGCGTATGGGATAGAGCCAGGCTGAGTTACATCGCCACCACGGCCACCAAGCCTTCTGAATGATTCAAGCAAAGCCTGCTGATTTGCAGACAATACGCTTGGGAATGCACCAGACTGGTCCAATGCGCGAATGGCAGTTTCAGCCGCAGCCAAGCCAGGATCACGCGCACCAGCTGCTGTCGTGACTCTCACACCTGGCACAAGAGGCTGGGCCTGTTGCAAATTAAGTGCTGCTTGCTCTGGGTTTGTGGCCAGTCGATTCAAGACATTGCCAACAATAACCTCACGGCCTGTCTGCGTAAATGGCTTAACCATTGCACCAGGCGCTTCTAAGATTCTTTGTGTAGGCGAGAGCTTTGGGCCACCTGGGGCGACCATGCCTGCCAACATTGCACCGCCAACTTGGAGAGCTGGAGGCGCGCCACCTTCGCGCAACATTCCACCAGCGCCTGATGCTGTCAATGCAGCCGCTGTCTGGGCCTTGGGGCTTTGCGCAAAGAATTGGGCCAAGTCTCTAGCCACGCCAGGCAGTCTTGGCGCGACTTCACCAGCAAGACGGGCAACACCACCAGTGCCATAACCCGCAGTAGCCACATCTTGCATGATTCGCTCTTGGGGTGTTCTAGCCTCTGGGAATCCAATGCCTGTCAATGTTCTTTCAACGGCTTGGCTTTGCGTTGGGATTCTTGTCCCAGCAGCCAAGTTAAAAAAGTTGACCATGGGATCGACCACCATAGGCAGCAGGCCACCAGCAGTCAATGCCGCTTGAGCCATGGGTCGAACAGCCATTCCAACTTGACGGCCTAGTGTGTCTGGCGCTTGAGCTGGTGCAGCCACTGGAGGCGGCATTGTCTTTAATATTTCGGTGATCTGCTCTTTGGTCATGTCGTCAGGAAACCCGACTGGACCAACACCAATGACATTCACATATTGGGTCATAACTTCACCTTACTGGTAAACATATTGTTTTTTGACTGGGTCCCATGTTGGGACACCAGACATCATTGGTTGTGCAGCAGGGACAGCAGTCGGTGCAGGCGCTAATGGGGTGTAAGGCTCATAAGCCTTGCCAGCGGCCTTTTGCATTCCCAATGTAACCACACGCCTAGCTTCTGCTTTTTGCGCAATCTTTTCTGGTGTATCGCCCACCATTGGGAAATAGGTCGCATATTCTTGTCGCGCCTCATCCACACCAATGGCAGCACCGGACTCTTTGCGCAGCTTGGCGCGAATCCAGTCTTGTGCGGCTTGGTCGAATTGTTGCGTTTGCACATTTTGACTACTTCGAGCCGCTACACCACCCACAAACGGGATGGCCTCAAGAGTGCGAGTCATTGCTCCTGGTTGTGAGCCAGCAGGCAAACTGCCAATGATGCTTTGAGCCAATTCCATGCGCTGGGCAAAGCCAGCAGCATTTGTTTCACCCTCTGTCGGCTTACCGCCAGAGACACCTTTGAGTTGTTGGCCACCAGCGCCCATGACTGGCGTGGCTGCACCGCCTGGTGCTTTTGGCACATAGGCAAAACCTTCTGGGGTTTCTCTGATCTCTGTCGCACCACGCAAAAATTCTTGTTGACGCAAGCCAAGACCACCTTGGGCCACGGCCAAATTGCCTCTGGCCACTTGCAAATTTGCAATTTCACTTGGAGTCATTGTCTGGGCAAATGTTTCGCCACCCTTCAATGACGACTTGTTAACAGCCACAGTCTGGCCACCAAGGTTTTGCAAGACGACATCGCGCTTTGGCCCAAAGCCTTGCATGGTCTTGATGTCGCCAGACTTATATTGCTGGACCAAGATGGGATTGCCTTTAGGGTCAGTCACCTCAAATGGTTGGCCAACAACTTCAGCCCTTGGGTTTAAATCTCTGGCAATGTCTTGATAGCGCTTTGCGTCTTCACCTTTGCCAGCTGCTGCATAAATGTCTGCGATTCTTAAATACTGACCAGCTTTAATCTCATTAGCACTTGGCTGTGGAATATTTGCAGCCAGTTCAGCACGGGCCATCGTTGGGCCAGCTTGCATACCAGGCACAGCCAAGGCTTGCATCTCTGGACTCAATGCAGTTGGTGCAGGGCCAGTCAATACGCCAGCGACTTGCTTTTGTAAATCTTGAGCTGTTTTGGCTTCTTGGAGTTTTGCACCCAAAAGCAAATCTTGAAAAGAGCCAGCTCTAGCCTGCTGATAACCTTGCTGGCCTGCCTGCAAAGCTGATCCAAGTGCTTGGCCCATACTGATTGGGACTGCACTTCGGCCACTGGCCTGCAATAGTGCGCCAGCTGCTGACAGTGCCGCATTACGGCCAAGCAGTTTGCGCTGATCTTCTGTCAGCAATGCATCAAGCCCCGTTGGCACACCGCCACCGCCAAACATACTGCCTAGATTTGAAAAATCAAATTGAGTAGCCATATTTCCACCTTAATCCAGTAAACCTTTGAGGCGTGTATTGACCACATCGCCTCTGCTCATCATGTTAGTTGATCCCGTATCTGGTGCAAGCAAAGATGCAGCCCTCATGGCCCGTCTTTCCTGACCAGGCTTGATGGCCAGCTCTGCCACCGGAATGCCGCCTCTATCCATGGCCACCGCCACATTGTCAAAGCCCTTGGCCTGATCGTATGCATAGCCAAAGAGCGCCATGCCCACATCTTTCTCAGACCCTTGGTCAATGATCTTGACCTTTGCAGGGTCACTGGTGATCACAATGCCGCGGCTTGTCTGAGCCACTGTCAACCCGTCAGGAATGCGCGAGGGCATCGGTGATCCAGGCGTGATCAGGATGGTGTCACGCTTGCTTGATGGATCAAGCAAAGCCATGAGCTGCGCGTCAGCGTAGCGTTGTGGCTCTGGGGTTGGATTGTTTGGCATATTAAATTAAGGCAGCCAATGCACCAAGACCAGCGCCAGTGCCTGCTGTCAGGCCAAGAGTGCCAGCCAATTGAGAGCCAGCCAATGCACCGCCTAATAGGCCAGCACCGACATTCTGGCTGTATGGAGTCGTTGCCACCATGCCAAGGTTGGCAGGCTGCGCACCGAGTGAAGACTGGACCACGCCAAGACGCTGGAGGCCAATGTTGCGAATCGCATCCATTTGTTGCTGGTCCAAAGCCTGACGCGCACCACCAGCAGCCATAACTGCTTGAGCGCCACCAAGACGCAATGCTTGCTGTTGAGCCGCCAAATTACCTAGCTGGCTTGCACCGCCTAGCCTTAATTGCGCACCTTGCAAGCCTGCTTGCTGATTGGCAATGTCGGCTGCTGATCTGCGCGCAATGTCTGCCTGCTGCATGGCCATTGCCTGGTTAAATGCTTGCTCGTTTAATGTTGTGCCAAGTGTGCCAGCCTGCTTGGCAAAGCCTGCATTGGTCAAAGCCTCGGCCACACCTTGTCGTGATCCACCAAATGCACGGGCTTGTGTGGCACGTTCACCAGTCTGCTGGATGGCAGCGCGTCTTGCTGATTCCAGATCAGCCAATGCGTTTTCACGCACCATGCTTGTGTATGGGTTCATGTAAGAGCCAATTGAGCCTGGACCTTGTCCCATGCTCAAATTGGTCTGCTGCGCTGAAATCTGTGCAGGCTGGTAAACACCGCCATAAGCCGCCATCTGCGCGGCCAAGTCTGTGCCAGTAATGCCTGGGCCAGCAAGGCCCGTGTTGACCAGAGCTTCCTCGCCTGCTTGGTACATCGGGTTATAGCCAGCAAACTGCTGAGTCGGCAAAGCGCCAGCGACCCCTTGGGCCTGCTGAAAGTTGGCCAAAAATGCTTCTTTGATCTGTGGATCAATGGAGCTTGTTGAGGTTGTTGTTCCACCTTTTGACATATTGCCACCTTATCCGAGTAAAGATTTCATTTTCTTGGCAGACACTTTGCCTTCGTTGATCATGTCCAAAAGTCCACGGCCATATTTATCGACTGAAGACTTCTTGATCACATACTCACCCATGTCAAGATTGACAGCGCCATCATCTGGACCAGGAGGGTTTGCTCCAAACATCAAACCGCCATGGACATAGCCGCCTTTGGCCAAGCCTGTTGATTCTTGCTGATAGCTTGGCGTTGCAGCAGCCGCTGTTGCTGCCGCTGTATTAGCCAAATTAGCCGCAGCGATCTGGTCATATAGACCAGGGTTATATCCACCCATTGCTTGGCCTGCCACCACATTGGCGTATGGATTGCCAACTGGTCGCATCTGACCCATGACTTGGGCATAAGGTGAGCCAGTGCCACCGACCACATTGGGGTTGTACTGAGCGCCAATTGGGATTGACTGGTAATTGGCAAAGTTCTGGGCAAAACCTTGTGTGGCATTTGCGAATGGCGTTGTGCCACTGATGCTCATGCTGCCAGTTGGGCCGAGCAAGCCACCAGTGCCACCGGTCACGCCACCAGTGCCACCAGTCACGCCAGTAGTGCCACCAGTCACACCACCAGTCACGTTAGTGCCAGTTCCTGTGCCACCAGTCTTTTGCAGTGCAGCCAAACGCGCTAATTCAGCCAAACGGGCTGCTTCAGCATTGCGTTGCTGCAAAGCCAAAGCCGCTTCGTTTTGTCTGCGAATTAAATCTTGTTGCGCTGCATTAGCAGCTGCCAATTGAGCCGCAGTCAAAGTGCCAGCAGAAGTCCTAGCCTCTAAATTTCTAGCATCAATCAATGCTTGGCTGGCCGTTCTGTCTCTGGCTGTACGCGCTGCAAGCTCTGCATCAGCCGCGGCATTGGCAATCAATTCAGCCTCAGTTGTTGGCACTGCTGTCGTGTATTGAGATGCAACACTCTGAGTTGTCACGCCAGTCGCACGGGCCACATCTGCTGGGCTTATGCCAAGACGATCCATTTCAATGCGCAACATGGCATTGCTTGTGCCTTTTTGTTGCGCATCAAGCACAGCGTTGAAAATGTTTCGATCAAATTCGGCCTGCGTCATGCCGTTGGCCAATGCCCAATTGAGTGCTTCTGATGCCATATTTATTCCCCTAAAGTTCCTTTGCCATTACAGACCATTGTGGACTGTAACCTTCGTCTTTTAAAAATGTCTTTGCCCAGCCTCTTCGGCCTGCCAAAGTCACCCTGGTGCAACCAACTGATTTGCCCCAGGATTCGATCAATGGTCTCATCCTTGAGAGTTCATCTAGGTCGCCACCAGCCAGAAAATAATGCAAATTCTTTAGCCTGGGATAGACAATGATCTCTGTCAATACCACCGAGTCCTTGGCTGGCCACAGCTGTAATCTGTGATCTTCAACCATCTCAGCGACATCGTCAAAATTATGTGTGCCTCCAGAGTATTCTAATGCCGCCTCCACATGATGGCGCAGTCTTTCCAAATGCTCTTTATCACTCATCGCTTACCAGCTGGCACTGCATCAAGCCTCATCACGCCAATGCGCCAGTCGGCCAAAGTGTTGCCAGTCACCTTCATATTGACTTGACGGCCAGAAAACCGGACAGAAGTCGGGTTGGCTGCCGTATATGGTCCAAATGACGATTGTGTGCCTGTCGGGTAATTGCGGGTTTTGAATGAAACCACCGCCTCGCCCAGTGTCTGCTCGTCTGGGACAACTTGGCGCACCGACATGATGTTGTCGCCATTGCCCAATTGGACTGGTCCAGACTCGGCATAAAGGCTGGCGCTGTCATAGTTAAAACCGACCTCATGCTCATAGATGTAACCAGTGCTAGACACCATCAAAGGATAAGTAAACACCCCAGCATCAACCCCAGCAGTTCGACCCAATGTGCCAATGTTCCAGTGGTTTTCGCGGTAATTGAAAGTGACATAAGAGTCATTCTCATTGCTGCCACTTGATGGATAGAACCACCAGATTTCACCAAACTTACTGACATGGACCGAGTAAATCTTAGATGCCTGGGCAAAGTTGATATTGGTAAAGATGTAATCTGACACATCACTTGGCAGTGGTTTGACATAGCCGTCATATATCCAAAAGCCAGAATTGCTCATCCAAATGGCTGCCGTATCAATAGCCGCCACTGCTTGGGCCGAAATGAGACCGCAGCCGCTTGCAGCCTTCTCAAAGCCATAAACAAATGGAGCGCCAACATACTGGGCCGTGTGGACATCCACATCTGTAAACAGTAGGTTGACACCCTTGACCCGCTTGCCAGCGATCAATGTGCCAGGGCTGGCCAAGTCATAGTCGCCTGCCAGATTGTCGCCTGCTGGTGTCCACTGGGTATTGTTCTCTTGGTCGCACCACTGCACTTTGCGTGGGTTTCCACCAGCGCCAAGGGCAAAGATAATGCGCTCTTGGGTGACTAAAACCGCCTTATTGTTGACTGGGGCATTGGCAATGGCCGCGGCCAATGTTGGCGTTGAAAAGCCTAATTGCCACTCATAAATCTTGCCATCCCATGAAGAGCAAGCAATCAAATACTCACCCCATGTGTCCAGCGACCAGGTGGTGGCTGCAATGGGTGTTCCAGTGTCAGGCCGTGCCACGCCATAGGCCAATGTGCCATAAGTGCTGTAACCATAGCCTGTCAGCACAGTGGAGCTGGCATAGCCACTTGTGAAGCCTGTGGGCGTAATGTCTTTGAGTGTTCCAGCCTCATTCATGGCATAGAGCTTGGAATGTGTACCAGCGCCAATGTATCGATTGCCACTGTTATCGCGCCAAGTAATGATGCCTCGGCATGAGCCTGTCATCTGTGAGCTTGACCTGGTGCGCCATCCATTGATGGGGCGCAGTGTCCCTTCATACCAGCGAACTAGGTTTGCGTCATACCAGCGGCCAGCTGCCTGGTATTCAGTACCATTTCGGAAAACACCTGGGGGTAGCTTTAAAGGTATGTACATGGCAGTATTTAGGTAATGTTTGAGACAAAGCTCATTGTGACAATGGCTGATGGGACTGCTGGCCGTGTTGGGCTTGTTCCAGCAGCGTATTGCTCAATGGACACACCCGTGTCGGTTGGCCTCCACATTATCTCAACATAGTTGGTCGCATTTAAGCTGACAAAGTAATTCATGGCAGCAATGGTGTGATACGGGTCTCCAGCAGCTTTTCTAGGTGCAAAGCCAAATCTGCTGTTTGAGTTAGCTACATTTGTACCATTGACCCGAAACCAGACATCCACATCCTGAGAAGAATTTGTCGTATTTGCAAACTGAATAGAAAACTGCAAGTTCCAGATTCCGGCATCGGCCACAGTGATCCTTGATCCACTGGCAATAGTCACGCCATTGGCAAAGTCTGTGGTGTTGAATGTGACCGGATAGGCCGTGGTGGTGTTGGCAGCCACTTGGTCGGTCGAATCTTGGAAAGCCCCATGGGGGTTATTCATAAACCGACCGCCCCTTGGTCCAAACAAAGAACCAAGCACAAATGACAGTTTCTTAAAGTAAACAGTCAATGCGCCATTGTTTTCGTTGAAATGCCTGCGCTCATAGGTCTCGGTCGGATAACCGAGTCCTGGTGGAGCTGGATTCTCAAGTTGTTGTGTTTGGCTGGCCATGGTCTAATTTTGCCCTAAATGGGGCTTACTTGGCCATCAAGTACAGCCCCACATTTGAAAATGCGTAGCCTGCATAGACCACTGCCATGTGCGGGTTGCCTTTAAAGAGCTGCTCCCCAGCAATGTAGGCATAGATCGCGCCAGTCAGAATGATCAGCCAGGCGCTCAAAATTCACCCACATCGATGACCTCACCCCTAAATTCCACCATGTCTTCGTCAAATTTGTGGACCAGCTCTGGCCACAAAAGTGTCCCATTAAAGAAGTTCAGCACCGCAAAGCCTGATCGATGATTGGCTGGATTGATTTCGGCATAGGTAAATTGTGGGCCATCAGTCTCAGCCAAAGTGCCTGTATCTACTCCAAAACGATTGCCGTTATAGTCAGCAAATGGCGTGACCTTTAGGCTATGCAAGTGTCCAGTAACTATTGACACACCCGCATTGACAGTATTGTTGTGAGTGGCATGAACACCACCCTTGTATCGGTGCTTGATGATGCACTGCTCAGTGGGCCATACCGCCCAGCAAAACTCCCAATCTAGGAAGTGGTCTGTTAGCTTAAATCCCAATACTTCTTTAAATTGTGGTGCGTGTTGGGCCAGTCGGTTGCCAAATCTGACATCGTGATTGCCCCATGTCCACAGTAGCTTTACATTATGTCGGACAGACTTTGCAATCTCCTCTATTTCGTTAAGCGCACCCTGACAAGCCTTTAGTTCTTGAATGACAGTAGTCGCTGGTTGTTCAGTAACGTCATGGCGGCTTATAGACGCACCATCAAACGCATCTCCATTGCAGATCACCGCATGAGGCTTGAATTCTTGGATGGCCCACAGTAAGCCTTTAAAGGCCGTAGACCTTTGACCAGGTATGAAATGGGCGTCTGAGAAAACAATCACAGTGCCATCTAGCATTCCAAGTTCAACTTGCTTGAGTGGACTAAATGACTTGGGTTTATTTTTATCGTATTGCATACCACGCAAGTCACTTGCGTTAAGCACCATGTTGTATTGTTTTTCAATCCACCTTCTGCGTAAATGAGCCGCCCTATTGTTTATTCCCAAATGTTTGGCTATTTTTGTGGCAGATTGAAGTTGACCCCACAGTTGGATAAACTCCATATCACTGCAAGTTTCGTTATGAGCGCCCATGAGAATCCTTAGAGAGTAATTTTTCTAGCAGATTGACCACCCTATGCTCTTGTGTCTCAATCTCATCTTGAGATGACTTAGGGTCTTGAGCCACTGTCATAAGATCATGCAAAAAGACATGAAGCAATTCATGCAGGGCCGTCTGGTCTAAAGATTCTGGGGTGATCTTTTCAGCACCAAAGTCACCCAAACGATATGTGGCCAGTCTGGCCGCTTCATTAAATTCCACTGAAGCCATGGCATTCTTTGCAGGCTTCAAACCCTTCTCAATGCGCCAGTCGCCAAGATTAAGCACTTGCTGCCACTTCCGCACACTTTGTGCAAAAAGCGCGGAGTCTTCTGGTGTGGGAATGTTTGACATATCAACACCTTACATGACTTATATGTCAATTTAATTTAAGTAAGCACTGAAAGTGCTTCATTTATATGCTTAATCCTATCATCTAAGCCAATAAAACCGCCATTGATCTTCTTGGTCATGGTCCGGTAGTCTTGACTATCCGCATACTGGTTGAGCTTGTGGGTGTCCCAAAACCATCCAGCAGTGAGCGCTGCATACTGGGGCGTGGCCACCAGTTCGGGATTGGCCCAGAAGTCAACACCCAGGGCCTTGCCAGCGTGAAAATACGAACTAGCGCCAGTCAGCTGGATGCATCCTCGGCCAATAAAACGCCAGGCATCACCAGAAGCCTCATCCCTGTTGCCCATACGATTCGAGTAAACGACTGTGGCAATGAGCTTTGGATTTCGCTGGCAGGCTTGGGCCTTGGCCGCGTCAAAGCGCTTGGGCCATGTCTTCATCAGCCCGGCAGCAGAATATGACAGACCCTCTTTTAGCATTTTGAAATTTGCACACTCATGGCTGCACTGGCCGATGAATGCAGCCTGGCGCAATGGCGTTGAAATGTCAAAGCGCTGGAAAGTTTCATTAAGCGCATCGACCCACTCTGGACCAATGTGCAGTTGTTGGAGCTGCTGACTATTGACCATTGACTAAAACCCTCATTTCGTTATAGGCGTTGATGCAGGCGTTGAGCTTGACAATGGCTTTGTCTCCATCGGCTGCGATGTCGATAAGAGCTGCAATAGTCTGTCGCTCAAGTTCGCTTGCATCGGTGTTGCTATTTCCTGTGGCAATGGTGGCACTTGTGCTGGCTTGTGGACAACTTGGGGCTGGGAGGCGCAGCCGACCAGTGTGAGCAAGCTCATGCATAGCAGACTGTTTTTTCTTGACATCATCTTGGGCCTTTCTCAATTTCGTTTCTTGGTCTGACAATTTAGAAGTCATGTTTTTTTCAAGTTCACGGGCTTCATCATTCTTTTGGGCAATGGCCAGTTTCATGTCATTGTCCCTGTCTTCCCAGCCAAAGTGATAGCCACCTCGGTAAGAGCCAAACAAGGCAATGCAGATTGCCAATATCAAATATGGTATGGGTATGCCAAACATTATTCTGACTCCTGTCTGGCCTGCGCCAGCTGTTCGCGCTCATGGTCATCCTCAAGATGGTCCGGTGGCGTGTCTGGTGGTGGACCAGGTGTCCAAGACTCATCAAGCTCTGGATTGGTCCACTTGGGCATTGCACCAAACGGCTGGTTGGGGATGCCATTGGTGGTGGCATTAAAGCCGTGATTGTTGCTGTAACCATATTGGCCATAACCGCCCATTGGCTGACCAGGGCATTGCCCCATCTGCATGGGTGGTGGCTGCTGCCTAGAAGTCATTGCCCGTTTACCGATAACACCACCAATACCGCCCACAATCAATAGAACGATATCGTTCAGCATCTTGGTATATGCCTGGTCAATCGGGGCCATGCTCTTAATTGGCTGGGTGACAAAAGTCACTGAGTACAAAAGAGAAATCACGATAAAGAAAAGAATCAGGGTGACAGCAAGCACCACAATGCTCCAGACCCTGACTTCAATTTCTTCAGTTGTTAGGTTTAACTTCTTCAACTTTTTTCTCCAAGATTGGTGCGACTAAATACTCTGGACAAGTCTGAGTAAATAGGCATCTAGGTTTCTGACAATCTGTCGCATGAAAATTATCGGGATTCTGGCACTTATATCGATAATTTTCTTCGCAGCCAGTTAACAGCAAAAGAAGCAATAAATATCTCATTTGCCTAAACCAACCTTTCCAAGTAGAAGATTAACAATTCTGTCAGACAGATCATCAGGTAAGAATTTCATAAACCCCAAGAAATAAAGCGCCACACACCCGTAAACGAATATCTTGAGGCATAGGTCAAAGGTCTTTTGATACTCATTCACCGACCACACCTTCTGGTAGCTGCGCAAAATTCCATCAATTCATTCACACCGACAAACACCAAAAACAAGACAAAGCAGACTCCACCAATTGCCAGGCCAATCTCTAATTGTTCTTGCTCTTTCTCTTTGGCTGCTTTCTCTGCCTTCTTTAACGCACTTATTTCTTTGGCATCAGCAAGGTCCATCTCGGCCTGCCTGGCTTTAATCTTGTTCCAGACATCGATCTTGCCTGTCTGCATGAAAAGCATTTTCAGCTCTTCCTCAAATGCTCTGGCCTGCTCCAGTGCCATCTCGATCTGGAGGGCCGTTCCCATGTTGCTGCCTTTGCCAGACTGCTTGGCTTGGAGCATGGCCTTGGTGGCAGTTGACTTGGCATCGAAAAGTTTGCCAATCATGGGCGCAAGTGAGCCTAAGTCATTGGCAACATTTGCTGCCTTCTTGACCATGCTAATGGCGCTTTGTATTCCTGCTAGGGCCGTGATTGGATCGATCATTTTCTCTTCTCCCACTTGAGACAAACAACCTTCCGATTGTAGACATCACCAGTCCATGTCCACCTGGTGCATCGATATTCTGTGGTTGCTGCTAATAGGACCAGAGCATAGATCATGGCCACATCAAAACAATGACAAAACTGCACCAAATTACAAATGCAGTAATGCAGACCGCAGCAATGATTGCCACGGCCCAGTCTTTCATTTTTTAATCCAAGTCTGCCAAATAGCACCAGCAGCCATGATCAATCCACCCACCCACAGAATAGGCTTGGCAGCAGAGGCTATCCAGCCAAGCACTTTAAAAGCCCCGTCAAGAGCCTTTAAAGCCTCCACAAGACCACTTGTGTTCTTGTCTATGGAATCTACTTTAGCTTCAACTGCAATCAGTCGCTCGTAGATTTGTTCGTGGGTGACTTCTTGTGGCATTTAAACACCCATTTGTTTTCTTATCTTGGTTGCTGAAATGGCGTGTGTTGCATCATCAAAAGATTCTTGTTCAATCTTGTATCCAACATCACGCCCATAGGTGATGTTAACAATATTTGGGACAAGTTGTATCTCATACTGGCCTTGATACAAAGGGTCTAAATCACGTTTGATAAAGTCTTTGACCTGATTGGCCGCAAACGGGTTTGAGCCGTTCCAGCCCTGGCAGTCTCTGATCTGGATGACCACCTGACCCGTCTTGGCCAATGATCTCTCAAACAGCTTTCGATGGCCTTCATGCCATGGCTGCCATCTGCCCAACATCTGGACAGTTTCTTTCTGCCAATCAAAGACAGGGCGAGGGCGTTCATCCAAGATGTGGGCAGCAATGAACTCACCCCACTTTTCAGCCTTCTGCTCAGTAATCCTAAAGTCATACTGCTCTGGCGCAACAAACACCTTGTTGGTGTCTTCAAATCGGCCTTGATTGATCGTGTCTACCCAGACAGTCCAGTCAGCCTTAAAGTTGTTGCGCATCTCAACCAGCGGGGCAACAAAGTCGCAGATCACATAATCCACATCGAAGCTGTCAGCAAGATCACGCATCCGCAGACTTTGGCGAATACGGCCTTCATGGGAGAAATCCCAATCATTGTATTTCTTACGCACATCATCAGCGTTCAGCCACATGACTGTTTTATGGTTGTTTTGCAGATGCTCAAGAATATGCTGCGCAAGGTAAGTTTTACCAGCACCAGGCAACCCCATGATTAGAATTCTTTTCATCCCTTGACCTTATAAAGTTGTTTGATTGCAAACTCTGGAGCTGGTGTGCGCCAGAAGTCTTTGCCCGAATACTTCTCCCATACTGACTTTGGCAGAATTGACGGGCGCTCTTGCCATGTCACTTCTTTGCGTACTGTATGCAGACTCTTCATGTTCAAGGCTTTGTCAAACACTTCGTTCTCATACTCAACATTCTTGAAGTCATGGTCAAAGTAAGGCTTGCCAATAAACCCATAAATCTCACGCATCACGCTTTCGGGCTTTTTGCATAGAGATTCATATTCCACCAACATAATCATGTCGGGGTTTAACAGTAAACCTTCTTCTAAGAAGTAATAAGGCTTGACCACTTGGCCTTCTTTCTTTACATCCATCAAGGCATCGCACCTTGTTGTGACTGTCTGCCTAGCTTCATCGTCTGTCAGGCTTGCACCATACAAAGAGTTCTTGGCAGCAATACGCTCAAAGCTGTCCAATATCCAAGGCAAGTCACGCACACAGCAAATAATCTTTGTCTGTGGGTACAGGTCTTTTAGCAAAGATGTTTTGGCAGTCCATCCCCTGCTAGTGTCAAATACAGTTTTAGGACTGACAGACTCGTAGTATGCATTGACAATAGATTTAAGAATGTGCCTGCGGCGATCTTCGTCAATCAAATGGTTGCTCTCACTGCCCGTGATGACGTTAATGGTTGATGCCACCAAGCCTTGTACGGGGGAGGATATATCTGCATAGAACTCAGGGTTCTGACGCAAGATAGCCGAGAGCAAAGTTGAGCCTGAACGTGGCAAACCTGAGATGAAGAAAAACTCTTTCATCCTTGATTAGCCTGTGGAATCCAGTTGACTGTAGCTTCATCCCATTGATAGCGCACATTACCGCCATTCATGATGGCATCAACGGGTCTTGGTACAGGCGCACTCCAAGTCATCGTGTCTGGGTAACCAACCCAAGATGGGTAAGGTCTACGCGCCAGATGTTCAGCGTCTTTAGCGGCATTGAACTCGGCTTCAGTCAAAACCTGCAACACACCAGCAATAGTCGTGTCGGCATCATCATCGCAAGTGCCGTAGTATCTTGGCGCACGAAGATATGTGCCGTCAGGGGCTGTAGATACAGGCCATGTAGAACTGTCATGCCAGATATGAGTCCAACCTTTGATGGCTGGCATGGATGGGCCTGTGCGCTGCGGCTCAGATGTGCAAACTATTTTTGTTACTGCATCTACTTCGGTAATGCAAATGTACATTGTGATGCTCCTTATAAAATTTAAACTGCTACTCTGCGAACAGCTCGCACAGAATACGAATAGGTTTTATTGGAAAATGTCTGATAGCCGTTACTGAAGTTTTGCATTTTTGCTGTTTGAGAAGAATCCTCGGTGCTAGACCAATAATAAGTCGCTGTAAACGCTTGTGCGCCGCCTGTTTGGAAAGCTGTTGCTGAGGTTTGTGCTGGTGTTCCAGCCGTGTAATTACTGCCACGACTAGGGACTGCGTTGGTGTTAGTGCCTGATGATGTGTTGTTGCTCGTTGTAGTGGGTTTTAAATTGTAGTAACACACTTCCAACTCATTTTTTGCAGGCATATACCAATCACTAAACCCACCAATAACCAAGTCATTACAGAAGTGACCCGCTGGGTAAACAGTAGAATTTCCATCAGCAACAATATCTGCCGTGTTCTGTGGGCCATTTATAACACTGTCTGCACCCGCAGTAGCTGTGTTTGCATTTTTATATACCTTAGAATTTTGAGCAGTAGAAACTGGGCCAATAACTAAGTTGTGTGTAGCAACACCGCCTACACCAATCTGCCCCGCAAAGAACCCACCCTCATAAGCCGAACCAATAGCTGGCCCTGTAAAAAAACTTCTTTGATTTTGAAAAACAGCTTGTAGTGCGCCACTCATGTTAAACCACTCCCTGAAATTAACCAGTTTGTTGAAGTAATCTTGATGGCAGTTGCTGACCCATATTGAGCCAAACTGCGTGAGCCTGTAGTGCCAGCAGAAGATAAATACATTGTGTCAGACGTAATGGCAATCGTTACCACTTGGCTTGTCATGTTGATAAACGTGATTGCAGTTCCAATTGGGTAAGCCACAGAACTATTTGCTGGAATTGTGAAAGTTCTCGCATTGGCATCACTTGATGGATGGAAGATGTGTTTGCCAGCATCAGCCAAAACTAATGTGTAAGCAGCAGATTGACTGTTCTGTGGAATATTCTTATATCCAACTTCATTTGTTCCATCTACTGTGCAAGATGACAATGTGCCGCTTGATGGTGTACCCAATACTGGTGTTGTCAGCGTTGGGCTTGTCAACGTCTTATTAGTCAGTGTCTCTGTGCCGTTCAAAGTAACATCACCAGTGGCAGCAGCTGCAAAACCTAATGTGCCAGAGCCGTTTGTTTTAAGCACATAGTTGGCCGTGCTGTCAGCTGTGGGCAATGTGAATGTCGTGACAAAGCTCTGCAAGTTGGAATCATAGGCCAGCACATCAGTGCCAATGGCCACGCCAAGTGCTGTCCTGGCTGCTGATGCAGTAGCGCCACCCGTGCCACCTTTTGTGACCTTTAACACTGGGCCTGCATCAAACAATGCGTCAATGCTGTCTAGGTCAGAATTGATCTTCGTTCCCCAGGTGTCGGTGGATGCACCGACTTCGGGTTTCGTCAGCAATAGATTTGTGGTGGTTGAATCTGCCATGTTTACCCCTATGCGGCTATTTGCCAAGTTTCGCTATTATCAGCAATTGCAGTCCAAGTTTCACTTGAATCACTAATTGCATTCCATGTTTCTGACTGGTCAGAGATCGGTGTCCAAGTTTCTGAATTATCAGATATTCCTGACCAGCTCTCTGACGTGTCGTTTTCTTGTTCCCATTTTAGTCTTGCATTGACCGCCATGGATGACACTGCAATGAAGAGAATTTGGGCAGACTGCCTGCGCTGCGCATCCACTGCCATGGCGCTGGTGGCCACAATGACCATGCCAGAATTGCCAATGATCGTGGTGGACACTGTCAGGGTTGATGCGTCAACAATGTCAAATGCACCAATTGCCACTCTGGTGGCTGCAATTGATACTGTACTGGTGTCGCTAATGGCGGCTTCGCCTATCGCATACCTGACACCATCCACGGCCATGGTGGATGTGTCGCTGATGGCAAATGATGCAGTTGTCAGCCTATTGGCCTCCACGGCCATGGTGCTTGTGTCGCTGATGGCCAGTGATGCACTAATAATGACATTTGCGTCAATCGTGACTGTGCTTGTGTCAGATATTAAGACTTCAGCAAATGTGAATCTGGTGGCTGCCACCGACATGGTGGACTGCGCGTAAATCTCAAACTGGGTATTGGAGACCACCGATGCCTCAATGGCCATGGTGGATGTGGCTGTAATGTTTACAGCAGGCTCAAATGTGCCTCTGGAGTAATTGCCCTTGCCATAAGAGCCGTAGCCGTAGCCTACCCTCGGATCAGAGTATTGACCAGCGCCAAAATTCCCTGATCCATAGGCTGCCATATTAGGCCAAAGTGATGCTCAATGAAGATGCTGGAATGCGCAAGACATCGCCAGAATTGATTGTGCGAGCTGTGGTCAGTGGTGACCAGGCCAAAAGGTTTCCACCCGTAGATGCGTCAAAAATGCCTGCCCAGCCAACTGATCCCCAGTTACCGCCAGAAGCAGCTGCAAACTCGATGGCCGCTGCATTGGTGAATGTCGTGGCCGTGCCAGAGCCGGAAATCGTGCCAGTAACCACGCGAGCATAGCCATTGCCAGAGACCTCAGTGCCGCCACCCGTGTCACTGGGTGCAGCCGTGAAAAGGCCAACATACCAGGCAGTTGGGCGCGTGGCCGTGTTAGTTGTAAATAGAAAATTTAAAACTAGGTTTTCGGTGTAGTCGCTGAAAGATGACATGGTCTAGTCCTTATCCAAAAGTCTTTGCACGGGTCAGTAATGCACCACCAGAAGATGCACTTCGATCATCGGCAGTTTGTGAATCATTCAAGGCGCGCTCATAGAGTGTTGCCCATGTCTGGATTCTCGCATCATCTTGCAAGTATGGTGCAGCCTGGAGCAATGCTCCATACAGATAAATGTCTGGGTTTGATGTCAAAAGCCAATTGCTTGTATTGGCATTTGATAACTTTGCCAACTTTGCGTAATAGGTCAGTTCGGTCGTGTAGTTTGCGTCTGGTGTTGGGACTAATCTAAACTGGCCACCAACAATGCCAAAAAATTTGGGTCTGGCGCTGGCCGTGAATTTGGTCATTTCATTGTCAAGCGCATCAATACTTAAAAACGACAATGGGGTCTGGGGGTTTGTGCTTGTGAGCTTGAGGGATTTGACCTCCAAAAAGTCACTTGGCACTGCACCATATTGCGCATCAAAAGACGCATTGGCCCTGACGATCATCTGCCTGGTGCGCAGTGTTCGCTCAATTTGTGCCTCGGCCAGAGAGATAAAGTCAGGAATGACAGAAGTCAGGTCCGACCGATTAAGCCAGTCGCCAATGGATGTCTTTAATTCTGCGTAAGTGCTAAGTGCCATTTTTCGCCTCTTTTTCCATCTCTTTTTGCATCTCTTTTTCCATCTCTTCTTTGACAATCCAAGTGTGTGGGTGGCCAAATTCAAAAGTGCCTATGTGGCCAATTTCATGCGAGACATCGTGGTCGATGTAGACTTTAAAGCCCAGCTCTCTGGCTTTCCTACAAAAGAACACATCTTCACCCATGTAGCCCCGTGTGGTCTGCCAAGGCATATCAAACCATGGCTCAGACATACCCTCAAACACCTTGCGCTTGATCAGCATTATGCCCGTTCCAATGCTTCCCACCTCTTCCAATCCAGTCGAATCTGGCATGGTAAAGACGGGGATTCGTTTGTCGTTCTCGTCATAGTTCTGGGCCGTTGGACCAGTGGGCATTCTGCGCCTGGCACAGTTGGCAGCCACAATGTCTTTGTCATGGGCCAAGAGCCTTCCCACCATGTTTTGGGGAAATGTCATGTCCGAGTCAATGAAGAGAATGTGTGAGCAGCCCTCGGCCATCGCATCCAAGCAAAGGTCAGCCCTTTGGTTTTGGAGAATCGTGCCTTGCATCAGTTTTAGACTGATTGCATCATCAGTGCTGATTGTGTGATACGCCACCATATTGACTAAGCAATAGCAATAATTGGTGTGGACTTGATCACGGGCAGGGGTGCATACAGCAATGTAGTTCATACTTTCCCAGGTCTTGTTCTAAAAAATTTGTTGTCGCTGTCGTTGAGCCAGCGTTTCATGTATTCCTGATCATCGATCTTTCCCTCGGCCTTCATCTTATAAAAAAGGGATTCGGGGATAGATGCCACCAAGTGCCATTCGCCAGTCCAGTTGGCCTTCTCATCCACAGCGTTATAGATGGCCTTGTTGGCCTCCACCACCGCAGTCACATCTTGCTGGGTCTCAATGGTCACATCGCCAGTTTCAGCATTCTCATGCCAGAAGCGCTTGATGCCTTGATCTTTGTTTTCGCTCAGTAGTCTTTTGTGAATCATGTTAAAAAAAGGGCCAAGTTTCCCTGGCCCTTTCCGTTTACCTTCGATTAAGAAGTAACTAAGTCTGCTGCCAGACCATGGGCATTTTCAGCCGTAACTTTGTGACCCCACTCAGCGATCAGCATACGCTTTTCAGCGTCACCAGTCTTGGCCAATTCGACTTGTGCGTAAGGGCGCAGCACAGTCATCTTGGCGTAGTCAGGGTCGATCACCCATGCATCGCGCTCACGCTGGAATCTATTTGCAATGACCTGTACGTTTCCGAAATCTGAAACATAAATGTCAACTGCACCAACCAATGTGGCAGGCTTTGCACCGCCATCAATGTTGAAACGGCTGGAGGCAATACCAGAGAAACCTGACACGCGCTGTTTGTTAACAGGACCGCACATCAAAATCTTAGGTGTACCACCAGCAGTCCACACTTTCTGAATCACATTCTTGAGAATGGTTTCAGTAAATGTGCGCACTGTGCCATCTGTACGGGCGCTGTTTGGCAGCGTTGTGTAAGATGGGTCAGCACCGCCAGAGCCTTTGTCGGTGTTTGTTTTCACAAACGCGCCCAAAGAGGCCGTAGTACGGGCAGTTGTAGAATCACCAGCTGCGGCAATAGCGCCATTCAGCATGGAGAATTCTTGATCGCGCTTGATTTCAGCGCCACGCTTTGCGATCTGGTAAGCCAGTTCGCTGCGACGACCAGCCTTGTTCACCACTTCTTCAGTAGCTGACAAGATGATTGTCTTGCGTGAAATCTGTGCATAGTTTTGCAAACGCACAGTGGCAGTCACAGAGTCAAACGATGCAACATCGTCACCCTCTAACTGGGCATTGGCAGCAGCTGCGGCCAATGTATCGGTCTGCCACTCATACAAGCTGTTGGACACGTTCTCGCGGCCAATGTTGCTCATGTAAGGGGTTTCTTCGGGTGCAATGTTTGTGATCACATTGCTCAAGTCTTCGCGGATGCCCTTGGCCGAATAGGTCAAGAACGTATTGCTAACGATAGCCATAATTTCCTCATTTCAATAAAAGTTCAATTGCAGAAGCCGCGTCATCGACACGGCCAGTTTTTGCAAGACGCTGCTTTGCTCGCGTACTCTCAGTTGTTGTCGAAACCCGACCAGCTGCACCAGGCTTGGCTGTTCGTGGGCCATTGTTCACCACAGGCTTAATGCCTTGGCGTTTACTTACCATCTGGTCAAACAGTGCTGCTTTACGCAGCAACAAGACCAGTCGGTGGTCGTAAACGCTCTTCAAATCTTCATCGGTAAAGCCTGCTGCCTTCGCAGACTCAATCACCAGCGCCTTTTCGGCCTTTGCCTTCTTGGGGTCTTTCCAATCAGGTAAGGCTGCCAATAGAGCTTCTTGCTGGCTGGCAAGTTGGGCTTCCATGGCGCGCTGCTGTTCATACTGGGACACTTGAGAAAGTCGTTGCTGTTCGGACTGAATAGCACCTAATTTCTCTTGTCTCTCCCGCATGACTTCCTTTTGCCTCACCCACTCGATAGGGTCCTCATGATAGAGGCGCTCCAAATCGACTTGAGGCTCTGAAGACTGAAGTTGGGCTTGCAATGCTCCCAACAATTGAGCATATTGCTCACGCTCGGCTCGGACTGCATAGGTCTCTTGCTCGACTTGCTTTCGCACTTCGGCAATCTGCTGCGTTTTCCGAGTGTAGTCCTGAGTCCTGGAGTAGCCCTTTTGGAGTTCGTCTAGCGTGACAGAAACTTCCTTGCCGTCAACTTTGACAGTGAAAGTCTGTGGCTGTTCGCCCTCTTCGGTCTCTTCCTCTTCTCCTGACTGTTCCTCTGGGGTCTCTTCGTCTGGCGCGTCTTCCACACCAGACTCATCCTCCTCAGAAGCCGCTGCCTCTAAGTCCTCTTCAGACTCTTCGGCTGGCTGCGTCTCGTCAAGTTCTGCTTGTCCCTTTTGGGGGGCTAACATTGCCGAGATAGCACTGGTCGCATCGACCATATTCATTGCTTGTATTTCTGCCATAGTAATTTCTTAAATTAAGGTTTCTGTGATTTGCTGATAGCGTTCTGTGCAATTTTCCCGTTGTCCATTATCTTGATCAACTCTTGCCGCAGGCCGTCAATGGCCTGCAACATACACCACGCTGTCTCGCGCCTCCCAGACTCTTCGGGTTTCGATGAACGAAATGCCCAAAGTTGGTCGCCTTCTAATTTCGCAATTGCTGCATTGAGGGTTTCATCCTCCAGCAGCTGCTTGGCCTTTCGGCCTTTGTTTACCAGGTCTTCGTTTGTCACTTACTGTGCCATTCCTTGAAAGGTTGATGGGGGCATCATCTCAGGCGCTGGTGGCTGCGGCTGGGACACAAACTGTGCCGCCTGCTGCTGGGCCATCAATGCCTGCTGACGCATTGCTTCACGATCAATATTCTGCGCAGCGTCAATTTCCGCTGTGCTGATCTGTGATTTGTACTTTAACTCAATTTCATACTTTTTGAGATACAAATCTTGAGCCATTTTGTCGCGGGTCAGATCGTCATCCATGATCATCTGCTGGCGCTTTAGCTCAAGTTCTGCCGCTTTCTTCTGAATATCGGCCTTGATCGACTCGGCCTGCACCTGGGCCAGCACCTCTTCGGGGCTTGGCTTTTGTGGTGGCGTGGGTGGCACATAGTCGGCAGGGATATTCTGGAAAAAGCTGGTTGAATCTTTGAAACCAGATAACTCTACGATTTTTCGCAGGGTATTACTAAACTGCTGGGGCGTGACCAATGGATTGGTCGGGCCAAGCTGCTGCAAGATTTGCTCTTGCTTGGACATGATCATCATCAGTGCTTGCAGTTTCTCGTTGGTGTCACCATTGCCCAGGGCAATATTGATGTTGGCATCCATGCTGGTGTCCCAGAATCTTGGATCGATCTGCACCCACTCATTGCGCATTCGCACCATTCGGGCTTTGTCCTGGTGCGTTGTGGCCAAGAACAAAATGCCTTTGAATAGCTTTTTCATGCCTTCAGCCAAGATTCTGGCTGTCAGCTCAATTCGGCCTTGGCTGGCATTGATCGTTGCGTTCACAGCTGCTTTAGTGCTTGACTGCAATGCATCAGCATTCAGACCCATGGCCGCCTTGCTCATGCCCGTGCGATCTTCTTTGATCTGGTCCATGTATTCCATCATCGGGAATGCGGCCTGACCCACAAATGGCGTGGTCAATGGCTGGACCATGCCAGGCGCTCTCATGCGAATGATTGCACCTGTCTCATTGTTCAAGACATCATCGATGTTGACTTGGCCTTCGACCACCGCAGTGCGCGGGTGGATTGACTGGGCCAGACTGTCCAATGTGTTCCTGAGTATTTCAGACTTGATTTCTTGCAAGTCGCGGGTAATGTCAAAAATCGACATCGCCTCAAGTGGGCTTGTGTGTGGCTCTGGGTCGCAGGGAAAGTCAGCAAAGGGAATGTAGCTGGCTGGCAGATTACGCACCACCTTATAGCCACCACCCATGCAGCAGACCTTGCGCAGCTCTGCAATGCCGTCACCATCATAGTCAACGCGGGAATATGCCTCGATGTAAAGCACTCTGCGCATCATCGGGTTGGCAGCGTCATTTGTGCCAAATGTTGTGCTTAGTGGCTGACGGGCTAAATACTCATCATTGCTGTCCAAGTCGGTCGATGACAGATTCTCTTCAATTTCATCCTGGTCATAACCCATGGCCAACAAATCAGCCATTGTGGCCATCTGCCTGTGGGCAATGATGGTCGAATCGTCAAACGATCTGGCGCGTCTGTCCAGCAATAATTCCTCTGGTGGCACGGCCATTATTCTGATCCGGCCATCCTTTGTGATACGCTTGATCTGCACATCATGGATCATTGGTGCAGGCATTACTACGGGCTGGCCAGTCATAGGGTCGACAGTTGTGAGCTGCGCTTCATCAATGGCAGGGTCTGGGTAAGACGTAATGATCTTGACTTCGCCACCAGGCTCTTGCATCAGCATTTCTAGGGTCTGGTCATCGAGTCCCGTGTATTCCTCAATTCGGACCTTCTCTTCGTCTTCCCACCAGAATTTGGCAATGCCGCATTTACGCACCAGTGCATCTTTGAAAATGGCATAACTGGTCAGAAACCCGTTGTTGTCATTCTGGAAAACATAGTTTGCATAGTCGGTCGCCTGCTGAGCCATCTTCACATCTTCTGGTCCACGGGGTGCAAATTCCACCACATTCTCAGAATTAAAGAAAACGCGCATCAGGCTGGGCAGCATGGCCGAGACAGTGTCCCGCACTTCCATGGCCACCACCTTGCTGTTGCCATCGACCTCATTGCCGAATAAATCACCGCGATAGTATTCAGTCCCCTTGGCGCGTGTAGGTGACAGATCACTGTCCACATAGCTCACCGCATCGGTCAGGTCTTGCGTGATGATCGCTTGCAGCTCTGCATCATCCATTGGCTCGGTGGCTGCAATGTCGGTGCTAATTTCTAATTCGTTCATTTTTTGTTCCTTGCAGATATCGCTTTGGCTTTGGCCTTTGCATCGGTCTTGGAGCTTGCGCCCCATGCCTTCAGACTCAGTAGCAGCCTGGTCGGCTCGCCACCTTTGTACTCAGGCCCAGGCATATTTCCCATTCGCGCCAAGAATGATGCGCGCCTTGGATTGTCGCCTGATTTGACTGGCGCTTTCAAGTTCATGCCCTCGGCCTTCGCGCTGGCCCGACCTTTGGCATTTAAGCCGCCAGACGGGCTTTTGCCCTCTTTGCGCTGCCAGGCTGGGGTCTTCATTTCTTTGGCTTCTTTGCAGTCTTGGCCGCGGCCTTGAAGTCGGCAACTGATGGAGCGCCCTTTGTGCCAGGCTTGCGCATCTTCTCTTTGCTGCCTGCCTTGATGCGCTCTTGCTTGGCGTTAATGTTTGCGTAAAGTCCAGCTTTCATGATTCTTCATCCTCTTCATAGTTTTCAGATTCTTCGCCCTCTTCGCCCTCTTGCTCACCAGTGTTTGGTCCACCGACCACCCATGCATCGCAAGTTCTGCTGGCCGCGCACTTGAAGTCAAAGATTTCGCAGTAACCCAGATCGGCCAACTTGATTGTTCCCCATGGGTCTGCTTCCATGCCAATGCCTTGGGCAATGCACTCTTTGATGTTGTCGGACACGTTGAATGCCGCGCAGTTACCGCATAGGCTCTGCTTTGCATCATCCATGCTCACATCCCACTGGTCAGCCTTCTTGCGCCAAAAAGCCTCATTAGGCAGTTTGGGATTCTCAGGACCATAACCAGCGCTGGTGATTGCCTTGGCGCGGTTTTTTAGATTCAGCGTAATGTCTAGCGTGGGCATTGGGCAGCTCTCGCCTGCGCCCATGTCTTCGCCCTCTTCTTTGTCCATGACCTGGCTCATGGTGCGCTGCATAGTAGCCATTATTTTTTCGCCTTGTTTGTGGCCGTGCGCTGACCGCGCATTGGCAGCTTTGCCTCAGACATTGCAATGGCAATGGCCTGTTTAGGATTCTTAACAATTTTGCCAGTTCCACCGCTGTGGAGCTTGCCAGCTTTGTACTCACCCATCACTTTGCCAACCTTCTTTTGCGCTTTACTCATTGCCTTCATAGGTTTCCCCCATTGGTTTGTCAATACCCGAATTATGCAACCCGCACAAGGTTTCTGCGCAGGGGTTGAGACCACTTATTGCTCCCGCCTGACCCGTACATTCCAGAAATTGCGTCACTGGCAAATGTCAGGACAAAGGCATCGGCCTTGTCTGGGCTTGGCAGGCCGCGTCTCTTGATCTCATCTTTCCCCTCGATGGCAATCTTGCCGTTGCTGGTGAATGAGTACCGCACTGTGGCCAGCTCTGCAATCAAGACCTCATCCTTTGGCATCTTGCAGTCCCGCGCCTCAAGCCACGCCCGTGCCTTGTACCAAAGCTCTGCTTTCAGATTCCTGTAAGTCCCACCCATGGCTGGGCTTTCACTCACATTGATCCCACGCGCTGGCAGGCCCAGCTCCCGCAGCCTGTCCACCACGCCAGCTCCAAGGCCAATCGAGTCGACCAGTATTTCCTTTGGCTGCTGGCTGGGTGGCAGCGCCTGATACTCGGCCACCACCGCGCCAGTCAATTGCATCAGGTCCAGATTTTTCCATGTCCGAATAGCCTCAGTCACCGCATTCCCCTGGCGCTTGCACAGAGCTGACCTGTCACTACCAAACCGCGCCACATCCAAGCCCCAGATCATGGGCGCATAGTCACTTGGCGCAACATCCCGATTCAAGGCGCTTTCCAGCAAGTCCATGGCAATGACAGTGTCATCATCCCCCTTGGGGAATTCACCAATCACCCTGATCCGATAGACGTTGCTTTCCTCGCCATAGCGCATGGCCATCTCTTGGACATACTCATTCGATACCCGTGGCGAGTCAGTGCAGGCCACTTGGAATGTAGTCCACTCATCTGCCAGGCGCGTGTGGGTGTCGTAGAAAAACCCACTAGACCTCACCGGATTTCCCAATAACAGCGTCACCGCGTTGTGGCCAGACATCGAGCCAGCCGCGGCCTCGAACACTTGCTCTGGCACACCAGAAGCCTCATCGGCCACCAGCATTACATTCTCTGAGTGAATTCCCTGCAAAGCCTCTGGCTGCTCTGCTCTTGATGTCCTAGCCGAAATAAACATCTCAGTCGGTGCAGCATTGAATTCAATCCTCTCTTGCTTGACAGTGAGTAACTGCTGCAAAGGCAAAGGCATCGCATTGATCCAGCGCTTTAGTTCCGCAAACATCGCGTCATAAAGCTGGCTGCTTGTCGGTGCAGTGACCACCACCTTGACGGGCGATCTGGTCATAAAGTACCAGAGCATGGCCCAGCTGCTTGCCGTACTCTTTCCCACCCCGTGGCCAGACCGGACCGATATCTTTCGATCACCCCGCGCAATGGCCTTCAAAAATTCAATCTGCCATGGATCAGGGTCAACCCCCAAAACCTCTTGGACAAACAAGACGGGGTCAGGCTGATATCGGTCCACCCACTGGGCAAAGACATTTTCTTTCACAAACCCCTCACTTGCTTTAAGTTCCGACCCGTGATCCTATCGGTCCAGCATGATGCACACAACCACCTGGTCGCACTCATTTCCACCCCACCCTCTGGCGGCTTTTTCATGGCGCACTTATTACAAATCTGTAATTTGTGGCCATGCACGTTTCCATTCAATCTGACTGGGTTATTTACAAAGTTACTTTTCACTGTATTTTCTGCACTTCATTATTTTTATGGATTAACCACTTATCACCCAATATTCTTAATGCCTTGACATATTGCAATTGATTATGTCTGTTTGTACTACGCGGCACATAATCCACATTGAATAACTGGCGCACCTTAATAAGCATTTGTGTATTCATATTATTCCCACTATATCGTTGACATTGACCCATGCGTGTAAAACAGTTGTGCCATCTGGACTCATTAAGGTGCAGAAGACCTTCCCGTCTTTTTCCTCATCAGTGTCGATCACGATCCACTCCTGACCTTTGAGGATCACTGTCGCTAACTTAGATTTCATCGTTTACTCCGTTGTTTGTGGAGTTGACATTTTTGCACAATTTGACTTGTTTGTTAAATTATTTTTTATTTTTTTAAAAAATTTTTTTTGTAGGTGTTTAGTGCCGCCACAGTCGCCCCCGCCAAAGCGGCCATGGGGGGGGGTCACGGCCACCGACCGCCAGCTGGCCACCACCGACTTGTCCCCAGATTTTGGCCAACTTTATCCACAGATTCCTGTGCATAACTGGTCATGTAATACTTTGATGCACTTAATTCTGTGGATAACGACTTATCCACTTAACATAATGGTCGTTGTATAAAGTGACTGAATCATTTGGTATTCATATCCGTCAAAGTGTCTACCGATACGACAGTTCGCTTGCGCAGTGCATCAAGGGCCATGCTCCCCAGGTCAATGTTGACCAGTGGCTGCTGCTTGTCACCATACTCATCTGGCGCTTGCTTAGAGGCCAGCCAGCGCCTTGTGTCCACTCTCAGCTTGGCCACTTGCGCGTCTTGAGGCGTGGCAGCGTCTGCAATTTCCAGCGTCTCCTCTGCTAAACTTCTCCCACCTCGCGCACGGGCGCGCGCAAGGGCAGAAGCCCGCGCCTCGCCCCCTCTTTCAATCCAATCGTAAAAAGCCGTATGGCTTACAGCCAACGACCTTGCCAAGCTGAGAATGGTTTCTCCTTGTGAGAGTCTGTCTAGCATGGCAATTTCGCCACCAGCAGCGTGAATCTTCTTGTTGACATCGGTGGCTTCTTTGCGCACAAGAGCTGCTTGCTCTTTCAATCCCATTTGTCTGGCTGCAATGTTGTCTGCCACCTCTGCCAATGTTTTAGCTTTTGCCATTCAAATACCCTTCAATGATTTTGATTGCATCTGGCGCTGATCTTGAGACCAGGCACAGATATCCTTTTGCGTTTAACTGCAAACCCACAGCGCTTTGTTTGTCTGACACCACTCCGGCCTTGGTCTTCATCTCAATGAAAAGCCCGTGAAAGCCATTTTTAGGCTCTAAGACGCACAGATCAGGCATCCCTGCTAAAACCCCTTCAGAATGCAATCTGACGCGCTCTGAGGCGCTTCTATCGCCTCCATTGGGTATTGCTGCAATGATGCAGTCCGGATAGAACGCACGAATGTGTTGCACCACCTTGACCTGGTCAATGTGTTCAATGCTTTTGCGCTTGCGCTTTATGTCAACCACCATGACTCGGATTCTACTGCCGTGGCTTTGGGTTGGAACAAGTGGCATCGGTGTTTGACATCGGTTGGGAATGTGGCCAGTCCTGTTTGGCTGCATTGATGTTCGGACCATGTGATGGTTGCCCATCCATTCCGAATCTTTGCCTCGTCAAACATCCACTGCAATGGCTTTGAGTTGACCTTTCTGTGCCTTTCCATCTGCTCGGCTGGCATGGACTGCTTCATGTCCACTTCTACCGCCTTACTGCACTGGTGGCAGAAAACCCTCTCATCTTCGACCCATTTATCAGATTGTGGATAACCTGTGGATAACTTGATAACTTCTTGTCCCATGATAAACCTCTAAAAAGGGTCAAAAGTAAACCGGTATGGGTTAAGGAAATCTACCGCTTTACCGCTTTACTTTTGACTATGCAAAAACTGACCAGATTGGCCTGTGGATAAGTGGGTCTACGACCCCCACTTATACCAACAGACCTGCCTTTATCTAAACCGGTATACCGGTTTACTACCGGTTTACTACCGGTTTACCGGTTTACTTTATTTGCACCCACCCGCTGCTTGCTTGGTCCATTGCAAAGCGCTGGAATATGGCCGCGCTGACGGCCTTTCTTGCATAGCTTTGGTCGGCCATTGGGACTGCTTGGTAGATGTCATTCCACTCCAGCTGGTGCATTGATTGCAGCTCTTTTGGGACAGTTGGCCGGCCAGAGCCTCTGCGCATGATCACCGCGCCTTTGGCATTGATGATCGACTGGACAAAGTTGCAGGCAGCGTCTGCGGCATCTTGGACTTGCTGCTGTCTTTTATCGCTCTGCCTGTCGTTGGCTGCCTGTCTTCGGTCTTCTTCCGATGACATGGCTGGCACGACCAGCAGCACCATTTGCTCTTGGATATCCCCGTCTTCATCAAGCACAGTGTCAGCAAAGACATCTGAGTTGAATTTGATTTCTCTGAAGTTGGGCTGGTAACGAGTCTTGACCAGGCGCATATATCGGGTCTTGGTCTCATCTTCAAAGAGCACTCCGGTCAGGGTTGCATCGCCTGTGAATGCGCTTGCTCCACGGGCAGTGGCATCTGAGTCTGACTTTGATATTGTTTTGTTTGTGTGGGTAATGATGCAGACTGGCGTGTCCAGTTGGATATAGATGGTCTGCTTTAAGGCTGCAATATATGCACCGACTTCTGAGTTGTCATTCTCATTATCAATATCCATTGTCGCGTTGGCAGTATCAAGAACCAATAATGGCCGGACATTATCTATTGTGTGGTAAATCACATTATGTGCAAGCATAAGTAAATCTTTAACATTAGACCGCTTGGCATCGATGATGACAAACCATTGGGATAAATCAGAAGCACTAATCCCGTAATGCCGTGCATACCCTGTCAGAGTCCTTTCGACTTGGTCCGAGTCTTCAGTGACTATGATTGTTTTGCGTTTCTTAGTGGCAGTGAGTTCGCAGTCTTTGGCCTTTAGTCCGGCCATGACCATGCACAGACTGATGACCGCGGTGGTCTTGCCTATGCCGGGCTGACCAGCCAGCACCATGAAACTATGCGCCCAGAAGCCCTTGACCATGTAGCGGATGGGTTTGATCTGGCCAATGGATAGTGTTCGCTCTGGCCAGCCTTTGACTTCTGGTGCATCTGTGGCCACTGGTGCATCACCTTGGGCCTGACTGATCACCGCGGCAAAGTCTTCGACCGCTGATTTGCGCTCGGCCTGCTTAGTTGGAGCTTCCCACCCACAATCTTTGGCGTGCTTGAAAAGTGTGCCAATGCCAACACCTTTGCCCTGGTGAAAGCTCTTCCAGTGGACTTCAATGTCTTTTGTGCCTGCAAACTTGTTGCCTGCCATGGACCATGTCATCCATGGGCCGAGACCAGCCTCGCCAAATTCAGTGTGCAGCGCTTGGCCAAGCTCAATCCACTGGTCATAGTCGCAGTCTGGGGAAATATGGTGCAAAGCCTTGATGGCACGATCAAGATCGCTGTCATCAAGTCTTGATCCTAATTGCGTGAAATCAAATGACTGTGAGGGTGGTGCAGGCTTTGGCTCTTGCAGCTGGTGCTGCTCGATGATTCCCCAGTCCATTAACAATTCATGCAAATTGACTGCTTCTTGGAATTCACCGACAAGTTGTTTGCCACTGAGTAGCACTGACTTTCCAGCACTGTTTGGCAGGCCAAAGACCTCAAGCTCTTGGCCACCGCCCAGCTTGTATTTCGGCAGCACAAGGTCAGATTCTTTGGGTGGTTGCACCCATAAGAAGACATGACGACCACGGCCTGAGACAGAAACCTCGGTCAGCATCTTCTTTTGCTTGACATACTTGGCCATGCGCTGGATGGCCACATTGGTTGGGCCTGATGCGTGTTTCATGTCCACATCCAGGCAAACCAAATAGTTCCCTGATGCGCTGATGATGGGGCGCTGCTGGACTAAGCCAAGATATTGGCCATGAGGGGCTTGCTCCATGGTCCAGACATCTTCTGAGTTGTAGAGATCGCTTGGGTCTGTATCCCGTGCCACACCTTGGCCAGATCGCTTGTAAGGGATTTTCTTATTGCCTTGCAGGGCAAATGTGCAGAAGACAGCATCTGGGGCGACAGCGCCTATTTTGCAGGCGACAGACTGGGACTGAGAGAACGTGTCGTTTTGGGGTGTTTCAGTTATGATTGACACTGAAATTCCTTTAGTTGGGGGTTTCATTTGTAAGTTGCCATGAGAGATGACCTTTGACCTGGCAGTGTTAACGCGCTGTCAGGTCTTTTCTTTGGCAGGGGATGTGATTCTATTCCTTCGCCTTGACAAGACTTGGCGCAGCCACCTTCTCACCGACTAGGTCTTCGGACACTTCGACACCAAGTTTCAAGACAGCACTGGGCGACTTCAGCTCCCACACCTTTAGGTTGTCTTTGAATGCTTCCATGACCAGCGCCTCATCTTTCCAGAATTTTGTCTTACGGCCTGCGCGCATGGCCCAGCCAGTGATTGTTTGGCCATTGGTCAATTGATCTTTGGCAGCAGACTGCACAGCATCGGCCCATGCAGCCATCAGAGCCGCGTTGTCCAGCATCTCTGGAGTAACAGTCATGTCGGGCTTGAAATCGTTTCTAGCGACCTCTTGGACCTTCTCACGCATGGATGGGCAAATGGTCTTGGCCTTGCAGTATCGGCAAGCATCAGGGCTTGGGTTTGTGGGTGCATCGCCTGTGAGCGCCAGCTCGGCTGCTGACTTAAGTCTTTCACCATGCAGATTCAAGTAATTGCCAGACACTGTCCACTTGCTGTGGCCAACCCGCGGCTGGAATATGTGCATGGTGCATTCAATGGTGCTTGGCGCTTTGAGCTGGCGCATTGCACCAAGGGCATAGGTCAGCAGCTGCTTATTGTCTTGGGCATCAACAGCCACACGGCCAGTCTTCAGATCGATGACATGAAGATGATTGCCATCGACCAGAATGGCATCGGCAGTGCCACCAAGCGCTGGGTGCAGAGACTTCAGACCTTCGTCTAGGTTGACCTCGATCAGCTTTTTGCGCGGATTCTCGACCAGAGTGTTGACAAAGTTGGCATAGCCTTGGGCCATTGAAAGATGGTCAGGATCAGTTCCGGTTGGTATCTCACCATTGCGCAAAATGATCTCAGAAAGTTCATGGATCGCTGTGCCAATGGCAGCCGCCTCGCCTGCTGGCTCGTAAGGCATGAGGGATTCAAGCCTGTATGAGCCAGGGCAAGACATGAAGCGGTCTGTTCTAGATGCTGAGAGTCGGGCGTGTTTACGGGTTTCATGTTGCATGGTTTCTCCTGGGTTAAATGATTTGGTTGACGATATTGAGCTTCTTTAAGACCTTGGCCAAGACTGTATGGTCCAAGCTGGCCTTAATGGTCAGAATGTAGATGACGGGTGGAATGCCTGACTTGTTGATGTTCTCGACCCTGCTGCTGGCCTGCTCCAGCGCTGACGTGGACCAAGTGCATTCGACAAAGACAATCGTGTCGGCAGCACTTAGGTCCACACCTTCAGACATGGCGGCAATGTTGCCGATGATGCATTTGGTCTGGCCAGACTGAAAGTCTTTGAGCGCCTTGTCGCGCTTGGCCCTTGTAGTGTCACCCACTACTATCACGGGTTTGTGGACCATTAACAGCTTCTCCAGCTCGGCCACCACATCCTTGTGGTGCGCAAATACCACCACTGGCTCATCGGCCTGGAGCAAGTCATCGATGAAGTCAGCAGCGTATTGCACCTTGCGCATTCCAGCCTCGCGCATCACCTCGGCCAGACCCTCAAAGGCCAGCAAGGCATTGGGGTTTGCCATCAAGGCATCGGCATCAAAACTTTGCTCTCGTTTGTCATTGGGCAGATCAAAGGTGATCAGGCTGACTTGTGGCTCTTTGTAGTCTTTGAAAATGGCTTCTTTCTTTCTGCGCATGACATGGGGTTTCATCATGTCTTTGAGTTCGACCAGGTTAGATGCGCCACTGGTATCCAAGCCCCATGGCGCGACCCACATCTTTGCGTATCGGCCTGCAAAGTCGTACCAGCCACCCCGATAAATGCCAAGGCCGTGCAAGATGGGCCACAGCTCGATGGGCCTGTTTGGGATGGGTGTGCCAGACAATGCATAAACAAAGGAAATCTTCTTCATGGCCAGCATGGCCGCCTTGGTCCTTTGGGCTTTTGGATTCTTAATCCTGTGGCACTCATCCAAAACTAGAGTGTTATATCTGTCCAAATCTGTTTGTGCATATTGCAACACATCGTAGTTGATGATGGTGATATCTGCGCTGTTTACCTCTGAAGCCTCGCGTTTTCCATTGACCACATGGACCGAAACATTGGGCGCGAGCTTGGCAAATGCAGACTCCCAGACTGTTTTGGCAATGGCTGGGCAGACGATCAGTGCGGGTAGGTTTTCAAGTGCAGCTGCTGCTGTGGGTAGCGTCTTACCAACCCGTGGCTGGTCGGCCAAGATGGCCCTGCGCCTGGACAGCAAGAAGAGCTTGGCCTCTTGCTGATGGGGGAATAGTTGCATTTCGGTTTCCTCGTTTTAAGTTGTTGCGATCATATCTGCATTTGTGCTAAAGTGCAATTTCTGCAAACGCAGAAAACGATAAATCGTTAAACCTCGTAAACCCTTAAAAGGAAAAAACCATGTCAACTAGAGTCGTAACCGGAAAAGTTCGTTTCTCATACTTCAGCGCTTTGACTGCGCGTAAGAATGAAATGAACGGGAAAGAAGAGTTCTCAACGCAAGTGCTTGTCCCAAAAACAGACACCGAGACTGTGAACCAATTGAAAGCGGCAGCCAAGGCCGCATTGACAGCCAAGTTCGGGGACAAGATTCCGAAAACAGTACGCAATCCCTTGCGTGATGGCGATACAGAAGTCAAATCTGATGGCGGCCCACTTGGCCCAGAGTACGCTGGCCATTATTTCTTCAACACCAAAAGCACAAACAAGCCTGGTGCAGTGGATGCCCATGGCCATGACATTCTTGGATCACAAGATATTGTCTCTGGCGACTATGGCCGAGTCAGTCTGAATGCATATGCCTATGACCAGGCAGGCAATAAGGGCGTGTCTTACGGCCTCAACAACATCATGCTTTTGTCTAAGGGTGACTCGCTGGGTGGTGCAAAGCCAACAGCTGCCAGTGACTTTGGCGTGGTGGCCAGCAAGGCCGCGCCAGCTGCTGCCGAATCAGTCGATAACGACTGGTGATCTGTCGATCAGTTTTTCAAGCGCCAAGTGCAATTGATTGACTGATGTCCACAGTGGCTCAACAGTCCCAGACAGCCACCGGCTTACCTGGGACTGCTGGATGCCAGCCTCATTGCAAACCGCAGCCATGGTTATCTTGTGAGCCTTGGCCTTTGCCTTGATATCGTGAATTGATTGCATGACCGCATTCTAATTGCGCTTTATGTATAAAAACAACAGATTAAAATTTATCTTT
>Ga0209229_10000067_pt1 | contig 35673 bp, 40 predicted proteins | sample SanBayMetagenome_FD_187466 | JGI IMG/M metagenome (GOLD analysis project Ga0209229, IMG submission 187466) | Freshwater and sediment microbial communities from dead zone in Sandusky Bay, Ohio, USA (SPAdes) (version 2) | ecosystem: Environmental > Aquatic > Freshwater > Lentic > Sediment... | reverse complement strand
TGATCAAGGTTTCTTAGGAGCAACTGGTAACCAAGGCTCAACTGGTGCAACTGGTGCAAACGGACAACAAGGATTCCAAGGTGGAACTGGTGCAACCGGTGCAGGTGGTCGCCAAGGAGCAACTGGAGCTACTGGAGCAACTGGTACAAACGGTAATCAGGGTGCAACAGGTGCAACTGGTGCAACTGGGCAACAAGGATTCCAAGGTGGTACTGGAGCGGTAGGTAATCAAGGTGATGTAGGTTTCCAAGGAGCAACCGGTCCTGATGGAGCTAAAGGATTCCAAGGAAGTACTGGAGCCACTGGTAGTGGTGGAGTAACAGGATTCCAAGGTGGAACTGGTGCAAACGGTCCTACTGGGTATCAGGGTACAACTGGTGCAAATGGTCAACAAGGTTTCCAAGGTGCAACTGGAGATCAAGGCGGTACAGGGGGTCGTGGTGCAAGTGGTGCAACTGGAGCAACTGGACAAGGTGGTTTCCAAGGTGGAACTGGTGCAACTGGAGCAAATGGTCAACAAGGATTCCAAGGTGGAACTGGTGCTACTGGTGCAAATGGTCAACAAGGTTTCCAAGGTGGAACAGGACCTACTGGCCAAGGTGGATTCCAGGGTGCAACTGGATCAAACGGAGCAATTGGTCGCCAAGGAAGCACTGGTGCAACTGGTGCAACAGGAGCAAATGGTTTACAAGGAAGCACTGGTGCAACCGGAGCAACTGGTCAACAAGGATTCCAAGGTGGAACTGGTGCAAATGGTCAACAAGGTTTCCAAGGTGCAACTGGAGATCAAGGCAATACAGGAGGTCGTGGTGCAAGTGGTGCAACTGGAGCAACTGGACAAGGTGGTTTCCAAGGTGGAACTGGTGCAACTGGAGGAAATGGTTCTGCTGGTTTCCAAGGATCAACTGGAGCAACTGGTGAACAAGGATTTAAAGGAGCAACTGGAGCAACTGGTGGTGTTGGTTTAACAGGTTTCCAAGGTGGAACTGGAGCTACTGGAGGAAATGGTTCTGCTGGTTTCCAAGGTGGAACTGGTGCTACTGGTGCAAATGGTCAACAAGGTTTCCAAGGTGGAACCGGTCTTACTGGTAATCAAGGATTCCAAGGAGCAACTGGCGGTATAGGTAGAACTGGTGTTGATGGATTCCAAGGTGGAACAGGTTCAACTGGTGCAAATGGTCAACAAGGTTTCCAAGGTGGAACTGGTCCTACTGGTAATCAAGGTTTCCAAGGTTTCCAAGGAAGTACAGGTGGTATAGGTAGAACTGGAGTTGATGGTTTCCAAGGTGGAACTGGCCCAACTGGTGCACAAGGTCGCCAAGGAGCAACTGGTGCAACTGGAGCAAACGGTCAACAAGGATTCCAAGGCGGAACTGGTGCAACTGGTGCAAACGGCCAACAAGGATTCCAAGGAAGTACAGGTAATACAGGTCAACAAGGTTTCCAAGGTGCAACTGGAGATCAAGGTGGTACAGGAGGCCGTGGCGCAAGTGGTGCAACTGGTGCAACTGGTTCAAATGGCCAACAAGGATTCCAAGGTGGAACAGGAGCAACTGGTGCAAATGGCCAACAAGGATTCCAGGGAAGTACTGGAGCAACTGGTCAAGGTGGTTTCCAAGGTTTCCAAGGAAGTACAGGTGGTGTAGGTAGAACTGGTGTTGATGGTTTCCAAGGTGGAACTGGTCCTACTGGTGCACAAGGTCGTCAAGGTGCAACTGGAGCAACTGGTTCAAATGGGGCAAATGGATTCCAAGGTGGAACTGGAGCAACTGGAGATTTAGGTATTCAAGGTGGTCCTGGACCTGTAGGAAATTTAGGTGCAACTGGTGCTACTGGGCCAAACGGATTCCAAGGATTCCAAGGTAGTACAGGTGGTGGAGGTAGAACTGGAGTTGATGGATTCCAAGGTGGAACTGGTCCTACTGGTGCTCCTGGTCGCCAAGGTGCAACCGGAGCAACTGGTTCAAATGGGGCAAACGGTTTCCAAGGAAGTACTGGTCCACAAGGTGGTCCTGGTTCAGCCGGTTTAACTGGTCCTCAAGGTGGAACTGGAGCAACTGGCTCTGGTGGTTTAACTGGTTTCCAAGGAAGTACTGGTCCACAAGGTGGTCCTGGTTCAGCCGGTTTAACTGGTCCTCAAGGTGGAACTGGAGCAACTGGTTCAAATGGAGCAAATGGTTTCCAAGGAAGTACTGGTCCACAAGGTGGTCCTGGTTCAGGTGGTTTAACTGGTCCTCAAGGCTCGACTGGCGCAACTGGTTTAACTGGTTTCCAAGGAAGTACTGGTGGTAATGGTCCTGGTGGTGGTCCTGGTTTCCAAGGTGCCACTGGTCCTGGTGGTTCTCCTGGTCGTCAAGGTGCAACTGGAGCAACCGGAGCAAATGGCTCTGTTGGTTTCCAAGGAAGTACTGGGGCAACCGGTAATCAAGGATGGCAAGGTGCTACTGGTTTAAGTGGGAATGGTGGTTTCCAAGGAAGTACTGGTCCACAAGGTGGTCCTGGTTCAGGTGGTTTAACTGGTTTCCAAGGAAGTACTGGTGGTAATGGACCACAAGGTGGTCCTGGTTTCCAAGGTGCCACTGGTCCTGGTGGTTCTCCTGGTCGTCAAGGTGCAACTGGAGCAACTGGTTCAAATGGAGCAAATGGTTTCCAAGGAAGTACTGGTCCACAAGGTGGTCCTGGTTCAGGTGGTTTAACTGGTTTCCAAGGAAGTACTGGTCCACAAGGTGGTCCTGGTTCAGGTGGTTTAACTGGTTTCCAAGGAAGTACTGGTCCACAAGGTGGTCCTGGTTCAGGTGGTTTAACTGGTTTCCAAGGTGCCACTGGTGGTAATGGTCCTGGTGGTGGTCCTGGTTTCCAAGGTGCCACAGGTGGTCCTGGTTCAGGTGGTTTCCAAGGTTCTCAAGGTGGTCCTGGTCCAGGTGGTTTCCAAGGCCCTCAAGGTTTCCGCGGTGCAACTGGTTCTAACGGTCCTACTGGATTCCAAGGAAGTACTGGTCCTGCTGGTGGTCCTGGTGGTCCTGGTCCTGCTGGTGGGCCTGGTCCTGCTGGTGGGCCTGGTCCTACTGGTCCTCAGGGTCCGGCTGGTCCTAGTGGTGCTCCTGGTGCAGGATTTACTTGTGTGGGTGCCCCGGCAATCGCATCATTTGTTGGATTCTATAACGGAGTTCCAGATGATACTAACTATGTTGCATACGGTTGGATTGAACTGATATGTCAAAACGGTCCTACTCTATATGTACCTGCATGGGAAAATGCATCCGATATGAGACTTAAGAAAAATATCCAACAAATCGGAATATCAACTGGTGGAATAAACATTTACGAATTTGAATATGTAGATCAAGTTGGAATGGAAGGTAGATATCAAGGTGTTATGGCACAAGAGTTAATCGGAACCGCATTTGAAAATGCTGTGATAACGAAAGGTGAATACTACGCCGTTGACTATTCTAAGATTGATGTAGAATTCAAAAAGATATCCTAACCGATGAAAAAGGTATTTAGGTTTATATGGGCATTGACCAAATTCATCTTTATAGGTGATACGGTCGATGCTCATACATATAAACTAAGATTGGATAAATGTTATTCTTGTAAACATCTACTTGATAATAGGTGTGGTGTATGTGGATGTTATGTAAAGAAAAAAGCAAAATGGTCAACTGAAAGTTGTCCTAAAAACAAGTGGTAATCATGGGATGTGGATGTGGAAATAAACCGCCAGAAAAACCTAAAGGATTTATTACTCAAGCAAAGGTAATTGTTAGAAAAGCTTTGGAAGCGTCACAAAATACACAATTACAGGAAAAACCTGTAACGGTAACAAAAATAAATAAAACATAAGTTTTGAAAACTGCAAGTTCATTTATGGAAAAACCGTCTTGTATTAGTCAGCTTAAAGATTTAGCTGAGTCGCTCACAGATAGAGATGTAAATCTTAAGAAATGCATGTCTACTATAAAGAAAGTAATACATGATGAAAATTTATCATCAGATGAAATTGTTATTAAATTAAAAGATATATGTAAAACCTATGGCAAATGAACACCAAAATGGGTGGAATGAATATTCCAAACTGGTAATAGCTGAACTTGAGAGACTCAACGATGGTATCAATAAATTGAATACCGAGATACAGGATCTTAAGAGAGAAATCACAGAGCTTAAAGCTAAAGAGGATTTCTCTAAAGAGGTGTGGAGATGGAAAAAGGAGGTTGATGAAGTTGCTTCACCTACCCAGCTTAAAGAAGTGATCAAGGATGTGAATGAACTTAAGACATTCAAAACACAAGCTGTTACTGTTTGGTTAGTTGTACAAATCCTGTTTGGTATGGTTATTGCATTACTTAATTACTTCAAATAAATCTTAAAAAATATTTTTAGAAAAAGGTCTGGATTCTTTCAGACCTTTCTAGTTTTTGTTATATTTGAATAAATAATCAAATAAAAATGGACAAAGATTGGTTAAATCACGACCCTGAAGACGGTTTCAATCCAGAAGATCATGGTATTGAAATGGATGAAATCGCGAAAATGTACGCAATGGAGGATATGAAAGAATCACAACGAGAATGGGCAAGAGAACAAGCTGAAAAGTTCTATAAGGACTTTGAGGATCTTGACATTCCTATTGCGGTATCATCAATCAAGAAGTTAATTAAGAGTAAAGAAGTATCCAAAGAACAGGTTATTACTATGTTGGATAATATGATTCGTATATTCCAGGATGATGAAGAATACGAAAGATGCCATGTTTGTTTACAGATAAAAAATGGTCTATGATAGAATTTCAAGCAACAAACTTTGATGAACTGGATGAAGAAGCCAGACTTAGAGCAACCGAGGTTGCAGTAACAGTTGTTAATGCCGTATGTAAAGCAATGGAAGAAGAGGTTGATGTAGTTTCAATCGGAATAATATCCAACCTAGATTTGGATCTTACAATATCTAAAGAAAATTTCCTAGAAGCTTTAGAGTTAAACATTCAAAGGGTAGAGCAGGCAGAAGAATTTGAACTTTGCGCTAAAGCCCTTAAATACATCAAACAGCTTAAAACAGAGTGAGTAGAATGAGGGTAGTCATACTTTCAGTTTCTCACCGTATGTATTATTATTAATCTGATTAATCTCACTAGAATGAAAGTTATATTTTTAGATAATGACGGTGTAATCTGTCTTGCCAATAACTGGGGCGGCCGTTATAAAAAGCAAAAGGAATGGGGAGGAAGAAAACTCTCTATGACCACTAAGGAAATGCCGGTTAAATACCGGTTTGATAATTTTGATAAGAAAGCTATTGCTGTTCTAAATAGTATCATTGAAGAAACCGGAGCAGAAATTGTGGTATCATCTGATTGGAGACTTCATGCATCCCTAGAAGAACTCGGAGATTACTATGAAGCACAAGGTATCATTAAAAGACCTATTGCAACAACTGAGGTGTTTCATTATACCAACTGGCATGAAGATGGATTCCTACCAAGAGATGGTGATTTTCCTTGGACTAGGCAAAATGATTTAGAACAAACTAGACATTTTGAAATTCTTCGTTGGTTAAGAGATCACTCTGAAGTAACTCACTGGGTTGCTGTAGATGACCTGGATATGGGAAAGAGAACAACTGATTGGAGAGGAGAGGTTGAAAGATCATGGGGATTGGAAAACTTTGTACTTACTCCTAGCAGTAGAGAAGGAATTAAACAAAGTGGTGTGAAGGAAAAAATCTTATCATTTCTTAAACAATAACGAAACATTCAATATAAATAGAAACTGATTTTAATTTGGCAATTATGAAACTTACTGAGGCATTAAAAATGGCAGGAGCTGTTACTGAAAATGGAATGGCCACTAACACAACTTCATTGAATTACAATGTTGATTTGTTTTTCAAAGGCGGTGCAATGAGAGCAGCTGAAGAGGCTGATATTATCGCATTGGTATCAAAGGCATGGAATGAAGATCAAACCACATGTCTTCGTAACCTATTTTGGATCCGTGATGTTCGTGGTGGAGCTGGAGAACGTCGTTTCTTCCGTATTGCTATTAAGTATCTTGCTGATGTTGATCCTCAGGGCATGGCCAATGTAATTGGGTTTATTCCTGAATATGGTCGCTGGGATGATCTCCTTATCTTTGAGGGTACTTCATCTGAAGACTATGCAATGTCACTTATTGATAAAGCCCTTACTGATGGGAATGGCCTATGTGCAAAATGGATGCCACGTAAAGGTACCTTTGCTTCTAAGCTAAAAGGTTTTATGGGATTGAGTCCTAAAGGTTACCGTAAGAAGTTGGTGGAACTTACTAAGGTAGTTGAAACACAAATGTGTGCCAATGTGTGGGAGAACATTAACTATGAACATGTACCTTCTTTGGCAATGTCACGTTATGGCAAAAGCTTTAAGAAACATACACCTGAAAAATTCTCTTCTTATATTGAAAGCCTTAAGAAAGGTGAAGCTAAGATTAATGCTGCTGCAGTATATCCTTATGATATTACCAAATCTCTTAACACTAATGATGCAGCACAAGAACAGTGGAAAGCTCTTCCTAATTACCTAGAAGGTAACACTGAAAGAATCTTGCCGTTAGTCGACGTATCTGGTTCAATGAGTACTTCATGTGGAGGTAATCTTACCTGTATGGATGTCGCGATATCTTTGGGATTGTATATCAGTGAGAGAAATGAAGGCCCATTCAAGGATCATTTTATTACTTTCTCTAATAGTCCTAAACTGCAACATTTAACAGGTGATCTAAAAAGCAGATTCGACCAATTAGCTCATGCTGATTGGGGTATGAATACAAACCTACAGGCTGTTTATCAATTGATCTTGAATCAGGCCAAGAGACATTCAATTCCACAGGATGAAATGCCTACTCAAATTTTGATTCTATCAGATATGGAATTTGATCAGGCTACTGATGCAAGAGGTGGTTGGACAAGAGAAGAGAATATTTCTGTATGGAATCAAACTGCACAGGAAATGGTTCGTCAAATGTTCCAGGATGCCGGATATGAAATGCCTAATATCATCTATTGGAATATTCAATCTCGCGGTGAAAATGTTCCGGTTAGATTCGATGAACAAGGCACTGCACTCATTAGTGGATTCTCACCTTCTATTATGACATCACTTTTAGGTGGAGCAGAATGACTCCGGTATCTATTATGATGGAAACCCTTAATAAGGAGAGATACCAACAAATTAAATATGAAACTAATTAACAGTTAGTCAATATAAATAATAAGGATAACTTCCGCAAATTTTTATACTACATACAATTATCAATAGTTCGAAAAGTTATCCTGTTTTTTGAAATTATGGATCGATACAGCAAATGTATAAACTATAAATTCAACTATGCAGAGCAGTAAATAACTTAGGTTATTACTGCAGAACCAGGGAAGCAACAGTCTGGTTTGGAATCAAAAAACGTGTGCCGTCAACTTCTCATTGTAGGTGAAGAAACATGAGACCAGCCGAAGTACAGTAGGCCGTCAAAGTAGAAGCCAAAGACGCAAAAAGAGATATAGCTGCCGAGCTGAATAATACGAACACGATCCTGTATGGGTAGCTTCTAACCGAGGCTACCCTTTTTTATGTAAAGTGAAATGCCTACAAACTGTAAAGTGAAATGCCTACAAACTGTAAAGTGAAATGCCTACAAACTGTAAAGTGAAATGCCTACAAACTGTAAAGTGCCTAAATATGTTTAGTTGTTAACAACCGGATTGTTAATAACTTTTTTCACTCCAGAGAGAAAAAAGTCTACGAAAAATTTTTTTTTCCCAATTTTTTGTATTATATTTATATAAATTAAAAAACGGAAATATGGAAAATACATTCTACAAGGAAATCGGTAAACTGAAAAACTCTGAAGATCTCGTACTAGGTAATCTTCGCCTGGTAGTCCACCTGGCCAAAAAATATCAAGGTATGGGTCTGTCCCTCGAGGATCTAATCCACGAAGGTACTATCGGCCTCTGCCAGGCTCGCGATAAATATGATCCTACTAAAGGTAAGTTCTCAACCTATGCTGCACAATGGATCAAGGCTACCATTCGTCAGGCTCTTAACAACAAAAGCCGTATGATCCGTGTACCGGCACACCGCACTCACCTTACCGAAGAAGCCCCTAAGGTAGGTCAATTGGATACTACATACCAAGGTTCATATATCCCACAGGTGGAAATCAAACATAACGAAGACCACATGGATCTAAAAATTACTGCTCTGCTTGGTAAACTAAAACCAAAGCAACAGGAAATCATCAAAATGAAATTTGGTATCGGATACGACGAGGAAATGAAAACTACCGATATCGCCAAAGAACTTGGTCTGACCGTCCAGGCCGTCAACGGTAACATTCGTAACGCTCTTAAATTAATGCAAAATGCCTGAATTAGCTGAACTTAGACTAACGGCCGATTTTATAAATAAGTCGGCCAAAGGTCTTACATTTGTAAACATTACAAAGAACCCCGTGCATAAAGGCACCGAGGTTAAAAGACCTTTTAATGAATTCTATATTGTAGCAGAATCACGTGGAAAGGAACTTATTTTAGCATTCCTAGAAAAGGGAACGGATGAAAAGAGATATCTTTTAATGACAATGGGTATGAGTGGGCATTTCAAATTTACAAATACTGCAAGTGAACCTAAACATGCTCATCTTATGTTTCATACCGATGATGGGACAACGTTATCATTTGTAGATGTAAGAAGGTTTGGTAAATGGAAGTGGACTAATTCTTGGTCTGCTAATCGTGGTCCTGATCCTACTAAAGAATTCGAAGCTTTCCGTAGAAACATTTATGATGTGGGTTTTTCTACTCCACTCTTTGAACAACCTATTCACCTAGTATTAATGAATCAAAAGTACTTTAATGGGATAGGAAATTACCTAAGAGCAGAGATTCTTTATAGAGCAAATGTACACCCAATGACTCGGGCTAGATTAGCCTTATTACGTGCACCTCAGATTTTTGATCTATGCAGAGACATTCCTCTTCAAGCATATGCTTTAGGTGGGGGTCAATTAAAAGATTGGGAAAGCCCATTTGATAGTGACCCAGAACCTTTTAGAAAATTTATGAGATGTTATGGTAATCCACAGATGTCAAGGGTACGAGATAAGAATGGTCGAATGTTTTGGTATGATCCTAAATGGGATAGTCAAGAACCTTTCTAGATAATAAAACTAAATAAGGAAAAGCCATATAAAAATAAACATAAGTATGGCTAACACAGATAATCAATGTAAAGATTTAGATGTACGAGATTACTTCGCAGAGAACGGTTATGAACACAGTAAAAATTCATTAGAAGATCTTTATTCTCTCCAGGCACAAACACAAGAAATGTATTTTAAGAAACAAGGTCGTAAACCTTTTTCTGATTTTACAATTGGTGATGTCGTGGATTTTCTTATGGTAACGAATCATGCAATTACTGATGAGTTACATGAAATGATGGATGCAGTAGGTGGAATTGAAGATGGGGTAGGTAATGCTGCATGGAAACCTTGGAAATCAACAAATGCAGAAATTCGTCAAAAGAGATTAAGTGATCTTTCCGAAGGTGATCTTAAGGAATTAAAAATGGAATGGATTGATGTAATGCATTTTGTATTTAATGCAGGATTGGCGATTGGAGTAACTCCTAAGGAGTTTTACAATTACTATCTTTCTAAGAATGAAGAAAATTGGAATCGTCAGAAAAACAATTATTAATAAGTTTCATATAAAAATAAAATGCTATTAGATATTACTCAAGAAGGTAGGACACTTCATGTTTCTTATTATAACATGAATGGTAAGACCGATTTTATGATCTATGAGTTAGGTGAACATGATATGTTTAACTGGCAGGTATGTGATCCAAATGATAAGGATGCCAGCCAAGTTACAAAAAACTGGGATGGACGTTCAGTAAAAAAGGTTAGATCTAAAATCTTAAATAAGTTCCGTCTTATTGAGTATGTTGATAATCTCCCATGGACGGATAAAAATACTATCTTTGGTTATACATTTCCTAAGACATATTTTGTCGATATTGAAGTTGAAACAACCGATGTTTTTCCTGAGCCATCTAAAGCAACAAATCCTGTTACAGCAATATGTATTGTAACACCTGAAAGACAATGTATTGTTTTAGCAACAAAGGATTTAGATAAACCAACACAGTCAAAGATTCAAAAACAGATAGATGAACACTTTAAAGATATTAATGATGAGTTTTCATTTATCTTTAAATGTTTTAAGTCCGAATATGATATGATGTATACATTCATGGATTCTTTCGTTAAAAAGTTTCCTATGATGACCGGTTGGAACTTCGTAAAATTTGACTGGGCATACATTATCAACCGTTGTAAGAAATTAGGAATTGATCCAGGTATCTCATCACCTTTAGGAAGAACCTTTGGTCAAAATGAATTCCCATGCCACGTTGGAATAATGGACTATTTAGATATCTATGCTAAGTGGGATAGGACGGTTGATATTAAAGAAGACTTTAAACTTGATACTGTAGGTGATGCTGTTGTAGGTATTAAGAAGGTTAAGTATGAAGGCACTATTCAGGATATGTATGAAAAAGATTATCCTAAATACATTTTTTATAATGTAATTGATACTGCTCTCGTGTATCTTATTCATCAAAAGATTAAGACAATGGATATCGCATTAACCATTGCTCATATGAGTCAAATAAGTATCTTTAAAGCAGCTTCACCGGTGGCAATTACTGAAGCCCTTCTCTGCCGAGAATTCTTAGGAAGAAATATGGTAATGGCCGTGGATCCTAAAGCGCCACCAACCAAAAGAGAACAATTCGAAGGAGCCTTTGTGAAAGAGCCTATAACTGGTATGCATAATGCCGTTGCATGTTTTGACTTTGCATCTCTATATCCTTCTATTATGAGGGAACTAAATGTATCACCGGAAAGTTTAATTAAGAAGGTTGATCCAGAAAAACGAGAATCTGAAAAATCACCAGAAAGAATCGTGTCCGTTACTGGCGCAGTCTATCAAACAGAAAAATCAATTCTTAAAGAAGTTCTTACTCGTCTATATTCTCAACGTAAAGAATATAAGAAAAAATCCTTTGAATTTCAACAGAAGGCATATGAGTTGGAACAGAAACATAAAAAATCTTAACCTAGTTAAGATATCATTAGAATAAATAAAAAACAATCAATCATCTATCTATCTATGCAACTTAGGTTGCATATTTAGTCAAATAAACAAAGAAGAACAAAACATGAGTAATTTATTTTCTGAACGGGTAGCTTACAAACCATTTGAATACCCAGAATATTATTTAGAAGGTTGGTTACCACAAGCACAAGCCTTTTGGCTACATACAGAAATTCCAATGCAAGGGGATGTTAAAGATTGGAATGAAAATCTTAGTTTATCTGAAAGAAACCTGGTAGGAAATATCCTCTTAGGATTTGCTCAAACTGAATGTGCTGTTAGTGATTATTGGACTGGAATGGTAACCAAATGGTTTCCTAAGCATGAAATTAAACAAATGGCAATGATGTTTGGATCACAGGAAACAATCCATGCCACTGCATATTCTTATCTAAACGAAACATTAGGACTCGAAGATTTTGAAGCATTCCTACATGAGCCTTCTATTGCTAATCGTTTTGAATTTCTTATGGAAACGACAGCCGATTGGTCACCTGAAGATCTCCAATCTAATTCACAGGCTAGGATGGAGGTTGCAAAATCTCTTGCAATATTCTCTGCTTTTGCTGAAGGCGTTTCTCTTTATAGTTCTTTTGCTGTTTTATACTCATTCCAATTAAGAAATCTATTAAAAGGAATTGGCCAACAAATGAAATGGTCGGTGCGAGATGAATCACTACATTCAAAAATGGGATGTCGTTTATTCCGTCATATGTGTGATGAGTACCCAGAATTAAAAAATGAAGTACAGCCAATGATTGAAGAAGCCGCAACACTCATGGTTGAAATGGAACATAAATATATTGATAAGATTTTTGAAAAAGGTGATTTAGAAAATCTTACGGCGCATGATCTTAAGAACTTTATATACCGCAGAGCTAATGAAAAATTAGAAGAGTTAGGATATCTTCCTATTTTTAATTATGATAGCGAAAGTGCCGATAAATTAGATTGGTTCTATCATTTAACCGGAGGACATACACATACTGACTTTTTTGCAATTAGACCTACTGATTATGCAAAGGCAAGTGAAGGTGATGATTGGGAAAACATTTGGTAATTTTAATAATTTATGACAGAAGTAGAAAAAATAGCTCAAGAGCTTAATTGGGAAAAAGGTACAGACTATCCAGATTGGGGTCATACCGAAGTTTATTTAAAGACAATATCAAAAGGATACTGCTTAGCACATGAGACACCTCGTGATGCATATTGGAGAGTTTCAACTGTGGTGGCAAATCGCCTAAAGAGACCAGATCTTGCAAAGAAATTTTTTGATTATGTATGGAAAGGGTGGCTTAATCTTGCCACACCAGTGTTAAGTAATACTGGTACTGAACGAGGTCTTCCTATTAGTTGTTTTGGTATTGATGTTGGAGATTCAATTCAAGAAATTGGACAGAAGAATCTTGAATTAATGTTATTGGCTAAACATGGTGGTGGGGTTGGAATTTGCCATAATCAGATTCGTCCTGCAGGTTCTCCTATTACGGATAATGGAACTAGTGACGGGGTTGTACCATTCATTAAAATTAATGATTCAACTATTCTTGCAACAAACCAAGGTGCTGTTAGGCGTGGTGCATCAAGTACAAATGTTAATATTGAACATGGTGACTTTTGGGAATGGCTAGAAATTAGAGAACCTAAAGGCGATATTAATCGTCAATGTTTAAATATGAATCAGTGTGTTGTTGTCAGTGACAAGTTTATGAGAAAGGTTGAGGAAGGTGATTCTGAAGCCCGTCGTAGATATGCGGCCGTACTTCAAAAGAGAAGACAAACTGGTCAACCTTACATAATGTATCGTGGTAATGTCAATAAACAAAACCCAGATTCATATAAGAGAAACGGTCTTAAAGTATTTATGACAAATATTTGTTCAGAGATTACTTTATTCACCGATGAGAATCATTCATTCGTATGCTGCCTATCTTCTCTTAACCTTGCTAAATATAATGAATGGAAAGATACCGATCTTATCTATGATTCTATTTGGTTCCTAGACGGTGTCTTGGAAGAATTTATTCAAAAGGCAAAAGGCATGCGTGGTTTTGAAAACTCTGTTAGGACAGCAGAGAAAGGTAGAGCATTAGGATTAGGGGTATTAGGTTGGCATACATATTTACAACAGAGAGGAGTATCATTCGAAGGTCTTCAGGCTCAGTTTGAAACGCGTAAAATCTTTTCACAAATTAGAATTGAAAGTGAACGCGCTAGTCGTGCATTAGCTGAAGCATACGGTGAACCTCTTTGGTGTAGAGATACTGGTTTTAGAAATACCCACCTAAGAGCAATTGCTCCAACTGTATCTAATTCTAAATTGGCAGGTGGTGTTTCTGCAGGTATTGAACCTATTCCTGCTAATATTTGGACTGACCAATCCGCCAAGGGTACCTTTATTAGAAAGAACCCAATTCTTGAAGAATACTTTGAAAGAATGGGTCATAATAATAAAAAAGTCTGGGATAAAGTACTTGCCGATGGCGGTTCTGTACAGGATCTAAAATTCTTAGATGAATGGTGTTTTGTTAGAGGAGAATTAACTAAAGTTAAAGAGGTTCCACAATTTGAAGAAGCTACACCATTTAAGGATGTGTTCAAAACCTTTAAGGAAATTAACCAATTAGAATTGGTAAAGCAAGCAGGAATTCGCCAACAGTACATTGATCAATCTGTATCACTTAATCTCGCCTTCCCTAAAGAAGCTACACCAAAGTGGATTAATCAAGTCCACATGGAAGCCTGGAAGTTAGGTATTAAGACACTTTATTACATGAGAACGGAATCTGTTCTTCGTGGAGATATTGCTGCTAAAGCAATGGATCCAGACTGTCTATCATGTGATGGATAAATTATAAGTTATGAAAAAATACATTTTAGGACCTTGCTCATTAGAGAGTCAAGAAATTTGTAAACAAGTATTAGATGATCTTTACCCTGTTATGCAGGGTAAAGATTGGTACTTTAAAGGTTCTTTTGATAAAGCAAATAGGACATCGGTATACTCAAATAGAGGACCAGGTTTAGAAAAAGGTAAAGAGATCTTTACATGGATAAAAAATACATATCCAAATGTTAAGACATTAACTGATATTCATGAACCTTGGCAGGCTAAAGAGCTTCACCATTTAATTGATATGATACAAATTCCTGCATTTCTTTGTAGGCAAACAGACCTTATTATTGAATGTGCAAAATGGTTTAATGAAATTAATGTTAAGAAAGGTCAATGGCTTGCACCCGAGGCAATGGAACATGTTGTAAATAAGATAAGAGAAGTAAATCCTAAAGCTAGAGTTTATATAACCGAAAGAGGAACTTCGTTTGGTTATAGTGGTCTATTGCCTGACTTTAGGGCTGTGGATATTCTTAAATCATTTTCTGATGGTGTAATACTTGACTGTACACATTCAACACAAAAACCAAAAGGTGAAACTACCGGCGGTGACAGAGAACTTGCTAAGAAGTATGCTCTTGCTGCAAAAATCTTTGAATATGACGGAGTATTTATTGAAACTCATCCAAACCCAAATCAAGCAATATCTGATGCAGACAGTCAAGTTGAACTAGGATGGTTACTGTCACGGATAAATAATATATGATAACTAAAAAATCTGCTGGTCTTGCAATAATTTATAAAGGTATGGTACTATTAGGCCATACCACAGGCCGCGGATGGTGGGGATCATACGGTATTCCTAAAGGTGGAATAGAGGAAGGCGAAGATAAGTTATCGGCTGCAATTAGAGAAACGTATGAAGAGGTTGGAATCAAGGTACCTCTTTCTCTGATTGATACAACTGAACATACTTTTACTTTGACTTCAAGAGAACATAAATTTAACAAAATCGTATCCTATTACATTGTTAAGATTGATGATCTTTCCCAAATAGGTCTTAAAGATATTAAGGTACCTAAGTCTCAATTACAAGTTGAAGAAATAGACTGGGCTGGTTTTTTACCTTATAAGGAAGCCATGAAGAGAGTAATGAAATCTCAGGTGAGCTTAATTTCCAATTTAATGGGAAAGGGTTTACTTGAATCTAACCTATTATCATATGAACAGTTTGTTAAATCAACCTATAAATTATAATGATCTACTCGGTCGTGATCCTATTCAGACCGATGTAGATAATATTGAAAAATTCATAAAAGGCAAGAGAGTCCTTGTAACAGGCGGTTGCGGATCAATCGGTAGTGAAATTGTAAGACAACTTGTTAAATTCAAAGCATCTACAATCATAGTTTATGATAATGCCGAAACACCTCTTTTTTATCTTGAGCAGGAAATTTCTAAAATTGCTAAAGATGTACATATTCGTTATGTAATAGGTGATGTTAGAGATAAAGGTAGACTTGAAGAAATATTTGAAAGCTTTAAACCTAATGTGGTATTTCATGCATCTGCTTATAAGCACGTTCCTATGATGGAAAGAAATCCAATTGAAGCCATTAAGACTAATGTTTTAGGAACAAAGAATGTAGCAGACACTGCATATTATCATAATGTTGAAAAATTTGTAATGGTTTCAACGGATAAGGCAGTTAACCCTACAAATATTATGGGTGCAACGAAAAGAATTGCTGAAATTTATACACAATTCTTAAATGAGAAATCTAATACTTCATTCATTACAACCAGATTCGGTAATGTATTAGGATCTCGTGGGTCTGTTATTCCTACTTTCATTGAACAGATAAATGCAGGTGGTCCGGTTGAAGTAACACACGAAGAGGTCATTCGTTATTTTATGACAATACCAGAAGCATGTCAGCTTGTATTACAGGCATCATCAATAGGTAAAGGTGGAGAGATCTTTATTTTTGATATGGGTGAGGCTGTAAAAATTTTGGATCTTGCAAAAAACCTAATTAAACTATTAAATAAACCCGAAATTCCAATCAAGATAATCGGGTTAAGACCTGGTGAAAAATTATATGAAGAGTTATTATGTAATGGCGAAAATCAAATAACAACAGATGACCCAAACATAATGAAACTTAAACATACTGCTATTGATTTTAAGAGAGTTATACCAGATATTGAAAGATTAGCAAAACTAAGAGATAATGATTTTTATAGAATTATCTCGCTTGTTAAAAACATAGTACCAGAATTCAAAAGAGATAATGAAATATGAAAAGAATTTACCTATCACCACCTCATATGTCAGGAAAGGAAATCGAATACATTAAAGAAGTATTTGATGAAAATTGGATTGCTCCAATAGGACCTCATTTAACTAAGTTCGAGGAAATCACCAAAGAATATACTGGTGCAAAATATGCAATAGCTGTTACATCTGCAACTGCAGGTTTACATCTTGCATTAAAAGCAGTTGGAGTAGAAGAAGGTGATTATGTGATTTGTTCTACACTAACCTTTGCAGGTACTGTTAACCCTATTAAGTATATGGGTGCAAATCCGGTTTATATTGATAGTGAACCTACATTTTGGAATTTGGATCCTATTTTATTAGAAGGAGCAATACTTAATCTTCCAAAGAAGCCTAAAGCAATAATTCCTGTTCACTTATTTGGTGTTCCTTGTGAAATGGATGCTATAAGAAAAATTGCAAATGAACATAATATTCCTATTATTGAAGATGCTGCCGAAAGTTTAGGATCAACCTTCAACGGAAAGCATACCGGTACATTTGGAGATATTGGGGTATATTCTTATAATGGAAATAAGTTATTAACAACATCAGGCGGTGGAATGATAGTAACTGATAATGAAGAGTATGCAACTTATATGAGATATCTTTCTACACAAGCAAAAGATCCCCTTCCTTATTATTGGCATACTGAAGTTGGCTATAATTATAGATTAAGTAATGTTCTTGCTGCGATAGGAATAGGCCAAATGGAAGTAATAGAAGATCGTATCAAAAGAACGCGTGAAATTAATGAAATTTATAGAAAGGAATTAGGTGAATTCTTTTTAGGATTCCAATCTGAAAGACCTAATGATAGATCAAATATGTGGTTAACATGCGCAGTATTACCTATTGAATATAAACCAGAGGATCTTATTGAACATTTAGAAAAATCAAATATTGAGTCAAGAAGAATTTGGTGCCCAATACATCAGCAGCCGGCATATACACCTGCTCATAAATATATAAATGGAACATCTGATATTCTGTTTCAATATGGTATATGTTTACCATCAGGAACTAGCATGACAGATGAAGAGCTTAATAAAGTTATAGAAGAAATAAAAAAATTCTTTAAGAAATGAAATTAATTTCATATAGTGATTTTCTTTTAATTGAAAATTACATTGGTCCTAATTTTGAGGTTTTACTCGAAAAGAATTTAACCAATGAAATTGATAAGAAGATTAAGTTTGGTATAGTAATGCCTACGCATAAAATATCAGACGGTGGGGCTCAAACGGGTCGTCAGAAATTTATGAATACACCGGATCTATTAAGAGATTCATTAGGGTGTATACGCGATCAAAAGTACGATAACTATGTGGTTTATCTTGTTGGTGATGCTTACGATGGTGACGAAGAAATCAAAGCCGTAATGGATGAGGTTGTTCCTAAAGGTAAAATTAAATATCATAACCTATCATCACCTGGGGAAAGGAATAAAGGTTTTTCTAAACAGCAATTTAGATATACGGCAGGATGTGGTGCTGCAAATAAAGGTCTTCAGATGGCAAAATCTGACGGGATTGATTATATTGTTAGAATTGATCACGACGATAAATGGAGCCCTGATCATTTAGAACTTTTAGCCAAGGCATATACTCAATATCCTGAACTTGCATACGTATTTACAAGAAGCCGCAAAAAGGTAGACGCAACAAATTCTTCTAAGAAATATATGTATCAACCTAATGAGGACAGACACACCGGTACAATTGAGCCTAATAATTTAGGATATACGCATGGGGATGTTAGCCACTCTGCCGTATCATGGAGACCTAGTATGATTGGTGATCCTAGATATCGTGATGCCGAAGAACAATCAAAAACTGAACCTAAAATACCTATGACTAAAACTGCACCTGCTGATGTTGATATGTTTAGCAGAATGATGAAGGTCATTAAGGATAAGGGTCATAAGTATATGTACATACCTAGATTAACTAGCTTTTATCGAAATAGAAAAGGAAAATTTTAATTAAGATAACGGTGAAAACTAATCAACTGTGAATATATACTATAAATAATAACTAAAACAACAATTATGGAAAAATTTAATGAAATCAAAGCAATCATCGAATCAGTAGCTGATGATGTAGAAAAATTCTATGTAAAAGGAAATAAGGCAGCTGCCGTAAGAATTCGTAAGGCTATGCAGGATATTAAAAATCTTTCACAAGAATTAAGAGTTCACGTACAGGAGACTAAAAATAATCTTTAATTTTTATGAAACGTCTTAGATTATTTGAAGAATTTATAAAGGAAAACTTCTATGACATTAAAGTAAATAGAAGAGATACCGAAACTATTTCAGACGCAGATATCGAAGATTACATCGATGACGGTTATGAATCTCTAACGGGTATCGTTGATCAATTTTTACAAGTTACTGGTTATGATTTTAATCAAATGAAAGACTGGTCTTGGAACAATCCTAAAGATGTTATAGAAATTACAAAAAAGTTTAAGATTAGAGAGTAATCTTTAATCAATCCTTGATCCGAGAAAGGGCCATCGAAAGATGGTCCTTTTCTTTTGTAAAAAGTCCTATTTACTTAAAACCTTTTTCAATATCTTTGTATAATAATAAATTCAAAGATTGTAATGAAGAAGTGCTTAATTATAGATTTTGATGATACTTTGGTTAAGACCATTGATGTGCATGCAGAATCATGGCAACATGCTCTTGAAAGAGTATTGGACATTGAAATTCCTATCGAAAGCATTCATGCTGATATTAATTATGGCATGGACGTTCTTCTGAAAAAATATCAACTTTCGGAAGAAGAATCATTATTAGCACAAGAATATAAAAAAGATATATTTGCAAAGAATATTCACAGAACACAAGTGAATCATTTATTGCATTATGTTATAAAGAATCATTATCCTAAACACTGTATTATTGCATCAAATTCTTCTAGAGAAAATGTTGATAAAATAATGGCATATCATGGAATTAATCCTGACTTATTTTTAGGAATTTATACAAGAGAAGAAGTTTCTAAAAAGAAGCCGCATCCTGAAATGGGTGAACTTATTTTTAATGATAATTCTTCCCATGGATGGAATAAAGAAGATTATATGATGATCGGTGATTCTGAGGTTGATTCTACTTTTGCACGTAAACTCGGTATTGAATGTCTGATAGTAAAATTTTAATTGGAAACAGCGGAGATAAAGTTTATCTCCATGACAGCTTTGTAGTAAAAGAAGCTGGTGTTTATCCTGAAAAGTTTAAACAACAAATGGATTGGCTTCTTAATTGCCAACATCCTAACTTTATTAAGATTGATCCAATTGGTGAATATTCATATAAGATGAAGAAGTTCCCAACATGGTATGATCAAATATGTGAACAATCTATTACTAAATCAATTACTCAATTAGAGGATCTTATACAGATAATTAATAAATTTGAAGGGTATGGTAAGGATGTTGATACCAGATCATATCTTGATAAATTAGAAGGAAGAACTGGATATCATTATGAAGGTAATCTAAACGGAGTTTCTAAATGGGGTTTTGTACACGGAGACTTAACGGTTAGTAATATTCTTTATGATAATAAATTTATCTTTATTGATCCTAGAGGAACAGAAGAACAGGATTATTATGACTTCGGTAAACTTATGCAATCCTTTGCGATGGAATATGAAACCCATATATACAATAACCAAAGTACAAAATATTCAAAGTTTTGTAAAGAAGCCGAGAAAATTATGTATGAATGGTACGATGAATATCTTTTGAAATTCTATTTGGCGGTTCATCTTTTAGGAGCTGTTCCATTTTTTGAATTAAATGAAAGATATGAGTTGGCCGGTACATTCCTTAAAAAAGGACATGAACTATTTAATGAACTTGATATAAAATATTCAAAATGAGTAGAGTAAAAAAAGCAATTATCCTAGCTGCTGGAAAATCAACTAGGTATGGATCAAATAAACTAATTGATCCTATTCTTGGAAAATCAACAGTTCAATATTGTATTGAATTCTGTATTGAAAACGGAATCGAAGAAGCATATGTAACGATTAGTAAATCGGACTTCTTCTTTAAGAATAATACTAAGTTATCTCATCCTATCATTGAAGCCTTATCCGAATATAAAGGTAAGATTGATATTTATTATGAATTTCAAAAGGATGATGAATATGGTCCGGGTGCGGCTATTAAAGCATGGGAAGGGGCTTTTTATGAACCTTTCCTATGTCTATTTGGGGATAACTTTTATCGCGGTAATATTGGTTTAGAATACCATGATCCTAAAAGGAGTATTATTACATTCAGAGATTATGAAACTAGGGCAAGGAATCTTCAATTAGCAACTATCCTAGATAATGTCGTTGTAGAAAAACCTCATGGCGTTGTAAGCGGTAGATATTTTTGTGGTTATATGATTTTTGCAAAAGAAGCATTTGATAACTTAAGCAGTATTAAACTGTCTAATCGTAACGAATACGAAATCACTCATCTTATCAATTCAATGGATAATTTAGATATTCAACATCTTGATATTGATTGGTATGATTTAACATATGAACAAGATAAAAAAGTAATTGAAGAATTAATCCAAGCTAAATAATATGAAAGAAAACGTAAAAAAAGTAGGCTTCTTTAAACTTGGTAAGGCTATTAAGTTTAATGAAAATAGTTGGAATGCAATTGGCGGGGATTGTGAACCTAAACAATTAATCTGTGCAATTGCAAAAAGAAATCCTAATGTTGAATATTGGCTTCTTAGCCCTAACGATTTAGGAAAGGTTAGAGCAAAAGAAAAACCTAAAGCTGCTCCTCTATTTGGTCCTGCACCAGAAACACAAAGTTCTATTCCATCTAACATTAAGGAGTTTCACTCAAAGATGGATGAAAGAAAATCAACAGAAGAAACCGTTGAAATTATTAAGTCATTAGGATTAGACTATATCTTTTTCTACACAGGTCCTGCAAGTACCGTTAATATTGAAAACTTTATTAATAAGGTTGATGGTACTGGTACTGTTAAGTCATTAGACTTCTTTAAGTATTATGCAGCACCTATCATTAAGGCTCTTAATGAAATGCCTAAAACTCCAATTGTAGGTTTATTAGTAGATAATAGATTTATTCTTGCCGCAAAAGATTATCAAGCACACAATCGTCCTACATATTACCTTGCACAAAATAACTTTGAATTGGATGAAGAGTACTTCTGCAATCCTCCTACTAGAGAAACTGCAAAAATACATTCTACATTTGAATATTCTGGTATTGAAACAGTATTCTTATTAGATAAGAAGAGATATAACATCGATGAATTATTCAATATGAAAAAGACCAATTCATTTATGATGTTGCAAAATCAAGGTAAAGGTTCCGGTGGAATGGATCGTTGGGATCCGGTTAGAGAATACATTGTAGAAACCGGAATTCAAACTGACATCTATGGTAAATGGGATGATGAATTGGTTCAAAAGTATCCAAATTACTTTAAAGGAGAAATGAGAATTGAATCTTTAACCAAAGAACTCCTTAACACTAAATATACGTTCTGCGTTCCTATTAAAGAGGGTATGGTCACTTCTAAGTATGCCGAAATGCTACATTATGGTATTATACCTTTCTTACACCCATCTTACGATACTGAATTTAATGTGTTTCCAAAGGATCATTTTATTCGTTGTAAATCACCAGAAGATCTTAAAAAGAAAATTGAGTATCTAAATGAAAACCCAGAGCATTATAAAACATTATTCTATAATCTTCAAACTAAATATCTAAAAGATTCATATTATACCGGAGAACATGTTGATAACAAAATCTGGGAAGCGTATGAACGAGTAACACAAAACCAATAATATGTACACTAAAGAAACTAAAATCCTTATTACCGGCGGTGCCGGGTTTGTTGGAACAAACTTTATTAATGACCTTTTGAATCGTGGTCATAATCCAGACTGCATCGCGGTTGTAGATAATCTTTCACATGGTACTTATTTACCACAAGTACATGATAAGATTAAAAACTTTTACCAGGAAGACATTAGAAATGAATATGTAAAGACTATCATTTCTGAATTTAAACCTGAATACATTTATCATTTTGCAGGTCTTGTATCAATTTATGACTGTCATGCAAATCCATATGAAGCGGTTGATAATAATATCTTAGGTAGTATTAATATCTTAGATGCTGCTGCTGAATGTAAAGTTAAGAGAGTTATCTTCAGCGAAACTTCTGCTGTTTATGAAAATGAAATGATGCCACCTACAGGCTTTCATGAAGGTCAATCGGATCCTACTACAATTTATTCTACTACTAAAGCATGTCTTGCATTATTGGCAGAATCATATTCTCGTACAAAGGGAGTTAACTATACTGCTCTTCGTTACTTTAATGTAGCAGGTCCTCTTCAAGACTATAACCGAACAGTACCTCCTGTTTTTGCTGGGTTCATTATTCGTTTAATGGGTGGTAAGAATCCTATTATCTTCGGTGATCCAATGAAAGCCAGAGATTATATTGATGTGGATGATGTAAATGCCTTTCATATGTTATGTATGGAAAATGAAAATACCGCCAACCAAACATTTAATCTTGGAACTGGTGAGATGACAACCTTAATGGATCTTAAAGATATCATTGGTAAGATTATGGGATTTGAAAAAGTTGATTATGATCAATATGGAGCAATCGCAGGTGAAGCTCTTAATATTCGTGCCGATATCTCTAAAGCAAAATCAATGGGATGGGAACCTAAGAAAAATATGGAAGATACTATTAAAGAAACCATTTCTTATCTTAAAGAAGAGGTAAATAAAGGTAACATAGATCCTTATACATTTATGGAAGACCTTGAAATTCAAAAAGTTAAAATATGAGTAAAGAAATTAAATGGGGTACAATTATCCCGCTAATCGGTGGAAGTGCAATTGGATGCTCTAGATCTGCTGGATCTAAACCGGCATTTCACTTAAGCTATGATGCTTTTGCTGCAAATGAAAGCCACATAGAAAGATATTGGGAAGGCATTCCTATGTATCGTTTAGATCATCCTGAACTTGAAATTCCTAATAATACATTCGAGGGAGTTGATTATGTAAATTCAGTATGTCCTTGTGCAGGTCTTAGTCTTCTTAATTCTGCAAGAGGTAGCGCCGCATCTCGTGGTTCTGATGCTGTTCAAAATAAATGGATGTATGAATCGTCGGAATACATTTTGGAACATGTAAAACCTAAAGTTCTTTGGGGTGAAAATGCCCCAGGACTTTTTACTAAAATGGGAGAAGGTGTAGTTCGTCGTCTCAAAGAGATTGGTGAAAAACATGGATATAGTTTTTCCTTAATTAAGACTAATACTGAATTACATGGTATTCCGCAAAGAAGGATCCGAACATTTTACTTCTTTTGGAATACTCCGACTGTTCCTATGTTAGATTGGAAATTTAGAGAAAGAAAAACGTTATTAGAATATCTAAATGAAATTCCTGAAGATGCTACATTACAGGATATGTTCATGGTAAATGGTAAAGTAACAGATCATTTCAGACCTTATGAATTTATTCTTGAAAAGAAAGGTTTAACTCATGCTGAATTTGCGGCAGAATTTAAGAAAGGTACTATTGCACAATATCTTGATGAACATAAATTAATTGATGAATGTATTAGTTGGTTACAAGAAAAATATCCAAAAGAAGGATTCTCTAATAAGAAGAGTACCAAAACATTTATCGATATGCTTCAACATCAACAGGCTAAAGTTGATGATGGTAAAGGTTATTGGGATGCATCGCCTCACTTCTTTCATGATTCTTTTTCTGCTCTTATCGGAAGAAATATGTTTAATGGAGTACACCCTGTAGAAAATCGTTATCTTAATGTAAGAGAAATGTTACATCTTATGGGTATGCCTCATGATTTTGAAATTCAAGATTCTCGTCATATAAATCATATTGCACAAAATGTACCGGTAAGAACTGCACAAGATATGGCAGACGAGGTTAAAAAATTCTGTGAAGGTACTGCTAAGATGACCCAGTATAAATTTATGAAGCAGGATAATACATTAAATAAAATAATTGAAGTTGAAGAACTTAATCAAGAACCTAAAAAAAGATATAAAGTAAACAGTGTAATATGAGAGAAAATGCATTAGCGATTGGCGTTTCTAGCCATGAGTTTATGAACATTCTTTTAACATACTATCCTAAGGATGTTCAAGAAAATTTTGATATTTACCTTTTCTTAGATGATACCAAAGTCACCGAGGAGAGTGTAAGAGAAGTTATAAGTAATCATAATGTTGAATCATTTAAGAATGCAACCTATATCAGTATTAAAGGTGTATATGATTATTATGTAGAGAAGCATGGATATGAAGGTAAAGCAAAAGAATTTTTATATACACATGGATGCTTATTTAAGGCGCTAATGCCAATGTATCTTTTAGATAAGTATAAAGTTAAAAGAACATATGTTTCTGATGATGATGTATTTATCTTTAACGATTTAAGCTATATGTTTACCGAATATCAAGAGTTCGGATATAAAAAGGAAAATCTATTTAATTTAAGAAATGCTGATAAGTATGAAGTACTTGCTGCATTTAATGAAATCTTTGAAAGTAATTTTACCTTAGAAGAAATGAATGCATTATCAATCAATGCAGGAAATGTTATTTACGGTCATGATCCTAAAATGGAATATTACTTCCAAAGATTTATGAATCATAAAATGGTCCATCATTTATTCTTTGACTTTGTAGGATATACTAGTTGGACAGTGGAGCAGAGATTCCATCATTTTAACTTTCATAGACTTAGAAAGGAAGGAAGAACCGTAAATATGTTAAAGAGTAAGGATCTTCGCCTTATGCAAAATGTAGATAAAGAAGCTCTTGCAAATAATATTCAACCTTTATATCTAAAGCAGGTTATCCCTTCTCTTTTACATTATCCTATTGGAACAAAGAAGCCTATTTTCTTAAGACAATTTCTAAGAGGTATTGAATGGAAATTTGGATTTGCATATCAACCTAAGTATGAACTTAAAGATATTTTATATGATGAAACATGGAGACCTCCTGCATTTAAGGCAGTTCAAAGTAAAATGAAAAAATCTGCAATTAAAGTATCATCTGTCTTTTAATCTTAAAACCAAGTAATCAATAATCAATATAATTAAAAAACAAATAATGGAAACTACAATTAACAAAATCGATGCATACGAATTAAGTTCGTTTGTTAAGAAGCTTCTTCCTATTGATAAATTTATCTTTATGAAGATCGGAAAGGAAGGAACCGTTTCATCAGTATATTTTCCTGAGAGAGATGCGGTTAAATTAGTTAACACCCCAACAAAGGATATCTTTGATGCAGAGATTAGTTCTCCGCTTAAGGTAAGTTTTTACAATGGAAGTAAAGTAATTGATGCTCTTACCCATTTTAATGGAGATGTTAAAGGCCGTATCAGATATACTGAATATGACGGAGAATTAATGGCAAGTGATTTTATTCTTGAGAATGATGATCTTCAAATTAGTCTTGCATGTACAGACCCTTCGCTTTCATTTATGGAAATGAGTAAAGAAGAAACTGATCGTGCGTTCGGTACCGATAACAAGATGTTTGAATTTGATCTTCTTACTACTCACGTAGATAAAATGAAATCATTATTTAATCTTGATAAGGATGAAGACACTTTTACTATTTACACATCATCAAAAGGTATCTGTATTAAAGGTTCATCGTATGATGCAACATTATGCCACACGTTTGATAGTAATGTTGATACCGGTGCAAAAGTAATTATTTATAAAAAGTATCTTAATCTTTTAGATAAGGAAAACTATAAAGTAATGGTTTGCGAAAATAAAGTAGTATTCCGTTCTTTAGATACTAATACCCATCTTACTGTAGCGGTTGCTATTACCGATGAGGACTAAAAATAAAAAAATAATTTATGTTTTTAAGCAGAGAAGATGTTCTGAAGTTTGGATTCAAATCCGTAGGTGAAAATGTACTCATATCAGATAAATGTTCTATTTATGGTGCAGAAAGAATCGAACTAGGAAATAATGTTAGAATAGATGATTTTTGTTTTATAAGTGCAGGTAAAGGAGGAATAAAACTAGGGGATTATATTCATATATCTGTTTATAGTTCTTTAGTTGGTGCAGGGAGAATCGTAATGGAAGATTTTTCTGGACTTTCTTCGAAGGTTAGTGTTTATTCTTCGACCGATGATTATTCTGGTGCTGCATTAACTAATCCAACGGTTCCGGTCGAATTTACAAATGTCTACAGCGCAGATGTTATTATAGAAAAACATGTAGTAATTGGTTGTGGATCTGTTGTTCTTCCTGGTGTAACTATTAAAGAAGGATCTGCTGTCGGTGCATTAAGTCTGGTTAAAAAGGATGTTGAAGGCCATATCATAGTATCTGGTGTTCCTGCAAAAAAGATAGCAGACAGAAAAATGGATCTTTACGAAAAAGAAAAATCTTTATATGAAAGTATTGGAAAAAATTGAAATTACTAGAGATCTTGTTAATTCATATGCATCTTTAGTTGGTGATCATAACCCAATTCATTTAGATGAGGATTATGCAAAGACCACTTCATTTGGAAAATGTATTGCTCATGGTATGTTATTATCATCTTTTTTCTCTACTATGATAGCATCTAAATATCCTGGTCCAGGAAGTATCTATTTATCACAAGATGTTAAATTCTTAAAGCCTTGTTATGTTGGTGAAACGGTAACAATTCAATTGGATTTAATTGAAGAAGTTAAGAAAACTAATTCAACTATTTATAAATTATCTACACAGATCATTAATGCAGATAATGAAGTTTTAATTGATGGTAATGCAACAGTTTTACTTAAAAATAATATCGGTGAAAATTAACCTATGATATTTGATATCTTAGATACCGACATCTATTACATTAACCTAGATTCTCAGACGGAGAGGAATGAAGAATTCCTTTCCGTTATGAGTAATAATGGATTTTCAATGGATAGAGTACATCGTGTTAGTGGTGTGCCTAATACATATAAAGATTCGTTTGACTCTCATATTAAAGCCTTAAAGACAGGATTAGCTGGAGGTAAACCTTTTATTATTATTGAAGATGATATGAAGTTTAATCAAATGCCACCTAAGATTGAATTATATTCTATAGGTACCCCAATCGTAAGTGCGATGAGTCTTGCTTTAAGTAGATACGGCATTTTTGATGAGCCTAATTACCAAGGAAATTTTTTTACATCTGAAAACTATATTAAAAATGCTGACGTAAATCACCCACATATAGTTAGAGTGTTTAACATGATAGTTGGTAATGCTGTGTATTATCGTGATATGCAATATGTTAATGATCTTATAAACCATTTAGAATTTTTCTATAGATCAAGAATTTATGTTTCACCAGTAACAAAAAGTATCTATAAAGGATCTGCTGATCCTGATTATGACTTATATATCCCGGTTGATTCAATAATGGCATTTATGCAGCCTACTACATTTTTTGCTGCCTTAAAGATTCCTGCTTTTTATCATCCGGGTGAATTAGAATATGTTACAAGATTTGATTTAACTTCAATCTAATCATAAAACCTTTTAAGATAGTTTCATATAAAAATAAAATATGACTGAAGAGATACAGAAGATTAAAGAAGAGGCATCCAAATACTATAATTACGAGCAGGCTGTTAAGTTAATGCTTAACTCTATTTATGGTGCATTTGGTAATCCTTACTTTTATTTCTTTAATGTTGATATTGCTGAAACTATTACTCTTCAGGGTAAGGATGCTATTCTTTATACCGAAAAGCTAATCAATAAATACTTTAAAGAATTTTGGCATAAGGATTTAGAAACTCATAAACAGATGGGAATTACCGTTACTGGTAAGATTGAAAAACCCGTAGGTATTTATATTGATACGGATTCCATTTATGTTAAGTTTGATGAGGTTATTGAAAAATCGGATTGGTCTGGTAATGAAAAAGAATTTATTCTTAATCTTTATAAAACTAGGTTGGCAGATTACATTGAAAAGATTCTTCAAAAATATGCCGATGATAATAATGCAGAAAACTTTTTAAGTTTTGAATTGGAAAGTATTGCTAAAAATGCAATATGGCTTGCCAAGAAAAAGTATATGCAAAACATTGTATGGAAAGATCCTGATATTCACTATGATGAACTAAGCAAAATTAGTGCTAAAGGTTTTGAAATTATTCAATCATCAACCCCTCAGTTTGCGAGGGAAAAACTAAAAGAATTACTGACTTATATCTTTTCAAATAATCAACTCAATATGAAAGAGTTTGCCGCTCTTCTAAAAGATATTAAGAGACAGTTTAAACTTGCAAACATTGATCAAATCAGTTTCTCAAAGAAGGTTAATAATTACCAAAATTACATTGTAAATGATTATGATCAATTTGAAATTGGCCCTAAATGTCCGATTGGTGTAAGGGCTGCAGGTTATCATAATTACCTCTTAAATAATAACAATAAACTTAAAGGAAAATATAAGCCTTTAGGAAACGGTGAAAAATTAAAAATGTACTTCTCTACTGATAAATCGTGTGATGTATTTGCATATGCCCCAGGTGAATATCCATATGAATTTGCGCCTCAAGTAGATTACGATGTTCAATTTGAAAAGACAATTTTGGATCCAATAAATAGAGTAGTAACTGCGATGGGATTTAAAGGATTTAATCGGAACCTTATTTATACCACAAGTTTATTCTAAAAATAAATAAAATATGAAAACAGAAAAAAAGTTCAGGATACACGTTTTAGGTTTACCTCATACTAAAACAACTAAAGATTTTACTGCGTGTGCCTATACTCAAAAGGCATGGAAATTTTGTAAAATGATGAAAGCCCGAGGGCATTACTTAATGCATTATGGCCATGAAGATTCTAACCCAGATGCAAATGAAAACATCACAGTAATCACAAACGATGTTTGGGAAAAGGTTTATGGCAGTCATGACTATAAGACCCACTTATTTAAGTATGATACTCAAGATGAGGCATATCAAACATTTTATAAGAATGCAATCGAAGAAATAGGAAAGCGTAAACAATACGGAGATATCATTTTACCTTTCTGGGGTTCAGGTGTTCGTCCTATTTGCGATGCTCACCCAGATCTCTGTATTATTGAACCTGGTATTGGATATGCAGGCGGTATGTGGTCGGTATTTAAGATCTTTGAATCTTATGCTATTTATCATGCATATTGTGGTTTAGGTAATGTAAGTATGTGTCGTCAGAGTTGGTATGATCAGGTTATTCCTAATTACTTTGATCTTGATGAATTTGAATATTCAACAAAGAAAGAAGATTACTTCCTTTATGTAGGTCGTGTATATGATGGTAAAGGTGTTAATATTGCAATTCAAGCAACTGAAGCAATCGGTGCTAAACTTAAAATTGCCGGACAAATCGGAGATGAGTTTTATACAAAAAATCCTTGGCCTAAACATGTTGAATTTGTTGGATATGCTGATGCAGAACAAAGAAAGAATTTAATGAAAGGCGCTATCGCGTCCTTCTTGCCTTCTATGTATGTTGAACCGTTTGGCGGTGTTCAAATTGAAAACCTTCTGTGCGGTACTCCAACTATTACCACAGACTGGGGTGCATTTGCTGAAAATAATATACATGGACTTACTGGGTATCGCTGTCGTTCGTTTGAAGACTTCGTTAAGGCTGCTCGTGATTGCCAGGCTGGTAAAATTAAACCTATTGACTGTCGTAAGCATGGTGAAAACTTCTCACTTGAAGCAATTGCACCACGATATGAAAAATATTTCGAAGAAGCTTTAGATGTTACCTTTGATAAGGGTTGGTATTCTATAAAGAACCCTGAATTATATACTAAAGAATGGTATGATAAAATGTATCCTCAGAGAGATTCTAAATCCGAGGAGAAAAAAAAACCAGAATAGCAACATATAATGAGCCCGGTTGGGCAATAGGACGGATTCATACTGGGTTAGGTAATTCATTATCTGACGAGTATGAATTCGTCCATTTTAATTGGTATAACCATGAAGATGTAAAGTATTTATGGCAAGAAGGTGGATGGAAAGAATTTGATATCATCTTAGGTAATGGTACTCTATCAGGCATAAATAATTTACCACAAGAAGCATATCAAAAAATGATATGTAGCATTTGGTCTATACCAAATTTAAGCTCTCACTTTAAAGAAATTGTTATACCTAAGCCAGGTATAACATGGACGTATAAAGGCCAAGACCTTTATGAATATCTAAAGAAAACATATGATATAGATGCTCACCAAGTTGATGCAGGTGTTAGCAATAAAGATTTTTACCCTACTAAAGAAATCACCAACATTAAAAAGATTGGTCTAAATGGAGTCCCTTTTGTAAATTCGGGCTGGGATCAGATAAAAAGGCCTCAGCTGTTAATTGATATTGCAAAAGGCATAGGCGGAGAAGCCGTATTTATACATGGAAAAGGCTTAGAAGAATCTCATACAATGTATAATGATATTGATATGTATATTTGTACGAGTGTTAATGATAGAGGGCCTTATGGTATTGCCGAAGCTGCTTTTTGTAAAATTCCTGTCTTATCAACCAAAACAGGATTGGCATTACAATTTAATAGCATTAAAACATTTGATACTGCTGAAGAGGCTATAGAAATTATTAATTATTTCAATAATAATCCAGAACAACTTAAGATATACATAGATGAAGTATATGAAGAACTATATAGTTCAATGAGTTGGGATAGTGTAGTAGAAAAGTATTGGAAGCCTTTATTTAAACATAAGTTATCCTTAAACAATAGTAAGTAATTTGCATATAAAAATAAAAGAATATGAGTAAAGAATTTTCATTTGACGATTTAAACAAGGAAATGTCAAAACACTCTCAGTATGGAGATACCCTTGATAAATCAACAGTATCAGAAATTGATCATTTTATTCCAACTGGCAATTTTAATCTAAATGCATGTTTAACTGGCTCCTTTAATGGCGGATATCCAAATAACAGAGCAGTTGCATTGGCTGGGCCTTCAGGAACCGGGAAAACATTCCTTCTTCTTAATGCAATTAAACAGGCCCAACTTATGGGTTACAGTATTGTATTTTACGATTCTGAAAATGCAGTAGATCGTGACTTGGTTGAAAAGTTTGGAATTGATCCATCAAAATTCCGTTATGAACCATGTAATACAGTTCAAGAATTTAGAAGTTCAGTAACTGCATTAACTGATTTATTAATTGAACAAAAAAATAAAGGTGTAGAATTACCTAAGATTCTTATTGCGTTAGATTCCGCTGGTAACCTTGCAACACAAAAGGAAATCGATGATGCCAAGAGTGGATCTGATAAAGCAGATATGACTCGTGCTAAACTTTTGAAATCTGCATTTCGTATTCTTATGACTAAATTGGGTATCTGTAAAATCCCATTCCTATTTACAAATCATACATACCAAACACAGGATTTGTTTTCACAAACGGTTTCAGGAGGTGGTACTGGTCCAGAATATGCTGCATCAATTATTCTTTTCCTGGGTAAGGCAAAACTTAAAGAAGGTACCGAACAAACAGGTATCGTTGTAACTGCTAAACCTAATAAGAATCGCTTTGCAAAACCATCTCCAATTAAATTCCACATTTCATTTAGTAAAGGAATGAATCCTTATATTGGATTAGAAGAATATATCAGTTGGGACAATTGTGGTATTGAGAAAGGAAGGTTTATCACAGAAGGGCAATATGAAAAATTAACTGATGCGGGTAAAGCTGAATGCCGCCGCCATGATTTTGTTAAGGAAGGTAAATCAGGTACTGTGTATTTTCAACCTTCTGCCACTGCTCGTAAGTTGGCTGTTGCTCACCTTAATGATCTGGTTGAACTAAATGAATTATTTACACCTAGAGTAATTACACAAGAAGTTCTTGATAAATTAGAACCTATTGTTAATGCTAAGTTCTGTTATGGAACTGACGATGTAGATCTTGGTAATTTAACTGAAATCCTTTCTGAACATGCTGAAGAAAACGCTTAATACTGCTAAACTTAAGGTTAAGTATGTATTAGGCAATCACACGGCATTACCTGGATATCCTGATCCTGAAGATGTAATCTTTGAATTGATTAGAGATTATTGTGGTAAGGTTGCAAAGGAGATTAAATTTACAAATGTTTCTTTACAAAAGAAATATAGCTTAACCGAGGAACAATCATCAAAAATAATAGAAAGATTAGTTGCAGATAAAATCTTAGGAGAAGTTAATTCTACCTCTGCGTATGTTACATACGAGGTACTTAAAAATCCTTATGAATAAACTAAGTCAATTATTTTCATAAAAAAATAAACATGTATTCAGGCGTAGATCACGAAAAAATATTCTTTAACTATTTTATAAATAAGCCTCATTACCTTAAGTCGGTAAAACCTGGTTTCTTTTCAAATAGCGATGTAGATCATCTTGCAAAATTAGCAAAAGATTTTCATACTAAATTTGGTGAGAGTCCATCCAAAGATCAAATGAAGGCTTTGGTTAAAGATGATCCTAACGAAATCTCTGATGATATTGTTTCTGCTGTTTATTCAATAAACATTAATGAATATGATCAAGATTGGATAAAGAGAACCAGCGAATCTTGGATTAAGTGGAAACACTTTGATAAGCAATTGGTTAAAACAATTGAGTATGTAAAAACACAAGACGTATCGCCTGATAATGTTGAAGATATTGTTACTAGAGCAATCGGTATGATATCTTCAGAAGGTTCTTTAAACTTTGATTCTGATATAGGTTTAGACTTCTTTAATCCAGAGCACCACATACAAAGAAAGAATAAGAAACTAGAAACTGGGTGGACTTTTATTGATAATGTATCAGGTGGTGGATATGATCCTAAATCATTGGTGATATATGCTGGTGAACAAAACGTAGGTAAATCTATTTGGTTAGCAAATGATGCCGCTAACTTTGTAAGAATGGGTCATAATGTAGTATTCATTACTGCTGAGATGTCTGCACAAAAGGTTCTTAAAAGAATTGGGGCTAACCTATTAGATATTCCTATGATGGAGTATGACCAAAAATCGGTTAATCGTGATTTTATGAAACGCCGATTAGAAAAGATATCTCGTGGATTATTACCACCAGGAAAACTTTTTATTAAGGAATTTCCAACATCGCAAGGTTCTGTTCTTGATATTGAAGCTTATCTTAAAGAACTTCAAGAATCACAAGATCATAAAGTTAATGTTTTGGTAGTTGACTACATTAACATTTTATCCAACTATCGTAATCCTAATACTGAAAATACCTATATGAAGATTAAGCAAATTGCTGAAGATCTCAGGGCATTAGCGGTAAAGAGAGATATGTTGGTAATTTCAGCCACACAGCTTAATCGCGGTGCCTGGGATTCAACTGAAATTAAAATGGAAAACATTGCTGAATCTGCAGGTCTTGCCCATACGGCCGATGTAATGTATGCTCTTATACAAGACAGTATGATGCATGCAAATCGTGAGTATTGGTTAAAGGTTTTAAAGATACGCGATGGCCAAGGAAAGGGCAGCCGTTGTAGATTTAATATAAACTATGATAACATGCGTCTTACTGAAACTGATGACATAACACACTAACATTTATGCAACACGACAAGATTTTCAATAATTCATACGGTGAACAAGATCCGTCTGATAACAAAATATCATTTAATGTTTCTCACACGTATGGTGATAACATGGACCATGATGATAAGATGCATTATAATATGCTATTTTCAAAAGTGGATGCCTTAATTCGCGGTAGTGAATTTGAACATCTTAATATGGTAACAAAAGATGGTGTAATTAAAAAGCTGAATAAAGTTCAGATTAATAAGATCTATTTTCATATCATTGAACATTTAGGAACTTCATATACGAGAATAGATCTGTTTAGTGTTATATCAGATTACTTTGATGTTTTCCCTAATAAGTTTTATAATTCATTATCAAACAAATTTAAGGATGAATTAATTAAGGAACTTGATGATAAGTACAATATTTTAGAAAAACGAAAGATACGAAAATTATTTTAATATGAGTAGGGTTTGGATGATAAGTGATACGCATTTAGGTTGCAGATCTAATTCTGTTCTATGGCTTGGTATCATTGAAGATTACTTTTTTAACTTCTTTATTCCTCTTGTAAAAAAGGAGTATAAACAAGGCGATGTTCTTTTTCATTTAGGTGATGTATTTGATAATCGTCAGAGTTTAAATCTTGCTGCGCAAGATCTAGGTATTAGAGTATTTGAAGAACTATCCAAAATATTCCCAGAGATACATATCATCGTTGGTAATCATGATATCATGAGAAAAAATTCAAATGATATATCATCTGTTGACTGCCTTAAGTATATTCCTAATGTTACTGTTCATAAAGAACCTAAGATTTTGGAATATGATGGTGCAACTTGTTTACTGATGCCTTGGCGCAGAAATGCTGAACATGAAAAGGAAACATTAGCTTCAATAAAGAAAAAGATTGACTATATGTTTTGCCATACCGAAACTCAAGGTGTACAGACTAGCCCTAGTACAAAACATCTTCACGAAGGCGGAAATGATTTAAGTACATTTAAAAGATTTAAGAGAGTTTATTCTGGTCATATTCATTATCGTCAAGAAAAAGAAAACTTTATTCTGGTTGGTAATCCATATCAAATGACAAGATCTGACCGTGGAAATATTAAAGGAATATATGTACTAGATCTTAAGACTGGTAATCATGATTTTATCCAGAATGAGAGATCGCCAATCTTTATTCGGTATTATATAAACGATATTCTAGAGAGGCGTATGGAGGATATACTTAATGAAATTAAAGATAATTTTGTTGATATTAATATTCCATCCAATGTTCTAGGTAAGTATAATATTAATAAGTTTATGGATTTTTTAGATGGCTATGCTAAAAATCTAGAACCTAAAATATATGATGAAGAAAATCCAATTGAATTAGATGACGATGTACAGTCTTCTGACTTTAATGGAGAATTTAATTTAATGACAATTGCTGCTGACTTTATAAATGGCTTAGGTTATGATGATGACCTTAAAGAAAGACTTATTAAATCAGTATCGGAATTGTATAAACAAACATTAGCACCTTCTTATGAGGATCAATAAAGTAGAGTTTAAGAATTTTGCAAGCTACGGAAATAGAAAGCAAGTAATTGAATTTGATAAAGAACAGAGCGATCTCTATCTCGTCTTAGGTGGAAATGGTGCTG
>Ga0209229_10000062_pt1 | contig 36480 bp, 33 predicted proteins | sample SanBayMetagenome_FD_187466 | JGI IMG/M metagenome (GOLD analysis project Ga0209229, IMG submission 187466) | Freshwater and sediment microbial communities from dead zone in Sandusky Bay, Ohio, USA (SPAdes) (version 2) | ecosystem: Environmental > Aquatic > Freshwater > Lentic > Sediment... | reverse complement strand
TCTATCGCGGACGCTACGAACAACACTAATCCCGTTTATACAACAGGATCTACAGCGGCCATTAACGTCGATCTTCAGAAGCCGATTTCTCCGCAAACCAAGATGACGTTTGCCGTTCCGCACGGATTTACTACAGGAGATGCAGTTCAGGCCACTACCAACGGAGGAATTCTTCCTCAACCTCTTGTGGCTGGCACAAACTATTACGTCAGGGCAGTCAACTCGACCACTGTAACGATTCATCCGACATCTTCTGATGCGTTGAATGACACTAATCCTATCAACCTGATCACTTCAGGCAGCGGAACTAACTCACTTGTTAAGCTGATTCCTGCAACGGTTGCAATTGGAACGCAAAGCAACATTCTTGCCGAGGGCTTGAATCTTCCGAATCCATCAGGGTCTGGCGCTCAAGCAAAAGGCGTTCCTTCAGGAATTATCACAAATGTCGCCTTGGGCGCGGGTGGATCTGGTTACACGTCTGCCCCTACCGTTACCTTGGACGATACTGGAGGCGCTGGATACGTTCAAAACCAAGTAGGGATTGAAATCGACAGCACATTCACAACGCAGGCTACATTCAATATTACCGTAACCGCTGGACGTGTTGCGTCAATTGGCGTTGTTAGTGCTGGCAGCGGATATCAGCCGAATGCCACTGTCACAATAACAGACTTGAGCATTGCAAAAGCAGGGAAAGGCGCTAAGGCAACAATTAACGGCTTGGATATCAACGGTGGAATCACTGGAATCACGCTACAAGCTGTTGGCTCTGGAGGAATTATTTCTGCCACAATTAACAACACTTCCAATGTTGTGAATGGCCTGATCATCAATAGCCCGGGTGAAGGCTACGTGATTGCTCCTAGACTTACATTCACAGGTGGCGGTGGAACTAATGCCACTGGAACTTGCACGATTACCACTTCATTTTTGGACTATATTGAAGTTACAAACGGGGGATCGGGATATACCCAAGCGCCAGCGGTTACAATCAGTGGTGGCGGCGGCACGGGAGCCACTGCAACAGCTACCGTTTCTGGAGGTCAGCTTGTAAGGGTTAACGTGGTCACAAAAGGAACGGGATACACAGGAAGCCCGACGATCACGTTTACCCCATCAACAGGTGTGTTTGTCTCGTTTACCACAACGGGAACATTTCCAAGCCCAATTACTCAGGGCGCTTCATACCGAGCGGAGCAACCGTTCTCTTCATCCAGTTTCACGATCACAAATGTCGATTATAGCCCCGTAAACATTACTAGCGTAGGAACAGGGCAATTCTACGTCCTTATTTCGAGAGCATTTGCTGTTGGATTTACCAACAGATGGGTTGGAGACTATGATGGTCTTGTAACTGGTCAGGGCATCTATTTCGCTTCTGACTACAATCTTCCGAGCACAACTCCTGCAATCGACAAGGGAACAACGCAATTTTTCCTGAACGTGGACGCAGGAAATGCAACTGCGAGAATTTACAATAGTCTAGGAGCGGCAAATGCTGGAGGAACTACTGGCCTTATTAATGTCACGGCATTCGGAACAGGTCAGGCTTACTATGCGCTACGTGTTTCCGCATCTCCGTTGCCATATCAAAACCGCATCAATCCTGATAGTATTCAATTTCTGCAAGATGATGAAATCGTGAGGTTCTCAACATCTGGAACGCTTCCGTCTCCTCTTGTTGCGGCAACAGATTACACAATCAAAATTTTTGGTGACGATATCAAGGTGTATTCCAACAACGTCTTGGTAACGATCACTACTCCCGGTACGGGGCAACTCAGCCTCGACTTGGATAGGACGGTAACAGCGGTTCCTTCTACGAACATCGTAGAAACGGCATCGCTTTACTCGACAGGACAAGCCCTTACGGTGCGTCCGAGAGACGGGGACTCTCTTCCAAGTCCTCTGGTTGCGGGGACGAACTACTACGTCAGGAAGTTGGATTCTGACGAGTATGAACTATATCAAACCGAGGCTCAGGCGAGGAATCTGGCATCAACGGTTGGCAGGATCTCATACCAAACTGCAGGCAATACAGCCGATAGCACGTTTATTGTGGATTCGATCCAGCCGCCGACACTCGTCAAGAGCATCCAACAGGTTGAAAAGCCAAAAACTGACGGGTTCGTGTCGCTTTATGCGTATGACTACGGGCGGACAAATGACATGACGCTCATTGGGCAGTATCATCCAGCCGACACGAACCCTCAGTATAGGCGGATTCGCCTAGGTCAGCCCTGTGCATGGGCGAGGATCATCTACCGCATGAAGAACCCGACGATTGAGTCAATGTATGACTTCATTCCGATGGAAAACGAGCGAGCCATCCTAACAGCACTTCACGCTGTTGACTTGGAAGACAAAGACTTTGCTGATCAGGCGCAGCGATATTGGACGATTGCAATAGCATACCTGAAAAACCAACAGGAAAGCATTGATGGACACGCGATGGCTACCCCTCAGATCAATAACATTGTTTACGGGGATGGCTCTGACGTGATTATGCGATGAAGTCCGATCAAATCAACGCAGGCAGGCTTGTCAAAAGCACTGCTGGTTGGGTTCAGGGCGTCAATAGCGTCAGGAATGCATGGGCGCTTCCAGAAAATCAGCTTAAATGGGGGGTTAATGTAACGGTTCGCGGTGGCATTGCACAAACCCGCCCCGGATATGCCATGAGGCTTTCGCTTCCTCCGGGCAACCTTCAGGGAGGAGTTTTCTTTGCGGCAAACAAACAAGCCCAAGCTGCTGAGAAGAAAACTGTTAACGGACAGCTAATCACTATTCCGCGACAGATCTTCGACGTGGACGGAAGGGGCGTTGCTGCCGATGAATTGACCTACATGATTTTTGCGGTGAGCGGCAACGTCTACTTCGCTCCTTTCCCACTTGAGCAGCCCAAAAATTGGGAAGACTACAGGCTTGCTGGCGTCAAAATGGATGAGGACGTGGACAGGTGCATCTTCACGCTTGCCACAAGATCGGCAACTACTTCTACGGGTGGAGACACTACTGTAACCCCATCACATCGTATCGTGATGATTCAGGATGGAATTTCCTCACCAGCTTATTGGGATGGATCTAACCGCACGGGCGTTCAGAGCGACAAGATTCCCGTGGGAACTTGGATGGCGTTCTCTGGAAATAGGCTTTGGATAGCTGACAATAACTTGGTTTTGGCCTCAGATCTTGGAGATCCGACAAGTTGGCTTGAAAGAACATCTGGAGCGGGGCGAGGCGACTTCAGTTTCTCTCGTCCCGTTACTGGCCTTGTCTCGTATGTCGGTCAGAATACGGATACCCGCCTAATTGTCTTTACGGATCGGTCTACGTTCTCTCTAGCCTCAGGAATTCTTGATAGATCGGCTTGGGCTTCTACAGCCAACTTCCAAAACACTCTATATCCTACCGTTGGTTGCGTTGCAGGCAAAAGTATTGCGTTTCAGGCTGGTCAAATGTGGTGGTATTCTCAGGGTGGATTGGTGGCCGCTGACGTTGCTGCCGCCAGCTATCTTTCTTCTCAGGTTTTGTACAAAGACGTGGAAATGGCGCGAACCAAGCGCTACATGGCAGGAAATCAAAGCCAGATTTGCGCTACTTCCTTTGAGAACTACTTGCTTTACTCTGTTCCTTATCTAGAACCCGTTAATTCGGCCACAATGGTCTTGGATTATGCCGCTGCATCCGAGTGGGGACAGGCCAGAAACCCCGCTTGGTGTGGCGTTTGGGAGGGAACTAGGCCCGTTGAGTGGACTACTGGCGTTGTGAACGGACAACCGCGCTGTTTTCAGTTCTCTCTCGACTACGCAGCTACCAATGATGGCTCCTATAACCACTTGTGGGAGTCTTTCATGCCTGAGCGGACGGACTCTTATCTCCGAATCAATCAGGACGGGACAACAACGCGCTTCTATAACCGCATTTATAGCCAGATTGAGACTGCTCAGCTTGGAGACGGGATGGATTTGAAGCAATTTGTCTATGCTGAGGTTGAATGCAAGGAAATCGGAGGCACTGTGGACGTGCGAGCCAGCTTCAGGGGCAGCAAAGGATCATACCAAAATGTCTTAGATCGTCGCATACTGGCAATTAGCGAAAGACACCAATATGAAAATACCCCTTTTGAGGCGGAAATTGATGAACTTGGCTTTTTAAATACGCAATACAGAAGGTTGGTCACCGAAAGCGCTACTAGAAATGCCAGATATGAGACGTGCGAAAGCCCACTGACGGCGGACATAGACAAGGCATTTTCCATTTTGATTGAATGGTGTGGGGAAATGGGCGTTGAAATCGTCAGAGTTTTCCAAGATCCGTGGAGCGAAAAGTCTGTGGGAAATCCCAATGCCAATGAGACGCAAACCTGTGTTGTTGGAGAAACAGGAGACTCTTTAAAGATAGATATTCTTCCAAGCCCTCAAGATGGGCCTCTTGGAGAGAATAAAACCTTTTTTGCTAAGGTATACAAAACGGTCACGCTTCCCTGTGTCGGATTCCCGTCAATATCGGCTACAGCCTCAGCCTCATATCTTTCCTTCATTTCCTACTCTCATGCCGAAGAGCAGGCAGGCATTCTTGCTCAGCAAGCAGCCAATGCCGCTGCCGTTCAGTATAAAATATCGAACCCCTGCTAATATGCCCAATATTTCACAGGCTTCCGTTCCAGTGACTGACTTTCCTAGCAAGTTTATCAGTCCTTTTTCGGATACATCAATGGTTCCCCTGTATTCTTCAATTCCGTTTACGGCTTATAAAGATCCAGAATGCCTTCCGTGCGCTGTTTGTGGCGGCTTTACTGACAGGGTAAAAGTTATTCAGGAGCAGGCGGCAAAATTCGCTGGATATACTGCCAAAAATGAGGTCTTTGTAGGCCGAGCATAACATGAATAAACGCATAAATTACAAAATGTTGCGTCATGGAACCAATGAGTTCCTTGAGGCAGTAGACTTTGCCGAAGAGTTCGATCACAAAATTGTAGAGCATCCCAATATCAATGTCTGTGGACACTATAAAGATGGAAATTTAGTTGGATACTCCGATTGGGTTTACATCCCAACAGTTTATCCCGCATTCCATCCAAAACATACAAGGCCAAGGGACGTATATCGCGTAATAAATGACTTTGTCACGTTTGTGCAGATGTCTGGATCAATTGCTTATGTTGGAGTCCCTAAAGAAGAAGGCAGACCAAATTTTTCAAACGAAGTAATGACCAAAATTGGACTTACTCCGATGAACAGAGAGATCTACGAGATCACAGCACCAAAGGAATAATATTATGGGTGGATCACCAGCAACAGTAAACCCGGGCGACTACATCAGCCGTCCGAACATGGCAATGGAAGCAGCCCTTCTTGGTCAGAAAAACCAAGTCGGCATGATGGCGCTTCAGAATCAGGCCAATTTGCTCAAACTTGCAGCAAATATTACGCCTCAGATGCAAGAGTTTAACCCAAATCAGGTTTCTCGCGAGGCGGGAGAACTTGGCATGGCGAATCTTGCTAGATCTCGCAGATACGAACAGCTTACAAGTCCTGAAACAGCGCAAATGCGCCAAGACATTCCGAAGCGATTACAGAAGGCAACCTCATCTGATGCTTGGAAAAAGCAAATGGAAGAGTGGGCCAAAACAAAAGGCATCTCTGCAATTTCTGCTACTGGAATTGATCCAGACAGCACGATTGGAAGATCCGCTCTGTTTGACATGGCTACGCAGGCTGGACGCGATTTTGAACTTGGGAACATTGCTGCTCAGCGCAGTTATACCGACACATATGGAGCACCCACTGGCGGACTAGACCCGGGCGCATTGATGGCTGGAAAACAAGCAGCCGAAGTAGCCAATCAGGAGGCAGTGGGACGCTATCAAGCTGGTCTTTTGGGCGCTGCACAAGGATTAGGAAGCAGCTTTGCGGATTTTGCCAATACTGGCATTGGGGATCTTCTCAGTCTGTCTCAGGCAAATCGCGCCAACCAACAGAATTATCAACAGATGCTATATCAGGGCGCTGTTCAAAATGCCGCCGCTCGCAACGCACAACAAGGAGCATTGCTTGGCATGGGCGGACAACTTGGAGGAACCGCACTTCTTGCTGGAGCCACTGCATACTAATGAAAGACCTTTTGGACATCACGATTGAGCGAGTGCTTCGATGGAATAAGCGCTGGCCGAAGGCTGTTGTCCTGTGGTCAGGGGGCAAAGACTCAACAGTTTTGCTCCATATTATAAGATACCAGTGCAAAATTGATTTGCCCGTTGTCCATTGGCGCGAACCGAAGCTGCGTCAGCGGTATGCGTATGCAGACGAATTGATCAAGCATTGGAATCTTGAAGTGCATGACTATCCCGCTTCAAAAATTGTATTTACAGATGGCCCTGATACGGAAACAGGAGAGCCTAGATTCGACGTTTTGAAGTATTACCAATGGGGCAAGGCTTGCATGGTTATGTGCTTGGGAACGGAGCGCCCAAAATCAGGGGAGAGATTCCTTTGTGCTGTAGATGACTACCTAAATAGACCGACAGGATTCTTCAGTTGGCCTTGGGATGCCGCATATATTGGAACAAAGAGTTCAGATACCGATTTGATTAAGGGATCTATTCCGCTCTCTATGCACATTCGTTATTCCGAGGGATCTCCTGTCAGCCTGTATCCGCTCAGAGATTGGTCAGATGAAGATATTTTTTCATACATGGAATCAGAGGGCATCACCCCCGATCCGAGTAGATATGTTAAGAGCAATGGCAAGTGGGCTAACAATCCTGATATGTCCAATAACGCCGATTTCTATCCAGTTTGTTTTAACTGCGTGGACAGGCGAGGCCCGAAGCACGTTCATTGTCCAAAACTAAACGCAACCATCTCAAATGTATCGGCCTTTGCACCATACGAAGACCTTGTGATTGATGATTTGGGAGTAAAACCCGTTGTTTGGAACCAAGAACCTCAGAAACACTAATTTTATGGGCGGATCAAATCAGGGCGTACAAAAAGCAACGCTGCCAACGGCTGCAGACTACAGCGCAAATAAAATTGCGGCTCCTTCTGCTGGCTCTGAACGTGCGGCAAGGCAAAATTATGCTCAGAACTTGATGTCCCAAGGGCAGCTTTACGGGAAACCTGAGTCTGATGCCCGAACGGAAGCCCTTTTGCGTATGGCGGCTGATGCTATGGGTGGAGCGGGTTCTTCTGATCGTTTTTCCCGTGCAGTCACAAGCCAAAGACAGGCATCTGCAGCCAATCAATGGAATGCGATGCAGAGCCAAAGCCAGCAGGACAGCAATAGATTCAACTTTGCTCCAGATAGCCCTGAAAACTATCAAATAGCTGAGGACAACAGTGAATCTGTTGGAGCGCAAGCGGCTCAAACTGGAACGGATATGCTGTCAGCGGCAATTCCTGCAGCAATGGCAATGATGGGCGGATCGGGCGGCGGATCAGGCGGACTTGGTGGCCTTTTGGGTGGTGGAAAAGGCGCTACCAGTGGCGCTGGAGCAGCGAAAGCTGCGTCTGGAGCGGCTGCAGGCGGCGGAATGACGGGGGCAATGAATAGTATTGGCGGAGGAGGCGGAAATATAGCCTCTGGCGCTATGGGCGCGGTTGTTCCGATGGCCTTGAAAAGCCTTGGCGGGGTAAAAACAGGAACCCCTTGGATAGATCGGGCGCTCAAGGGTATAAGCATTGGCGGATCTGAAGGATGGACGGGTGGATCTTTTGGTGGGCCTACAGGGTCTGCATATGGTGCTTTATTCGGATCGATTTTTGGAGGTCTTGACGGCGCGGTTGACGGGCCGATTTATAAAGCCAAAACAGGCGGAAAATCAGGTTTTGGCGGAGGATTTGATCGAACAATGTTTAATGCTACACAAATGACGGCATAACAAACAATTTTCTTGGGTTACCCCCACAGAAATCATAACAACTAACTAAATACGGAGGACAAAACTATGGGCGGACTATTCGGAGGAGGCGGCAACATTACATATAGTATGCCTGCCGATAATTCATCTGCGATGATGAAGCAAATGATGGAGATGCAAATCTCTGCTGCGCGAGATGCTGCTGCTGCAGCAGAAAAAGCACAGCGTGAAGCTGCAATTACTGCAGAAAACCGTTCTGCCGAACAACGTATGCAGCAATCTACGCAAGGCGCTGCCGATGCTCTTAGCAGAATGAATGAATCTCAGTACCTCGTAGATCAGGCGGCTCTTAATAAATATAAACAGGAGCAAGAAGCTGCTGGAACTGCAGCCACTGGCGGAGGATTCGATATTAATGCGGCTAGGAATTCAGCGCTTGCCAATCTTGGCGCTGCTTCTACAACGCTTCCTGCTACTGCTGCTAATATGGCGGCAAATCCTGCATTGATTAATCCTGCATTGACAACGGCGGAGTCACAAAATGTCGGAACTGGTGGAACTACGCAAAAAACCAACCAGTTTTCTCTGCCTCAAGCCAAAAATCTAACTTTTGGAGGAGCATAATATGGGAGGACGAGGACGAAGATCACAAAGCAGGCCAAGCGCACCAAGCGCCCCTGATAATAGCGCTATGCTGCGTCAAATGCAGGCACAGCAAGCTGCTGCAGCGGCGGCGGCAGCTAAGGCTGAGGCTGAACGTCAGCGGCAGTTGAAGATTCAAGCCGAAGATCAACAGGCGCAATCTCAGCAGCTTGGCTCTGTTCAACAGGCGCAGCGCTCGCTCAGCGGATTGCAAGCATCACAGCAATTGCAAGATCAGCAGTCCGCACAACGGCAAGGAATGGCAACTTCCAGCATTGGAGGCGGCGGCGGCGGATTCGACATCAATGCTGCTAAGATGCAAGCTCTTGGCAATGTTGCTGGTGCAGGCGCTGCTGCTGGTTTGCCATATGCGTCTGGCCCTGCTGCTTCAGGTGGAGCTACCCCGATGGGAGTTCCTCAGGGATTGCTTGCTGCCAACGCGCAAGCAGGCGGAACAAATGCCCCGCAAAATCGATTCGCACTGCCACAGGCTCAGAACTTGACATTCGGAGGAGCATAACAATGAGTATTGTTGACTTTGTCATCGATACCATTTGCTTGGCGTTCTCTCCTGATCGTCCTGAATGGTTGCTTTTGCCAATGCTTGGATTTTTCAAGTCTATTGGTAAGGCATTTAATAATGTCACAAGATCCATTGGAAATGCTTTTAGTGGTGCTGGCCGCGCCGTTGGAGGAGCGTTTCAAAATGTGGGAAGAGCGGTTAACCAAGTTGTAAACCCGCAACGTCCAACAGTGACGGTTGTCGGAGGAACTTCGGCGGCACAACAGGCAGAAAACGACAAGGCTATCAAGGCTCTACAAGCAAAACTTGATGCAGAGAAAAAAGCGGCTGCTGAAGCCGAGGCAAAACGTCAAAGAGATGCGGCAATTGCTGCAGAAAACGAATCGGCTGCAACGGCACAAAATGCTTCCGTTGTGAGGGCGGGTGGGCGATTGAGCGCAATGAATACAGCACAAATGGCTGCAGATGCCGCTGCTGGTCAACAATACGCTCTAGCCAATACATCGATTGGCAATGTTGGCGGAGGATTTGACATCAATGCGGCTCGACTTCAGGCGCTTTCCAATGTCGGCGGTGCTGGTGGTGGTGGCGCTATGTCATCCACTACTCCTTATATGGCTCCAAGCAATGTTGCCCCTGCCGTTGTAGCGGCTGCAAATCTGGAATCGGGTGGACGCAACGTCCGAAGCAATCGTTTCAATATTCCCGCGACTAATTTAACTTACGGAGGGACTTAAAAATATGGCAGCGCGAATGTCAGCAGAAACAGCAGGATACGCATTCACCCCAAGACAGGCTAAAATTACGTCTGCGCTTGAGGGATTGGCTCCATTTGGAGCAGTTGCTACTCCTGCAGATTTCACAAGAGATGTTGCTGGCGCTTATGCCTTAGGAGACGAGAATCCAGAGGCCGCTGCTGTCGCTGCATATGGTGGCCTACAGGCTTTAGGAACTGGAGCGCTTCAGGGACTGACGGCAATTTCCGAGCGACAAGAAGCGCTTGAGGCAGAAGAACGCAAGCACAGCAGGGCGCTGGATATTGAACAGATTAAATCTGCTAGGTCTTCAGAGGCTTTGCAGAAGCGCATCCAATATTTAAGAGAAGCAGCGTCAAATCGTCTTAACGAAGTTGGCGCAAACAAAAAACCTCCGCGCCGAATGATTGGCGAGCCTTCTACCGTTCCGTCTCGCAGGGGCGGAGACGTTGAGGATGAGGAAGATTTCGAGGGGGAAACCCCCGTTGACCCGAATCTGAATATTGCTCCCGAAGATGTGCCGCTAGAGCCGTTGCCAGAACTTGAGCCGCTTCCAGAAGAAGACGAGCGCCTTCCTGAGCCTGCTGGTGGTTCTTTGTTTAACCTGACTCCTCCGCCGATTTTTACGCCCGGCTCCGTTGGCACTGAAGACATTTTTGGAGCCTCTGATGTTGTCCCGCCTGACCAGATGCGGATTAGTCCTGAGATGGCACAACAATATGCTGTTGCACAGGCTGGTGGAGTTCCTCCTGCATTGCCAGCGGACGCAATGGGGCTTCCTCTTACGGATCTTTCAGCGCCAATTAACGTATCATATATTCCTTCCGAGACGGAGAAGCAGATCCAAGAAATGCGTCAGCAAGTCCGTGGAGCCGTCTTGGGTAGCGCACTAGAAAGGAGCGCACCACTCGCTGGAGTTTCTGCTCCAACGCCTGCAGTCCCTGCAGAATTCCCTGCTGGAATGCAGCCGGGCGCGTACGCCACATACGAAGAAGCTCGCAGGGTGGCCGAAATGCCGCTTCCTGATAGCTATGAGCGTCCAGTTGTAGAACAGCGCGTAGACAACGAAACTGGCGAAACATATTGGGAGGTCATGCCTCCAAAACTAAAGGCTCCTCAGACCGAGGCAGAGCGACTTTCTCTTGAAAAAGCAAAGCTGGAACTTGAAAAAACAAGGGCAGGAGCGTCAGCACCCGCTGGCGCTAATACAGACGAAGAACAAAAGCTCAGGAAAGAGTTTATCGCGCAATCAAAGGATTACATGGTTGTCCAGAACGCTTGGGCAAACATCAAGAGCGCACAAAGGATGGCCGAGTCTGGAGGAGAGGGCGCTGGAGATCTCGCGATGATCTTCAGCTTTATGAAGCTCTTAGACCCGGGCAGTGTTGTCCGCGAACAAGAGTTTGCCAACGCTCAGAATGCCGCTGGCGTTCCTGACCGAATCAGGGCAGAGTATAATCGTCTGCTCACTGGCGGAAGATTGGCTCCAGACCAACGCAAAAACTTCGTAAAACAGGGTAAATCGCTGTTTATGGAACGGCAGCGCGGCCAAAATCAGTTAACCAGTGTCTATAAAAAGTTGGCTGAACAATCTGGAATTCGTCCAGAAATGGTTGCCATTGATCTCCAAACTCCCGATCCTCTTGGAGACATTGACTCAAAAATTAGGACGAAACTTACTGAAATGACAAGTCTTCAAAAGGGAACAGAAGAGTATAACTCAAGATTTACTGAACTGAAAGAACTGTTAAATCAGAAAAAAGTCCTGCAAGCGGAAGAAGAACAAGCAATCGCCGTAGACTAACATGGCAACCGCCGAAGAGATCTTGCGGGAGGCAGAGGAGGCTCTTGAAAAAGAGAAAGAGCCGTCTTCTGCGTTGATGCCTGCAGAGCAAATTCTAGCTGAGGCGGAAGATGTTGTTGAGCGCGAACGGATGGCGCTTCCTCCAGTTGTTCCCGAAAAAGGTACTGTTGCAGAGCCATTGACTGAGGCGGCAAAAGCCGAAAAAGCCCCTCCGCTGCCTGCAAATCCTGAGCCTGAGAGCGTAGAGGCTGGAAAGCCTGTCAAGGCTGACCAAATGTTCAAAGGCGCGGAGATAAGCGCCCCCGCGAAGGATTGGAAGGCATGGATGCTCCCATTCAGACAGGAGGAACCTACCAAAGCCCCTGAGATTATTACTCAGCCTAAAGAAGAGGCTCCTAAACAAGAGATTTCAACCAAGCCATTGGACATCTTCCTGCAGCTTTCGGCTAATCAGCCCGGCTATGAGATGGATTCCAACATGACGGATCTCCGCGATTCTTTGAGCATCGAAGATTTGGCTGAAGCCGTCAAAATCAGACCAGACATTCCGCTGAATGCGAAGCAGGAGCGCGAGGTTTACGACTATATTCGCTCAAATAGCGCTTGGCGCATACCGAAAAACTCCGAGCAATGGATGAACCTTGGCGGAGCAGTTGCGAAATTCCCTATTGATATGACGGTTGCCTTTGGCGAGACGTTGGCAGGGGTTGCGAAAGGGGCGGCTAAAGGGATTAGAGATGTCGCTTTAGGAGAAATCACTGGAAAAGACTACAATCTCGCATGGCAATTGCATGAGCAGCTTCCTCCTCGCGCCCGTGAACGAGTAACTGAGAGAATTGGTGAGTATTATCCACAAACTGGATACACGGGCGGAGGCATAGAGTTCACTGGCAAAGAGTATCTTGATTTGGTGATGGAGGAATACACTCCTGAGCAGCGCGAGCAGATTCTGGCAACGCAGCAGAACGTCATTGAAAAGACTAAAGCAGCGCCTATGGCATTTGTTTCTCCTGCCGTAGATCTCCCATATCAACTTGCCAAACTAGGCCAAAAAATGGGCGCTGGCGGCATTGAGGGATGGGATTTGCTTAGCGAAAGCGTTGGCTTAAACAGCTACGATACCAGTTTTGAGCGATGGAAGGCGCGGAAGAACTTTGAAGGTGCGGCATACGAGTTTGAGTCGCTCAATCCTACTGCATATCACAGGTATTTGGACTTCATTGCACCAGCAGTTAATGCAGTTGCAACATCCAGTATTGGTACAGTTGAGGACTATATGCGGGAATACAACTTTACCCGCGAACAAGCAATTTCTGCACGTCAAGATGATCTTGAGGCGATGACCATTGGCGGATTGGAAAGCATTGCAGAAGCTAAAAAGCTAATTCCTGAATTGGATCAAGATATTATGACCGCTGGCGAAATCCTTTTGCCTGAAGGATTCGGTCTAGATGCTGTCGGATATGGCATGAACCTTTTGAAGTTGGGTTCGTATGCTACCCCAAAGGTTACCAATTATTTGCGTTTCCGTGGAAAAACCCCTGATGAGGTTAACAAACTTCTTGCAGAAGATGCCGCAAAGCTACGCTCCAAACAGCAGGCGAACTTTGAAAAGACGCAGCGCGTTACTGGAAGAGAAAAAGCTGCAGTCGCAGTAGATGAGTCGCTTAAACGGGCGCAAGAGGCCATTGACCGAAGCAATTTCTTTAAGAAAATTCGTCAAGTTTCACCCTATGTTGCTGGTGCTGGAATTGGATACGGGCTAGAGCCTGACTCTCCTCTTGGCGTCATTGGGGGGCTAATTGGAGCGCGGATGCTGAAGTCTACTCCTGAGTTCATCCGAAACTACTATGAGGCCAAGCGCATTTCTGCAGGAGGTCAGGCGGGAACCTTTGAGACGATGTCCAAACTCCGCCGTGACCGTCAGGCAGGCAAGGGAGCGCCTCGCGCCGAGGGAGGCGAGCCGATCCGAGTAACGTCTATAAAGGGCGGATTAAGCGACAGGCTCACTGCATCTGGTGGCAAACGCCTCGACAGCATTATTGACAACACAAGGGAATATATCCGAGCGGGTGTAGAACCAACTTTGGTTGGCTTGGCAGTTGGAATTGCTGATTCACAGGATGCCGAAGAGATGTCTGCCATGCTTGGTCAGGGACTTCTTTGGTCTAGCTTGGGACGGACGCAAACCCGTGCAATGAACAAAGTATTCGGGATGGATGATCCTGTTTACGATGCAAGACGCAGGCGGAAAGAAGACGTTGATGCTTGGAAAGCATACCAAGATCTAAATCCCGTTGATCGTGGCAACGTGGACGCCATGACAGATTGGAATGTTGTCCTGAAAAACCAACAACAGAGGCTTGATCAGGCTGCTCAGCTAAATCAGGCGGCTGTTGCCACTAATAATCCTGACCTAATCGCGGCAACGGGTAAAAATCTTGCGAATAATCAACGTGCGCTAGATCGGATGAAACGCGCAAACGTCCAAACTCGCAATGAATTCGGACGGCAATATCTCCTAGATCTGGCAGGCATTAATAGCCTTGCAAACGGCGGATTTGTCCGTGGACAAAACAATGTTGGCATTCGCATTCTAAGCACACAGCAGATCAAAGACCATCTCCGCGCCAAGTATCCGAATGAAAGCGAAGATGTCCTGAATACATATGCTGAGCAGGACGGATTTTACGATGGGACAATAGACGATACCGTCATGTATGGCGGCATTCCCAAGTTCCGTGGGCCAAAGATCGTCATGGACGATGCCAAGCCAACGATGGTCATCAATACCGATGCCGTTATTAGGCGGATTAACAACGGGCAAGATCCACTGACCGCTTTGCGGCATGAGGCTGGTCACCATCTCAGCAAAATTCCCGAATATCAGCAGTTGATGGCTGAGCCATATCGCATTCTTTTCAAGGAGGAGATCCGAAATGCTGATGGTCAGGTTGTAGCTGAGGTTGGAGAAGGGCTTACAGAAGCTGAACTTGCAGATCTCTATGTGAATAAATACGCAGGAACGGCTGTTAATCCTGAATTTTTCCTTACGGCTGTTGCTCAGCGCGATCCAGTTACAAATGAAGTCCTAAGAGATCCCGCAACAGGCCAAATCCTTGTTAATCAGAAAGAGGCAGCGGCAAAGCTACGCGAAGAAATCACGGCTGATCTAGCTGCCGACAGCATGAGCCGTGTATTTGGCAAAGCGCCAACTCCCGCTATTCAAGCGATTTTTGACAAGGCAATGCTGGCATTCAAGAGGAACAAGTTTGAAATGCTTTCTAAGAAGCTGTCTCAAATGAAACAGCTTCTAAATATTCCAGACTCTCAGGACATTATTTCAGACAACAGCGGAGCGCGGTTCACTCCAGAGGTTCAGTTGCTTGCTAGGGAGGCGCTTGAAGCCATGATCGACTTGCAGGGTCAAATCAGTCCCGCCGTTAAGGGCAAGCAAGCTCCTAGAATTACTCGTTCAGAACTGGTCAAGAACAAGGCGTTGCTTGAGGCTTTCGGAACGTATAGCCCGTTGCCCGTCACTGAAGTGCAGGCTCAGATTATCGGGCCTGATGGAACTGCCATTGGCGCTCCGCAAGCCCTTTCAGGGCCGCTTGTTTATGAGGGTTCTTGGGACGTTACTGAAAGCGGAGTTCAACAGAGCAACGGCTACGGGCCAATCTCAGCGGAGATTAATCTTCAGGGAGTTCCTGTCGGCAGCAAGATTGTTGTGGCGAGACAGGTTGCCATGCAGCCAGACGGAGTTACCCCCCGATTCCATCAGCCAAAAGAAGCCAAGCGCATTCTGAAACAGCGCAATAAGCTGATCCAAGAAGCCTTGGACACTCCTGACTACGGTGCTCCGAACCGCTTTGATCCTACCAAAGAAGGCGGAGAGACGATGCGGGGAACGCTAAGTCCTCTTCAGGTTGAGGCCATCAAAAGCCTTCCCGAAACGCTTCTTCCGAAGAGCATCAAAGATGTCATTCTGAATATTAACGATGCGTTGGTTCGCAATGATGGCTCGCGGTTTCTCGTCAACTACGCAGCGATGATGAATGAGAAGGGCGAGTATGAGGCTTTCTCGCCTAAATACTACGATTTGGTTCCGATTGGCTTGATGATGTCCAAGGCAGGAAACTTTCTTTTCACGGCAATATCGGCTGGACGAATGTTTGATAAGCTCCATGCATGGGGCGACAGAATGCCTGCGCGTCTAATGCCTTGGAAGGGCAGTAAGGAGCAATTTTGGAACGAATTCACGGGCAAGTATCTCTATAACTGGCAGCAGGGATTGCCCGGCAGTGGATACACCGAATCTGGTCAGGTTGCAGGCCCGAATGCGCGGTTGCTGGATGCCGATCCTCAGGTAGCCGCAATGAAGCGCAACGTCTTCAACGACTTCCTGAACCTTTTTGACACGGCTACCGAGGGCGCGAATCCCGACAGAACAAAAGTTCCCCGCAAGAAAGGCGATCCGAGGGATCTCAATATGGATCGGACGATTATGTCCGTCCGAATAGACCATATTGCACAGATTGCGCCGACATCTCTTCCCAAAATGCCAGTTGCCTATGGTCTGGCGAAAGCCAACTTCATGCCACAGCGTGAAGGCGGCATTCGTCAACCTGAAACAGTTGAAGAACAGGGATTCAGGATGTCTGGAGAACAGCGCGAGCGCCTGAGGGTGCTTGAAGAGGAAGAGAAGGCGCTAGGAGATCAATTTTCCGAAGCCTATGGACAAGACTACGCAAACGAACTGCAAGAATTGCGCGATCTCCGAGAGGCTGCAGCGTTCATGCCGATGCGCCCAAGGCGCGAACTGACGATTGACGAGCGAGTTTATCCCGGCTTTAAGAGCCAGCTTGAGGACGTAGTTGATCAGAAGATTCAGGGCGCTTCCGCGACTCCTGAGCAAATTCGGGCCATTGTGAACAACCCTCAGAACGGGGTTAAGCCTGCTGAGGTTCAGTGGAGCGGTATCAATGAGGCCATTGATACGCTGAGCAAGGGCGGAAAGAACGTAAATAAGGCAGACCTGATGGAGTATCTCCGTCAGAACAACATCAAGTTCATGCTTAGCATACTTGGTGGGCAGGAGTCTGTTAACAGGGCGCTTTCGTGGAAGAACATGGCCCCAAGCGGGAAAAGGCTTTTGACAAAATTAGAAGATTTGTTTGGAAAATATATTGATTTGGATAACGAGGCTCGCAAAAGAGTTCCTGCACTTGTTGGAAATTACACCGTTAAACAGAATCCTGATACAGGAACGTATAGCATCTATGATGAAGGCGGAAAAATTTGGGTTCCTCCGCAAAACGTAGTAAGTTCTCCAGCATATTATAGTGAAAATGAGGCGATTGGTGCGCTTAGAAAAGCAAGGAAGCGCATACCTAGCAGCGTGATCAAAGAAGAGGTCACTGCAGAACTTGAAAAACAAGGGTGGAGCCTTGAGCGCTATGCTCTTCTAAAAACGCTTGAAGCGCTTGATGAGTTTGGAGCAGACGAAGCGGAAAGATGGTCACGCTTAACGGCAGAGGCGTCAGATGAAAGAGCGCAAACATTGTCCGACAAGCGTGATGTGCTTTCTAACAGAGAATGGGAGCGCCTTGACACCGAATATTTGAGGAAGCGCGAGGAAATAACTGCTGAACTAGAGAGATCTGCAGACAAAGATTTGGCAACTCCGAAGGCAATGCGAGCGCTTGATAAAGCTGTTGCAGAGCGTGATTCAGCTTTTGACGAGGCAGAATCCAACCTTGCCGACATAGACAATCAGATTACAGCCGAAGAAAGAAAGTCTGCTACCTATTGGAGAATCAACGGATATATTAAAGATCCGATAAATCGAACCTATCGCATTGGGGAACTTGGAATTCGCAGATTCTGGCCTGCCGGAATGGCTGGCTATGGAGACAAGACGTATACCAAATACGCAGAGTCTGGATATCGCATTCTTGGAGACACAAACTACCGCGAAAAAGTCCTTCAGGTTCGTCCGAACTTAGAAGTTGTAAAATATAAAGTCCGCAAAAGACCGAAAGATTCAGGGTATGGCGCTGGCAAGTATGAGATTGATTTTGCCGCTGGACGGGGAGTCTATCCCAACATTCAGCCGCCTCAGGGAATTTATGAGACTAGGGCAGAAGCCGAAAGGGTCGCGAAAAGCCTTTCTAAAGAGGGCGATCTAGATTTTCAAATTAGCAACCGTGGACGCGCCGAGGGTCTTGAGTTTCGCGAAACTCATTACGAGAACTATCCGTATTATATCGCGCATATGCGCGTTGGTGATCGAATGATCATTGATCCAACATTGCGGACGCTTCCACAAATCGAATCGGAACTAAAAAAATCATACAAAAGCGATCCTGCGTTTGCCGAGTGGGATGCCAAAACGGGAATTCCTCTGTATGTTATTGGAACTGCTGTAAAAAATGGAGTCATAACTCCTCAGGAAGCAGACTTTTATACAGCATACTATAATTGGAATTTTCAGTCTCCAGATGTTCCGATGCGAGCATATGGCGGAACAGGCACAAGTCATTTGGTTCCTATCAGCCACATCCATGAGATGCAAAGTGACAGAAACCAAGCCGCTCGCAAAAAAGATGGGCAAGGAAATCCAATTGGCTATCGCAAATATGACACATCATATGAGGTCATCGCTAATTTTGACAACGGGCCAGACATTGTTCTGAAGAAAGATTTTGATCGGCAAGAAGATGCCGAGCAATACTTGGACGAGTATTTAGAACAATTTGGGCAGAATTCAACCTTGCAAAACGTCTGGAAAATCAGACAAGCAAGAGAAAAGGGCATCAGGTTGCCAATGAAGGGCGGAGTTATTGATGCCAGCCAACAACCTGTCCCGCAAATGAAGCTACGGATTCAAGCGGGTGATCCGATTGTACAAAACGCTGAGGCTCCTCCAGAAGCGCCATTCAGCCAAAGCCGCGAGTGGGGCATGGCATTGATCAAAAACCAGATAGTAGACGCAGTCAAAAGCGGACATAAATACGTCTACTGGTCAGGCGGAGAGACTCAAGCAAAACGCTGGCGAGACATGGCTCCTTTAGAAAAGGTACAGTATCGATCTGTCCTGAACGGAGATCAGGTGGAAGTTTTTCTGTACACATCTAGCGGCGTTTACACATTTGTTACTGTTGATCCGAAAACCAAGGAGATCATTTACAATGAAAACTCTCCCGGTATGTCGAAGTTTGACTTCAAAGGAAAGTCACTAAGCACAATTTTGCCCAAGGATTTGGCGAATGAGGTTATCTCTAAGGCTCAAGAGGGGATGCAAACAATTCAGCCGAAGCGCGGATCTGCGTTTTTTGGTGGAGCGAAGTTCAAGCCGTACTACGACACAATTGCTGTCAATGAGGTCAATAAGTTCCTGAAAAAATACGGCAGCAAGGTATTCCCATTCCAAGTTCCGAAACCAAACGACCAAGGATTAAGTGATCCAGTATATCTTGGAATGAAGGATCTTAAAGATCCTGTTGATCCAACCGCTCCCGACAGGGCCGTAGAAGAATATACAAGTCTTGAAAAGGCAGTTGGCGAAGCACAGAAACAAGAGAAGTTTGATTACCTTGATGCCGACAACGGTTGGATTTTCCCGATAACTCCAGCGCTTGCAGACGCTGTAAATACAAACAGCCTTCCAGTTTTCATGCCCCGTAGGGAACTGAAGCAACCCACAAGCGAAAAAGGCTTTTATAGTCAGCTTGGGCGCGTACTGGAGAACAAGATTCAGGGCAAGGCAGTCACAGCACAGCAGGCTCTGGCAATGCTTGGAGAATATATCGTCACCGAAGAAACGGAAGTTGACGGAAAGAAGAAAACAATGGTTGTCGCTAGGGTTCCTGCAGATCAAAAAGCAGTTGCAGAAGCTGCAGCCAGATCCCGTGCGGCGGAAGGCGTAAATGTTCGCGTTTCTTGGAATTCACCCAACAAGGTCAGGGAAGACGAGGTCTTGTTTACCGATGCCGTCAGGATCATCAATAATCTCGCCGCTCAGAACGATGGCAAGGTCAACAAAGAACGTCTGCTGGAAAACATCGTCGCCAATCGCCCGACACTTATTAGCGTTGATGGAGGAGATCGTTATAAAACCTACACGCTTGAGGGCGGAGACGGATATTATGAGATGGTTTTAACAATGGCTCCTCGTCCAAATCGCGAAGGAAAGCCAATTAGAGAGTTTCGTTCTAGCCATTATAAGAATGCCCCCGGCTACTTGGGTCATGTCAGATATAAATACCGTTTAGATGAAAACGGGCGCTTGGGAATAATGATCGAAGAGTTCCAATCCGACAGGGCGCAAAAAGGCCGCGACTACGGATGGAGGGAAGAGGATCCATTAAAGCAATTGGATGTTCTGAACCGCTGGAGAATCGAAAATATATATGTGGCGCTTCTTGCCAAGCAAAGCAGGGAGGCTGCTAAGGAAACCATTCAAGAGGTTCAGCGTGACTTAGAGTCCAACCCATTAATGGATTCTTCTGCCCCGTATCACGATTTACGAATGCAGGCGGACGGCATGGAAGCATCTGCTTTGAAAAAGGCTGTTACAAAACTTCTCAACGATTCCACAGAAGTCACCGATCCCCTTACTGGAAGCCAATTAACCTTGGGGGAAATGGCTAAAACCTTGATTGACGATGCAACCCTAAAGCAAGAAGCAGAAGATGGAGACTTTATGGGCATTGCTGATATGCCGTTCAAGCGCGATTGGGGTCTTCAGCTTTATAAAAGGCTTTTAGAAAAGGCTGTTTCGGCTGATGAAGCGGTAAGCCGTGGCGCATTTGATGATGCCGTCAGAAAACACGAACGGTATTTGCAGGCTTATGGAGCAACAAGTGACGAAGCAATAAATGCGTTCAATGCCATTCCGAGCAAGCCAGTTGGAAATGTTGAGTGGATTGGGTGGACTAAGGGGGTAACTCAGGTTGAGCGCTATCAAGACATGATGCGTCAGATTATTGATAGCATTGGCTATGCTGATGAGGCTGGCCCTGAAAATCCAAATATGCTCGTCTCTTTCTATAAGAACGATCCGATTTATGACCGATCATTTGATGGAGAGGACGTAGAAGTATTACAGACGCCGGGCGAAATTGGATTCGCTAGAGTAAGAAAACGTGATGGCGTTGTTATAGATGCCCGTGGACGAATCAAAGACGTTCTAGCGGAAGTCGAGCAAGAGGCAAAAGAAGGCAAGCGCCCCGCTCAGGTCAAGCTAAGCGAAATTATCGGCAAGAAAATGGCCGAACAAATTATCAGCAGTTCTGGCCCAAGCAGGCAGTCAATTGCCGAAGCAGACATGACAATCGGCGGAGAGGGAATGAAGGGCTACTACGATATGGTTCAGCCTTCAGACATTGGGAAATACATGAAGCCCTATGGGGCTAAAGTGGCCGATACATTCCTTACAATCCCTGAATATGGTCAACAGGGCGCAAACGTGAAAGTCCGAAGCGATGGCAAAAATTATTGGGTTAGCACTTCTGAAGAAGTGAAGCCTATCAGTCCGAAATTTAATACGGCTGCTGAGGCTTTAGACTTTAGCAAGCGCGTTATTGAAGGCGTTGTTCCTATCTGGAAGGTAGACGTTCCGTCCGAATTAATTTCCCGTGTCGAAGCGGAAGGTCAGCCGCAATTCATGCCGCAACGCGAGCCTTCTACCTATGTGCGGTTCGATGGCGAACTGGATAAGAAAAAGGGAAGCTGGATTGCCCGTATCCGTGTTGTCCCCGGCCCTGACGGTAACGGCGCATTCTCTCCTGAGTTATACTTTGAGGGCGACACGTCCGAAGACTCCAAGCTGCTTGTTCCGCCTCCGCTCAAGACCTTTGAGCAGGCTCAAGCCGAACTGCAAAATATGTTTAAGCAGAACGGTCTTCCGATGGAGCGCTTTGAGCAGTTGGATTCGCCAATTATTGGAACGGATAGGCCGCGATATAAGGCAGGGGCTTGGGAGAACACGCTCCGTATCAATGGATTTGAGGCGCTTATCCCCTCGCTGGAAGACCAGATTGCTGAGCAGGAGATGCGCGAAGAAGCTAGAACGCCTGACTTCAACAGGACGCTGGCCTCTAGTGGCAAGCTGCTGGACGATGCTTTGAATACCCGTTGGCTGATCAAGTTCGCCAATGGCGAGCAAGCCATCGAATGGGGCATCAATAAGGAGGCAATTGTCAGCCTGATGAAAAGCCGCTACGGGGAGCAGCAGTGGATAGAATGGGTCGATTCCATTGACAGGATTTCTGATGGGGAGAATCCACAGGCCGATGCTGGCTTCATGCCGCAACGCTACGAGAGAGATCCTAATTTGGCCGAGGATGACGTTCTACGGCGCAAAGACCGATTTGAGGCCGATGGCATGGACTTGGTCAATACGCCTCTCACAGGGCTTGTTATGGCTGATCTAGGCAGGCTGGACAGGTCATTCCATCTGACAACCATCGCTCGCAGGATTCTGAATGACTTTGAGCCATTCATGCTCCAGCGCCAATATAAGGGCTTTTTGGAGCGCCTGAACCGTGGAGAGATTCCAATCGCTGACGCCAAAGAACGAGCCGAAGAACTGACCAATTCTATTGAACTAAACAAGACGGCGATGTCTTACATGATGGATTTGCTTTCTGACCTGACGGCTTCTCTTCCTGAAGTTACGGCTACAGACAAGCGCACTGGCGACAGGGTCGATCCATATATGGTCTTAAAGAAGCACTTCCCGAACGGGATGCAGCGCCCGATTGATGAGATCCTGACCGAGATGTCGAACGTGATGTCCGCCGTGCATCCTCCTGCTGGAACATTCCCTGAGGGCTACAACCCGGGCTATTCAGCGAATAACGATATGCTCAATGCTGCCGAAGTCTTGGGTGACGTGGTGGACATTGATACCAAGACGCTGGACTTGCTGCATATGCGGACGATGGGCAAGACCTTGGAGCAGTATAGGAAAGACGAAGAAGCCGCCATCCGCGAACTGCTGAATCCTGAGTTCAATGACGTGACCGAAATGGAGGGCGGAGGATTCATCTCACGCTCAATTGAGCCGCCTGAGGAAGGGGATATGCCCCTCATGCTTCCCAAGCGCAAGAATCCTCCTGTCGCTGACTTCACAATCACAAAAGCTGGAAAGGTTAAGCTGCCGAAGAAAGCGCCTCAGCGCGGATTCTTTTATGGTGGATTAATCGATGACACTGGCACTGAGATTCTTGTCAAAATAGATCCGAACAGGGTTGTCGAACCAATCGTCAAAGATCTGAGCGACATTAGTGGCAAGCGCGTTGGCATGGTGCAGGCAGACAGGCATCACACCCTTGGAAAGGATATGGGTGGGCCGATGCATGAATTTCTCAAGTCCAATCAGGAGACGGTCATGGGGCCAGATGGCATCTTATATAAGGCTGTTTGGGGCAACCTTGGGCTTGGGCCAGTGAATGCCGTGCGTAATAGGATGAAACAGTATGTGGATGACGGCTACCATCTCGTCCAAGTCATGGCGGACGATGCCCATCGCTCTAACATTGCTTTCGGGACGGACTACATCAAAGAGGTTGATGCCTTTAACAAGGCAGGGAAACTGGAGCCTTGGGTGATCGACCTGACTCACGTTCTTTTGGAGATTGGCAATCTCAAGGCGCAACGGATTAAGGCTGCTACAAGGCGCATGGCGAAAAACCGTCTACGGGCAGAGCGTGGAGAAGATCCGATTCCAGCGCCTGCGAATACGCCTCAAGAGGATGCAATCATTGCCTTCAACAAGGCGCTAACCCCGATCAAGAATCGCGTTGCCAAAGATACCCCTGAACTTCTGGCTACCGCGAAGACCGAGGCTCTGAAGGTCTACAATGCACATAAGAATAAGCCGTGGTTTAAGAAACTTCTGGCGTTGGGTTCTAACAAGAACTTCCTGCAGGAGTTCTTGGCGTACTCGTTCACAGCGCGAGGCGAAGCCACAAAGTCTGTTTCTGGCATTCCAACTCTACCCAATCTGGTAAAGGCGCTTCAGGACTCTGAAGACATGATTAATGCCAGCACAGGCCAAGCTGTGGCTGTGATCCAGCTTTCCACAAATCCCAAGGCTTTCGCCCTATACTTTGGCAAAGACGCAAAGCAAGAAGCCTCCATGAGTCCAGCGGAGAAGAAGATGCGGGATACGCTCCTGAAGAATCCAAAGTTCAAGATCCATCCCTCCTACCCTTGGGTCATGCTTGGGCCTGCCAACGGCAATAACTTCCTGATTAAGACTCCGACACATCTCAGGAAGCTGTTCCCGAACTATGAAAAGGAGCACAAAAAACTTGCTGCGAACGCCAAGAAAGGCAAGCCTGTGACTGACAACGATGTTGTCGGTTCGATGTTGAAAACCCCTTTCCCCCCTATTAAGATACCTTAATGGACATCCTACTTTCAGAATGGGACGAGCAACCAGAAGGTTGGGAGGCAGTCCCGTATGTTGGCGGCGAGATCTACTACGATCCGAAAACAACCGATGAAACCGAGGTCATTAACCTAGCTTTTGAGCTAGACAACGGGAACATCGATAAACTATCAGAAGCCGTAGGTGTGGAGGTTTAATATGCCTATCCGAAAATGCGCCTCGCAGAACTGCTTCACCCGAAATCTCAAGGCTGAATTGAAGTCAGGAAAGCCTAAGAAACAGGCTCTTGCTATTGCCTATTCGGTGCAACGTGAAGCAAAGAAAGCTGCAAGAAAACGCGCCAAATAACAACTTTGCGGGGTGGAGCAGTCTGGTAGCTCGTCAGGCCCATAACCTGAAGGTCAGAGGTTCAAATCCTCTCCCCGCTATTTCCTTGCAAAACCATATGCCGCTGACGTAGCGTCACCCGAATAAATAGATTTATGAACGCATCAACTACATCGATAGATATGGCTCGCCTTAACAATCATCCAGCATTCCCCGTGAATGCATTTTCAGGGGACGGAAAAATCCCCTCAGTGAAGCCCAATAGTGGCATGGCTATCCGCGATTGGTTCGCAGGCATGGCGCTGCAAGGTCTTCTCGCAGGAATTTTCAAAGACAATCTTTCGGCTGATACAGCAGCTAAACGAGCGTATGAAATCGCTACGGCAATGCTCGTTGAGCGCGACACTTTAGAAAAATAAAACCATGAGCGAAGAAAACCAAACCAACGAGCAGGCCCAAACGCCTGAACAGCTTGTCGAAGGCGTTCTCAAGCAGATCGAAATCGACAAGGTCACCCCCGAAGCCGTCTTTCAAGATATCATCTTGCAAACCAAGCTGCATTCCATGCGCTTGATGGTTGCTGTTGCTCTGCTTGAAAAAATGGCAGCAAAACAAAGTGCTGAAACAACGAGCGAACAGCCTGAGCAGGCGAGCGAAGAAAGCCCTGCAACTCCAGACTTGAAAGTAGTCGAAGATCAGGCTTAATCAGCACGGGCAATGGGCTAACGTGCCTCATGCACGTAACGGGGGAGAGGCGAAAGTCTCTCCCCCAATTTTTTGCCAAAATCGGACTTTTACTCTGTAAAATAGGGCTAAAATTTCCTATTGACTGCTTATTGGAGATGGGTAATACTCCTACCCGTTATGAATACATACACCAATACATACCTAGTCATCACCCAAACCCTTGAGAACTACGGAGCGCACGATAAAGACGGGCGTTTCTCCAGTGGGAATGCCCACTGGAAATTCAAGGGCGGCAATGACTACATCATCACTGGAGTGCAAAGCATCCAAGACGCAGTGGCATTCGTCGCAGCGAAGTGCAGCAACAGCATTGGCTTCAAAGAATTTCCCGTGCAGTGGGAAGAGGTCAGCGCTGACTACCAGACAACGTCCGAGAAGCAACAGTTGGAGTACGAAGGCGAGATCCGCTATCCCGCTGACCGCATCAACGTGCAGGAAGCGTTAAACGCGAAGCGTGAAGCGCTGTACGCCGAAAGCGCAGGCTGTGCTGAACCTGTCAAAAAGACGTTTCAGACAATGACAACAAAAGAGATCTTTGCTCTTGGAGAGCAAATCCGTGCAGAGGGCGGCTGGACGATGGATCAATACCTCTCTCATCCCTCCTATGCGTACAGCAAGGAACACACTGGACGGTATGCAACCAAGGGAGCGCACACCGTTTACTTCATGTGCTCAGACAGTCCATCAGGTCGCGTTTCTGTCGGAGGATACACCAAAGCAGTTGAGCCTGAGGACGGTTTCGAGACGGCGAAGGCGACAATCCTTAACGCCATCGATAAGCACGATGCCGAGATGGTTGCAGATCGCGGCACTCCTGAGCGTCTGGATCGCGAGCATGGCAGTCCGTATGACCGTGGACACTCCGATGCGTACTATGGACGCAGCAAGAGTCCGCACTTCTATGTCGGCGCGTCCTACGTGGGAGACGAGATCACCAGACTCACCTCCAAGGAAGCAATGGCCTACAACGAAGGATTCGATGGGTGCGAGGACTTCAAGGATTGGGGCTGCAGCAACGAAGATTGGGCTGAATTGGCTCACTAAATAGTCTCAAAAGGGGGTGGGGTAAATCCCTGCCCCCTCCCCAAAAAAAGATTTGACCAAAAGCAAAGGACGGGCAATACTCCTACCTGATGAATACATCAATACATACCAACCCGATAGCTGAGGCCATCGCGCCTCAGAAAGCCGAATGCGTTGACCGTGCCGAACAGGCGTACGTCAGCTATGTCGAGAACACGATCATTCCGCTGCTCGTTGAGCACGGCTACGATATCAACAAGGCCGCTCCTCGCCCGAACGGTATGCGCGACAGCCGCTGCTCGTACATGACGAAAACAAAGTTCCGCGCCAAGGTTCAGTCCATCACCGAAAGCGCCAACAAGAACGAATTCGGATATCGTCCGCACGGTGCTCCCGAATTGGTTCGCATCAGTGAAGAGCGCTACGCTCGTATGCGCGAGCAAGTCCGCAAAGATGCTGGTGCGTCTTTCGATGCCTACGTTGCCAAGCTGACCGCCAAGGTTGGCGCTGGCGTTGTTGCAGCGAGCGTTGTTGGCTTCCTGTGGCAGCACAGCATCCTGACGGTCACAATGGCTGACAGCAGCGTCCAGAATTGGAGAACGCAGCAGATCATCAACGTGTCCTGCTTGGGCAAAGTCTTCAACCAGTGGCCTACCCGCCGCATGAAGGACAAGGCCAAGAAGTGACGTTCCTCCTGCCCCCGCTACGGCGGGGGCGGCATGGAGCGCCAACAGCGCACCACAAACCAATCCATACATATATGAAAAGACCAAAATCGATCCGAGTCAGGATCAACTTCACGCTCGACGTGAATCCAGAGGCTTGGGTGCTGAACTACGGGACAGCACTTGGCTCAAATACGGGCATCATCTGCAAGGGGCCAAACGGCATCATGGCAGACGTGCGAGGCTATTTTGAAAACGTCTGCCGCGAGCAGCTAGAGCATATTGGCTGCGTTGGCATCAAGGAGGCTCCCAATGCTCACTAAAAAGCGCATAAACAAAGCCATCGTGCATACTGGCTTGGAGGTTGTCGGCAATGGTGACGGCTACTTCTACTTTGTCAGTCTCGACAAGGGCGAACATCGTGGACGCAGTGTCTACGTCTGCCGTCTCAACCATCAGGAATTGGACAGGTGGGTGCGTGATGCTGAGGAGGCTGCAGCATCAACTCTCTACGAGGGAATGGATCTGAGCCAACTAGCATGAAAGCTATGACAAACTTTTATCGCTGCAAGTTCAGCACCAAGGGGCAGATTGTCATACCAGCAAAGCTGCGTAAAAAATTGCGACTGCGTGAAGGCACTGAAATGTTTGTTGAGATGCAAGGCACTGCTGTTGTGCTGACGCCTTTGCCGAAAGAACCAAAGCCTCCTCGCGTTCCGAAAGCGCCGACACCAAATCACGTTTACGAACCCATCATGGAGAATGGTCAGCAGATCGGACATATCTGGAGATGGGTTGGTAAGGCTATTTAACAGAGTAAAATGGGCCTGAAAAAAAGTTTGAAAAAACCCTTGCGCGGCAAACGAGCATGGGCAATACTACCCATGTTCCATTAAGGAACGATTAACAACCAACCATACATACAACATGATCAGTAACCTCGACTACAACACGGCACTGACTCCTCTTGAGGCAAGTCACGCTGCTACGACAACAAGCGACAAATACGGATTCGTATCGACTCGCGACATCATCAGTCATTTGGAACAGCACGGATTCGTTCCGCGCATCACCGAGGTCTGCAGGGCCAATAGCGCCGAGACTCGCGGGTTCCAAAAACACGTTGTGCGTCTCCGCCACAACGACATCATGCCGATGGCAGGCGACGAGGGTCAGCCTGAGATCGTCATCATCAACAGCCATGACGGGAAGTCCTCGCTGCGTGTTGCGCTTGGGTTTTTCCGTTTTGTCTGCAGCAACGGAGTCATCGCTGGAACGTCACTATTCCAGACTCGCCTGATTCATCGTCAGTGCAACGTAGAGGCCGCGCATGAAGCCGTGGATACCATTGCTCGTCGCTCCCCCGAAATGTTGGAAACCATCAAGGCCATGCGTAGCATCAAGCTGCACCCGTTGGTCGAGATGACCTTCGTCATGGAAGCCGCAAAGCTCCGTTGGGACGAGCCGTCCGAGGATCAACTCAACGCGCTTGGCGTTGTCCGCCGCGAGGAAGATAGCCGCAACGACCTGTGGAGCGTCTTCAATCGCGTTCAGGAGACTGTCTCGCGTGGTAGCCGCTATCACGGCATCCGCCGCATCTCCTCGCCGTCTGCAGACGTGCAGTTCAACCAGAAGCTGTGGGATCTCTCGCAGCACTTCATCAACAACTGACCAGCACCCTGTGCGGGGGCGCAAGCCCCCGCATGGGGATCCCATACATGGATACATACACGAACACCAAGAGCCTCAGGGCAGAGGGGTTCAATGAGCGCCGTGACTGCACGGTCATTGCCCTAGCCGCCGTGACGGGCCTGCCCTACCCGCGCTGCCATGCCGCGCTGAAGGCTGCAGGGCGCAAAGACCGTCGAGGCGTCCCGTTCCGTCAGGTAGTCCAGAAAGTGGCCCGTGACGTGGGCTACAGCTTCTCCCAAGTGTGCCGTAGCGGGAGCCTCCGCCGATTCGTCCGCCAGAACCCTCAGGGAGCCTTTTACGTGACCATACGGGGCCATGCCTTCGCCGTCCTCGACGGGGTTATCCACGATCCGCTCCGCCCCCGCCTAGGCTCCATCATCCGTAGGGCTTGGCGGGTAGAACCCCCTACCCCCCCGAAAAAAAAGATTGACGGCAAAATGGGGGTGGGCTATATTACCCATGCTCAATCAATGAGCATCAACAACAACCATACATCCATACATACTATGACATTCGGAGATTCAGCATCCATCAGTCGCAGTAAGATCACCAGCAGCAAGCCTGCTGTCAAAGTTGTCGGCAAGACTACCAAGTCCCGTGCCGCGAAAAGCAGTGGCGTCACCAACCGCGCATACTCCAAGAAGCTCGCGCTTAAACTCGCGGACGAGTGTGGCAAGTGGTGGATCAAGGGCCGCTGCCGCAAGGAGTTCCTCGACCAGTATGAGGAGCGCTGCCGTGAAGTGCTCGCGACTATGGTCAAGGCTCAGACGTGCAAGGGCAAGAGCCTGCGAGCCATCTAGCACTATGACTTTCGTCAGCACCACTACGTCAAAACCAACATAGCACTGCGAGCGGGGGAATAGCTGACGGTTCTCCCGCTCGCTCCATTAATACATCAATGACAATGACCAACAGGATGCGCCAAGTAGCAGCAGCGATTGCGCTTGGACGCAGCAACAAGGAGATGGCCGATGATCTGAACATCAGCATGAAGACGATTGAGAAACATCGTCAGCGCCTGATGAAGACATTCGCCCTACGTAACACTGCTGATATAACGCGATTCGCAATCACGAACCGCATCATTCAGTATGACAAAAGCAGCCGCTGGATCATGCAGTATCCGAATGAGTATTACCCCAAGAGCCGCAAGACTCTCAAGGCACTCGCTCCGAAACTCAATCCCGCATTCTTCAACCTAAACCACTAAATAAATACATGAGCCAAGAACTAGTCACACAACAGCCGTCGATCTCCGACATGGAGCGGATGGCATCAGCAATCGTCAAGTCCAGCTTGTTTGGCGTTAAGACCGTCGATCAAGCGCTGGCCCTGATGATAGTCGCAGCCGCTGAGGGCAAGCACCCCGGCAGCGTTGCAGCCGAATACCACATCATTCAGGGCAAGGCATCGCTTCGCTCTGACGCCATGCTCGCTCGCTTCCAACAAGCAGGCGGCAAGGTCGAGTGGCATGACCATACCGACACGCAAGTCAGCGCAACCTTCTCGCACCCTCAGGGCGGATCGCTTCGCGTTGATTGGGACATGAAACGCGCCAAGGCAGCAGGCATCGATGGCAAGGACAACTGGAAGAAGTATCCGCGCCAGATGCTCCGCGCCCGTGTTGTCAGCGAGGGAGTCCGCGCCGTGTTCCCTGCCGTCCTGCAGGGGCTATACACGCCTGAGGAAGTGGGAGACTTCGCAGCACCCGCTGCCGCTGCAGCAAGCAGGCAGCAGGAGCCAGCGCCCAAAGCCAAGCCCGTCGAGATCAAAGTCGAGTCAACCCGTGTCGAGGTCGAGGCGGAGGTCATCGATGCTGAGGTTGTCGAGGAGATTGCTTGGTATGCTCCCGTGGAGGACAAGATCGCAGAGCACGGTGACGCTGCCACTGCATTCCTCGTCGCCAAGGATATCATCTCCGATGGCATGACGTGGAAAGACGTGCCTGAAGGCTCCTACCGCGAGCGCATTCTGGCCCATCCTGACAAGTTCATCGCAGCCGTTACGAAATGAGCCTGCGTCACTCAATGCTGCCCAAAGTGGCAGCTTGCGCTTGTTATCAGCCGTCTGGAGGTTCGTCTCCAGCGGCACAGCGCGGAACCAACATGGATGCGGCATACCGTGCAGCCATATCGGGCAATATAGCGTTGCTTGATCAACTCGCGGATGCCGAAAAGCAAGCCGTGCAGTGGGCTATCGAAACAACGCTGGCCTACTGCGTGGATACCAATGTCATAGTTGACGAGGAGCAACTCAAGGTCAAGACGAGCGGCATGGATCACGTAGGCACTGAGGATGCCCGTATCCCAAAGATCCAGATGTCACTGGATCTCAAGACGGGACAGATCAGGAACTACATGGAGCAGATGGCAGCGTATGCACTTGGCAACATGGAGACATACTTCGTGGACAAGTGGACGTGCATCCTGCTCTTCTGCGATTCGCAGACGCAGATCGTCCATGAATTCACGCATGACGAGGCCAAGGCTATCGTCGCTGCTGTCATATCGGCCTATAATGATCCAAACAAACAGCCAACACCCTGCGAATATTGTGGCTGGTGCTTGGTGCGAAACACTTGTCCCGCAATCGTAAAGCCTACGTCCGACTCACTCGCTGTTGTCGAGAAGGTCGAGACGAGCCTTGAGCAATTGCGCGAGCAAGTCACAAGCAACCCCGAACAACTTGGACACTTCCTGAAGATGGCGAACATCTTCAAAAAGGAATTGTGGGACTACGCGAAAGACAAAGCCAAAGACCTGATGGCTCAGGGCGTTGACGTTGCTGGCTGGAAGATCAGCACTACCAAGGGCAGCGAATACTTCACGGCTGAGGCAATCGCTGAGGCTGCTGAGACAACAGGTGCGTCAATAAACGACATTATTGACTTGTTTGGCGGCGAGATAGATGGCAAAACATTCCGCGCATGGGCGGATAAACGTGGGTATACGCCTTCCAGCTTGGAAGCAAAGACCAAGCAAGGCACTACCCGCATGACCGAAACAAAACCCAAGAGGATTAAATAAATACATGAATAGACACGATAACTCAGAAGGTCGCAGGCTACGTGATGAAGGCGCTGCGAAAGTTTCAGACAACACGTCGAGCGAATGGGTCATGGCTTGTGATGGCGTGATTGCATCGATGGCGGCAAACGGTTCCGAATTCACGGCGGAGGATGTCCGTGACTTTTGCGGTGATCCCCCGAATCACCACAACGCAATGGGCGCGAGGTTCCTTTCAGCCGTGAAGTCAGGGATCATCAAGCGAGTGGGATACGCCAATTCTCGCAGGAAACGATCCCATGCAGCCGTAATTGCGGTCTATAAAGGCGCAAACTATGTCCAAGAATAAAGCCCCCGCCTTCATGTTTTACCCTAGCGATTGGCTAGGTTCACAGCGGGTCACCTTGATGACCTTGGAGGAGGAGGGAGCCTATATCAGACTGCTCTCCTACTGCTGGCAGCATGGCAGCATCCCAAGAGATCCTGAGAAGCTGGCCCGTCTCATAGGCAAGGGTGCTTCAACCACCCTTGCACAATCGGTTGCAACCATGTTCCAACCCCCCTTGGATTCTGGTTCGCTAGTTGGTGATGTTCTGGTGCATGACAAATTGGAGGCTTTAAAGCGGGAGCGCGAGGAATTCATGGAGAAGAGCCGCCAAGGGGGGCTTGCATCCGCCAAAGCACGTCGAAAAGCCAAGCAAACGTCAACCAAAGGCGAACCACCCTTGGGTTCTAGCTTGGAACCAAAAGGCAACTCTTCATCTTCATCTTCAAATATAGCAGTAGAGAGAGGGCGGGAGTGGCCTACGCTTCAAGATGTTCTGGCCTACGCTCAGAACATTGGCCTCGCTGAGTGGAAAGCCAAGGATTGGTTTGATGAGATGGAAGGCTCAGGCTGGATCGATTGGAACCACCGTCCGATCTATAAATGGCAATCTGTGCTGAATCGGGTGAAGACAAAGTGGGCGGCAGATGGTAGTCCAATGCAGCCTGCTTACGGCAAGGCAACCCCCAAGAAAGATAAACCCTCCAAGGACTCTGAATATGATTGGTGACAAGAAGAAGGAAGTCGAAACGCTGGCCTGCAGCGAATGCTTCCAGCCGTTCCAAAGCGAGGTTTATGTCATCGCAGGACGCAAGCTCCGCTTTGACAACCTGTGCGACGAATGCGCTGAGAAAGAGCAGAAGCGCTATGAAGAACAGGAGAAACGAGATGAAGAGGCGAGCCGCCTGCTCGCATTTACTTCGCTGTGTCCTCCGCTCTATCAGGATACCGATCCTGCTCGCATCTACGCGCCCTATGTTCAGGCAGTCGATTCATGGCAGCATGGGCCTCAGGGTTTGATCTTCGTAGGGCCAGCAGGCAAGGGAAAGTCTCGCGCTGCTTGGATGCTGATCAAGCGAGAGATGCTCGCAGGCAAACGCTGCTACGGAGTGACGGCAACTCAGCTTGCCAAATACGCTGCAGACCAATGGCACTCCCGCGCTGAAGAGCGCAATATAGCGGAATATGTGCTGAAGGAATGCAAGTCTGCCAGCATTCTGCTGCTGGATGACCTAGGCAAACAGAAGTTCACTGAGCGAGCAGAGCTAGAGCTATTCGACATTCTGGAATACAGAACGTCCCACAAAAAGCCTACGATTGCGACGAGCAATGCTGACGGCAAATCATTCAGGCAAATGCTTTCGGAGGATCGTGGAGAGCCGATCCTTCGCAGACTCCAGCAGTTCTCCACAACAATCCATTATAAATAGATATGAGCGACAACTACGGACAATACTACGGGTTCCCCTTACAATCCCAAGATGACAGTGAGCCAGACTGCAGACGCACGTCATGGTCAGTAAAAGTAGATGGTGAGTGGCATGAGATCGTTTGCTGCTCGCTTGATTGGCGCGAGGCTGACGCAGCAGATGCGCTGCTGAAGATCCTGACTCGCAGTAAGAATCGCACTGAGGAACTGGTGAATGCAGCGCTTGTGGAAGCGCAAGGCATCGCAGGCAACGAGCCGAATAACAATCGGATCAGAATCGTCTGCAAGTTCCTGCAAGAAGCACTCAACATGAAGCAACCAAAACAATGCGTTATTGCAAGCTAGGCTCCATACCAACCCACAAGTATATCCTTGTGGATACGCAATACACCCATGAGAAGTCCATTGGTTGGCAGGAGGCGATGTGGGTAGGCATCACGTCTATACCGGGACGCGCTTGGGGCATTAACGTCATCTTCCGCTACGGCGGCATGATGTATCGCAACATCCCGCCCAACGCGATTGCGTTCAGGCATGATCCTCAGCAGTTCTGGAACATCGATGACTCGCAGGCATGGAATTGCTACAGCTACGATTTCATCACGCTGGAAGATCCCGTCCTGTCTGGCATGAAGATCACAGCCAAGACCAAGTCAGGTCTGCAATCAGGTGAGTATATGTTCAGCACAACGCATATGAACGATGGCTGGAGCGATGCCGTCGATCAGGACAAAATGTTCATATGGTGCAAACTGGACAACGGGCGGATGACAATACAGCCTAATAATCACCTTGTATTCCACGATTCGTCCTACATCATCGATGTCCAGACGATTCCGAAGCTCATCCTACAGGAGACTGTTTATTCTGTGGACGAGCGCCAAAACTACAAATATGATTTCTAACGGCAATGATCCCCGCATTCACCAAGGTAAATAGATACGTATTCGATAAGGATGCTTATTCGTGGTCACTGCCTAGCGGATCGACGTGTCCCGGCGCCGAAAAGTGTCTCGCCATTGCTGACCGATACACAGGCAAAGTATGGAACGGGCCTAGGCAGGAATTCCGTTGCTACTCTGCCGTGACTGAGCGCTATCCGTCTGTGCGTCAGCGCCTGTGGACAAACTTTGAAGCGGTCAAAGGCAAGACTCCGCATCAGGTCTGCAGCATCCTGACTCGCGCCAAACCTAAGCGTATGAAGCGCTGCCGCATTCACACTGCAGGAGACTTCTTCTCGCAGACATATTTCGATGGCTGGCTTCTCTTCGTCATGGAGAACCCTGATATACACTTTTGGGCATTCACCAAATCGTTAACCTTTTGGGTTAATCGTTTGGGCCAAATCCCAAAGAACCTTGTCCTGCAGGCGTCCTGTGGCGGCAAGCACGATCACCTGATCGAAACCCATAACCTGAAGTATGCAAAGGTAGTGTGGAGTGAAGATACCGCCGATAGGCTTGGCTTAGTCATCGATACCGATGATTATTTGGCTGCTTATGGGCGCTCGCCCTTCGCGCTACTGGAGAACTTCTCAAATAAGAAACCCAAACGTGAGTCTATACGAAAACATCAACAAGCGGAAGAAGGCGGGGACATCCCGTCCGAAATCCAAGTCAACAGTGGATCCCAAGACGTTCAAAGCAATGAAGAACAAGACGGGGAAATTCTCTGAACGCAAGCTGGTCTACGCACCTAAGAAAGCCAAGTAATATGCCTAAACAACCAAAACCTAGTAAATTGATCTTCATGGTGAAGACTGCCAAACGCAGGACGCAGCCTGAAGAATTCAAAGCTGAACTGAAGATGGAACATCAGCAGTGTCATGCTTGGTATAAATACATCGCAGGCGAGCAGGCAAAGATTGCCAAGCTGATTGAATCGCAGGAGTGGCCCCCGGGTCACGTTGCTGGAATCCAATACAGCCCAAAAGCAAGTGGCCCTGCTGAAAGTCATCTGCAAGCAGTGCTCTCGACAACTCACATAACTCCAACCAAAGCGGAACCCAATCCGTTTGAAGAATAAAGATCAATATGAGCGATAATAAATACATCGATGCTGTCGGTAAGTTCCTCTGCTCAGTCAAACGTCCGCCAAACGGATGGCTAGACGAGACGCAAGGCGGGACGCCATTCATCCGCATCCCGTGCATTGTCACTGAGGAGTGTGACCAGAAAGGCAAAGAGATCGTCTGGCGCGGTTATCTCAGCGAGAAAGCCAAGCCCCGCACTGTCGAGAGCCTCATCAGGGCATTCGATTGGGATGGCGATTGGGATGATCTCGACTCCTTCGCTGGCATTGAAGTCATCATCGTGACGGAAGAAGAGGAATACAACGGCGAGACGCGCATCAAAGCCAAGTGGCTCAACAGCCTGAACAACAAAGCCAAGCAGGAAGTCGCTGACCGTCTGCTGGCTCGCATGAAGGCTGAAGACGCTGGACACAGCACGTCAGTGCCGAAAACGCCTAGCAAGGCAGAAGCCGCCAAAGCCAAAGCCATGTCATCGCAAGCCAAGCCTCAGTCTGAGGAACTGGAAGACGATGACATTCCGTTCTAGATCCTAATTTGGTATGTATGTATGTGGCAGCAGCGCCGAAACAGCGAGTGTCTGCGTAAGCGCTGCTGCCTATTACCAAGCGAATTGACTTATAATGAGCGATAAAGAACCAATCCCAACGTCAGAATACTGCATCCACGGCAAGCTCTACGGCGATTGCAATCCCTGTGACCTAGCAGCCGATCTTGCCTACGATGAATTCTGCAAAGAACCAAAGCCCTTGATCATCGATGAGCGCCCAACTCCCCCACCAACCGACACTCCTTGACGTACCCTCCGCATGGCAGGAGGAATGGCAAGATATGCCTGAGTATGTCATGGAAGATCTCCGCCCATATCGCGTGATAAACGTCCGCTTCCGCAACGAAGAAGACGTGAAAGAATTTGCCAGAGTCATGGCGCAACACATCACCCCCAAGCAACGCGCTATCTGGTTCCCTGCGATGGAGCATCGTCGCGCCTCGCATCTCCGCTACGTTCAGGGTGAGCCTGAGCAATGAACCCGCGCTATCCGATCTATATTGTATCAAAAGGACGCGCTGACACTCGCCTGACGAGCAAAGCACTGGAGTCTCTGCGTGTCCCCTACCACATCATCGTAGAAAAGGATGAGTATGATCTATATGCCCGTGTAATAGATCCAGACAGAATCTTGATCCTGCCTGAGCGCTACCATGAAACCTATGAGCCGTGCGACGAGCATGGCCGCGACAAGCC
>Ga0209229_10000061_pt1 | contig 36643 bp, 56 predicted proteins | sample SanBayMetagenome_FD_187466 | JGI IMG/M metagenome (GOLD analysis project Ga0209229, IMG submission 187466) | Freshwater and sediment microbial communities from dead zone in Sandusky Bay, Ohio, USA (SPAdes) (version 2) | ecosystem: Environmental > Aquatic > Freshwater > Lentic > Sediment... | reverse complement strand
GGTCAGTGCGCTCCCACGGTTTGTCATTGCGGACGCGGGCCGCGACTGTGTGTGTGCCCTTGCCCAAACGGGTCACGAACTTGGTGAACTGGGAGTATGACGGGGCGGTTTCGTTGAACCGGCTGGTGTCCATCACTAGGGTGCCGTCCACGTACACCTGGCCGAAGTTGTCAAACGACGCCCACATGGCTAGGCGCGTCGCCGCCGACAGGGTGAACGTGGCCCTGAACCAGTTGTTGGTTCCGCGCTCAACAGTCGAGCTGGGGTTGGTTGACCAAATCCATGCGGCGGCGGGGTCAATGCTGCGCCATTTCACGGGCAGGTTGTTCCTAGCGGTGGTGTCGTTTCTCCACACGGTGGTTTGCGGGGTCGTCCACGTGTAGTCCGACTTCCACGCGCCGTCAGCGGCGGCAAAGTTGAAGGGGCGTTCGTCTGAGCTGAAGTCGGCTAGGCCGCCCTGCGGGAACACGACCGCGTCGTCAAGCCACGCCAACAGGCCACGGCCCGCGGCCTGCAACACCTGCTGACCGTTTGAGTTCGCTAGGTCCCGTTCAAGGATTTCCACAAACCACGCGAACCGGGCCGCGCCCTGGTAGATGACTCGCACCACGGCGTCTTTGGTCAGCAGGGCCACGTCCGCGCTTGACGACATGGGCACCTCAACCTGCCCATAGCCCGTGCTGTTGAACTCGTCTGAGAACTCAGCCGACAGGACTTGAGACAGGGTGCCCAACTTTGTCGTGTTGGTCGGGTCATACACGTCAAGCGTGAGCCCGTCAGAGGACATACGACCCGCCCGACTTGAAACCGCCGTCTATCAACCGGAAGTCAATGGCGACACGGGCGATGTGGGGGGCTTCCCAGTTCACGTTCCAGCCGAGGTAACGGGCCGTGGCGGTTGACGTGGTCGTGGCGATGACGCGGGTGATGGTCACCGTGGACCCCGACCCAAACGCCGCCGTGGCCAGGGCCTGCAGCTTCGTGATGGCGTCCGACCGGCGCAACGCGTCCGTGGCACCCGTGCCGACGATGACCGCGCCAATGCTCCACGTCTGCGCCCCAAACCAGGCGTTGGCGGCCACGACCCCGTCACGCCCTGGCACGACGTAGTCGTCCTGCACCGGGGTCGGGATCACCACAGGGTCAAGCGTCTGCAGCGACGTGACCAGGGAAGTGATATCCGTGGAGCCGATTGAATACGTTTCAGACATTCAGACCTGCCACAAATGCGAGGCGTCGAAGCGACCTGGGCACGGACTCTTCGGCCCGTTCCCCTGGCGCTGATGTCACGTTCAAGGTGCCGATGGTGACGCCGGACCCGCCGGCGCCTGAGGGCACGCGGCCCATGTTCACGGCATCCATAAACCCTAGGCCCAGCTTTGCCACGCTTGACGCGCGGACGACGTACTCCCCGCGGGACAACATGGCAGGGATGGAATCCGAAAGGTGCGATCCCATGGAGTACCCACGGATGTAGCCACCCATTGCGCGCCCAGGGATACCGGGTGGTGGGGTGCCGTTGTAGTCGTAGTTGACAGTCACGTCAACGGTCTTGCTCTTGAGATTGTTCAACTGTGTTTGAAGGGTGGCCAAATCAGTTGAGTTCAAGTCAAGGTCATTGAGGAGTGCCTGGAACGGTTCAAGCATTGCGGCACGCGTGGCCGGAGACATCTTCGTCTTGTCAAAAACCTTAGACAAGTTTGATAGCGCGTCCTGCGTGTAAGCGACCTTGCCGAACATCGTGTCCTGTGCGGCGGCTGCATCCGCAGTTGACTCAGCAAAGTCAATCAGTGCCGCATTGTTGGCCTGACCTTGCTTGCTGCTGTAGTCAAAAGCGTCACCATTTTCCCTGATGCTTTTGCGCAGCTCATCCCACGCCTTCTCATAGTTCAAGATGGCGTTTGTTCGGGACACGTACGTTTCCAGCTCGGAAACCGCTTCAGTCAGGTCTTCAACGTCGTCGGCGGTTTCGCTGGCCTGCGTACCAAAGGCCGCCACGCTCGTGGTGGCACCGTCCGTTGCCCCCTGCACAACCCCCACAGCCGACGCCAACGCGTCAGGGTTGTTGGTCAGGCCCGCGGACAGAATCTTCACTTGGTCAATGAGGGCGCCAACAGGGTTGGAAAACTTGTAGAACGCGCCAGCCGCAACGTCACCGAAGGTTCCGAGGCTGTCAACGATCCCGTCAATGGTGTCTTTGGCTGTTCCGACGCCTTCAGCGATGTCAAGGAAGATTCCGATGGCATCGCCGACCTGGCGCCCGAGGTCTTCGGCCTCGTCCTGCAGGTCACGCAGGCTTTGCGTCAATCCCTCAGCACTGTCGCTAGTTCCCGAGAATGACGTGATGACGCCGGTGCCGAATGCCTCTTGGAGCTCTTCGGCGCCGATGCGCAGGATTTCAAGGCGCCCGCTCATGGTGTTAGCGGCGGCGGCGGCCTGCCCGCCGAACGTCTTAGCAAGTTCGTCCGTAATGGCGTTGAGGTCACCGGACTTCAACGTGGCCGCATCGAGCGGGACACCAAGGCGGCGCAGGGCAGTCGTCTGACCCGTTGCGGCCTTAGCCAGTGCCATGGTCACAGACTCAAGGCTGCGCCCCGTGCCGGCGGAAACATCCATGGCCAGGTTCATCAGGTCCTGTGCCTGCGCCACATCCTTGGTGGCGGTCACTAACCTGACAAAGGCCGGACGCAACTCACTGTCCGCGACTGCCGTCGTGTATTGCAGGTCGTCAATGAACTGGTCAACCTGAGCGCCGCGGAAACCCTGGCCTACGTTCTCAAGTGCGGTAGTGAGCTGCGCCAGTGCACGCTGCTCTTCCATGGCGGCCTTGACGCCATCCACGGCCAGTTTGGTTGCCAATGCGCCAGCGGCGGCGGCGGCCCCCAGCATGGCGGGCCCGACCATGCCGCGAAGGCTGGCACCCACCGCAGTCATCTTGCCCTGGAAACCCTGAGCGTCCCGCACGGCGGACGCCATGCCGCGGCCAAACGACTTGGTATTGGCTACGAGGTTGACTGTGAGAGTACGACCAGCTGCCATTACCTGCCCGCCTCAAACTTGTATTTGACCCTGTCAACTGCCTGCAGCCACTCTTTGAGCGCGTCGCCCTTGTAGCGGCCCATTTTCCCCATCCAGCCGTATCCAGCGCCGAACACTGCAGGCATGGTTCCGGCTGCGCCCGCTCGACCTTGGTAACCAGACTGGGAGGGGTAGCGCACCATGGTGGGGGACGCCCCGCCGCTGAAGGTGCGGCGGTTACTGCCAATGCTTACGGACGGGACCCGGTCCCGCTTCGCGCGCACTGTTGCCGCAATGGCGCCACCCCACGGACCCGCCTGCATGGCTGCCGCTTGGTACGCCGGAACCATAAGCCGCGAAGCAATATCCTTTGACGCCTCGCGCAACTCGTCCTGCGCCTCTTTCGGCAGCTTCCTCAGGTCCCGTAACAGTGAGTCCAACCCGAAGATTTGGATTTGTGCTGTGCGAGCCACGCGTCACCCCTTACGTTTCTGGATGACGCGGCGCATGGCGTCAAGGATTTGCGGATCAGTGTGAGCCAGTTCGTTCGGGCTAATCCCGGTAGCAATCGCTAGTTCAGCTATGAACCAGTGTTCGCTACCGGGTCCGAAGGGACCTCGGGTTCACCACCCGACTCGTAGTCGGAGATGGTGGCCAGCCACGTGTCAAAGTCCTCGGACGCCTGGCCCTGACGGTGCAGTGCGTGCCACCCCAGCCAGATGAAATATTCCTCGCGCTGGTCCACGGTCGCGGCCTGCATCACGCTCGTGGAGAACTTCCGTTCAAACATGATGCGGTCAATGGGTAGAACCTTGGCCGCGACCGTGCGACCGTCAGTGAACGTGAACTGAATCTGCATTGCAACCCCCTCCTAGGGCTTAGGAACTGAACGTGCCGTCCGTGACGGCGCCGGAAACCTGAATGCTGATGTTCGCGGCGACAACCTCACCCACGGACGACGAAAGCTCGACGCTCGTGATGATGCCGGAACCGGACACCTTGACGCGGCCAGCGGTTGAGCCGGCGGGGCCGTACTCCCACGTCTGCGACGTGCCCAGCCAACCGGCAACGGTGGCGTACACGGTGGCGTCAAACATGCCGGAAACCGTGATCGTGGCATCCTTGAGGCCCGCCACAAACGACTTGGTGGACGAGCCGAACGCGCTGGTTTCGGCGGTGTCAGCGGTGCGGGAAACGCTCACGCTGTTGATGTAGGTGGACAGGTCGGTGCTGGCAACCTTGAAGTAGGTGTCCTTGCCATGAACGAATGCCATTTGGGTGTGCTCCTTATCGGCGGGCGAGTGATGTGGTGAACGATGCGGCGGCGCCAACCCCGGTCAGGGTCCAGCTCGCCCGCAGGTAACGGTTGACCGCGCCCGACACCTCGACCCGCTGGGAGGTGGCGCCGGTAGCGGCAGTGAAGGTGGTCAGGTCAGTCCACGTGCTGTTGTTGGTGGAGTGCTGAACCTTCACAGTCAGGGTTCCCGTGCACGCGGGAACGTGGAGGGTGGCCACGGCACCGTTGCTGGTGCCGGCGGCGTCCGTGTGCGTCGTGCCGTTTCCGCCCGCGGTGACTTCCGCGAGGTCATACAGGCTGACGCCGGAGTCAAACCGGCCTGTGCCTTGAATGTTGACGTTGGCGCCGACGACCTCACCCACGGACGATGAGAGCTCGTAAGACACGTTGCGGCCTTCAAGGACCAGGACGGGGGACCCGACCGCGAACCCTGCGGGGGCGACGGTGACGGGGTAGCCGCTACCCGCGGTGAACGTGGCCACGACGGGCGTGTCAAACAGCGGTTCAAACAGGCCGGTGGCCGTGACGTTGGACTCTGACAGGCCCGCCACATAGGTTCGGTCAGCCTGCGTCAAGGCCGTGGTGTCCGCCGTGTCAGACGTGGTGCTGGTCGTGTACCCAGTCAGGTACGCGGCCAGGGCGCTCGACCCGAACGCGAAACGGCTTTCCTTTGCGTGCACGAACGTCACGCGATCACCTCCACAGTGAACTCAGCGCCGAGATAATCCACGTCGCCATACCCGTACACGCCGAGGTTTCCGGCGCTGGTCACTTGCACGGTGTCGGCGGCACCGCCCAACGTTGAATCCGACTCAATAGCCGTCTTGATGCTTTTGGCCCCGGTGCCTGACGTGTACTCAAACAGGGACCGTTGCGCGGCACGCTCAGACGCGCGAGCAACCAGCACCCGAACGGTGAACGTGTAAAGGTCAGCGCCGCGGGCCATGACCTCGTCAAACTCCACAGACGTGGGCAGGCCGATGATGGCGCACGGAATCGGAACCGTGTCCAACACCTCTTCCTGCACCCGCAGCTTGTCGATGGTGCCGAGGTTGTCCGCGAGCCCGCTGATGATGGCGGCGAGGTCGGCCACGGCTACGCAATCCCCATGCGCCGGAACGGCTCACACAACTGGCGGGCGTCGGGGTGCAGTCCACCTGGCAGGCGAATGGCGCCCATCATGTCAGCGCCACCCATGACCCCGAGGGGCACGTCACGGGACTTGAACAGGCGCACGGTCTGCAACACGCACGCGTCACGAATCTGCTGGGGGATGGCGGGCCAGCCCCACACACCGGACACGCGCACCCAACCAGGGGGAGGGGGCAGGACCGTACCGGGCTTCGCCAACAGGACCGTGTACGGCTGGGGCGGGACGAGGGTAGCGGCGTTCACGGGCTGCTTTATGACGCTGTTCGCGCCAAGGCTTGAGAACGTTTCGGCAAAGCCGGAATACTCCACGCCGATGTCCGTGAGGGTGACAAGGTCGTCAATGAGGACTTGGTGGGAGCGGGCCCGGTACAGGCGGTCAACGGGTGCCGCGACGGTGCCGGTCTGCCCGAAGTAGCGGTCACAGTACCGGTCGATGGCGCGGGAGGCCGACTCAACCACGCCCGCTAGGACGAGGTCGTCAACGTCGTCCGTGATGCGCAGGGCATCCTTCACGTCTTCAAGCAGGGCATAGGTGGCGGTCATGTGGCGCGTGCCGCCTTACGGGTTGCGCGTGGCTTCGCCGCGGTTTCGGGGGCTTCCACGGTGGCGGTTTCCACGACGGGGTCAGGGGTCGCCTTGGTGATGGCGCCGGCACGCTTCAGCTCAGCATCCACCAGCGCGACGCGGGCCGTCTGGCCTGTACGTACGTAGTGCTCACGCTCACGCTTCAACGCGTCAATGTATCCCTGGTCAATCACGTGGGGTGCTCCCATGTTCGGGGGTGGTGCCCCCCGCCCGTGAGGGGGTTGTACACGGGCGGGGGGCAGTCCGCTGGCGCCTACTAGAACGAAGGCGCGGTGCAGCCGGTGCCGTTCACGACGGCCACGGACTTGTTGTAACGCTCAGTTGCAAGCGCCACGTAGTTGTACATGCGGACCAGGACGCTGCCCTGGTTCGCGTAGGTCTCGCGGAAGACCTCCGCGCGAGGCGCACCCTCGAACAGGATGCTGTCCTCGGGACGGAACACCAGGACGGGGTCCTGGTTGGTGCCGCTGCCGAGAGTTGTCGGGACGAGCGACGACACGTACACGTCGATGCCCTGAATGGTGCCGACAAAGCCCTGCGCCGCAACGCCGTCCTGCGTGCCAGCGCCGTTGAACCGGCCATTGGCGGCGGGAACAATCAGCGGGCGGTTGCTGGAATCGAGCGACGTGAGGAACCACGCCCAACGGCGCGGGTGCATCACGATGGCAGACGGCGCCGCGAAACGCTGCGTGTGAATCTGCTGAATCGCGTCAGCAATCTTCGGGTACATCTCAGCAACCGTGGGGGTGCTGTCGGTGTAAGTCACGTCGATCTTGGACGGGACGTTGAGCAGGCCACGCTTGCCAGCCGCGTCCGAGTTGAGCACGAACGACTCAAGGGCGCGGGCGTAGTCGGCGGCCAGGTCGCTGATGATGACCTGATCCATGCCACCGGCAATGGGGGACTGCTCAAGCAGCTGAAGGCTGATGACCTGGATGCCGCCGAGGGTGTGAACGGCGGACGTGGCCGAAGCGGTCACAATGTCCGTGTTCTGGAAACCGCTGTTCTGCGACGACTGCGCCGCAACCTCGGTACCCGTGGTGATCTTCGGCAGGCTGATGCTGTCCGTGCCAGCCGGAAGGGCCTGGTTCGGGAGCAGGTCAGCGGCAACGCGGGACGCACGCGCCAGGCGCACGTACTCGTCCACGAGCCACAGCGGCGGCACGAACTCGCCACCGGAGGTGTCCGTGGTGTTGATGGCGCGAACCTCGCGGTCATTGCGCACAAGGCGGTCCATGGCCTCACGGTCGCCACGAAGCTGCGCGGCGGCGAGGTCACGGAAGTACGACGTGTCGCCATTCTTGCGGTAGGTCGACGGCTCCGAGGTGACCTGCACGGATGCGGTCATCGGGGCAGCGGCCACGGAACGGGACTGGGCGTCAGCGAGGGCGTCGATCTCCGACACGCGAACCTCAAGGGCGTCGGCGGCCTCACGGGCCTCCTTCACCACTGTCAGCTCGTCGTCAGTGATGTCACGGGCCTCAGCCTCAGCCGCCTCAACGACGGCCTTGGCCTCAGCCAGCTTCGCGTCACGCTGCGCGACAAGGGAGTCACGAAGGGACAAAGCATTCTCCTAAGGGAGTGGGATGGATAAGGGAAGGGGTCGTGAGGTGGTGACCCTGGCAGGGTGGATCAAGCCCTGTTGGGTTCCGGCGTCACGTTGTGCCTGCGTGGATCAGCGCAGGTACAGGGCACGCGCAATGTCAATGCGGCGTGCGGCCCGCGGCTCAGTGGCCTCGGGAGTTTCGGGGGTGGTGGAGGCGGGCAGGCCGTCTTCTTCCTGCGGTTCGGGCGTGCCGTCCACCACGTCGTCCTCAGACTCGTCGTCTTCGTCGTGGTCGTCATCGTCCGTGATGTCAACCTGAAGGCTGAGGCTAAGGGCCCGCATGATGGTGTCGCGGGCCTCGGGAGTAACAGCGCCCGAACGCACCTCGGCTAGTGCGGCCTCAAGGCTGTTCAACTCAACCGAAGTGGATTCGTACCATGGGTAGGTGACCACGGAACAGTCCATTAGCTTGCACTCAAGGATTTCCCGCAGCTTCGTTTCAGGGTCGTAGTTCTCCCGAACCGGAATGAAAGCAAACGAACACTGGTCAATGTCGCCGCGTGCCATGGCGCTGACAAGTTCAGCCACGGTCGGGTTGGTCAGGTCAAGGTTGGGGGCCTCCATGTACAGGCCACGCTCATCCACGGACAAGTGCAGGGTGCCCGACTTCGTGCGGGCAATCGGCACACCATCGTGGTTGACCAGCAGCCGCACGTCCGCACGCTCAGCAAGCGTCTTCGTGAACGCACTTGAGCGGATCACTTCACCATGCGAAGGCGAATCAAACATGGCCGCGTACCCGCGCAAACCAACGGTGCCGTCATGCTCCTGGCGAATCTCCCAGCCGGCCTCAACTGCCCGCCGCTGTAGTGTGCGCTCGGTCATTCGTTTTCGCTTTCGTTCGGACCCCCAGGCGTTGCCGCATCGGGAAGAGGCGGCAAGTTCTCCAAAGCCCGCATTTCGTCCGTGGTGAGGAGCGGGCGGCCCGTGGCCTGCTGAATCTGCGCAGCCACGGCATACGTTTGGTAACGCGTCTGAATGTCGGACCTGAGAATGGCGCCCGTCTTGAACTTCACGAACACCGGTCGCGGCATCAAGGTGGTCAGGGCCTCTTCCACGCGGTGCTGCCACGGCCCGATGCCAAACGCGAGGAAGTCACTCACTCGTGATTCACGGTTTTCGTAGGTGACTGTGGACCCTGAGCCGGAAGACACACCCAGCATGGTGGGGTCAATCCCGTACACACGGCACACCTGTTCGGCAGACCATCGTTGCGCGTCAATGAACTGAGACTCGTTTGGTGCCACCTGGATTTGCTCATACTTCACGCCCGCCCCCAGCACCGCCGGCTCACGGCGACCCTTCACGGCCTGCATGAACCGTGCCTTGACGGTGGACGCCTGCTCTTCGGTGACCGGCTGGTCCGTGGTCAGAATGGCCGCGGGCACGCCACCTTCACCGAACCACTGCGCCCCAAACTTTTCAGCTCCGAGGCCCTGCCCAATGGACTGCTTGGCGTACTCGATGGGGGACAGGCCCACGAACCCACCGGGGAGAAGTAGACCGGGAACGTGCCAAATGTCGCCCATGGGCCACCGCTCATGCACGGTGCGTTCCCCGCCTACGGTGATGTAGTACACGACGCGGCCCGTGGCCTTGTCGAGCTCGGGCCGCACAATCTCAGGGTTGATGAGTTCGATGCGGGTGGGGGTGCCTGACGCGTTGTATTCAGTGACCCGCCCGTACGCGTTGCCGCGCAGCAGCAGCGAAGTCAGGACTGCTTCTACCCACGCGGAACGGGGGATCAGGCCGGAAGGGGAAGTCAGCAGGCCAGGAACCTGGCCAACGGGCTTGGCAATGTTGCCGTCATAGCGCACGGCCTCAAGGGGCATCTGCCCCAAGGTCCCCGAAATGAGGCGCACGCACGCCCACACCGCCGCGTGCCGCAAAGCAGAGTCCGTGGTGAGGGGCACGCCGGCGTAGGTGGATGAACCAGGCTGCTGCGAGTTCACCGGGAACGGCGGAACCCCTCCCCACGCCACATCTGAACGAACCTCACGCGCCGTGGCAATGCGTCGAATCAGGCTCATTCGCTGTCATCCTCACGCTCAGAAAGCCACGAAATCCCGATGAGGCCTAGGCCCGCCACGATGAACCCCGCCACCGTGGACCACAGAAACGCGCCCGCCGAAATCAGCACAATGCCGGCCACGTCCAACAGGAACGGAGTCCTAGGCATGGGGTTCCCTTCACCAAACACTTGAGGCCACATCCACAGGTCGGGAAGCCGTGGCCTCCGTGTACGTCTTCAACGCCACCGTGGCGCTAATCAAGGTCGTGATTTCAGACGAGGCACCTTTACGGGCCCACGCCCACGCATCACCCAACGGGCGCTTCCGTGCTGCACCCACCGCCGCGTTCAACTCCGGCTGGTCACGGTGCCGCACCCGCTGTTCCACGACCGCGTCATAGAACGCGCCACAGCCCTGCGCAATGTCCCGCGCCGACATCGTCACCAGCGGCACCCCCAGCTGCTCAAGCTCGGGAATCAGCGACCCGCACGGGCCGCCAGGGTCAACCCCCACCGCCAAGGCCCCGTGACGCTCCACCAGCTCAGCCAGCCGCGGCACAACCCACGACGTGCCCCGCCTGTAGTCGATCACCTCAACACCGGCCAGCCCGTCCTCACGCAAACCAGCCGCCGAAATCGACGCCCACGACCGGTCAATGGACACGTCAGGCGCAAACACCACCGGGTCTTCAATCTCCGAACCAGCGTCAGCACACGACTGCCACGCCTCAATCGGGATGACCCAATCCGCGCCCGCGGACTCGTCATCCCAAATGCCCAGGCGCTCACGCCGAAACTCCGAAATAGGCAAGGCGTTGAACTCACGCTCAATGAACTCCGCCTCAATGCGGATACCCAACGCAGGGTTGGCAGCCGCCCACGCCTCAGGATCATCAGCCTGCGACTCAAGCGGCGCCGACCACTCAAAATACGCCAAACCAGGGTCACCACCAGCGCGGCCACGATCACGAATCATCATCAGCTGCGTCGAGTCACGCTTACCGGCGCTTGACGTATACCACACCTGAGGGTTAGGCAGCGCCGACAACGTCGGCAACAGGGCACCCATAGCCTCAGCCGACAGGGCGTAAGACTCGTCAAGGATCACGCAATCGGCGCTGAAACCGCGGCCCGACCCCGTTGACCTGGCGATGAAACGCAAACGCGCCCCGTCGCGCAGCTCAATGCCCTCTTCACCATGACTGGTGCGGATACGGGCAACCCGCTTCCGCAGGTCGTCGTTGTTTTCCACCAGAAACAGCACACGGCGGAAAGCCTCTTGAGCGGTCTTGAACTCGTGGGCGCTATGCAGGATCAGGCGTTCCCCAAACAGGAACAGGCCCGCCAACTCCCGCGCCTCAAGTATCCCGTTTTTGCCGTTCTGGCGAGGCGTCACCACCCCCACCTCAAACGCAGACCACTTCGGCGGTTTCCCCTTACCCACCGCCCGCTCACCCAAAGCCCCATGCAGGACGAACTGCTGCCACGGGTCAAGATGCAAACCCACCGTGGCCGCCAACTCGACTGCCTCGGCACCCGCCGACGAAACCGCGTCAGGTACTGAACTAACCCGCGGCCTTTGAGCGCCGCGCGTCGCGCTTCCTCGTGAGCTCGTCAACAGGGCTCTTTTCGTTCGGGTTCGGGAGGGCATCCAGCTCGGCCATGACCTCACGCAACTGACGCGCCAAAGCCGGCACGTCCCTTTCCGCCGTTTCAAGCTGACGCGCTAGCAGGTCGCGTAACGCCTCAAGGGATGCGCGGCGGTCACCGGTCGCAGCCAAACCCGACAGGCCCTCAGGCTGCTTCCTACGCGGCACGGGGGCCCCTTCCAAAAATCGTGGGGAGAGAAAAAGGAAGACGGGCGCGGAGTGAATCAGCGCGTGGCTAGAAAAAACGAAACGGACATTGCGTTCACCATCGGCGTGAGGGGGGCGTGGTGAAGGTGGGTGGTTTGGCTTGGCGGCGGCTGTTGCACCGTGTGTGCGCTGGCCTGAGGTTGCCAGGGTCCTCGGCTAGTTCCATGCGCCCCGTTTGTTTGAGCACGGATAGGGGGATGATGTGGTCAACACTGTCGGCGCCTGGTTGTCCGCATAGCCAGCACACGTTGCAGGCGTCTAGTACCTGTTGCCTGATGCGGCGCCATGGTCTGCCGCGTCGGCCTGTGCTAGCGGCTGGCATGGGTCCGCATCAAACGTAGGCGCTGGTCTAGGAGGTGGTTGACCCATCGGGTGTAGGTGGTGCCGCGTTCGAGGGTGAGGCTTGACCAGCGCAGGGCTTCGTCTATTTCGTCTATGCGGATTGGCGGCTCTTCGCTGGTGCGGGGCCGCGTTTGGGTGGCGGCCACTGCGCTCCCTCCAAATGCGTTAGCCCGGTGCAACGTGTGGTTGCGACCGGGCTGGGCATACTTCCCCACCCGCATTGTCCGTTGTGTGTCGTGCACTGTCAAGGGGTGGTGGTTTGCATGAGTCCGAGTCGGCGTAGTTCGGTTTCGCCCCAGACTTCGCCGCATGTGGTGCAGCTGACTGACATGCGCCCGTAGCGGTCTTGGTAGAGCTTGCCGCCGCATTCGCCTGTGTCGGGGTGGATGACGGGGCAGGTTCCTACGGGGCGTGGGGCGTGGTCGCCTATGGCTGAGTGCAGGGCTGTTTTGACTTGGCGTAGTTCGTGGGCCAGGTCGGCAACAAACTCTTGTGTGGCTAGCCAGGGTAGGTGGCGGTGGATGAGGTCGCTGGTGGCGGTGATGGTGTCGGGCTTGGTGGGTTTGTCCAACTGCCGTTCGTCGCGGATCAACTGTGCCCAGGCGGTGAGGACGGCGAGGACGGGGGTGAGGTCGTCGGGGGTGCGGGCTTGTGTGCGCTTGTCTAGGAGGGCGATGACTTCTAGGCGTACGGGTGCGGCGGGGTCGATGCCGCGGCGGTGTCGGGTTTGGTTGGTGTCTTCGGGGGCGCTGCCTGGTTCTAGGAAGTAGGGGAGCAAAGCGGTGGTGGTTTGTATGTCTAGGAGGGTGTGTTCAAACCAGCGGTAGTGGCCGTGGCAGATGAGGGTTTGGGGTTGGGGTGTTTTGGGGTCGCGGTGGGGGAGCACGCACGCGTTTGCGGTCATGGTGTGGCTTCCTTTGCGATGAGGGCTTCAAGGTCGGCAATGGTTTGTTTGAAGGGGGGTGGTGTGGGGGTGGGGCCTGTGTCACGGGGGGTGTCACGGCGTGACTCACGCTGAGTGTCACGCCGTGAGTCACGCGTACCCTTGGAATGGAATGGAATGGAATGGGTAGAACTAATAGGTGTCGCTTCGTCTTCGTTTGATCGGGCGCGGCGTTGCCGGTCTTTCCACGCGGCCCTGCGACGCTCGACGGCCTCGCGGGTGTCCTGGTAGGCGCACCAGTCGTGGAACGCCCAGCCGCCTTCCACGGGCTTCCACAGGCCACTAGCGACGAGCTCGAAGGCGTCGTCTTCGGTGCCTTGGAGCATGGGCAGGATGGCGCGGGACACAAACCCGTCTGTGAGGTGTTTCCCGCAGTAGGAACCTGCCCTGACCCATAGGGCGACGGCGCCTGGCGGCAGGGCCAGTGTCTTTGGATGACTCCAAAACCCGTCATCGACTTTGAACCACGTCACGTAAAGGTCCCCCTTTTCTCGTGACGCGACTCAGAACGGGATTTCGTCGGACGTGCTGGCCTTGGTCGTGGCCCACGGATCATCAGCGGGCGCCTGCCCAAACCCGTTGGCCTGCGGGAAACCACCGGCCTGCACAGTCTTTGAGATGACGGCGGTGGCGTACTTGATCGAGGGCCCCAGCTCATCAACCTCCAAGGTCAGGTCCGTGCGCTTGTCACCCTCTTTGGTTTCCCACGTGCGGGAGCCGAGGCGCCCGGTGGCAATGACCCTGGTGCCCTTCCTGAGGGATTCGGCGGCGTTCTCAGCGGCCTGACGCCACAGGGAGCAGCGCAGGAACACGGTTTCCCCGTCGACCCACTCACCGGACTTGTCTTTGATGCGGGGCGTTGACGCAATGGTGAAGTTGACCACGGCGGCCCCTGAGGGCACGAAACGCAGTTCAGGGTCATTGGTGAGGTTTCCGACGATGGTGACGCTTGCAGACATGGTTTCCCCTTTACAGGTCGTGGAAGTTGCTGACGGGTAGGAACAGGATTGGTTCGCGGTCGCTCGTGGACTTGACGAGCTTTCGGGTGCCGCCGATGCGGGCGGCTATGCGTTGGGTGTGGATGTCCCACACGCGGCACCATTTGACGGTTCCGCAGGCGTAGGCGATGACGAAGATGGATGGGACACCGCTGCCCACCTCGGCCCAGAACAGGGTCAGGTATTTGCGCATGTTGAGCATGACGGTGGGGAAGGCGTCGGCGGAATGGTCGCGGGTCTTCAACTCGATGTGCCCGGTGAGGCGCTGGTCCCTTTCGGCGTACCAGTCGACGCCGTGTAGGCGCGGGTAGCGGTGCAGGGTGCAGTGCCATGCCGCCTCAAGGCGGGCTTTGACGCGGCGTTCGTTGAGGTCGTCCACGGGCTTTTCAAACACGGGGGAGCCGTCTGTATTGACGGTGGCCTGCCGCTGGTAGTAGCTCACCGTGCCCCCAGGACCCGCTCGGGCTCTACGTAGTGCGTGTTCATGTAGTGCACGCCCCACGACTTCAGGCCGCCGATGCCGTCTGAGGCGCACAGCAGGCAACGCCACCGGGCCTGGTTCATGGCGTGATCCGACTCAAGCGGGCTTTGCTCCCGCGCCGGCGCGGCCATCAGGCGGTGTCCATGATCCGCTTGAGGGTGTACCGCTCGGGGGGCGTGTACCCACCCCAAATGCCATACGGCTCTTCGTTAGCGATAGCCGTTTCCAGGCACTCTTTCCGCACGGGGCAGCTGTTGCAGATGGCGCGGGCGATGGTGACGCGCTGCTGCCTCGCGGCAGGTGTTTCCCCATCAGAGTCATAGAACAGGGACGTGTCTTCGTCGGCGCACGCCGCCTTCAGCAGCCATTCCCCGTCCCGCACCAGGCGCAGGGGACGGTCCACGACCCTGACGGCGTGGCTGGCTGGTCTGCGACCCATCTTCATGCGCGTCCCCCGTCTTCGATGACGATGACGGCGCCTGGGGCACGGTCACCGGTGGCGTACAGCTTCATGGCGCGGACCTCTTGCACGCGGGAGTCATCGGAAATGACGGCGGCCTGCACGAGCGCGTCAAGGGTGGAACGCAGCACCTTGTCAATGTCAGGTTTGGTGGCGTGGGTGAACGGGGCCGAATCCTTCAGCGACCCGTCCCCGCGGTAATGCCCTTTGGGGCGGGGGAAGTAGAACGACACGTCAACCTTGATGGGGCCTTCCATCATGCGGTTGCCGTGGCCCTGGTTGACGGTGGCGGCGACGACGGCTTCCCGCCACGGCCCCACCTTGGTGGACGACTCCACGAGGATGCCCCTGCCCACGTGCCGCTTGGACCCCTGTGGGGCGGGTAGCCCCAACACGTCAATGAGGATCACGCGACACCCCCGAGGGACATGACCGCTGCACTCTTTTGCTCGTCAGTGATTTGCAGGTATCGCTGTGTGGTGGCCAGCGACGAATGCCCCAGCAAGTCCTGCACGGCCCGCAAGTCGTGGGAGTTGGCGTGCACCTGGGAGGCGAACCGGTGGCGCAGGGAATGCGTCGACAGGCTCCCCAGATACGGCTTGACGAGGCGCCCCACGGTGGTGGGGGTGACGTGGCCGCCCTGCGGGGACGGGAACGCGTACCCGCCGCGTTCCTTGATGGCTTGCAGGTACGGCACCAGTGACGGGTGCACCGGCACAATGCGGGTTTTGGAGCCCTTGCCGGTGATGCGCAGCCGCCCCGTTTCCAAGTCGATGTGGTCGGCGTGCAGTCCCGCGATTTCAGCGCGACGCAGCCCCGCGAACGCCCCCAGCAGCAACATCACCTTGACGCGCCCTTCCGCTTTGGCGAGGGCGTCAGTCAGGGTGGATTCGGGGCACGGCTTCGGCGGTGGCATCGGGACACGGATGGCCATGGTTTCGGCGGCAGGATCATCGACGCGGTGCCCGTTACGCCGCGCCCACCCGAAAAACGTGGTGAGGGCTGAGCGGGCTGACCGCCTCGTGGCGGGCTTCCACGTCGGGTTCTCGGAAAGCCACGCGGCGATGTCCTGAGTGGTGCACGTGTTCAGGTCATACACGGCGGCGAACCGGGTCAGGTAGTTGCGCTTCAACGCCATGGACCCTGCCGCGACGTTGCCGGCCTTGCACCATTGCAGGTACAGGTCAATGAGCTCAGTGCTGGTGTGCATGACGCCTCCCTAGAGGATGAGGTCGGGGCAGGGGTCGAGGATGAGCCGGATGGCTTCGTGGATGGCTTCGGCGGCGGTGGGGTCGTTGTGCTGGCCTGCTTCGTAGTGCATGAGGTTCACGATGCGTTGCCGCTCCTTGACGGTGGCGGCTTCGACCGCGGCTTTGACGGCGTCGTCGACGGCCCGCTGCACCATTTCCGCGTTGTAAAGGGTCATCAGCGGCACTCCTTCGGGAACTGCCGCCAGTACCGCTCAAACGGCGCCACAATCCAGTTTTGGTGATGCCACGAGGACCAGCCGCCGTAGGCGCTGAAGTCGTACGTGACCTGGCCGCCCTTGACCCGCAGGCCCCACGGCTGCCAACCCATGTCCCGCACCATCTTCCGCACGGCGGTGAGGTTGTCGACAGGGTCAAAGACGTTCGCGGGCCAATACTTGGTGCCCTGCCAGGACGGCGCGTTCAGCTGCATCAAGCCGAGGTCGGGGTAGGACGCCTCGCGCGGGTTGCCGTTGGATTCGCGCTGCGCAACGGCCCACGCCACACGCACATTGACGCCCTTGAAACCTGCCTGGTGAATCCACTTGACCACGCGGTCTTTGCACGGCTTCACCTTCGCGGGCGCGTCGAGCGGGGGAGCGGCGGCCACCCCGACACCGGCGACCAAGACGGCGGCTAGTGCCGCCTCCGCTATCACGCGTCCCCCTGAGTCGGCGGGGGACTGTCAACCTCGGCGGGCGCCGTGGTCGTGATGCCGTGGGCGTTTGCGTAAGACTCGATGGCGTGGCGCGGCAGTCGCCCATTCTTGCCCTCAAGCTGAGGCCAGCCGTTGGCGATGGCCCACGCGCGAACGTCAGCCGAGTTCACACCGGTAGGTGTCTGATTCATTACTGGTTCCCCTCTTTCTGTAGGTGATGGGTTACGGGTGGTAGTCGTCGGGCTCTTCGGCGTATGCGGGGTCGTCGCGGTCATCCCGCGCCCACATGGCGAACATGAACCTGCGGGCCTTGTCGGCCTGCTCGTCCTCAGGCAATCCCGCGATGTCGGCGGCAGTGGCCTCATACAAGGCGGCACGCTGCAACTCCTCAGCGATCAGCGGCTGAGGGTCAAACGACATGCGCACCCCGAGGTCAACCAGTTCCACGGACTTTTGGCGGTGACGATGCGCCACGGCCAACAGCAGCTCAGACCCGTTCACTCCGGCCTGCCTGACTCGTCACGCATGTACCGATTCGGCAGCGTGCGCACGTTCGACTTGGTCGGGGGAGTCGCGGGCTTATCGCTCTCGCGCACGTTCCACGCGATGCCCTCCAGCAGAATCCACGCGGCAAGCCACGCGAACACGCCAGGCACCAAGCCAACCAGCCAGTTGTATCCCCACGCGTTCGTTTCACCAGCCATAAGCCCGGTGACAATGGCGCCAACCAGCAGCGCCCACGCCATACGCTTCTCAGGTGCACTCATCGACAAACCCCCCGCAGTAGGAACAGTTGGCACACGTGACACGTGCGCGGGTGACGGTTGTGCCCGCACTTCGGGCAACGGGTAATCACGACGACCCCAGCTCTTCGGCACGCATCTTCAGCGCGTGCTGCCAGTCCGCCAAGTGCCCCGCGGCGTCAACCTCACGCCACAGGTCACGCAACTCGTCCAACGTCTGAGCGTCGGCAATGAGGACACCCCACATGGACGACAACGGCGGGGCCGTGTCAGGCGGCAACACCTCAATGAGTTCCGCGTCAACAACGTCGACCACGTCGTCATCCACGGGCGCCGGCGACACGAACACGGGCGCCGATGCCACCTCAGGCACGTCCGCATCCCCACCGATTTCCTCAGGGATGTAGCCCGCACCCAATACGACATCCCCGAACAGGGACCGCGACAGACGGGCGACGGCACGCCACTGGCACATATCCACGGGGTAGTTCCGCCACGCCTGCGACTTCGTCAAACCAGCCCGCTCGGCATCGTCAAGGGTGAATGACGCCGACGCCGTGTCACCGTTGTCGGCACGCTTCCCCGTAACCGTGACCCCGCGCCCATTTGGGTGCGGCTCAATGGACACGTGATGGCCACGCTGCCTAATCAGGGCCAGCATGGCCTCGGGCTTGAGCGACGCGGTGCCCTGAATCACGGTCACCATGCGCATGGCCGTGAGCGCATCCCACCCGAACGCTCGACCCATGAGCGCGGCGGCAAGGATGTTCGGCGGGTTGCCCTGGTACTCGCGCGGGATGATCCCCGAAGGGGCCAGCATCTTGGCCTGCTGCATCAGCACGTCAAGTTCATTCGCCGTAGGCGGGCCCGCAGGCACAATGTCAGTACCCACTGGGCACCTCAAGGTCCTCACGGCGCTTCGCCACGTGCCCCAGGCCGCGTTGCAGCTCGTGGATCAGCCACGACCCCGCCGCCTGCGACAAGTTCTCATACACCCCGTCGAAGTCGGGGCCCAGCACGAGCGTGCACGAGTCATCCCACGTCGGCGGATTACCCGCAATGCGCTTGAGATAGCGCAGCATCTTCAACTGGTTGGGTGTGATCCGCTCCAAGGCGGCATAGGTCATGTTCCCCGTAGTGGGGACGTTTCTCGGGTTTGCTGGTTTCGGCATAGGAACCCCCTCAGGTCCGTAGCGCGGATTTAGGAAGAGGGGGTGGGCGCGGGATTCGGGGGCACCGCCGCGCCCACCCCAGGGCCGGTCCTCACGGGGGGTTGAGGGCCGGAGTCAGGTGGTCAGCCGGAGTGTCCGAAATGTGACGAATCGGTCACGGTTGCCTTAGAAAAGGCTTTCCTGGCTTCCATCACGATGGCCCCCTGACTTACGGTGGCCACGGGTCCTAATGCCGATAACGTACAAAACCGTCGGCAGAAAGACTGCGTGGCGTTGGTTATGACGTGCAAATCAAAACCTAATGCTGACCGGTCAAATGTCAAGGACCCTTCGGGCGTGTCGTCAGAGTGGCGGCACTCCACATGAGGGGAGTGGGCGAAATGCGTTATTCGCGGACACACGTGCGGGAGGCCCTGCACGCGGCGCAGCGCGACGGCAAGCCAACCCATGGGTTGAAGGTTGGTGACCGGGAAGCTGAAATCACGTTAGAGCGTATGGGTTATTTGCCTGTGAACCAAGACGCCGTCGATAAGCGCATCCAAGACTGGTACGTGTCACAGGGCCTTGTGATCCGCGAAGGCCTGCCCGACACGCCGGATGACACGCCCGACGACACGCCCGTCAACACTCCCGAGGTGGTGACGCCGGTTCGGTCGGGGAGCACGAACGGGGCAGCGCTCGAAGCGGCGGAAGCAGCTCTAGCGGCGGCTACGGCTGCACTTAGACTGGCCCGGTCGTTGGCTTCCTAGGGGGGATGAATGTCTGACAACGAAGTGCCTGCGCCGGTGTATCAGCCTGGGCAGGTAGTGAATGGGCATGTGTGGACGGGTGCGGAGTGGTTGGCAGTGCAGCCGCCGACTTCGCAGCCCGCTGCACCTGTAGGGCCAAAGCCCATGTCATCGGGCCGCATCATTGCGGCGGTGGTGGCGTTTGTGGTTGCTGCCATTGCCGCGTACATCGGGTTCTCGTGGATTGTCGGTTCAGGTGAGCTTGAGCAGCAGGGCAACCAGTTTGCGGGCATTTTGACGCTGCTGGGGTTGGGGGCGTTCACGGTGGCAGCGGCTTTCGGTATTGCAGGGGCCGTGATCTTGACGCGTAAGCCCTAGACGCGAAAAGCACGCCCCCCGCTCAACCTGAGGGGAGGCAGGGAGCGGGGGGCGTGGTCTAGGGGGCCTGGTCTTCGTCGTCGTACCAGGGTGGTGCGGGTGGTTCGTGGCGTCCGGTGTCGAGCTCTAGGTGGGCGGTGAATCCGAGGGGGCTGCTGGTGGGTTCGGGTTCGTCGGGTTTGACGGTGAGGTTGAGGGCTAGGGCGTGGGCGGTGGCTTGCCTGAGTAGGTCGCGTAGTTGACGGTGGGTGAGGTCGTGGCCGTCTAGGCGTATGTCTATTTCGCCTACGGTGATTCGGGCTTTCATGGCGTGGCCTGGTCGTGGTCGATTTGTGCGGCTAGGGCGGCGTATCCGGCGGTGTCGATCCAGTCGTCAACGTTGGGGGTGCCGGCGGTGGCGCGTGCCACTTTCAGGGCGATCATCATGGCGGCGACGGTGCGCGGGGGGATGTCGTCGCGGCGCAGGATGGCGCCCCATAGGCGCCCGATGCGGGTGGCCTCGTCTGTGTAGGGGCCGTGGGTGCCTTGCCTGTCTTTGGTGATGAGGTCGGCGGCGGTGTTGAGTGTTTGCCTTCGAATGTCCACGCGGTTTCCCCTTTGCGTTGGTTAGTGCAGTCGCCAGTCAGTGACGGTGTGGCGGGCGGCTTCAAGGATGAGTAGGCCGCGGCGTGACTGCTGCCCTGTTTTCCTTGTCCACCAAGCGGAAAGACCCACCATTGCGGGAGCGGTACAGGCCCAGCGCCCGCCTATGTCCTCGATGTACAGGTGGTGGCGGTGGCCGGATAGGAGAATGTCGCCGGTGTGGCGGGTTCTGCCGAGGGCTTGACCGGCCCACCATTTGGCGGCAGCTGACGCGGGCCCGGTCCACTGGTGGCCGTGGACGCACGTCAGCACGGTGCCGTCTTGCAGGGCCACGGTGACCATGTCGTCATCGGGTGCGGGGAACGTGAACGTGACGTGCTCGTATCCGCCGACCGCTTGGAGGGTGTCGGCTACGGCGATGATGGCTTCCACGTCGTGGTTGTCGTCGTAGCGAGTTTGGGGGTTGCGGGTGGCTTCACCGTGGTTGCCGCCGACTGCGACAACCTGAAGGGGAAGGCCCAGGTTGGCGAGTCGGGTGATGAGTTCTAGGGCTACGCGGCGGTACACCCTGAGCATTTCGGTGACGGTCAGGTCGGTTCGCCACGTCAAGGTTCCGTGCTGGGACAGGAACCCCTGCACACAATCCCCGAGAAACACGGCGGCTATCTCAGTGACGTGGCCGCGTTTGGCGTCGCGTTTCAAGTGAGCCACGGCGTCATCGAACGCGGCGAACAGGTGGGCCAGTGTGTCGTCAGTCGATACGTGGCCGGCGCCACGGTCGGATTCGCCTAGTTGCAGGTCAGCGATGGCGAGGACCGCGGTGACGCCACCTTCTCGTGGCTCTCGCACGACGGGGCGACGCTTCCCGATGGCGGCGATGAGCTCGTCAACGTCGACGGTGGCCCGCTCGGGGGGCGCCGGTTCAATGACCCATTTGCGGCGGGTCACTTCGATGGTTTCGGCGTCAAGGCCCTGGCCGCGCCTGATCCACGCCGCGGGGTCGTGGCTGACGCTGGCCAATCTGGCACGCATGTGAGGGGGCACGGTCACCCCCAACGCCGCTAGTTCCTCAGCGGCCTGGTCGTCCGTGGGAACACCGGGCCCGATGGTGACAACCTCGGCTGACCCGTCCGCGGCGTACGTGACTGACGGGGACCAGCCGTTGGGGAGGTGGTGCGCGGGTGCCTGGTCGGCGCCACCGGGGTTGGTGAAACGTTCGGACAGGCTCACGTCACTCCCAAATGTCGGCACTTGCACGCGCCCCGCCGATGCCGTGACAACGTGGAGTCACTGATACTGATGCCTTCGGCTTGCAGCTGCGCGGCGATGTCCGTTGACCGCCACCGCTTGTCCGCTAGGACAGTCTCAAGTGCCGCCTTGTCCTCGTCGTTGAGCTGTTCAAGGGTGGCGGCCACTGAACATGCGGGGCCTTTGATGAGTGGCGGTCCCTGCGAGAATGCTTTGGCTAGGCTCACGGTTCTCCCCTTCCGTTTTGGTTAGCGGCCTATGAGGCGCTTTGCTCGCATGGCCAGTTGTGCCCGCCTGATGCGGCGGCGCCAGAAACTGAGTGGCTGCAACACGTCGTTTTTGCGGCCCTTGGTGGGCAGGACGGGGTTGCCGTCAAAGCCGCCGTCTGTCCAGTCGCGGTGACGAATGACGCTCTTGACCCCGAGGCCCATGAGGTCAAGCAGGGCCACGGTGAGTTTGGTGGCCGCGTCGACCTGCTGGGGGGTGAGGCCGTCGACCTCGTCCACGCGTGCGTTGGTGCGGGCGTCCGTGCCCTTTGACTCAATTTCAATACCCACAAGGGCTGCATTGCCTTGTGTGGGGGCGATGTAGTGGCTGCCCAACTTGAGGGGGCCGCCTGCGCCGGCGTGGTACGCGCCGGAACCGGACGTGCACATGATCTTCCCTGATCTGCCGATCAAAAAATGTGCGGCCCTCACGGGGGCAAACTGGTTGTTCATCATCCAGTAGAGCGACGGATGGTCGCCCGAGGCACCACCATTCGCCGTGTGGTGCAAACAAACTCCGGCCCACGGGCCGCTGTTGAACGGGTTGATTCCCTTGGAATCCCAACCAGGCTGATACTCAACGTGCAGGCCCGCCTGCTTCAGAGCCCGCTTCAGTTGCGCGGGGGAGTAGGCGGTCATGCCTTCACCTCGTCGTCCTCGTCCTCATCCCACACGTCAAACGGCTCAAACACGATGGAGCCGCGCCCGAACTCAGCGTCCTGGGGGTTGAGCCAGCGCACGATGACGGGCAAGGTGGCGGCGAAACCAGCAGCCAGCCACGCGCGAAGGTCACTCAACTCAACCGCGAAAATGTCGGCGCCGTCCGCGATGAACATGGCGATAACGATGGCCACGAAGGTGCGAAGCCACGAGGCGATAGGGCTGGTTGCAAACCAGTCAGCGAAACTCATTTGTGTTCGTCCTCCGTTATGTCGAGCTTTGCCATGACGAGGTCAAGGCGCCTAGCGATGTCGGGCAGGCTCTTGCCGCCGTTCGATGTCGGCTGAATCAGTTGGGTGTGGCAGACGATCTCTTCACGGATCACGTCACGTAGCCAGCGGGTGTACTTCCTAATCAGGAAGGCGATTGCTCCAAAGATGATCGAGGCGATGGTCAGCCACGTCAGCAGTTCGCTAGCTTCGTTGAGCCAGTCGGGCATGTGTTCTCCGCGTGCGGTTCAGCCACCACTAGGGGGCGTGTAATGGGCCAGGTTTCCCACCAGGCGTTCGTTGGTGGGTTCAAACTCCACGGCTTTGCCGCCGTGGAAGCGTGCTAGTTCCCCGTTCCCCATCCAGTGCGCCGCGATAGCGGCTAGGTCGTGCGGTTTGGCGCCCCACGCGTCGGGTTCGCACAGGTATTCCAGTGGCTGGTCCGTGACCTCAAGGGCCCGCAGGGCCGCTGCGAGGCTCAGGGCCCACGCCTGCCGGTCGTGGTAGTGCTGCGCTAGGTCGACCCACGGTTCCCGCCGGTGCGGAGCCTCAGCGGTGGCCTTGAGTAGCCAGCGTTCGGCCTGGTCGGGCTCAAGCTGCGCCAGGTAGCGCATGGCCTTGGACCGTTCGGCATCCCACGTGGCCGAGGGCAACGCGAGGTAGCGGGTGAACTCCGTGACGGCCTCGTCTGAGCGTCCCGCGAAGTGCAGTTCCCTGGCGTAGTAGTAGGCGTTCCGGTCGTCGCTCGGGTCCTCTGTTACTGATTGCGCTAACAGTGGCAGGTACTGGGACCGCGACTTGGTGGCGTCAGGGAAATGGTGAATCTGTAGGGACACCCACCCTTGGCGCTCTTCCCCTAGTGGCGTGATGACCTCGTGGACCGGATGACGCCACACGTATCCGTGTCGAGTATGAATCTTGTCTCCGCCATACACAAGACCCGGTGAACCGTCTGCGTTCCAACTCCACGTGTACCTGTAGCGCGGCCTAGTCCATCCTTCGCGGTGCGCTGTTTCCAGTGCGGTGCGCCAACCAGGCACGAGGACTTCGTCAAGGTCAAGGGCGATGCAGTATTCAACGTCATCGGGGACGAGCGCCAGGGCCGTGTTTCGGGCGAGGTCAAACCGCCACGGTTTGATGAGTCGCTGGTGCACGGTGACGCCCAGGTCTTCGGCCAGCTCGACGGTGCCGTCAGTTGAGCCGGTGTCCATCAGGATGACGTGGTCGGCGTCCATGGCTGACGCTGCCCAACGCTCCACGTGTTTGGCTTCGTCTTTGGCGATGGAGTAAACGGCTACCTTCACGGGAACACCGCCCAATAGGAACCGGTCCACTGCCCGACCTTGTGCGCGGTGATCCCTGGGAACGTGTCGAGGACTTCCTCGTGGGTCCAGTCATCCTTGACGTGCTCTTCAAACGGGTTGCCCAGTTCGGGGCCCTGCGGGTAGTGCACGATGGGGATGGCTATGAGGGCGTGGCGGGCCTGCCGCTGCACCTTCTCCCAAATGGTGATGGCTTCGTCTTTCGTCATGTGCTCTAGCACGTCCCCGAAGATGACGAGGTCATACCCGAAGTCGTTGCGGCGGCGTATGTCTTCCACGGCCACCGTGTCGTACAGGTCCCGTAGCCCGAACAGTTCCACGTATGGGGGCCACACCTCGGACCCGGTTATGTGGCCGGTGTAGCCGACTGCCCTGAGCTCAGACGCGTAGGTGCCTTTGCCGGCGCCGACATCGAGGATGGTTTGGGCGTCGGACTGAATGATGCGGTCAAGGGCCCACGGGGCGTTTTCGCGTGACGATGTGGGCATGGCTACCTGCCCTGTTCCGCGGCGTAGGCCACGAGCATGTCCCGGTGGTGCTCGTCCGTGAGCACGTACCGTTTGATGTGGGGGAGCACGGAACCCGTGTGGCAGTGGATGGGGACACCGGCGGCGCGTAGCCGCTGCATGAACGTCAAGTCCTCGGACACCCAATTCTCACCGGCGGGGCCGTCCTCAAACCAGCACCAGTTGGCGCCCACGGCGGGGTTGCGCTGGTCCCTGACGGCCTCTAGCGCGGAACGGTGCATGAGTAGGCATCCCGCTCCGGCGGCGTCAATCTCCACGAGCTGGTCAGGCGGATAGTCGTGGAATGAGGCCCACCGCCCGTCCCCGTTGTCTTTGTAGATGGCGGGCACGGGCATGGGGTACAGGGGCGCCGGATACGCCGCGAAGCACAGGGCCGACACCACGGGAACTTTGGCCGCGTGGGCGGCTTCCAGCATCCGGTCAAACGACTCAAGGGGCAGCCGGTGGTCCGTGTCCACCATGAACAGCCAGTTGGACTTGCTTCCGTCAAGGAACGTGGCCACCAGTTCGTTGCGTGCCCGTGACAGTAGGTTCCCCTGAACCCGTATGAGGCCGCTAACGCGGTTACGGCGGGTCAGGGTGAGGTGGGCAAGGTCAGCGGCGAAGGCGCCTTCAACCTGGCCCCCGTCAATGAACCCAATTTCAATGGTTTCCTTCATTGGTTTCCCCTTTGATTTCCCCTAGTGGTTCGCCTTCGCAGCAGGCGTGTTTCAAGCCGCACACGTAACAGCGCCAACGGCTAGCGATGGGGTCAAACAGTTGCCCGCACGCGAGGCACTCCACGGCGGCGGCCTCCCTGGCACTTATGCGGCGTTTCGGACAGGCGCCATAACGGCCCGGTCACGTTTCGGTCCAAATGTAGACCGCTCTACTGACGCTCAGTAGATTGCTCTACATGGGGGAACAGCCGAAGCCGCGCAGCCTTCAAGAGCTGCGGGCGGTTATGAATCGGGCGGGGGCCGACATCCTGGCGGGCCGGATCAGCCGCGCTCAGCACACGGCCATTTATGCCCAGGTCGAGGCTGAGTTGCTGGCTCAGGGTTTACGGCTCTTTGATCTGATTGACTTGCCCAATGAGTCGCCTAGAGGCAGCGGGGAAGCGGTGGAACGCGGCCCGCGAGAAGGAACGGGCACTGGCGGCTGAACTGTATGAGGCGATCCGCGAGGCGGTCGCGGGCGGTATGACTGAGGTCGAGGCCGCGCGGGTGGCTGGTGTGGACCGTATGACGGTGCGCCGTGCCCTGGGCAAACGCTGACTGCCTGATACGAGATTCCGTATCGGACCGCAACGCAGCGGTTACGGACACGGGACTCGCCCGAATCGGACATCTCGCGATTGGGCTTGACGGTGTACCCACACCGGGTTATGGTGTACCTACACCGCCAAGGGGGCGGCACAGATTGGGGGACGACATGAACACCACCGCACAGCAGATGAGTTCCGACCAGATCATGGACCTGCTCACGGCCAATGACATCGCCGTATCCACGCGCGACCTTGGCTCGTCGGGCGGCGGCGACTGGTGGGCCATTGAGGTGCCAGCCGCACGCGACTGCTTCCTACTCATCACCCCCGCGGGTTACCCGTATGACCTTGGAGATGACAATGATGCAGAGGAGTTCCTGTGCGTTCAGTTGTACGCAGGCGGCGAGTATGAGGACGATTTGGGTGACCGCCCTTGGAGTTCATTCGGCACCGACGACACACCCGCGACGCCCGATGCCATCCTTGCCGCCGTCGCGGCGGCCCGCACGTTCTCGGAGACGTGGGATGGTGAGTCCAAGTGACCATCACCGACACCCGCTGGCTTGAGGCCGCTGAGCGCCAAATGCCGACCCTTTGGGTCAAGCACAACGCCACCGTGCGCGAGTACCTCCACCACTCAGGCGGTGGCTGCATGAACCTTCAGCGCACCATTGACGAGGACACAGGCGCCCACATCACTCTCGTGGAAGACGGCGACTTCTACGTTTGGGTCTACTCCGACGACGGTGAGCGTTGTGAAGGCCACGAGATCAACGTGACCCATCACGAGTCAAACGCCATTTGGTGGTTCCTCAACGGCGCGGTGCCCGCTCAGCCCTGCCCTTGTGTGGCTGATCGTGCCTAACGCCCCAAAGACTCCTAGCAGGAATGTGCGCGTGCCAGATGACCTCTGGCACGCTGCCATGTCCAAGGCGCTAGACCGTGGCGAGTCCTTGTCTGAGGTCATACGGCGTGCCCTTGAGAAGTACGTCAAGGGCTAGGGCTGCCTGTTGCGGCACGACGCCGTTGCCTAGCGCCTTGAGTTGGTCTGTGCGACTGATGCCTATGGCGGGGTCCGTGACATGCCCGTCTGGCAGGCCCATCATCCACTCGGTAAATCGAGGGCTTAGGCGGTGTACGCCATCGGCTCTAGGCTCAGTAGGTGCGGGTGCGGGTCGTCCGAGGACTTGCTCCCATCGGGCGATGGCGGGGTCGTACTCGCCCCAATCGAAGCCCTGAGCGCCTCTATCGCTAACGACCTCCCGTGGGGCGCTGGCCTGCCGTCCGATGACATCTGACGAGGTGCCCACTCGTCCCACCATTCCAGCGTCTTGCCCTCGCCCATGTCGTTCACGGCTGGCGTTGGCAGTAGGGCGACAGCTGCATTGAGCGGCAGAGTGTTGCGCCGCATCTGCGACGGCCCCGCCGTATTCGCTGCATCCTGCGTCGTCGGTGTCGGTAGAAAGCCGTTGACCGTCCGAGTCAGCGACGTGAACGTGCCGCTTGCCCTGGTCACGTTGTTGGCGTCGTCCCCCGTCGGGGTAGGCAACGATGAAGAGGCGGGCGCGTTGGTGAGGTGCTCCGGCGTCGGATGCTCGAACAACTCCCCATCTTGCAGACCACCCCACGCTGGCAAGGTCAGAGAGGACAACGTCAAAGCCCAGAGAGATGTGGCCTCGGACGTTTTCCAAGATTGCGAGTCGCGGTCCCATTTCCCTAATGGCGCGTAGAACGTGGGGCCACAGGTGTCGCTCATCATTGGTGCCTTTCCGCATGCCGGCGTGGCTAAAGGGCTGGCATGGGTAGCCCCCTGTCAGCACGTCGACGGGCTCAATGGTCGTGAAGTCCACCGCCGTCACGTCGCCGTAATTGGGTACGTCGGGGTAGTGGTGGGCAAGGATGCGGGAGGGCGCCTTGTCGTACTCGACGTGCCACGCGACCTGGCCGCCCAGGACTGAGCTGACGGCCATGTCCAAGCCGCCATAGCCGCTAAAGAGTGAGCCGATACGCACAGGTGATACCTCCCCGATGGAGAGAGTGGCACACTTGGCTGACATTCGGGCGTGTCGGAAAAGTGATTAGCGACGCGGAATTATCCGAGGCATCTGCGGCAATCGCACACGGGGCACCCCCTGTCGTCAATTGGCAAGTTATTGCCGCCACGAGTCGGGTGAGGCGTCGTCGCACGGCCACGGTTTCTGACACGCGAGGCAGTAGACCCAACGGTCGGGCGGTAGCTCTAGGACGAGGCTAGGCCGATGCGTCAAGGGTGAGCTGCTCATCGGTCGGCTCTGTCGCGGCGACCCGATCTAGGCGGGCTTGAATCAGCGGGAGGTAGTCGGCTTCCCGCTCAATGGCGACGACGCGGAAACCTTCCAGCAACGCGGCCTCAACGGTGGTGCCGCTGCCCGCGAAGGGCTCAAGGATGACGCCGTCGGGTGGGGTGACGAGGCGGCACAGCCAGCGCATGAGGGTCAGGGGCTTGACGGTGGGGTGGGCGGTGCCGTCGACCTTGGGGCGTTCGCGGGCGGGGGCTTTGGCGACGTAGAAGAAGCGAGAGGCGCCGCCGCTGTCGCCGTAGCAGGCGGCGACCTCGGACTCAGTCCGCAGGCCAAAGGATGACGGTGACCTATCGGGGCCACGAGTCACCTTGCTGGGCGTCTTGCTCCAGCCGCTTTGCTGGTCGAGCTCGGCGGCCTGGTCCTCGTCCAGCACCACGTTCGCAGGCCACCGGCCCGCGACAGTCACCGACGCGCGATCCGGCTGCCAATCGTCACCAACGTAATGTCCCTGACCGGGCCGGATGCCCTTGCTGTCAAAGGTGCGCGGCTCGGTTCCGATCCGGCACCCGTCGATGTTGAGCGCCCCCGTGCCATGCTCCAGCACGTTCGCCGCGACCGTGCCCATGAGGGGCTTGCGGGCGACGACGATGGGCTCGTGGGCGGGCTTGAGTGCCGTCCCCCAACCCGACCATTCACGGGCCGCGTCCGTAGCGGGAGCGGTTACGGGCACGTCGGCCTGCTCCGATCCCGCCGTGAAGTTGCCGCCCTGCATCCCGACGTTGGTGCGCTTGAAGTCAATGACCTGGCGCTCGGCTCCCGCCGCCTTGTCGATCGCCTTGGACACGTCCAGCGACTTAGGGAAGCCCGACCCGTACATCCACGCGATACTGTCGCGGACCTCGAATCCGGCGTCCTCGATGGCGCAGGCGAGGCGGTGCCAGGTTCGGGTGCCGCCGAAGGCGAGGAGGTGCCCACCGGGCTTGAGGACCCGCAGGCACTCGGCTGCCCACAGCTCGCACCACCGCTGAAATGGCCGCCCCGCTTCATAGGTGTTGGGCATCTTGTCAAAGCCCTTGCCCATGTGATCGGAGGTAAACCTCGGGGCCTCGCGGTGAGCGTGGTTGCCGGTGTCCCGCCCGAAGCGGTCCCACTCCTTCCCCATAAACTCCAGCCCATAGGGCGGGTCAGTGACGACGGCATCCACCGAGGCGTCAGGCAAGGCCCGCAGAACTTCTAGGCAGTCGCCGTTGTAGATGGTATAGCGGTCGTCGTGGTGCCAGGCGTCCATCAGTCTCCCCAAATGGAAACGCCCCCGACGATGGTCGAGGGCGTGCGCGAGGTTCCTATTCAGTTATGAGGGCGTACTAGTCCACCGCCAAGGGTGGCACGGGTCTCCGACACTTCTCATAACCCGAGCTCATGGCCCGCCTATGAGAAGTGTCCGCAATTCTTACGTTAGGGACGGCGCGAGATCCACAGGCCGACGATGACGTTGCCCAGCACGACGCCGACCAGGGCGCCGATCATGCCGTAATAGCCGTCCATGTCCGTAACCCCTAGATTGAGGACCAGATTTCACGCTCAGAGTGAGGGCTGTTCAACTCCACCCGATCTACGGCTACGGCCCCGATGATCTGGGCGTACTCGATGGCCTCGGCCTTGCGGGTGAACACGGCTGACTCGTAGGCGTCGCTCTTACTGGCGACGAGGTAGGCGTAGGGCATGCCGTGATTCTCCCAGCGGTAGGCGTCACTCAGGTGGGGCCGACATGCTCACCCACGACAGGGCGTTCTCGTCCCACACCCACGGGCCACCCTCGGCAGGCATTGGTGTCGGTGCATCCCACAGGGCCGTGTCAAGGTTCAGCGACCACGACGGGTAAGGCTGCGGCGGGATAAATGCGCCGCCCTGCGCTGCCCACTCAGGAGCGTCGCTGAACTTGAATCCGATCCCCGCATAGTTGTAGCGGAACGGAGTGCCGCCGTTAGCGTGGACGCCGCCGTGCGTGTTGTAAGAGGTGCGCTTTGCGCCGTAATAAGCCTCCCAGTCAACGCCGTCCTCGCCCTCATCTTTGCCGACGATGACCTGAGTGACGACGTCATTGGCGTCAAGGTATGCGTAATGAGCCACAGAGTCTCCTAAGCGAAAGTCACGGTGTCAGATGCACCGGCAGCCGTGATCGTGTAGATCCGGCGACCGCCTGACGCGGTCGAGGTCTGAGTCACGCCACCGGAGAAGGTTGCGGTGTAGATGTCGGGAACCGAGAGGATGACAACACCAGAGCCGCCAGTCCCGCCAGCATTCGTGACGGGGTTGCCGCCGCCGCCCCCGCCTCCACCTGTATTCGCGCTTCCGGCGACGCCATTCTGATCTGCGCCCGGTGACCCTGCACCACCACCGCCAGAACCGCCAGAGCCGCCAAGACGTGACGACCCATTTGCGTAATTGTTGCCACCACCGCCACCGCCAGCGCGGGTGACCGATGAGCCGGTGATTGACGACGCGACGCCGTTACCTCCAACGCCGCCAGCGTTAGTTGAGGCAACGCCGCCAGCAGCTGAAGCGCCGCCGCCGCCGCCAGCAGCGTCGCTGACGCTGGGCGAATTGTTGCCACCGTAGCCTTGATTAGCCGTGGCGGTTCCCGCGGTCATCGTGCCGCGCGTGCCACCGCCGCTACCACCGGCCGCGCCATTGACAGCACCATTGCCGCCGTAACCGCCACCAGTTGACGTGACAGTGGCAAATGCTGAGTTTGAACCGTTGGTGCCGACGGTGTTGGTTCCGCTGACGCCGCCTGAACCACCAGCCCCGACTGTGACGGTGTAGGCCGTACCCAGGATTGGCGCGAACGTGCTTTCTGCGCTGGCCCCGCCACCTGATGATTCGCCAGGAACGCTGCACCGGTAGCCACCAGCGCCGCCGCCGCCGCCAATACTTGAGCCACCTCCACCGCCGCCCGCGATGACTAGATATCGCACAGCGATCGGTGTGCCCCTGCGAACGGCAGACTTTGCACTCTTTTGCCTACCGCCCGTCAAGCCTGAGCCTGCTGCGCTCTTGAACGGCATTAGGAAATCTCCGCAACGTCGCCCCAGAACGTGCAAGTGTTCGCGCTTGACGACACTCGTAGGAATCGTGACGCGGCCATGTTGATCGGGCCGAACGAGAGCGTGTCATTGCCAGCCACGACCACGTCGTAAAGCCGGAACCGCGACGGCGTACCCGCTGAGTCCGCAAGGCCGACCCGCACGGTGACCGCGCTCGATGACTCATTGGAGATCATCAGTTGGCAGACCGCCGTGACCCCAGCGCCGGTGCTGTAAAGGGTCGAGTAGGTGCCCGTGGAGGCCGTGCCCTGCGCGACCTGCTCCTTGTATGTGGTTGCCATTGCTCAGACTCCTACGAAGAAGAAGGGGTGGAAATCGGAACCGGAAGCAGGCGTCGCCCACTTCATCTTGGGGGTGGATGCGGTGTCCCAGGTGAGGACTTGACCATCGGCGCTGCCAGCCGCGACTGCGACCGGGGTAGCGGAGCCGGATGAGGCGATTACCTGACCGGCAGCGGTAACTAGGGCGTTCAGAACAACGCCGTCTGTGGGGTGCACGTGGTCGGCCCTAGCGGCGGTTGAGCTGACGCCTGCCGCGGCGGTGCCGAGGGCCGCCGGATTGGTTGAGGACAGGTCGGGCTGGGGCCCCGTGGGCCCGGTCGGGCCCGTGGGTCCCGTAGGCCCGGTGACAGTCGAGTCAGCACCCGTCGCGCCGGTGGGTCCTGTCGGGCCCGTGGGTCCCGTGTCACCCGTGACGCCCTGCACACCTTGAATGCCCTGTGCGCCCGTAGGTCCGGTGGGCCCCGTGGGTCCTGTCGGGCCCGTGTCGCCGGTGGCGCCGGTGTTTCCGGTGTCGCCCGTTGCCCCGGTCGGGCCTGTCGGACCTGTTGGCCCGGTGGGTCCCGTGTCTCCGGTTACGCCTTGGATGCCCTGAGCGCCGGTCGCACCGGTCGGGCCTGTCGGTCCGGTCGGCCCTGTGGGTCCGGTGTCGCCCGTGGCGCCCGTGTTGCCTGTCACGCCCTGGGGTCCCGTAGGCCCGGTGTCGCCCGTGGCGCCAGTAGGTCCGGTGTCGCCCACCTGGCCCTGAGCCCCGGTCGGACCCGTGGGGCCAGTTGGACCCGTGACACCCTGAGGGCCAGTAGGTCCGGTATCGCCGGACACGCCCTGAATGCCTTGGATGCCCTGCGGGCCAGTCGGACCCGTGTCACCCGTGGCGCCGGTAGGCCCGGTGTCGCCGGTGTCACCCTTTACGCCCTGCGGACCAGTCGGACCCGTGTCACCCGTGGCGCCCTGGGGGCCAGTGTCTCCCGTATCGCCCTTAGCCCCTGTAGGTCCGGTGGGGCCAGTGGGTCCGGTGACAGTCGAGGCCGCACCAGTGGGGCCCGTGTCACCCGTCAAACCTGTGGCGCCCGTAGGTCCGGTGGGTCCGGTTGCGCCTTGGATTCCCTGCGGGCCCTGCGGACCCTGAGCGCCAGTCGGGCCCGTATCACCGGTCACGCCCTGAATGCCCTGAGGACCGGTCGGGCCCGTGTCGCCAGTGGGTCCCGTGTCACCTGTCGCACCCTGCGGACCTGTCGGGCCGGTGACGCCCTGCGGGCCAGTTGGTCCGGTGTCACCCGTTGCACCAGTGGCCCCGGTAGGTCCGGTGGGTCCCGTATTGCCGATAGGCCCGGTGGGTCCGGTGTCACCGGTAGTGCCCGTGGGTCCGGTGTCGCCAGTTGCCCCGGTGGCGCCCGTGGGTCCCGTGGGACCTGTCGCACCAGCCGCGCCCGTGGGGCCGACGATTTGGCCGACGTTTTCCCAGCTTGACGTTGTGCCCGACCACACGTAAAGGTCATTGCCGACGATGTACGCGTCACCCGCGCTGCCCGTTGGGTGCGCAGACTGCAAGTCGCCAAGCGTTGAGTAGGACCCGAGGATGGTGACGCCCGTGCCCTGCGCACCGGTAGGTCCGGTGGGGCCAGTCGCGCCCGTGTTGCCCGTAGCGCCCGTGGGACCTGTCGGGCCCGTGTCACCCTGCACACCCTGAATGCCCTGAACGCCCTGGGGCCCCGTGGGTCCGGTGTCGCCAGTCGCACCTGTCGGGCCAGTGGGTCCAAGCGCACCAGTCGGGCCAGTCGGACCTGTGTCACCCGTGACGCCCTGCGGACCCGTGGGACCGGTAGGGCCAACAGGACCCGTAGGTCCGGTGTCGCCTGTCAGGCCCGTGGCACCTGTCGCGCCGGTGGGTCCGGTGGGTCCGAGGTTGCCCTGGATTCCCTGAGCGCCCTGAGGTCCGGTCACACCCTGCGGGCCCGTAGGACCAGTAGGACCGGTAGCGCCGATGCTGCCCTGCGGTCCCGAGGTCGCCGCCGTAATCGTCGCCGTCGTGGGCGACGTGACCACAACCTCTGTCATCGGGTGACCTCCGCACTAATCGTTGCGCGACCTTCGAGCAGTCGGGTGACCTCGCCACCCGCCGAAACCATTTCCAAGTCATAGACGTACTGGCCCGGTGAAAGTGCCGCCGTGTCCGTGGCCGTCACCGTGATAGCGATGGTCCCCGCAGACCCGCCCAATGCCATGCGCCCGTTGCTCGTGGACACCTCGAGGGCCACCGTGGGGGCGGCAGTATTTGAGCGGACCTGCATGCGGCCCGTGTAGCTCGTCAGGTTCACGTTCGTGGCAGGGTCACCCGTGCGCCACGTGAACGTGCGGTCAAAACTCGCGCCCTGATAGATAGTGAAGTCGTATCGGCCCGGTTCCTGCATCATGCCTCCAACGCTTCAATGCGGGCGGTTAGGTCAGTGATTTGCTGCTGTTGCTGCTGCACTACGGAAAGCAGGGCGGCCACCATGGCCTGGTCGATAACGCCGGCGGGTGCGCCCTCGGCATCCCGCAGCACGGCAATGGGCAGCTTGTCGGCCACGTCGTCAGCGATAAAGCCCAGCAATCGACGTTCCGTGGGCAGGCCCTCGTCAATGACAGAGAACTCGACGACGCCCACGTCAAGGATGGCGGCAGGGTCCGACGTGACCACGTCACACTGGCGGGCCGCGTCAACGCTTTCCGACAGGGCACCGGAAAGAGTGGCAATGTCGTACTTGATCATCTGTGACGACGTGCCGTTACGGCGCAAACGTCCATCCGTGGTGATGCCGACAGGCGCTAGGCCCGTGGTGTTGTTGTTGTACACCCCGATCATGTCAACGGTTGAGCTGCTGACACTTAGGCCCTGACAAAACAGAGTGCTGGACACGTCCATGGCGCCGGTGACGCCGATGCCGTTGAGGCCGCTGACGGTAACGCCATACAGGTCGCCGCGCTTCACGTTGCTTGAGTAGAAGTCGAGCGTGTCAGCGTTGTTCAGCACGATGCGGCTAGTGCCACTTGAGGACTGCACCGTGCGGCCCGTGATGGTGCCCGAGGTGATCGCGCTACCGCTGATACTAGTTACGTTGCCGTTCACGTCTGAAGCCGTGATGAACGCCGCTGAAATCTTTGTGGCGTCAATTGTGTTGGCGGCAATCTTGTCGCCCGTGATGGTGGCGGCGGCAATCTTGTCAGCAGTGATTGCGCCCGCGTCAATCTTTGCGGCAGTGACAGCGCCAGCGGCAATAGCCCCAGCGGTGATGGCACCGGCAGCGATCTGCGTGGCCGTGATGGCACCAGCCGAAATTGACTCCGAGTCAAACGCCTGCGTGACCCACGACGACCCGTCCCACCGCTTGTGTGTGATGGCGCCGCCGCTTGAGTCCAACCAAATGTCACCAGTGACGGGGGAGCTTGGCTGAGTCGTGCCGACCGTGGTGGTTATGCCACCGATTTGGCGGGCGTTGAAAGACACTGCGCCGCTGGTAATAGTAGCGGTTCCGTAGTCGCTTGAGGTGGTCAAACCTGTCTGGCTTGACGCCGCCGTGGACGGGTCCGTGCGGTTTCCCTTTGCGTCGACGCCGACTAGGCGCACGTAATACGTGGTGCCCGCCGACAGGCCCATGATGGTGAAAAAGCCCGCCGACCCCAGCAGGGTGCCCGCCAGCGTCAAGCTGCTCGGGGTGAACGTGGCGCCCGACGTGGAGTAGTGAACCTCAACGTAAACGTCAGACGGGTATGCGTTGCCCGACGAGTTCAACCCGTTCCACGAAACCCGCAAACCCTGCACCGTTCCGGTCAGGGTCGGGGTTGACGGGGCGATGAAGTCGACCGGGGCGGGCGTCACCGGCTCAGGCTCAATACCTGGGCCCCCGTCACCAGGCGGCAGGTCAGGGGTGTTCGGGTCCGTGCCCCCACCCGACACCACACCCACGCTGGTCATGGAAACCAGCTGCGCCAGGCGCTGTTCCCACAACTGGGGTGGGCGGCGGAAATCACCGTCAGGCACTCAGCACCTCCAGCTCAGGCATGAAGCGCACGTTTTTGCCGTCGTGCACCATGGCGATGGTGAGCACGCGGGCACTCAACGTTCCGGTTCCCGTGGCGTTCGGGACCGTGACCACGTCACCTACCGCAAAGTCCACATACGGGGCCGCGCCCGTCTTCACGATGGCGGCGACCTTCGTGGCAACCAGCTGCGTTTTCCCGGTGCGGCGTAGCAGCTTTTGGGCGGTGGTGCGGGCGGTGTCCTCGTCCCGCATGTTGCCGTACTCCAAGTAGGTTTCGCGGCGCCCGTTTGTGTCCGCGTTGACGCTGGTTTGCGTCCACCCCTCTTTGGTGCGGATCAGGGCTTGTGTTTTCAGTTTCGGTTCCGCGCGGGTCGCGTACTCCATGAGGTTATCTTCAAGTGCCAACGTCACGGACTTGGTTGTGCCGCGGGACTCCCACGCCTCAAGCTCACACGTGGCAGGGTCCAACCAAAAGTCGTGCCCTAGGTCCACCATGGTGTCCATCACCTGAAGCAGTGACGTGCCGACCTTCAGGGAAATGTCAGCCTTCGTTGACCATGACCCGCTTGTGGGGGCCGACTGGCTGAACCCGTAGGTGAACTTGGAGAACCGGTACGCGCCGCGGGCGGCTGCCTCTTCCATGAGGGTGCGCAGCACCATGGCCGGCAAATGTTTTGGCGCGGTTGTGGTGACTTCCCAGTCCGCTGCCCGTGACCTGAGGATGAGGGTGGTGGGTTTGTTTGTGTCGTCGATGGCCCACGCCGTGAACAGGAAACCCGCCGTGGAATCGGCCACGAGGCGAATGTCAATCTTCGCGTCAGCGGTGATGTTGACCGCGGACCCGCCTGACGTGGTCGACAACTTGAAGTCGTTGTCCGTGACGTTTACGAGGAAGTAGTCATTACCTTTGGTCAGGCCGGTACCCGACTTGGAAATGTCAAACACGCGCACCTTGGAGCCAGCCGCCAAGCCGTGGTTGGACGCCGACACCTTGTCATCGGACGCCGACACGGACAGGTCAGTGCGCTCCCACGGTTTGTCATTGCGGACGCGGGCCGCGACTGTGTGTGTGCCCTTGCCCAAACGGGTCACGAACTTGGTGAACTGGGAGTATGACGGGGCGGTTTCGTTGAACCGGCTGGGGTCCATCACTAGGGGG
>Ga0209229_10000060_pt1 | contig 36719 bp, 36 predicted proteins | sample SanBayMetagenome_FD_187466 | JGI IMG/M metagenome (GOLD analysis project Ga0209229, IMG submission 187466) | Freshwater and sediment microbial communities from dead zone in Sandusky Bay, Ohio, USA (SPAdes) (version 2) | ecosystem: Environmental > Aquatic > Freshwater > Lentic > Sediment... | reverse complement strand
AAATCAACAAGAAGACCTAATTCCTGATATTTATGGTGTGGAGCTTTTAAAAGTTTTAATTGCGGAGCGAAACCTTAAACAAAAAGACCTTGTTTCTATCTTTAAGACAGAATCTATTGTCTCTGATGTTCTCAATGAAAAACGTCAATTAACTACCCGTCATATTCAAGAATTATCAGAGTTTTTTCATTTTTCTCCGGCTGTATTTTTTCCAAATTTAAAATAGTAATTCGGAATAGGCTCAGAAACCGGGTTTCTCATGTTATCTATCAGCCACAACCAAAAGTTTTCCTTAGAAACCCGGTTTCTCTTTCCAAAGTTAATGGGTGTTATGATCCAAGTATTCTGAATTTAAAATATCAATTTCTAAGGTGCTAAACATTTAATATCTTTCAATCTTCTAAAGAAGAATTTACTTGCTCAGAAACTATTTTTAAAATCCCATAAAACCCCACTGGTTGATAGGGAAATACAGAGTCTTCCGCAGCATCATGTAGATGATCAGGATAAGTTTCTATCTCAGGATGATGAGCCGCATTATCCCAACGTTTAATCAATTGTCCATCATATTTTTGCCAATGGAAACTATACTTGATTATTTTTACTTGTCCAGATTGAATTTCAAAAAACTCAAACATTTCTAAAAAACTATGATCTTTTAAAGTTATTCGGTATCGCCATAGTCCTTTAGTAACTTGTGCCTCCTCTCTAAGAATACTAAAATCCATTACTTCTGGACAAAGAACAATTAAGGATTTTATCAAAGCCAAATAATCTTCAGCATTCATCATAATGCTTTTTCTAATTTACCAATTTTGACTAAAATATCTTGTCGCAATTCACACAAACTAAACCATTCAAAAAAATCCATCTCATCCCCTAATATTCCCGCTTCAAATTGTTGTATAAACTGGTTAGAATCTAGCTTATAGGTTTGCTCAAATTTTTTAATATCCTGATCATAAATCGCTAACTTTTGACGATGACGAGTCAAAATAATGCTGAGAAGTTGCCCAATAATTCGATCTAATTCCGTGCGATCGCTACAGTTTTCACTCAAGAGTTCTAACTTTTCTAATGTATTCATCATTGCCTCTGTTACAGACGATTTATTACTACTATAGTAATACTATAAATCCGGGATTGCACGATATTTCACAGGTCGGTACAACGTCCTTCCCGTAGATGTTGCAGTGCTTTTTGAGCCAGCCCATCGAGCCGACCTGCTGTAACATCTTCTTCAAATTGCCGATCCCATATTTCTGCATCAAATTCTGCAAACCACACCCGGAAAGCGGCTAGTTCCTCTTTCGTTAATTGACTGACAGCACTTTCAATCTCCTGCAAATTACTCATACACTTACAGTAAATTTAGCAATTAGGAATATAGCTAATTATACCACTATTCATCCAATAAGAAATAGATTAAATTTATAACGTTGTACCAATACAGATGTTCAGAAACTCGGTTTCTCTTTCCAAAGTTAATGGGTGTTATAATCGAAGTATTCTGATTAATGAGTACCACTCGAAGCAACAATGTCAACAGAAAACATAGCAACCGTTGTTAAAATCATAGAATCTCTTACAGATGCTCAACAGCAACAGCTTATTGAGCATTTGCGAAAATATATTAGAGATATAAAAAATAAAAACGCCGATTTTGAAGATGAATTGCAGTGGGATCAATCTTTTCAAAAAAACCAAAGCAAGTTAGTCGCAGCAGCAAAACTGGCAAAACAACAAATTGCTCAAGGACAAGCACAACCAATGGACTATGAGCAATTATGAGGTCTGCTACCTTACCGTCCTTTTGGTCAGAATATCATCGCCTTCCACTCAACATTCGTAAAGAAGCCCGAAAATCTTATCGTTTATGGTCAAATAATCCTTTTTATCCCTCCTTACACTTTAAGTGTATTAATCGTGATGAGGATATTTGGTCAGTCAGAATTACGCGAAGTTATCGCGCGATTGGAATTTTACAAGAGGATACAGTTACATGGTTTTGGATTGGTAGTCATGATCAATATGAGGAATTTTTTGGGTAAATTCAAGATTAGGAAATAGAGTAAATATTGGAGAATTTTTTTTTAGAAACCTAGTTTATTGTTCTATTTACCGATATAAAATACCCCTTACCGAGCAGGTAAGAGGTAAGAAAACGATTAATTTATCACTCTTGAACAGTTAACAATTCCAGGGGTAAACGTTTAAAAACTAATCGTTCGTTTTCGATATCCACAAAAATTGTATCCCCATTCACAAATTCACTGCGAAGAATTGCCTTAGCAATAGGTGTTTCTAATTCCCGTTGAATTGCCCGTTTTAACGGCCGAGCGCCATAAACCGGATCATAACCGACTTCTGCTAAGAAATCTAAGGCAGAATCCGATAATTTTAACGTCATTTTCCGTTCGACTAAACGTTTCGATAAACGTTCAACTTGCAGACTTACAATTTGTCGCAATTCTGATTTTTGTAAGGCATGGAAAATGATCATTTCATCAATTCGGTTCAGAAATTCCGGCCGGAAACTTGCCCGCATTGCTTCTAATACCCGACTCCGCATTTCTTCATATTGGGAATCGGAACCCGATACATCTAAAATATACTGTGATCCCACATTACTGGTCATAATAATAATGCTATTTTTGAAATCAACAGTATGACCCTGTGCGTCCGTAACCCTGCCATCATCGAGGATTTGCAACATTATATTAAACACATCGGGATGGGCTTTTTCGATTTCATCAAACAGAATAACTGTGTAAGGACGGCGACGAATTGCTTCGGTTAATTGCCCCCCTTCGTCATAACCAACATACCCCGGAGGCGCCCCAATTAAACGGGAAACCGCGTGTTTTTCCATGTATTCCGACATATCAATTCGCACCATCGCTTCTTCGGTATCAAATAAATAGGAAGCCAAGGCTTTTGCTAACTCCGTTTTCCCGACTCCTGTGGGGCCGAGAAAGATGAAACTGGCGACGGGACGGTTGGGATCGGATAACCCTGCTCTTGACCGTTGAATGGCATCAGCAACGGCCGTTACTGCTTCATCTTGACCGATAACTCGGTGATGTAATTCATCCTCTAAAGTTAGAAGTTTTTGCATTTCCGATTCTACTAATTTACTAATCGGAATTCCTGTCCATTTCGAGATAATTTCTGCAATATCAGCTTCGGTGACTTCCTCCCGCAATAGGGTTTTGCCACTGATTTGAGTATTCTCTAATTGGGCTTCTATGGCTTTAAGTTTTTTCTTGAGTTCTTCCATTTTCCCATATTTTAATTCCGCCGCTCGGTTTAAATCATAGTTACGTTCAGCTTGCTGAATTTCAATATTAACCCGATCAATTTCTTCTTTGATCGATTGAATATCGGTAATTACATTTTTCTCCGATTGCCATTGGGAACTCAGGCTTTGTTGTTCTTGTTTTAAGGTTCCTAATTCCGTTTCTATTCGTTCTAAACGTTCTAAAGATGCAGCATCGCTTTCTTTTTTTAAAGATAAACGTTCCATTTCTAATTGCAAAATTCGCCGATCAATTTCATCTAATTGTTCTGGTTTAGATGTAATTTCCATCTTTAATTTAGCCGCAGATTCATCGACTAAATCAATAGCTTTATCGGGTAAAAAGCGATCGCTAATATATCGAGTTGATAAGACCGCCGCCGCGACTAAGGCACTATCGGAAATTTTCACCCCATGATGCACTTCATAACGTTCTTTTAATCCGCGTAAAATTGAGATAGTATCTTCAACGGTGGGTTGATCGACATAAACCTGCTGAAAACGCCGTTCTAAGGCGGGATCTTTTTCAAGATACTTGCGATATTCGTCTAGGGTTGTTGCCCCAATACAGCGCAATTCTCCCCGGGCTAACATAGGTTTTAAAAGGTTCCCGGCATCCATCGCTCCTTGGGTTGCACCCGCCCCCACAACGGTATGAATTTCATCAATAAATAGAATAATTGCTCCATTAGAATCGGTAACTTCTTTTAATACCGCTTTTAGGCGTTCTTCAAATTCCCCTCGGAATTTTGCCCCGGCAATTAACGCCCCCATATCTAAGGCAATTAACCGTCTTTCTTGCAAAGATTGAGGCACATCTCCAGCAATAATTCGTTGGGCGAGTCCTTCAGCGATCGCAGTTTTACCCACACCTGGCTCCCCAATTAATACCGGATTATTTTTAGTTCTGCGGCTTAAAATTTGTATAGTCCGACGAATTTCATCATCTCGTCCAATGACCGGATCGAGTTTTCCTTGGCGGGCGGCTTCGGTTAAATCTCGACCATATTTTTCTAGGGATTCATATTTGTTTTCGGGTGTTTGATCAGTCACTTTATTGTTTCCTCTGATTTGAGTAATAATTGATTTGAGTTTGGTTTCATCTAAGTGAAATTCTTGAAATAAAGCCTTGCCAAAGCGATCATCTTTAGGATAAGCTAAAAATAGATGTTCAACCGAAATAAACTCATCTTTGTATTCTTGACGATAGGCTTCGGCTTTATCCAGTAGAGTGTCTAAACTTCGACCTAAATAAACATTAGCAATTGTTCCAGTTATTTTAGGTTGACGATTAATAAAGCTATCAGTTTTCTCTCGAAACTGACCAACGGATATTCCCGCTTTACTCAGGATATTTTTAGTTAATCCTTCCTGTTCCAGCAACGCTTTCATCAAGTGTTCAGTTTCAATTTGTTGCTGTTGGGATTGTTTGACCAGATCGGGAGTCCGGGCTAGGGCTTCCCAGGTTTTTTCTGTAAACTTATTCGGATCGGTAGGTTGCATATTTATCCTCTACTTTAATGGTAATTAATTGATCGAAAATTAACAATATTAGGAAGGTTCTAAGTTAAAGATTTCCTATAACACTTTTTTATTATACCCAACTCTATTAAAGTAGTTTATCTTATTTTCACGACTTTTTTAGTACGGTTCACCGAAAATTAGGTGTTAGGTGTTCGGAAGTCTCACCGAGAGAAAAAAATATAACAGTTAATCTTAAAATCTGAAGGTTTAATGGAAATTAATATCGGGAAATTGGGACATATTCTCAGCTTATTAAGCTAATTTAGACTTTTTTGGGCTGAAAAGCTATTACAATCCCATTATTCCCGATTCTCGGCTATAGATTAAGAATAGTTCCTAATTTTTAATTATAGTAGAACGCTCGGTTCGACAGGCTAGAGAATATTCAACTTCGGCGATCGTTGTGACCCAGGTTTTTAAGTTCCGATTCCAGGTAAACTCAATACGATGTCTAAGTCTTAATTGAGAGACCCGTTGATGAGAAACTCCTAACATTCGAGCTACATCAGATTGTCTTAACATGGAAATTTTTAACCAAAAATGGGGATACCGAAATCGTGATTTCACCGACTCTAATGGGTTGGGTGAAAATTGTATATAGAAATTGTATAATTTTCTGAATAATTGTCATAATTATGGTTATCTATTACAAAAAAACAAAATGACTACATTTCAATTAATTATTTTAGCAGGTGGAGGATTAATTGCTGGAATTTTAGCAGGATTTTTAGGAATAGGGGGTGGGACGGTTTTAGTTCCATTATTATTAGCATTAGGATATACGCCTGTTCAAGCGGTGGCTACAAGTAGTTTATCTATTGTAATTACGGCTATTTCTGGAAGTTTTCAAAATTGGCGCATGGGATATCTGAGTTTAAATAAAGTCATTGGAATTGGATTTCCTTCGGTATTAACGGCACAAATAGGGGTGTTTTGGGCGGGAATATTTACCCCTAAATTATTATTATTTTTATTTGGCTGTTTATTATTATTAAATGTTTATTTAGTAGAAGTTCGTAAACAAATAACAGCAAATAAAAAACAACTAGAGGAACAACAAATCTCTGAATCTACCATTAATTCTGAGGATAATATTCCATTTAATCCCGTTTTTGCTCGGATTTTAACCGGAAGTTCCGCCGGAATTTTAGCCGGATTATTTGGAGTTGGTGGCGGAATTATTATGGTTCCTTTGCAAATATTACTATTAAAAGAAACCATTAAAGTTGCTATTCAAACCAGTTTAGGCGTGATTATGATTACCGCTATTTCTGCTTGTATTGGACACGCAACTCAAGGAAATGTATTATGGATTCCAGGAATTGTTTTAGGTTTAGGAGGATTATTGGGAGCGCAAATTAGCACTAGATTTTTACCAAAATTATCTGATCAAACCGTGACTTTAATGTTTAGAATATTTTTAATTATTATCTCAGTTTATATCTTTAAACAAGCCTGGTTATCTTCGTAGTTACCTCTTTAGGGGTGTTTCAGGACTCTCGAAAAATACCACAAAAACTCAGTTTTATAGAGAGTAGATGGTCATAATTATTTGCTAGATTAAAATTTAGTTTTCGCTGTTTTAGCCCTTGCTTAAGAGCGCCCAAGCGCAACAACGAGAAGAACAAATTTTATGACCATCTAGTGACTCGGTTGATTTTTATGGTGTTACTTGATCCGAATAGCTAAAGCATTCCGGGCTTGTTCTCGATCATCAAAATGGATTTTTTCAGTTCCCAAAATTTGATAATCTTCGTGACCTTTTCCCGCAATTAATACCCCATCTCCAGGTTTAGCCTCCAGAATAGCAGTATGAATTGCTTTAGCTCGATCTGCAATTACAATCGGTTTGATACTGTCAGGAATTCCAGCCAAAACATCTTTTAAAATCTGTTCCGGGTCTTCCGTCCGGGGATTATCTGAAGTCACAACCGCAATATCAGCTAATTCTGCCCCAATTTTCCCCATTTTCGGCCGTTTGGTGCGATCGCGATCGCCCCCACAACCAAATACACAAATCATCCGACCCGGAATAAATGGACGGGACGCCTTTAGTAAATTCTCCAAACTATCGGGGGTGTGAGCATAATCCACAATTACGCTAATATCCTGATCAGGGCTAATTTGTACCCGTTCCATCCGCCCCGGAACTCCCTCAAACTGAGCAGTTTTTTCGACAATGGTAGTTAAATCTAATCCTAAACTTAACCCCGCCCCGACAGCAGCTAACAGGTTAGATAAATTATATTGACCGACCAAAGGTAAATAAAATTCCGCCTCCCCTTGAGGAGTATGGAGAACACCCTTAACCCCCGTCGGTTGATAGGAAAGTTGATCGGCCCACAGGTCAGCCGTTGAGTCACTGGTGCTATAACTCCAAGCCCTATCCCCCAATTGGGCTATTAACCTTTGACCATAAGGGTCATCGGCGTTAATAATCGCTCGACCCTTGAGATATTCGGGACTGAATAATAGGGATTTCGCGGCAAAATAATCCTCCATTGTGGGGTGATAGTCCAAATGGTCTTGGGTTAAATTGGTGAACACGGCTACTTGAAACGGACAACCGAGAACCCGTCCCTGGTCTAACGCATGGGAACTTACCTCCATCGCCCCAAACTCACATCCGGCGGCCACCGCCTGGGCCAGTTGTCCCTGTAATTCTACGGAGAAGGGGGTGGTATGGGTGGCCGTTTCTTGGAATCCGGGCCAACGGGCGTACAGGGTTCCCAGTAAGGCTGTGGGATGGTTACTATTGCTGAGGATAAATTCAATCAAATGGGTGGTTGTGGTTTTCCCATTGGTTCCTGTCACCCCTACCAGGCGCAATTTTTCCGCCGGATGGTCATAAAAAGCCGTCGCAATTTGGGCGCAGACTTGGGTGAGATTATCGCTGGGAATAATACAGGGATGTTCGGCGGTAATGCGGTTTTGGGTTTTTTCGATGGCGGCTGGGGAAATAATCGCGGCTACCGCACCGGAGGCGATCGCACTGGGCCAAAATTCTCCGCCATCGACCCGAGTTCCGGGCATTCCTAAGAATAAATCCCCCGGTTGACAAGCGATGGAGTTCGTCGTTAACCCCTTAACTTCTTCTTCTAAAGCCGGGTGAGACTCGGAAGATATTGATATTCCAACTTTTGCTAGTAACTGTTTAAACTTCATACTGCATCATAGGTTATTTAGTAGATATTATGATAGATTAATGCAGATTAACACAGATTAAAATCCGTGAAATCCGCATCACGGATTAAACGGATTACGCAGATTAACACAGATTAAAATCTGTGAAATCCTCTTAAATCCGCGATCCCTATTTCCTTTATTTTAATTAAAGTTATGGTTTCTCAACCCGCAACTCTTAACCCAACGGAAATTATCTATCCCGAAACCGATGGAAAACCCATGGCAAATAATACAGAACAATTTAATTGGATTGTAGCAATTGAACAGAATTTAGAATGGTTATTTGCTAATGATCCTAATGTATTTGTAGCCGGGGATTTGTTCTGGTATCCGGTGGAGGGAAAACCCCATATTGTGAATGCACCGGATGTTTTAGTTGTATTAGGAAGACCGAAAGGAAAACGGGGTTCCTATATGCAATGGAAGGAAGAAGGAATTGCCCCGCAAGTAGTTTTTGAAATTCTTTCTCCGGGGAATACGAAGTCGGAAATGGAACGGAAATTAGTGTTTTATGAACGCTACGGAGTGGAGGAATATTATATTTATAATCCTGAAAATTATCAATTCCAAGGTTGGCAGCGTGGGGATGGGGGATTAGATGTAATTGAAACCTCTGAAAATTTCGTTAGTCCTCGGTTGGGGATTCGTTTTGAAGTTTCAGAAGCAGAACTACAAATCTATCGCCCTGATGGGGCAAAATTCTTGTCTTATGTGGAAATTAATCAACAGTTAGAACAGGAAATTAAACGGGCTGAAACTGAACGTCAACGGGCTGAAACCGAACGCCAACGGGCTGAAACTGAACATCAACGGGCAGAAGAAACGGAAGTATTATTAAGGCAAGAAACCGAACGTAGTCAACGTTTAGCAGAACGTTTGCGACAGATGGGAATTAACCCAGATGAATTAGATTAAGGGTTAAAACTGGCTAAGATTAAGGTTAGATCATCATCGGTTCTTTGTGTTAACCGAGGAGAACGCAAAAACCCCATTAACTGTTCTTGAGCATCGGTTTCATCTGTGATAGTTTCTACAAATTTAAACAGAGGAGAAAAGAACGGGTGATGGGGTTTTCCTTCTGGCATTTTTAACGCCAACATTTGTAAACCATCGGAAAAAGCAGCTAAATATTTTGGTTGTCCTAACCAGAGGTTGATTTGTGCAGTTTCAATGGCATTAGAAGATACTAAAAATACCGTTTCATTTAGATATTCTCCACTTGCGGGTATGGTTAATTCCAGAATATTTCCGGTTTTATCTTCCACAACAATAGCTCCATCTCCTACTTGAGCAACGGCGACTAATTCCGGTGTAGCTATACCGATAATTAAAGTAGTTGCTAATTCCCTAACTTCTATTTCTTGGGTAACAGATTCGTTTTGAATAGCAGTTAAAGCTTCGTTTAAAGCCAATTTTAAATAATCTTCCCAAACGATATTAATATCAACAGAATTAATCTGTTTTTCCAGAGTCTCTAACGCTATTTTAACCGCAATATTCGCTCCCAAATCCGCTAATTTTGCCGAACCCGCCCCATCAGCTACGGCAAAAATTAATTGATTATTAGATAACCGTTTATAACCCTGGGCATCCTGACAGGGAATATTTTGTTTTTCGTGACTTTTTCCGGTAACAGATGCTGCAACAACTTGCCAATGACAAATTAAATTCATTGTAATTTTATATAATTTAACTACGGATAAAAAACTCCTATTTTTTATGAATAATTGCTTAAACACTTCCCCATCCTGGCGGGGGTAAAGCTACCTGTTCATCAACTTTAGAATGGGAAACGGTTTGCATACTTGTAGATAACCAAATAAACATTTCTCTAAAGTCTAAACCCCGCAATTTTAACGGAGTTCTCTGGACAATTTGAGCTAATTTATCCAGATTTGCCCCTTCAACTCCAACGGCAAAAAATGCTACCTGTTTTTTAAATTCTTCCTCTTGAATGCGTCGAGTTGCTTCTTCTGTAACGCGATCATTTTCTCCTTGAGGTTCACCATCGGTAATCATAAATACCCAAGGACGATAATAGGTAATACCATTATTACGATATTCTAACTTTCTCGCCGCTACTAAATCTAAAGATTGGTTAATAGCAGTTCCCATAAAAGTTTGACCTTGGGCGGTTAATAAAGGTGGTTCAAACTGATCAGCAGTAACGAAATCCTGTAAAATTTTAACTTGATTATCAAAGGAAATAATTGCCACTTCCACCCGTTTTTTAGCGAGTTCGTCCCGAATTAAATCGTTTCTAAACGCCATTAGTCCATCGTTTAAGGCGTCAATGGGAGCTCCTTGCATTGATGCGGAAGTATCCAATAACAACACGCAGGGACACCGAGGTTCAGGATTTTCTGCAAATTCAACCGCTTCGTCTAATCTCATAATTATGATCTGTTCTGCTTACAATCAATAGAATATGCACCATTATATCCTAATAATTGTCTCAAAAATTGATAAAATATAACTGTTCCTTGAGACTGAAGCCAAAATTAGAAGTAATTTGATTATTGCCAATCTTCCCAAGACTGATTAAAAATAGACATTCCTGGGAATAAAATTGGATTATTATTGCTTTCTAATAACCGTTGTAACTCCTCTAATATTGGTTCCCGATAGGGTAAATCATCGACTAATTGATAGGGAAAGATCTCGGTTTTTAAGCTAAATGCTGCGGTAGTTCCCGCCGCCGCCCCCACCGACCATTCAAAGGAATGAACCCGATAAGCCGCCGCCGCAATATGACTGGTGGCGATACTTTTTCCAGCTACTAATAGATTATCAATTTTTTGCGGAATCATCGCCCTTAAAGGAATTTGAAAGGGGTAAGCTTGTCCCTGTCCGCGACGTTCTCCTTCGCGTTCTGTATTCCCTGGAGTTTCCGGGGGACTTAGGGTTAAACAGGGGTGAAAATCAATCGCATAATGACCAATTCCTACGGTATCAGGATAAATTGTAGACCGAGAACGGGCTTTAATTTCTGCAATGGTTTTTTGTCCTGAAAAAGCGGGTAAACTGTTTAACCCTCCTAACTCTAACCATAGCAGTCTATAGGTTTCTGGAGTTAAATTTTCAGGATACCAATTTTGACGAAAGTTATTTCGAGAAATATCAATTTCTGATACCCTAAATCCGTCTTTTTGACCATAAGAAGGACGACCAATTATTCTTCTCCCTTCTCGGATATAGGGATATTTTGATAACCCATGAACGGTTCCCATCGGAGAATTTAAACCCGATAAATAGCGATAATTCGGATATTTTTGTTTAACCCCTTCACCTAGCTGGGAGTCTGTAGTTCCTGCTACTAACCAATAGAAAAAACCTTGAGCATTTTCTTCCCCTTTTCGCAAGGTTTCTGTCCTTAACCCGCCTTTCCAACCTCCAGGTTCTAGTTGACCTGTTTCGAATAATTGGGCGGGGCTTAAAATTAAATTATCCGCCGATGTTCCGGGTCGATAATCATTTCCCCATGTCCAATTTTGCATAGCAATATCCCCGGGATAAATCGGCCATTCCCTGGGATTTGCTGAACGTTTTTCTTTGGGATTCATACTATGAATTCGCCGATAGGTATAAACTAAATTAAAATTGGCTAATCGGGATAATTCATAACTATAATAGGGAGCATATTGTTCATAGAATGGGGGTTTTTCATGGATTTGGGGATTTTTAGTCGCCTCCATTGCAAAAGTATAGGTAAATCCTTGAGTACAATAGGGATCTTTTGTAATACTAGATGCGGTGGGTTCTTGAGGAGAACGAGAATCAATTCCTAGTTGATGGGGAATATTAGTTAAGCCAATAATTTCTCCGGTTTCTGTTGCTTCAATAATATACCAATCTGCTCCTTGATTAGCTTTTTGTCTAGGAATAAATCTAATAATTGTTTTATCCAATTGTGGTGAATTTTCATACTCATAAGCATCATCAATAATCGCAGATAAAGGTTTTGTATTTAAGGGCGGTTGTCCGGGGGCAGAAATATGTTGAATTGCGATCGCTTCGGTAATTTGATTATCAACAATTGTCATATCTTTAATCACAGTATTGGGAAACCACTGTAACTTTCCTTTACCTTTTTTTTCGGCTTTTTTAAACATTTTTAATAAAATTTCATGCCCAGCTTCTGGCATAAAACAGGCTTCACTAACCCAACAAGCTCCGGGGTTAAGCATCCCATATTTTTTTTCAATTTCTGCTCGTAATTCTAAATAACCTTTAGGATAAAATAAAAGGGATCTTTGTGTCGGTCTTTCATCTAATGCGGAGGTTCCCTGGGCAGAAATTTGTCCCCCAACCCAGTCGGTAATTTCGGTTAAACAAACGGTTTTTCCTGCTAGTAAACTTTCATAAGCAGCCGCACTTCCCGCAAGTCCGCCCCCAACCACTAATAGATCACATTCTACTTTTTGATCAATCCTAGGAGGTGTTGTTAGGGCTAGGGATAAACTGGGACTTAAAGAGATGATACTAACGATTAAACCCATCAGGAATTTGGACATCATTTTATTGCTATTTGCTCCGAATTTTATAGACATTTAATAACTTAAAAAGTTCCCAGTTATAATAGATATGTCATAATAGAATTAACCCGGGTTATAAACACATAAATTTTGATAGATATATCAGTTGCCGCATCTATTAGGACATTCTTGAAAGCTAAAAGCTGCTCACAGTAAGTATTTACAAGAGTGCCCATTGCCTATTCCCTATTGCCTTTTGCTATAAACTTCATTTATTGAATAGAGGGAATAAAATCCCCATTTTTAACCAAATTATAATTAGTATATAGAATATAAGATCACCCTTTAAACCAGGCTCAGACCCCCTATTTAATTTTCGGTATCAAATACTTTGTTCCTCACTTTGATTTATGATTGAACTTCTAGCGGTGCTATCGGCTTCGGCGGCGGCGGGATTAAGGATTGCTTTACCTTTACTGGTTATTGGTGTATTGCGAAATGATTTATGGTCGAGTGTACCTTTTCTGTCTCAATTTTCTCCACAGGTCGTTGTTGGGGTTCTCGTTAGTTGGTCATTATTTGAAATTTTTGCATCAAAAAAAATACTAGGACAACGGATTTTACAAATAATACAATTACTATTTAGCCCCTTTGTGGGTGCTATTTTGGGTTTAGCGATCGCAAAAGTAACTAACGTTCAACCGAGCTTATATTGGATTATTGCCATTGTTGCGGGTTTACTGGCTCTGGTTTTACAATTAGTACAAACAGGATTATTTTATCGTCTACGGGGTTTGCCCCTATGGGTGATTTTAGCACAGGATATTCTTTGTGTTTTCTTAGTAATTTTTGCCTTCGATGCCCCTAAACAGGGGGGATTAATTGCATTATTATTACTATGGCTTTCCATTCGGATTTCTGGGGAATGGTATCGCTGGTACAGGAAACAAAGTCACCCTGGAGAACGCAACCCCCGACGTTATAAACGGGAACCGGATTAATTAATGAAGTGTCAAAGTTGATCCTCATTCTCCACCAAATTCTTGATATTCTTCTAATGGGATTTTATCGAAATCTGGGTATTCATAATTGTCAATTATCTCCTCTAAGGAGTGGATCACAAACGGTAAATTAGCCCCAATTAATCCCCGTTTAATTGATTCGGATGTGTCGGGAAATAAAACAAATAAAGGATAAAGATCCTCTGCCTTTTGAGACTCAACGTATTTATAATGATGCGGCATAATCCATTCATAATCTTGATCTAATAAGACTTGAGTTAATCGCCAGCGCCTTAATAAATCCGATAATTCTTCTTGGGGACGATGAATAAAAATAAAAATTTCTGGCCCGATTTTGACTTTCCATTCTGGATCACACATTAGAATCACAATATCACAGGGTAAACCCACCGCATCGCCTGGTTTAATACTAATTCCCTGTTGTCCTGAATAGGAAACTCCCTGACGCAAACGCACAATGGGTAAGGGAATCGTAATCACACTATCATCAGAACGGCGAATACTCGGAACCATTTCAAAATAAGGACGATGTTGCTTGAGTAAAGTAATCGCGGATTCACAATTACTATATTCTGCCAGCAACGCTTCATAATGAGATTTTTGAATAGACATAACCTGAATAAAAAATTAATTTGAAATTACGAACACCGGAACAGCCCCCCCAAACCCCCCGTGCACGGGGGGCTAGGGGGGAGGGAACACCGGAACAGGGAATATTAAGGCTGTTGCCTGTTGCCTATTGCCTATTCCGGTGTTCCCTTCTTAATGTGTTTAACCCATTTTTTCAAAGACTGAAAACATGGGCAAATACATAGATAACAAAATTGAACCGACAATTCCAGCCACCATCACAATCATCAAAGGTTCTAACATACTGGTAAGTCCTTTTACTGCTTCTTCCACTTCCGTTTCATAGAACGCCCCGACTTTCATTAACATTTTATCAAGTTCCCCGGATTCTTCCCCAATGGCAATCATTTGAATTGCCAACCCGGGAAATACATTTCCTTCCTGTAAGGCTAAACTAATTAAACCTCCTTGTTGAATAGAATCTCTGGCATTGGCAATACATAAAGCGATCGCCGCATTTCCCGCCACTTCTTCCACAATTTGCAAAGAGTTCATAATTGGAACCCCAGATCGGGTTAAACTGCCAAAAATTGTACAAAACCGCGCCACAGCAGAAATTTGAATCAGGTTGCCAAAAATTGGTAACTTTAAAAATAGCTTATCAAAAAACATTCTGCCAGCAGGAGTTTTATAAACGGCTTTATAAATCATTAATAAACCCACCAAAGTCCCGATCACAATAGCTTGCGGAATCGGTGGCCAAGTTCGACAAAAGGAACTAATATTGAGCATAATCTGCGTAAATACTGGCAGTGTTGCCCCAATATCCTGAAACACTTTCGCAAAGGTGGGGAGTAAAAAAGTTGTCATCCCAAAAAAGATCGCAATGGCAATAAAGCCAACGGTTTTGGGATAGGACATAGCCGAAGCAATTTCGGCGTTAGTTTTGTGGTTTTTTTCCATCATTACTGCTAGTCTTTCTAAGACTTCATCTAACACCCCCCCAGTTTCTCCCGCCGAGACCATACTAATAAAAAGCTGATCAAAAATATCGGGGAATTTTCTCATGGCTAAGGAAAGTTCTACCCCTTCTTCCACATCAGCCCGAATAAAAGTTAAGGCATTTTTTAACTTCGCATTACTACATTGATCACATAATACACTTAAACATTTTGCCATCGAAATTCCGGCGTTAAACATTGAGGCAAACTGACGAGCAAAAATTGCCAAATCTTTAACGGTAATACTTGCGAGGGCAATACTAATACTTTCTTCGATTCGTTTAAAGTCGAAACCTCTGTTTCTGACTTGACTCCGAACTGCACTGCTTGACATATATTTTTACCTACTCAGTATTAATTTTTTACTGATGACTGGTACAGAGGTGCCAATAGCCCACGGCATCACTGCGCTCACCGCACGTCTCTACACTGATAACTGATAACTGATGACCGATGACTGATTAAGCTCTGGCTTTTTGTCCCTTAGTCGCCGAGGGAGCCGGGCCAATTAAACGTTCCAACTCATCGGGTTTAGACGATTTACTCATCGCCGCTTCCCAAGTGACTTGACCCTCGGTATACAGTCTCGCCAAAGCCATTTCCATCGTTTGCATTCCCAACTTTCCTCCCATTTGAATTTGGGAGTAAATTTGAGCGGTTTTTCCCTCCCGAATTAAGTTAGCCATAGCCGGAGTATTCATCATAATTTCGATGCAAGCCCGACGACCGCCCCCAATGGCGGGAACCAAGTTTTGACTACAAACCCCCACCAGTGAACCCGATAATTGAGATCGGACTTGAGGTTGTTGAATGGGTGGGAATACATCTAACATCCGGTCTACCGTCGCCGCGGCTGAGTTCGTGTGCAGAGTTCCAAAGACTAAGTGACCTGTTTCAGCGGCAGAAATCGCTAGACCAATAGTTTCTAAATCTCGCATTTCCCCAACCAGAATAATATCGGGGTCTTCCCGTAATGCCGCTTTTAGGGCATTCGCAAAACTCTTAGTGTCTTCTCCTTTTTGTCGTTGGTGGAATAAACTTTTAATGTTAGGAAACACATATTCAATTGGATCTTCCACCGTGAGGACGTGCTCCGAGCGAGTCCGATTAATTAAGTCTAACAAAGCCGCCATGGTTGTGGTTTTACCCGAACCCGTTTGACCAGTTACCAACACCATACCCCGAGGGCGTTCGGTCATATCCCGAATCACTTGGGGAACCCCTAATTTATCCGCATTGGGAATCTTAGAGGCTAAGGCCCGTAAACAAGCAGCCCAGCAACCCCGCTCCCGATAGACATTCACCCGGAATCGTGCTAGTCCCCGTACCCCATAAGCACAGTCTAATTCCCACTCCTGCTCTAACTGCTTACGCTGCATATTATTCAGCATTTGATAAATCAGAGCTTGCACTTCTTCGGGGGATAGAGTTTCCCCAAATTGAGGCTGAGGGGTCAGTTTTCCACTAATTCGGAAAAAGATAGGTGCGCCTGCTTGAATATGAATATCAGACCCCCCCTGCTCGACTAAAGACTCTAAAGCGTCTTCAATCATTAATCCCATTATTGTTCTCCTCTAAATTAAGTTGTAACGATTTGCTCGGTTCTGGTATTAACCTGCTGTTAACCCAAAACCTGTGAAAATTAAGAATTTCTCCTAGTATTCCCAATAGTTGTGTTTTACTAAGCACCGAAACCGTTCTAAACCCCACAGGAAACCTTTGGGAAATAGCAATTTTCCCCCATGTTTAGCTAGTAAAGCGTGGAGTCATGCAATAGGGACAATCTAACCATTCCGGTTTCAATTCCGCTTCACAACTCTTACAGGTTAAGCCCTGTTTTCGTTTGGCTTTGAGTTCCGCTTCTAAACCAGAATCGGTAAACGTCACCCGCTCCACTTCTTCAAAGGTGGTATAGCCTTCGCGGACTAGCTGCAAACTGTAGGCTAAGATGGTTTTCATCCCTTCTTCTACAGCAGCTTCTTTAATTTGTTCCGTGGGGGCACCTTTGGTAATTAGGGTTTGCAGTCTTTCAGTCACCTTCAAGAATTCGTACACCCCTACCCGACCTTTGTAACCCAGTCCATTACATTTTTTGCACAACTGACCCGAATCCGCCAGATGTTTCCGTTGTTCAATAGGAATGGTATTGGCTTTATAGAAGGTAATATCAACTTCTTGGGAAGCGGAAAGTCCATAACGACCGAGTTCTTCAACCGTGGGGGTATAGGGAATCCGACACTCGCCACAAACCCGACGCATCAGACGTTGGGCGAGAATCCCTAATAAGGCGGCTGACACCATGAAGGGTTCCACCCCCATTTCATCCAAACGGGCGATCGCCCCAGCCGCGTCGTTTGTGTGTAAAGTAGTTAATACTAAGTGTCCGGTTAAGGCGGCTTCAATAGAAGTCTTGGCCGTTTCTAAATCTCGCGTTTCCCCCACCAATAAAACATCGGGATCTTGTCGTAAAAACGCCCGTAAAATATTAGCAAAAGTTAAATTTTTCTCTCGAATTACCTGACACTGGGTAATTCCGGGTAAGGCATATTCAATCGGATCTTCGGCCGTACTAATATTAATCGCTGGATCGTTGCGTTCGGCTAAAACCGAATACAAGGAGGTGGATTTTCCTGAACCCGTTGGCCCGGTGACTAAAATCAACCCAAAGGGTCGAGAAGCGATTTCCCGAACTAAGGCTAAGGTTTCTTGATCAGTAATTAATTTATCTAACCCTAATTGAGTTGAGGAACTATCCAAAATCCGCAAAACAATTTTTTCCCCGTAGCGACTGGGGAGACTATTCACCCGAAAATCGATCGTCCGTCCTCGAAACTTCCGACGAATCCGACCATCCTGGGCTTGACGGCGTTCGGCGATATCCATTTCCGCTAGAATCTTAAACCGGGAGGTAATGGCGGGAATCACCTTTTTCGGAAACTTATAATATTCTTCTAAAACCCCATCTCGACGCATCCGAATCCGCATCTCATGTTCTTGGGGTTCGACGTGAATATCAGACACCCCTTCCGAGAGAGCTTTGGCTAAAATCACGTTCACCGCTTTGATCACCGGGGCGGTTTCCGATTGTTCGATTTCATCGGCCAAATCCATGCCACCGCCTTCATCCCCCATATCTTCGAGGTCTGTGGTGTCAAAATCCCCGGCGGTAAAATCTAATTTTTCTTTGTCACGAATGGCAGCTTCGACGGCTTTGCGTTTAACATCTTCATCACTGTAGGCGGAAATGATTTGATCGTAATCTTCATGGGTAATTACCCGCCGTTGTAACTTCAGGGCTTGGGGTCGTAGAATTTGGTTTCTTAACTCCTCCAACGCCGTCAGGTTATCGGGGTCAACCATCGCAATTAAGACCGAAGATGGATCACTTTCGACCTTGCGTAGGGGAATAAAGCGATGGCGTTTACAGGTTTCTAAACTTGTCTCCAGAAATTTCAGCATGGCTTCGAGTTCTTCCGTCGTCATCGGTTCAATTTCAGGATCATAGGCTTCGACCCCATGAATAATTCTCAGTTCAAATAACTGTTGTTTTTTGTACTGACGGGCTAACTCCGGGGGCAGGGGCTGACCCGTGATCGATTCTAAAATTTCCGTTAGGGGCTGACCGGGGCGGGCTGTTTTTATAGCCTGCTGCAACTGCTCAGGATTAATATAACCAGATTGAATTAATTTGTTGCCAAAGGGAGTATTACTTTGAACAACCAAGGCGCGTCTTTGGGATGTATTAGTCATAGCCTAGACTTAAGTTATATATCTGTGAACGAACCTGACAGCCAAGGTCGTACAGTTAGACCGCAGGCTTCTTTTTCCCTTTTTGCAAGGGCTTTTTTGAGTGACGGAGTTCCCCCGCCACTTTTATAATTCAGACCAATCTTTTTGATAAGATTGGCTGAGTTATAGTCTCGATCTAAAGACTCACCACATTCACAAGAATGCCACCGCGGCGTTGTGAAATTTGAAAAGGAAGTTTCCACCCGATTCACTACATCCTGCAAAACTTGGGAATCCAAGTTCTTGTATTCAGGAAATAGCTTTTTAGTGTTTTTTAGATCAGCTAACTGTAGGGTTTGCCACTGCACATAACCGCCTTCAATGTTTGAGAAAACATTTCCTTCTTTTTGTAGTATAGACTGTTTCAACACTTAGAAAATACATTGCCCTAAGTATAATTGACGGATTCTATCTCCTGACGTTGATTAATTTATCGATGATCTGTGTTGATGATAGCTTTTCCCCAGCTACGAGGTTGTATTTTTTAGAGAAAGTCAATGGAAGCACTTCTGATTCAAGGCAAATTCCCACAAAATCCTACTGTTGCGGTGTTGCGGTGTTGTGGTGTTCCCTCAGAGATGGAATGAATGGCTCCAATTCAGTTAAAATTTTTGAAGTAACGTTTACGCCATGATGATCAAGAGTGAGGTTGCTCCTAATATCTTGAAGGTTTAGGAAATCTCGCGCTTATTTTTGTGATTAATAAGGACAAATTACGATTATGGTATCTAATTCAACCGCGAATAATCCTGATGAACTAACGGGTCAATCCTATTCAACCTCTGAATCGGAAGCGAAAAGTTTTGGTGATCTCGAACATGATGCCACAACCGCGACAGAATCAAGCTCCGAAACTTCTGTGGCAACGGACACAACTGCTACCCCCGAAACCACCTTTGGTCAGGAAATAGAATCAAGCGGGGAGGGCTTTCCTGCTGAAGTTATGGCCTTAGTAGAAGTTAATGCTTCCTTGAAAGCTCAACTAGAAGATATCACGGGGCAATATCGCCGTCTAGCTGCGGATTTTGAGAACTTCCGCAAACGGACTCAAAAGGAAAAAGAGGATTTAGAAATTTCCATTAAAGGGTCAACCCTGAAGCCGTTACTTCAGGTGGTGGATAACTTTGATCGGGCTAGATCTCAAATTAAACCCCAAACCGATGCGGAAATGAATATCCACAAAAGTTACCAGGGGGTTTATAAATTAATGGTAGATTCCCTCAAACAACTTGGGGTAGCGGTAATGCGTCCAGAGGGAGAGCCTTTTGACCCGAATTTACATGAAGCGGTGATGCGAGAACCTACGGATGCCTACCCAGAAGGAACGGTAATTGAGGATTTAATGCACGGTTATCAATTGGGAGAAAAGGTATTACGTCATGCCATGGTGAAGGTTGCAACCGCTCCTGAAACCGATTCTACAGCAGAATCAACGGCCGACGCAGAAAACCCTTAATCAGTTATCAGTAATCAGTTATCAGTTAATAGTTAACAGTTAATACCTAGTTATTGATCGACAATAGTTGTTAACTGATCACTGTTTACCGATAATAACTGATAACTGGTTACTGAACATAATTGTTGACTGATCATAACTGATGACTGACAACTATTAACTGATAACTGATAACTGATCACTGATAACTGAATAAGAGGAGTTATGGGAAAAGTCATTGGCATAGACTTAGGGACAACAAATAGTTGTGTGGCGGTCTTAGAAGGGGGTCAACCCATTGTAATTTCCAACTCTGAGGGAGGACGAACGACTCCTAGTATTGTGGGATTTGGGAAGTATGGCGATCGCATCATCGGTCAATTAGGCAAGCGACAAGTCGTTACCAATGCGGAAAATACTGTTTACAGCATTAAGCGGTTTATTGGGCGTCGCTGGGAAGATACCGAAGAAGAGCGTTCCCGGGTTCCCTATAACTGTGTTAAGGGCAAGGATGATACCGTGAATGTGAAAATTCGCGACCAAATTTATACCCCGCAAGAAATCTCGGCGATGGTCTTACAAAAGCTCAAGGAAGATGCTGAAGCCTATTTAGGGGAACCCGTCACCCAAGCAGTAATTACGGTTCCCGCCTATTTTACCGATGCTCAAAGACAGGCTACCAAAGACGGCGGAACCATTGCCGGGTTAGACGTGCTGCGGATTATTAATGAACCCACGGCCGCCGCCCTCTCCTATGGGTTAGATAAACAAGACCAAGAGCAGAAAATTTTGGTTTTTGACCTCGGAGGTGGTACTTTTGATGTCTCCATTTTGCAACTCGGAGACGGGATTTTTGAAGTCAAATCAACGGCCGGAAATAATCACTTGGGTGGGGATGATTTTGATAACCGTCTTGTGCAATGGATGATCCAAAAATTCAAAACCCAGGAAGGAATTAGCCTATCATCGGAAAAAATGGCGGTGCAACGGTTACGGGAAGCCGCTGAAAAAGCCAAAATTGAGTTATCAAATAGGAACACCACTTCAATTAATTTACCGTTTATTGTCTCCGATGATTCTGGGCCCAAACATTTGGAACTAGAACTCGGTCGAGGTGAATTTGAAGGGTTAGTGAAACATCTCGTAGACAGCACCATCGAACCCGTTGCCCAAGCCCTCAAAGATGCCAGTTTACAACCAGATCAAATTAATCGGATTATTTTAGTCGGGGGGTCTACCCGAATTCCGGCGGTGCAACAAGCCATTAGTGATTATTTTGGCGGTCGCACCCCAGATCGTTCAGTCAACCCCGATGAAGCCGTTGCCTTAGGTGCCGCCATCCAAGCCGGGGTCTTAGCCGGGGAAGTGAAAGATTTATTGTTATTAGATATTACTCCCTTATCTTTAGGTTTAGAAACCCTAGGGGGAGTCTCAACTAAAATTATTGAACGCAATACTACTATTCCGACCAGCCGTTCTCAAATGTTTTCTACGGCCGTTGATGGTCAGTCCTCCGTAGAAATTCATGTTCTTCAAGGAGAACGGGCCATGGCAAAGGATAATAAAAGTTTAGGCAAGTTCCTCCTCAGTGGTATTCCGGCTGCTAAACGGGGTATTCCTCAAATTGAAGTAGCCTTTGATCTCGATGCCAATGGTATTCTCAAAGTTTCGGCTCAGGATAAAGGAACCGGACAGGAACAAAGTATTGAAATTAGTAATACCGGAGGACTAACTGAAGCAGAAATTGAACGGATGCGTCAAGAAGCAGAAGTTTATGCCGATGAAGATGAAAAACGGCGTTTAGTTGCCGATCTGAAAAATCAATCCGAAACCCTATTCTATAATTGTAAAGAAACCTTGAAAGGAAATGCTAACCAGATTAGCGATGAACTCAAAGAACGAGTCCGTCAAGAAGCTGCGGCCTTAAAAAAAGCGGTGGCAAATGCCGAGATCTCCTACGAGGAGATGAAACAACAGGTGGAATCGTTCCAAGAAATGTTGTATGCTTTGGGTTCGGCCATTTATGAACAAGCTGGCCAGAATTCTTCCCCGTCCCCGTCCCCGTCCCCGTCCCCGTCTTCGTCTTTCGCTTCTGAGGATTCAAAATTGGATGCCACTCAAGAAGATGCAGAAGAAACTGAAAATGCAGAAGATATAGAAGGCATGGAAGATACAGATGATACCAGTAGCGGGTTATCCCTCGTGAACAACAGTATCATCGACACCCCCTTTGGAATAGATCCTGTTTCTGTTCCAGAGCCAACAACCGATCCGGGCAATCCTTTTACGTCTCAATTCACTGAATAATTTTAGGCAAAATACTCTATGGCAGGCGATTATTATGAAATATTGGGTGTCTCCCGTGAGGCAGATACAGAAGAACTTAAGCGTGCCTATCGTCGCCTAGCTCGCAAGTATCACCCCGATGTGAATAAAGAAGCAGGCAGCGAAGAACGGTTTAAAGAAATTAGTCGTGCCTACGAAGTGCTAAAAGAACCGGAGTTACGGGCACGATATGACCGCTTTGGAGAAGCAGGGGTATCTAGTGGTGCGGCTGGCTTTGACCCCAACTTTACCGATCCGTTTACTGATATTTTTGAGAGCTTCTTCAGTGGGTTCGGCGGCGGGGTAGGCGGTAATACCCAAGCGCGTAAACGTACTGGCCCTGCGCGGGGGGATGATCTACGCTTAGACCTGCGTTTAGAGTTCAAAGAAGCGATTTTTGGCGGAGAAAAGGAAATCCGAATTAAGCATTTAGAAACCTGTGAAACCTGCACCGGAACCGGGGCAAAACCGGGGACTCGCCCCCAAACCTGTTCCACCTGTGGCGGAAGTGGTCAAGTCCGTCGGGCGACTCGGACTCCCTTTGGCAGTTTTACTCAGGTTTCCGTTTGTCCGAACTGTAATGGCACAGGACAGATGATTGAGGATAAATGTTCCACCTGTGGCGGTCGGGGTTTAAATGAAGTCACGAAGAAACTAAAAATTAATGTTCCGGCCGGGGTGGATAATGGTACTCGTCTACGGGTCGCGAACGAGGGGGATGCGGGAAAACGCAGTGGGCCTCCGGGGGATTTATATGTGTTCCTGTCAGTTGCACCTGATGCGAAATTTAAACGGGATGGGATTAATATTCTATCGGAAGTCAAAATTAGCTATCTTCAGGCAATCCTTGGGTTTGATTTTGAGGTGGAAACCGTTGATGGCCCTACTAAGTTAACGATTCCGGCGGGAACTCAACCAGGAACGGTATTAACCCTGGAAAATAAGGGGGTTCCCCGTCTGGGAAATCCCGTGAGTCGGGGGGATCACTTAATCACGATTCTGGTGGAAATTCCTACTAAGGTGGCACAGGAAGAACGGGAACTGCTGGAACAATTGGTCAAAATTCGAGGCGATCGGACGGGAAAGGGCGGAATTGAGGGGTTTCTGGGTAACTTATTCCACCAAAAGTAGGGGAGTAGGGGTGGGGAGAGCAGGAGAGGTAATTGATACTCTATGCGCCAACTTTTGGCCTAAATTTTATCCCCTGCTCTCGGATTGTTTTGAAATTTCTCATTTTATCGTTTTGAGATATTATTTTTATGGTAAAAATTGATACTTTAACTCCGGATAATGCTCAATTGGATTTGCGGGGAACGCCTTGTCCTTTGAATTTTGTTCGGACGAAACTCCGCTTAGAACAGATGACACCAGGTTCGCTCTTGGAAGTTTGGTTGGACGGGGGAGAACCCATTGAACAGGTTCCTGATAGTTTAAGGATGGCAGGATATGATATTGAACAAATCAAAGATTGTGGGGAGTTTTTTGAGGTTCAGGTTCGTTGTCCACTCACTCCTAAATCTGTTCAATGACAACCGATGACCCCTTGATAAAGGAACTGGTGGGAACTGTTGTCGCGGTTCAAGCGAATTTCTATCAGGTTCAACTCGAATCCGACGGGGTTTTAGACCCGCAACGACTGTTATTATGTACCCGTCGTTCTCTTTTAAAAAAGATGGGTCAGCAGGTGATGGTGGGGGATCGGGTGGTCGTGGAGGAACCGGACTGGTCGGGAAAACGAGGGGCGATTGCTCGGGTGTTTCCCCGAATTACGGAACTGAGTCGTCCTCCGATTGCCAATGCGAATCAAATTCTATTGGTTTTTGCGATCGCAGAACCGGAGTTAGAAATCACGGCTTTAAGTCGGTTTTTAGTCAAGGCGGAATCAACGAGTTTAGAGGTCTGTTTATGTTTGAATAAGTGCGATTTAGTTTCGACCGATGCGTTATTATTTTGGCGCGATCGCTTGTTAAACTGTGGATATTATCCTTTATTTATTAGTGTTAATAATGGTTTGGAATATACGGTTAATTCTGAGCATAGAGTGATTCAAAAATCTCTTTTTCAAGCTGAAAATACCTTTAACGAGAATACTTTACTTCATCAACTTAAACATAAAACTACAGTAATTTCTGGCCCCTCTGGGGTGGGAAAATCCAGTTTAATTAATCAATTAATTCCGAGTCTTAATATTAGAGTTGCTACGGTTTCAGGAAAGTTAGGACGGGGAAGACATACCACTCGCCATGTTGAATTATTTCAATTACCAACTGGGGGATTATTAGCCGATACACCGGGATTTAATCAACCCGAATTAGAATGTCATCCAGAAGAATTAGTTGATTATTTCCCGGAAGCAAAACACCGTTTTAGTGCTGGAAAATGTCAATTTAGTGATTGTTCCCATCGAGATGAACCGAATTGTATTGTCCGGGGCGACTGGGAACGTTATCCGATTTATTTGGAGTTTTTAGAAGTTGCGATCGCCTATCAAGAAGCTATTAAACAACAACCGGATGTAGAAACCAATACGAAATCTAAAACAAAATTAGGAGGTAAGCAACAATTAGAACCTAAGTTGGCAAGTAAAAAATATCGTCGTTCTTCCCGTCGTTTTCAACATCAAACCTTACAGGATTTATGTGAAGAATTCAAGGATGATGAGTAACACTTATCAGGAATCACGAATTACGAATAGGGAACATAAATCGAGTTTCTTGGTTCAATATTAGTTATAGCAACCGCCAAGGCAGTTAAGACACCAGAGGGATCTTGGAACCAAGACGGTAGTGTTTTCCCCCGGTGTTCCCTCCCCCCCGTGCACGGGGGGTTTGGGGGGGCTGTTCCCTGCTATAAGTGAAGATTGTTCCAGAAACCCGATTTCTAGGAGTCTGGTGGTTTTCTAATCTAAATTATTCGGCCAGAGATTCCGTTCCTGTAACCATTCTTTATTAAACAATTTAGATTGATAGCGAGCACCTCCATCACATAAAACCGTTACAATGGTATGACCTGGGCCCATTTCTTTCGCTAAAGCTACGGCCGCCGCCACATTAATGCCAACGGAACCCCCCATAAATAATCCGTCTTTTCTTAATAGTTGATAAACCACCCGTACAGCTTCTTGATCATCGACTAAAATCGCATCATCAATTAGAACATCCTGCATATTTGCCGTGATTCGACTATTCCCAATACCTTCTGTGATCGAATTACCTTGAGGGGTAATTTCTCCGGTTTTCACATAACTATATAAACCACTTCCCATCGGGTCAGCAACAACGGTTTTAATCCGATTATTCTTCTCTTTTAAAAACAGCGAAACCCCCGCAAAAGTTCCTCCGGTTCCGGTAGCAGCCACCCAAGCATCTACTTTGCCATCGGTTTGTTGCCAAATTTCTGGCCCAGTTGTTTCATAATGGGCAATCCGATTAGCTAAATTATCAAATTGATTCGCCCAAACTGCATTTTCCATTTCTGAAGCCAAACGTCCCGATAATTTTACATAATTATTGGGGTCTTTATAAGGGACAGCAGGAACCGGACGAACTTCTGCCCCTAATGTTCTTAATGCTTCCATTTTTTCAGGAGATTGAGTATCGGGAATAATAATTAAACATTTGTAGCCCTTAGCATTACAAATATGAGCTAATCCAATACCAGTATTACCTGCGGTTCCTTCTACAACGGTTCCACCGGGTTTAAGTAATCCTTTTTCTTCTGCATCTTTAATAATATATAAAGCCGCCCGATCTTTCACAGACCCCCCCGGATTTAAAAATTCTGCTTTCCCTAAAATTTCACAGCCAGTTTCATCACTAAAACTATTTAATCGAATTAAAGGTGTATTCCCAATTGTGCCGATAAAACCGTTTTTGATGTCCATGAGCAACGTCCTAGTTAAAATTTAGTAGTGGGTTTCTTTTATTTTAGGGATTAACAGGACTAATGCAAAAAACCCGGCTTGGTGAAACCGAGTTTTTTGTTCAAGATGGGTTTATTTATTGGGTTGAGGAGTCAGACGTAAATAGGGTTTAACTTCTTGATAACCTTTGGGGAACTTCTCTTTTAAGACTTGAGGGTCTTTTAGGGAGGGCACAATTACACAATCTTCCCCATCTTTCCAGTCGGCGGGAGTAGCAACGCTATAGTGGTCAGTCAGTTGCAGAGAATCAATTACCCGCAGAATTTCATCAAAGTTGCGTCCGGTGCTCGGGGGATAGGTGAAGCTCAAACGCAGTTTTTTGTTAGGGTCAATGATGAAGACACTACGCACGGTCAGGGTCGCATTAGCATTGGGATGAATCATATCGTACAATTCGGATACTTTGCGATCGCCATCCGCTAAAATGGGGTAATTAACCACAGTATTTTGGGTTTCATTAATATCTTGAATCCAACCTTTATGGGATGCGGTATCATCCACACTCAGAGCAATAACTTTAACATTGCGTTTGTCGAATTCGGGTTTTAACTTAGCAACAGTGCCCAATTCTGTTGTACAAACGGGTGTATAGTCGGCCGGGTGAGAAAATAATACCACCCAGCTATCTCCAGCCCAATCATAAAAACTGATGTCCCCTTCAGAGGAGGCTTGAGTAAAGTTAGGGACAGTATCCCCAAGTCGAAGTGTCATAGTTAATATCCTCTAAGTTCAATGAAAATCTGTGTTCTTATTATACCCCAGTTTCCCCATCGGATTTAAGGAGTAATCAGAAAAATTCAAGAAATATCAGATAGAATCCATCCAGTCAGATCAAAAATATAATCAATTATTAGTAGAATGTAATCAATCCACTACCCACTACCCACTACCCACTAACCATTCCATGCTTAGGGACAGTCCTTTGGCTCCATTATGATAGTCTAATTAAAAATAGAGTCTTGGGAACACATACAAGAGTGGATATTGTAATTGGTCGGGGCAAGGTTGCCCGCAGAGCTTATGGCATTGATGAAATTGCGTTAGTCCCTGGACAACGTACCCTTGACCCGGGTTTAGCAGATACAACATGGACAATTGGTGGCATTCAACGAGAAATTCCGATTATTGCCAGTGCCATGGATGGGGTAGTTGATGTGCGGATGGCTGTGGAATTATCGAAATTGGGAGCATTGGGGGTATTAAACCTAGAAGGGATTCACACCCGCTATCAAGACCCAGAACCGATTTTAGACCGCATCACTTCAGTTGGGAAAGAAGGGTTTGTCACCCTAATGCAAGAATTATATGCAGAACCGATTAAACCGGAATTGATTATCCAAAGGATTCAGGAAATCAAGGCAGGAGGAGGAATTGCGGCGGTGAGTGCGACCCCTGTGGGAGCGAGTAAATATGGTTTGGTGGTGGCTGAGGCCGGGGCTGATTTATTTTTCGTCCAAGCCACGGTGGTATCAACCACATTCCTATCTCCAGAGTCAGTTATTCCTCTGGATTTAGTTAAGTTTTGTCAAGAAATGCCGATTCCGGTGATTTTGGGCAACTGCGTTACCTATGATGTCACCCTAGATTTACTTAAAGCGGGAGCGGCGGGAATTTTAGTAGGGATTGGCCCAGGTGCAGCCTGTACTTCCAGAGGGGTTTTAGGGGTGGGAGTTCCCCAAGCAACGGCCGTGGCTGACTGTGCCGCCGCCCGGAATGATTATTACCGAGAAACCGGACGTTATGTGGAAATTATTGCTGATGGTGGCCTAATTACCGGAGGAGATATCTGTAAATGTATCGCCTGTGGTGCTGATGGGGTGATGATTGGTTCCCCCTTTGCCCGGGCTAAAGAAGCACCCGGACGCGGCTATCATTGGGGTATGGCGACCCCTAGCCCGGTGTTACCTCGTGGAACTCGGATTCGGGTGGGGACAACGGGAACTTTAGAACAAATTTTGCGTGGCCCGGCTCAACTTGATGACGGGACTCATAATTTATTGGGGGCGTTAAAAACCAGTATGGGAACCCTGGGAGCGCAGACCATTCAAGAGATGCAGCAGGTGGAAGTGGTGATTGCGCCTTCACTGTTGACCGAAGGAAAAGTCTATCAAAAAGCCCAACAGTTGGGAATGGGCAAATAAATTAATCGGGGTTGGGTTTCAGAATTATTGACAAAACTTGTTAAATCGTTGTAAAACTTACAACCCAACCTAGAATTATATGAAATAAAATGGCACAATAGAAGAAGCGGAGACGTATGTTTCCGTTCACTCCTCACACCACACTCCGCCTGGACTTTTGTTCGGGCGGTTTCTTGATCCTAGCAATTAAAGTCAATTGCACCGGCTGTCAATCTCCACTCTCAACAATCGTAAAAGAGAAGATCCTTTTACGGTAAGATTGGATAGGGTTATGCTAAATAACGCCCGAGTTAGCAACCTGGCCTAAAAAGACGGGGTATAGACCTCCAATTTTTCAGGGTGAGGGAGACAAAAAGCCAGCAAAAATCAGAGAGAAATTAGCTGCTCTGTGCCTTTGTCTACTTTTAGACGGTCAGTAGACGGAAGGATTAAAATGCTTGTGGACGTGATTGCCGGGAGCCAGTTAAATTTAACCTTAACTCAATGCCAATCTCGTCTGTCATACAAGAATCCATCACGAAATACTAAAGTATTTCCAATGGGACTGTCGAATTTGATAGGGTCTTTTATATATAAGGATTTCTAGGGATGTCCAACGCCTTACCAGTTACTGATGCTAGTTTTAAAGCCGATGTGCTTGAGAGTCCAATCCCGGTATTAGTGGATTTTTGGGCTCCTTGGTGTGGGCCTTGTCGTATGGTTGCACCAGTTGTAGAGGAAATTGCAGAGCAATATATTGGACAACTCAAAGTAGTCAAGCTGAATACAGATGAAAATCCTAATACTGCTAGTCAGTATGGAATTCGCAGTATTCCAACTCTGATGATTTTCAAAGATGGTCAAAAGGTGGATATGGTTGTAGGTGCTATTCCTAAAACGACTTTAGCAACTACTTTGGAGAAGTATATTTAATTCTCCTAAAAGTAACCAATAGAACACTTGAATCATTGTTGCAGGGGTTGATGACTTAACTTAAAAACAGACTTAAAAAAAGAGTGAGTTTGAGTTAGTTGATCAAAGTGGTTTTCGATTCCCAGGAAAGTGATACTTGAACCTCAAGCTGATTATTCACGGGTATTGCGTCTTGGAACCTTGGCTCTAAGGCGCTTTGTTTTAGGTGATAAATTTTATGAACTCCTCAGATATTAGTTTAGCGGTAGATTCTCTACAAGCAGATATTATCCAGTTGGTGGATAAATTGCCGAATTTAAAGCATAAAAAATGGATTTCGCGATCGCTTTCTAGTCTAGTTCGGATGGCTGGAGAGGAATTTGAAACCCTGGACTGGAAAATTATTTCGGCTTCTTTATTGGACTTAGAGCGGGGTTTTCAAATTTTTTATCCCTATCGCCATGTTCGCAAAATTTGTATTTTTGGTTCGGCTCGAATTTCTGCTGATACGCAAGAATATCGGATGGCGGCAGATTTTGCCAAATATGTCACCCAACAAGGTTTTATGGTATTAACCGGGGGTGGAGGTGGGATTATGCAGGCGGGAAATGAAGGGGCGGGTCTGGATTTATCGTTTGGGTTAAATATTCAACTTCCCTTTGAACAATCTTCTAATCCTTATATTCACGGGAATAAAAAAGCGATTATGTTCAAGTATTTTTTCACACGCAAGTTATTTTTTCTGCGTGAAAGTGATGCTTTGGCTCTGTTTCCAGGGGGTTTTGGGACTTTAGATGAAACCTTTGAATGTTTAACCTTAATTCAAACGGGGAAATTCGGCCCCGCCCCGTTAATTTTGGTGGATCGTCCAGGGGGAGATTATTGGTATGATCTCAACCAATTTATTCATAAACAAATGCTAAATCGGGGGTTGATTTCACCAGATGATCCCAGTTTTTATACAATTACGGATGATTTGTCTGTTGCTTGTGAAGCGATCGCCAGTTTCTATCAAGTCTATCATTCTAGTCGTCATGTTAAAGATAAGTTTGTCATGCGGTTAAAATCGGAATTATCTGAGCAACAAGTGGAACAACTAAATACGGAGTTTCACGATATGTTATCTAAAGGTAAGATTGAAAAAACTCAAGCCTTACCGGAAGAAGTTGGCGACGACACAGAGGAATTACCCCGTTTAACCTTCCATTTTAATCAACGTCGAGTTGGGCGATTGTATCAAATGATTTATACAATTAATCAAATGGGTGCTACTTCCCCAGAAGCGGCTCATCCAGAGCAGAAATAGCAGGTAATGGGTAATGGGTGATGGGTTTTGGGGAAGATATAGAATCTTTAATAAACGAGCTAAAATCGGAAATAGGACTACTTTATGAATAATTTGTTTGAATTTGAACAGGATTTTGTTGAATCTTTGCATTGTATTCCGATGATTGTGCGGTATAAACTTGATAGTTGTGGGGTGAAGTTAAAACTAGAACATTGGAATAAATTTAGTCAGGAGGCTCGTCAACAGTTAGTCCAAAATTCGATTAATACACCGGAAGAAATTACAGGTTATCGGAGTTTACTGTATGAATTAGCTGAACAATATACTAATATTCCCCTTAAGGATTTACCGATTGAGGATCACCCCCTTTGGTTAGAAATAACAAAATTACCGGATGCAGTACAGCAAAAGTTAGAAGAAATTGGTGTTAATATTACCTTAAAACAATGGCAAGACTTAAGCCATTTACAACGATTTTCCTTAATAAAATTAAGCCGTCCTAGCCATGAAAACAAAAACTTTTTACCTGCTTTAAGAGAATTTAAACTTTTAGAAAAAAACCTATAGAGTTTTTTTTTAAATACTAAGTTACCTTTTGAACCATATCGGTTAAACTAGGATTAGTTTTGCGATTTCTAAACCCATTTCATTAAACTTCAGGGCCGTTTTTTTATGGCACATAGTATAAAATCCACAATGCCCCCCCTCGATTCTGTCATTGATGAAGATGAAGATGAATCTAATTTAGATTATTTCTATGATGATCCGGGAACTCCCCCAGGAACATTAGATGTGGAAGCGGATGATCCCCCTCCAGAAATGGTGTTAATTGATTATAGCGACGAAATGGCAACTCGTTTAATCTTAAAAACACCGGAGGAATGTGCACCCTATTTAGATACCCATTCTGTTTCTTGGTTAGATATTTTAGGATTAGGAAATCAGGACACTTGGGATCGGATGGCGAAGGTGTTTAATTTACATCCCATTGCCTTAGAAGATGTGGTGAATGTTCCCCAACGTCCTAAAGTAGTAGAATATGATGGTCAACTGGTAATTGTGGCTTGGATGATCATGATCAAACCAGGAGAAGATCCCCTACATAAAGAACAGGTTAGTATTATTTTAGGCAAAAATTATTTACTAACGGTACAGGAAGAAGCGGAATATGATTGTTTACAACCTGTTCGCGATCGCATTCGTTATAATCAAGGAATTATTCGTAAACAAGGGGCTGATTATTTAGCCTATGCGATTTTAGATGCAATTATTGATGGTTTTTTCCCCGTATTAGAAGAATATGGCGATCTTTTAGAAGACTTAGAAGACAAGGTTGTATTTAATCCTGTACCTAAAGATCTGGCTAAAATTTATAGTATTCGTCGGGATTTATTTACCCTGCGACGAGCAATTTGGGCGCAACGGGAAGCGATTAATGTGTTAATTAGGGATGGAAGCGATTTAATTAGTCCAGAAGTTCGGATTTATTTGCGAGACTGTTATGATCATACCATTTTAGTTCGGGATATGGTAGAAACCTATCGAGAATTATCCTCGGATTTAATGGGAATTTATATGTCTACGATGAGCAATAAAATGAATGAAATCATGAAATTGCTCACCGTTATTTCGACTATTTTTATTCCCCTAACCTTTGTGGCTGGAGTCTACGGCATGAATTTTAACCCCGAAAATTCTCCTTGGAATATGCCCGAACTCAATTGGTATTGGGGTTATCCTGTCTGTTTGGGAATGATGTTTTTCATCGCTTTAGGGTTATTTTTCTTCTTCTGGAAACGCGGTTGGTTTAATAATCTTTCCGATCCTCAAGATCAAGATAAAATAACGTAGTAAGCCCTAAAGGGCTTACAGGCGTTCACGCCTGACTACGAATTGCGATAAAATCAAACTCATGACAATCTAGGATAGTCACAATTATGCTAGTAGGTCGAACTGAATGTAGGGGCGGGTTCGCCAGAATATTTGTGAATAATAATAAATCTAAATAAACCCGCCCCACCCCGCAACAGCGAAGCGCACGCACCGCCTATAAATGTAGGTTGTTTAATCATGAATTTGCAAAGTGTAACCGCCTGGGTTAAAATCTCCCTCGATATCGAATTAACTTGTTTACTGGTTGTCTAAAGCCATCCTTGCCATTCATGATCCAAAAAATCAAACCCAATCTAGTTTTGACTGTGGGAGTTGCGACACTGCTGGTAGGAGGTGGAATTGCAGCCTACTACGGTTTAGTTTCGCGTAAATTTTTAGAAGGTGTTCCCCTGGGTGCGAATGTTGTTCCCCAGGAAGCAATGGTGGCCGTATCTCTCTCCACAAATGGCCAACAATGGGATAAATTAAACCAATACGGCACAGTCCAATCTCAAGCGGCGTTGCAAGATATTCTCAAAAATTGGCAAAATCGGGTATTTACAGACAATGGCTATGATTATCAACAGGATATTCAGCCTTGGATCGGTCAAGAAGTGATGATCGCTTCTTTACCTAATTCTAGCTTGATTTCTGGGACGGCTCCTACCCCGGACGCTTCTACGACCCTGAATCAACAGGCGATGGTAATGGTATTTCCTATTGCTAACCCCACCAAAGCTAAAGAATTATTATCACGACCGAGAACACCACAACAGGGTCAAACTACTCAGCGCTCCTATCGAGGGGTTGATATTATTGAAACCCAGGGAAATCCTAAACAGAATTATTCGATTTCTGTCCTCGGACAAGATTTTTTAGTTATTACCACCGATGGGAGTACCACTGAACGGGTAATTGATACTTATCGAGGTTCAGATTCCTTAGCAAAAACCCCTGGATATGCTGCTAGTTTAGAAAAGATTAAAACCCCTAATCCCTTTGCTCAAGTTTACCTCAATATTCCCGTCGCCACAAAAATTGCCTCCTATCGTTCTCCTAATCCAATTCCTGATAAAAATTTAGAACAGGTACAACAACATCAAGGATTAGCTACTAATATTAATTTAGAAACTCAGGGCGTAGGTTTAAAATCCGTATCTTGGTTAAAACCTAATAGTCAGAAAAAATTTACTGTTGAAAATAAAGCTCAAGAGATTCTCAGGCGGATTCCAGAAAATACATTAATGATGGTTTCTGGAAGTAATTTAAAACGGGTTTGGGAAGATTACACTCAAGGGGCAAATGCTAATCCGATAGCGCCCTTGAATCCTCAAGTTTTGAGTTCGAGTTTTAAATCGGCGACGGGGATGGAGTTGGAAAAAGATGTTCTGAATTGGATGGGTGGGGAATTTTCTTTATCTTTAGTTCCAGCTAATCCAAATCCGAGAGCTTTAGAACGATTTACGGCGGGGTTAGTGTTAATGGTGAAGGTTTTCGATCGCAGTGCGGCGGATAAGGCTTTAACCCAGTTAGATGAAGTGATGAAGAATAAGAAATTTAAGGTTAGTGAAATTAAAGTTAAGGAGCAATCGGCGGTGCAATGGGTGTCTCCCTTTGGGGGATTTATGGTAACTCGGGGTTGGTTAGAATCCGATGTGGCCTTTGTTACTTTGGGGGGAGCGGTAGCGGATCAAATTGTGCCTTTACCTCAAGCTCAAATCACTGCTAATCCGCTATTTCAGCAAACTGTTCCAATGGGATTAAACCCGAATAATGGCAACTTTTTTATAAATCTTGAACGGGTATTTAATCCGAATGTTAGAACTCTATCCTTACCTCAACTTCCCCCGGGTCAAAAGTTATGGATTGATGCGATTCAATCAATTGGATTAACTACTGCAATTATAAGCGATCGCACCAGCCGTTATGATATTTTTGTTAAAATTAAAACACCTAGCCCTCAAGTTCCTGCAACTCCCAAAACGGAACCTTAAAAGAAAGGCAGGGGAAGCAGGGGAAGCAGGGGAAGCAGGGGAAGCAGGGGAAGCAGGGGAAGCAGGGGAAGCAGGGGAGGTAAACTCTTTCTATTACCCATTACCTATTACCCATTACCTATTACCCATTACCTATTACCCGTTTCTATCACCGGATTCAGTAATTCTAAGCGAAATTCTTGGCGATTTTCAGCCTTTAAATAGCGCTGTTGAAGTGATTGCCATTTTTGCCAAGATTCATAGCGTTTTTCCGCTAGAAGATTGATAAAAGTTGGAAGTTTAGACCTAATTTTTGATGGGATTTTATCAGCTATTTTTTCCATCAAAACCATACTATCTTGAATATCTCCTAAATGTTCTTGAATGGCTTTGATATCTTCTAAATAAGTTGAATATTTAGAACTATAAAAGTTAGTAAACAAACTCATTTGATAACGGACTTTTTTGGCTTGCTTTCTTAAATCGTGCAAAGATTCTCCCTGTTGATCTAAGATTATTTCTAAGGTTTCTGAAGTAATTTCAGCAGAATTAACTGGATCTTGATTGATTCCCACTTGCCAACCTGGATGCAGGAATAAATGACTAATTTGGGGAAGTAATAAATCCGGTAAGACTTCATTAATTGGTAGTGCTTCCAGAGTCGTAAAACTAGGTTCTTTTATCCAATCTTGCAAATCTTCTTTCAAGTTTTGATATATTTTATGTTCTAAACTCCATTCCACAACTCGAAAAGCTTTGTGACGTTGTTTGATCCAATCTATTAATATTTTATCTAAAATATCTTGTTCCGATGGCGGTAATTGTGAATAGTAAGTATTTTGTAATATTTCTAATAAAACATCTAAATCTCGCAATTTTCCCAAACGACGGGCAATTCTACCGATTTTTTGATCCTCGGCCGATTCGGGTAATTTTAATACTGGAGCAAACCCAACTACCGCAGATCTTAACCGTCGCATTCCCACCCGCATTTGATGTAATTCTTCAGGATCATGATCTTTTAAAACTTCAGATTCATGACTAATAACTTTTTCCAGATGTTTCTGAATAGCTTGTACCGCCCAATATCCTAATGTTTCGGTTTGAGGATTAGTTGTTGTTTCCATAATAAACACCCCAAAATTTTAATTAATACTTGTTTGATTATAACAATCTTAAATAGTTTTTCACAGAGAATTTAAGATTGTTATAATATGGGATTTAGTCATTAATTACACTGTTTTGTAATTCGGTGACTAACCGCTTAATCTGGCTATAGGCTTGTCTGGAAGATAGTGTTCCTTGGGTTTCTAAGCTCAAAATTTTGGTGATATCAATAACAAAATCTTGCAACTGAGTTTGATCGGATAAAGGAGGGATCTGAGTTTCCCGATGATCAATCTGAGTCTGATCAAAAAAGTCTGGGGCTGATCTCATAGTTATATCCAAACCCTGCGAATTCTAGTAATATTGTTTATTCTACTATTAAATTTCAATCTTACTGATAATTGATAACTGCTAGAGACCCGCCAATAGCCTACAGCATCGCTGCATGGCTCACTGATAAGTAGTTGCACAAAATAAATTACCTAGTTGGGAGAGGGAACACCGGAACAGCCCCCCCAAACCCCCCGTGCACGGGGGGCTAGGGGGGGAGGGAACAGGGTAGAGGATTTGTAATTAATTTTGTTTAGGTACTTAACTGATGATTTATGAACCTTGAATTTATTGTTTATGCTTGCCCTCGGGGAGAATTAGCGGAACAAATTGAAATCTTTTATCAAGAAAGTCAGGAATTATGCGGATTAAATGCTGCCCATAATTATATGCCCCATTGTACCTTAACGGGTTTTTTTCAAGATCAAGAATCACAAATTTCCCTCTATATTCAAGCCCTAGAAACCGCTTATAATACCGCCCAATTAACCGGGAGTGTTTTAAAAATTAATGTGACTCAAATGACGTTTCAATCTACTTGGCATGGTTTGGAATTACAAGCCCCAGGTA